>Ga0137397_10001776_pt1 | contig 15039 bp, 13 predicted proteins | sample czorhiz116metaG_FD_106658 | JGI IMG/M metagenome (GOLD analysis project Ga0137397, IMG submission 106658) | Vadose zone soil microbial communities from Angelo Coast Range Reserve, California, USA - czorhiz1.16 metaG | ecosystem: Environmental > Terrestrial > Soil > Vadose zone | place: USA... | reverse complement strand
AGCCCTCGAGCATCGCGCGAAAATGATCCGGGCCAATGGCGATCATGGTCGAAAGGCCGATGGCGGAGTCCATGGAGTAGCGGCCTCCGACCCAGTCCCAAAACCCGAACATGTTGGCGGTGTAGCTTTGAAACACTCTTGTAGTGCGATTGAAGGACGCCGCGTGCCGATGCCTTGTTTTGTGTGCGGTTCGATACTCGTAGCGATGCTGGCATGTCGTTCTCCTTGGATTCAGTTCTTCGCAATAGAAAGGCTCTTGGAAGAACCCACATTCACCGGTCGCTCGAAAAGGTAGGAAACTTCTTAGGTCGGATCGTAGTCGATGTCGAAAATGGATTCTAGTTGTTCATATTCTTGCGCCGCAACGACTTTTATTTAAGGTGCCGCTCCAATCGAAAGATATAGGACGAGAGGGTCACCGAAAATCGGCCCGGCTTTCAGGGTCTGTCTTTGTGACTTTTGAGCCTGCTCACTCCCCAAATGGCATCATTGGGATTTCCCCACTTACTTGCCATAGATGTGGTCGAAACGTCGTTGGAGATCGACAACAACGGCTTCAATATCGCCTAAGCTCTTCGCGACTTCCACCATCGTGCGACCGGTGCGACCCGCACGCCTCACGAAACTTCGCGAGATCTTACGAACAATCGTTACCGCGGACGACAGCGATGCTTGTGCACAACCACTTACGATCGGATTGCTGCCGATCATCACAATCATGTTCGGCTTCGGGGAGGTTCTCATGTCAGAAGTAAGCAGATCGACCGGTGTGAAGAACGTCGTTCTGGTCCACGGGGGATTCGTGGACGGATCCGGCTGGCAAGGTGTCTACAAAGCCCTGAAGAAAGAAGGCTATGCGGTCACGATCGTCCAGAATCCGACCATCTCGTTGGCGGATGACGTGGCAGTGACGAAGCGGACTCTTGCCATGCAGAACGGCCCGGTGATTCTCGTTGGCCATTCGTACGGTGGCGTTGTGATCACTGAAGCCGGCAACGACCCGAAGGTCGCGGGGCTGGTCTATGTCGCTGCGTTTGCTCCGGACACGGGTGAGTCGGTGTCTCTGTTGATCAAGGATCCACCGCCAGGCGCACCCGTGCCGCCAATCCTTCCACCGCAAGACGGCTATCTCTTCCTGGACAAGGCAAAGTTCTCCGCGTCATTCGCCGCAGACGTGAGTGCAGACGGGGCCGAGTTTATGGCCGACTCCCAGGTTCCGTGGGGCATTGAAGCACTCAGCGGCAAGATTACCCAACCGGCGTGGAAGACGAAGCCAAGCTGGTACTTGGTCTCTACAGAAGACAAGATGATCCCGCCGGACGCCCAGCGCGCCATGTCCAAACGCGCGGGTTCGACAGTGGTCGAGATCAAGGGCAGCCATGCTGTGTATGTGTCGCAGCCAGAGGCTGTTGCTTCCTTCATCGAAAAGGCCGCGAAGGGCGAGGCAACGAAGTAGAGGAAATCGAACAACTCGGGCATTAAACATGCCGGAGGAGTCGCGCTTTCAATGATCACAGCCGTCATCGCTGACGAACCAAGGTTTTGGAAGACTTCATTGCCTACGCTCAGAAGCAGCCCGGCGTTGTTTTTCTACGCAAGGACCAAATCGCGCAATTCGCCCTTGAGAGTTCAGCAACGCCACGTGAGTGGTCGTTGATGCAACCACATGTCGAATAAAGTCACATCTTGACTCGTAGCGGAGGTGACCATGGGAGTAGCACGAGAAATGTCTCATTTCCTCTCCATCGTACTCTTCCTGTTGACCAGCTGCGCGCTCTCAGCGCAGAACCAAGAGCACGTTCGGAATATTGTTCTGGTTCACGGTGCATGGGTAGATGGTTCCGGCTGGAAAGGCGTTTACGACATTCTTGTCAAGAATGGCTACAACGTCAGCATCGTTCAAGAGCCGCTGACGTCCTTCCAGGAAGATGTCGCCGCTACGAAGCGCGTCCTTGCTCTACAAGATGGACGGTGCATTCTTGTAGCTCACAGCTATGGGGGAGCCGTAATTACCGAAGCGGGGACGGGTCCGTCTGTTGCCGGTTTGGTGTACGTCGCAGCCCACATGCCAGATGCTGGAGAGAGTGAGGCTGGCGACGGAAAGCGCTTTCCAAGTGACCTCAGCAAGTCCACCGCGATAAAGAAGACAGCAGACGGTTTCGATTACCTTGACTCCGCACAGTTTCATGAGTATTTCGCAGCCGACCTGCCTGCGGAGCAAGCCGCTTTCATGGCGCGTTCGCAGGTGCTGATCGCCGATGCTAATTTCGCAGCAGTCATTACCACACCGGCGTGGAGAAGCAAACCCAGCTGGATGTTGATAGCGGCAAACGACAGAATCATCAACCCAGCCCTCCAACGGTGGTATGCCACGCGAGCCAACAGCCACAAGGTCGAAGTCTCAGGCGCCAGTCACTCGGTCTATATCTCCAGGCCGAAGGAGGTTGCAGCTCTGATCGAGGAAGCTGCATCGCACGTTCGGTAGAAGAACTTGTATTGCGCACAACGTCAGAACGAACCCCGAATTCCGGACAACACGTCACGTGAACCTCATGTCACCCTGTCGGCGAAATTCTGGGCTGGCTATAGGCCGCGCAACGAGTTGTTCGGTTTCTCTTAAGAATCCGAACGATCGCGCGATCATTGGGTTTTCAGCTTTCATCCAGTCCGTAGATGTGAAGGATAAAAACTATAACTCATCCAGAGTATGCGAAGGCGCGAACGATTCCGGTGAAGGCGTTCTGACGAAATGAAAATCAAAAACGTCGTCGAGACATCTCTCGCGCCCTGCCTTGACATCCCCGTCAATCTGATTCAATAGGTCCGGAAGACCACACCATGCCCAAGGCCTTTTCCATCGCAGGGAAGACTCTTCTGCTTCTCATCTCCGGAATTGTCGCCGCAATGAGGTCGATTCAAAATCAAAGGCCGCAAATTTCTGCGGGCACCGATGCAAACACAAACTCACCTGTCCCGCTTGACACCTGGCTCATCTTGGCTTGCGTATTTTTGGCCGATAAGCGTGACGGTAGCGCCCGGCAACATAGCTCCTGTGGTGTCGGTGACTGCTCCGGCCAGCGTCACTGTAGTACGTTGCCCCCATGCTCCAAGAGACGCACTCAGCACATACACGAACACGATGTTCTTCGCTAATCCAGACAGCATTTCGTCTGCCTCCCCTCCACTGCCGCTGCTTCATGAAGAAACGGCAGTGCTACGGCGCGACACTTTGCTGCGACAATGCTTTGCTGTCAACGGATATAACGGCGCCTTAAATGCTAAATTTACAATTTAGTCTCTTGTATCTCGTTTTCTGATATAAGGCCGAACAACATACGTAGCCAGTTTCTGGGATATGAGGAAGCATTCTTTCTAGTTAGAAGCAGCGATTGTCATCATTGTCGGAAACCGAATAAAAGGGAGACGTTGAGGTATGATGCCTATCAAGAAATCTACGTTTAGCTCGCCCTCGAATCGTAGCGTTTCGAGGAATAGGGGCTTCGCCAAGTCGATTACTACATTGGCGGTTGGCCTCCTACTACTCGCTTCACCTGCAGTGGCGCAGGAATCGGGTGTCTCGGGTATCACGCATCATCAACGCAATTACCCATCAGGCCCGCCTTATAGCACAACTCCATCCGCGGAAACGTTTAAGTTTCGCGATTTGCGCAACGAGCTACGGAACAAAATGACCGGTACTTACACGGTCACCTCTGCGGGTGACTTGTACTTTAGGGTTCCTCAGTCGCAGCGGATGAGCCCCCAACTTCGAGACCTCTTGCGCAATGCCGACACCACGGTGGGAAATCTGGAAGGCGGCATGATGGTTTATCCGGCGGACAGAGCGAAGGACGTCGCGGACATGGGGTTCGACCTCCTGGCGCCGGGTGAGGATGCTAGCGTGGCCGGCTATGAAGCCCGGGCGAAATATCTGCTCCCACTCGGGCCAAAGGTCGCCGGTGCGGGGCTCACCCTCGACGAAGCGCGCCGGCCACAGTTTCAGGAAGTTCCCCAGGGTCTTGTGGCGCTTCTCCACGCGTGTCCGGGAAATGGTCTCTGTGGGAGTGCCGCCACCAACGGCGGCGTGCGGCCCGCAATAGCGGGTGTGAATCAGCTGGGCCTGACGGTATGGAACACGGTTACCCGAGACCAATTCAACCAGCTCAAGGCGATGAGGGATTCGGTCCTTGCGCGTCGAACCGAACCCGACGTCCTTGAGCCTAGCTCCCTGCCGCCTCACGAACCTCCCGGGCGTCTCGTGTTCTATGATCAGAACTTCATGGTTGCAGACAAGCCCGGCGACATTCATTACGAGTTGGACCCGGCAGACGAGCAAGCGGAAATCCTAGCGGTGCGGAACGCGAAGGAAGTCGCGGACTTCGTCATCTTTCACATGCACAATCATTATAATCGCCACGCCTTTCAGCTTTACTCCACCGACAGCTATCCCGCGGACTTTATGCAGCCGTTCATCCACAAGCTGATCGACAATGGCCTGGATATGTATTTTGGCACCGGTAATCACAATATGCAGGGCATCGAAATCTATAAGGGCCGGCCGATATTCTACAATCAAGGGAACATGGGCGAAGATCTGCAGCGGGCGATCGATTCGCCAGCCAACCCAGAAAATCTGACCGGAACTGAGAGCCGCGAACGTGGGGATATTGCCTACCATTGGAACGACATCACCGGTGTCGCATACGTCGCGAATACGACCTACAAAGACGGTCGCCTCGTAGAAATTCGTATCTATCCTGTGGATATAGGCCTCGGACAGAGGCCTTGGTCGAGGGAGAACATCCCGCAAACCCCGACGCCGGAAAAAGCGCGGGCCATTTTGGAGAGAATCCAAAAAATATCGGAGCCATTCGGTACGAAGATCAGTATCGAAAACAACATTGGCATCATCCGGGTTCCGTCGGAAGCTACCGTTGAAGTTAGTGGTGGCGATATTCCCGGGCGCCAACCGCGCCAACCGAAACCAGAGACCAAGAAGGATTGAGATGTAGTAGGTCCGGAGAAATTGCCAACCACTACACATACCGTGTGGCATTTTAAGTTTGATGAGCCGAAATACGTATCGCATTGGGCAAATCGTGCCGAGTTCCAACACGACGATGGAAACTGAAATTCCCGACGCGGGAAGAATTAGAGGCAATGAATCGCGAAGGCCAGCGTTGCGCTGCCGAGCTTGCAGACGCCCGTGTGGATCTGATCAGCACCGCATGTTTGGTGGCCATCATGGCCAGCGGACTGGGCGTTCACCGTGAGACAGAGCGCGTTCTAACCAAAGCGGCTAGGGAGAGCTTCTGCGACGCCCATGTGATGACCTCTGCTGGAGCACTTATTGAAGGGTTGAAGATACTCGGCGCGAAGAAAGTATCACTCATGGCACCATATGTGTGCTCATTAACCAAGCTAGCGACAATGATTTCTCACACTTGCGGGCGATGAAGTGATGAACTCGATGCATCCGGTCGCGCTGAATGTCAAGCACACCCAGTAGTCGACTGGAGTCGGTGCAACCGGATCAGTGCTGATGCCGGCAGGAAAGCCGTTCAGCGTTGGTCACAACTTGGTCACAACGCCACCGCAAGTCATTGATAGGAAAGTGCCGGAGGGGGGACTTGAACTTTCAAGCGTTCCATGTTTCCGTAAGTTACGGACTTTATTAATGCAGGGAACTCATTGAACGCATAAAAATCATGCGTTACACACACTCGGCACACACACCATTGATGTAGGGCAGAATGGTATTCCTTATTCGTCCTCAACTTCACCGCCTCAGCGTGGCGGTTCGCGATCCTTGAGTTATGAATTCCCCGCAGGTTTGCATTGCCTAGAAAATGGCCAATCCACCCCCGCCAACCGCGAAAGGTGGCCGGCTTTCATCGCAGCATGCCGACAACAAATTTACCGGCCTCGTAAATAAAGCAAGCGAATAACAGCGCCCGCAAAACTATCTTTTCACAAAGCGAGCAGAACTCGTCGACTCTCTTTTCAACGTGCGCGAATTTGCTAATTGGTGCCAACAACTCACCTGTTCAGTTCCTTGGGTTGTTTCTCAGGCATTCATAGCGACCGACACTGTAATCAACTGGAATCCAATCAATTCTCGGAACAGTTCGCTTGCCTTCGCGTCAAGGCGGTCTTTTTCAAACTCGATGTATCCAATGTCTCGGAAGTTCGTGGGGAAGTCGACGCCGGCCTGTTTGAAGATGATGACGCGGGAACCGTAGAGCGCACTGGCTGCGCCTAGTTCGAAGACTGCATTCTCACTCGGACGGAAGATGACCTGTCCATTCGCGTCCCTGAACTCTTCATCCGCAGTGAAGATGATGATGGCCGCGCCACATTCATTCATCAATTCCGCAACCTTCTGGGAAATTGGACGTCCTTTGTTTGCCTCGTCTATTGCAACCTTGTGCGGGATCTTGTATTCCGATAGCAATTTCTCCAGTTGCTGTAGCGGCATTTTATTTTTTCCGTGGCCGACGAAGATCGCATTCTTAGCGAGGGTTCTCGGAACCGATTTCCCGGCCTCTATAGCAGCGGGCGGCGGCAGGCGAGTCTCCATCAAATCTTGTACGCCGCTTCCACCCGTCTCGACATCCCCGGCATCGGGCGACTCTTCTGGACAGGCGAATCCGGTTGGCTCCGAAGCTAGCCACTTACCGGTGGTTGCTTGCCGAACAAGCCCCAGGTACTCTGCATTCTCCTGAAAGATTGTCGCGCAACGGACCGCCTGGTCTCTCAAAACGCCGAAATCCCTCACCAATGCATTTTGAAAAAACTGCATATCCGGCACCTTCTTGCCCTTGTACGCACCGAATATGTTTTTGAAGAGCTGCGGCGTGAACGCTGCTTGAAATAGCGCCTTGCCCTTTGCCTCGTCCGACGTCGGCTCAAGAATATCCTTCGCAAGACCCGTCAGCAGAACCTTCGATTGGTTGTAGCTGCCCGTCGTGAGACCGTACTTGATTGACGAGGAAAGAAGCATTCTGAAGTCAGAACTGCCAGGACTCTTGTCGATTGCGATGGCGACGTCGGTCGGCGGCATCGGATTCCCACTGTTTTTTTCCTCTAGGGCAAGCGCGACGCGAATAGCCGTCTTCAGTGAGTGCTTGGGAAAGTCGGAACCGGCATTCGCGGCGAGTTCCGCTGACGTTATATTCACAGTCTTGTTAACCATTTGGACACCTCTATATTGAGTACGTAGAATTATAAATGTAGAGAATTAAGTTAGTCTAGATCCTTTTCGTAGTGATGAACTATCGAGCTTTTCTGCAAGTGGCACTTCCGGGATCATCCTGGGATGAGCCTTTTTCACATAGTCAACCTTTTGTCCAAAGTCGCGTTTTCGGTGATTGAATCCCGAAGGGAGCGTCGAGTTCGACTGTGTGGCGGATGTTAGCTTGTCGGTAGAAGTGCGAAAATCAGGGGCAATTGCCGAGTTTTCAGCTCGGACCGATCGCGTAGAGCGGGCCCGCTCCGTTCTTTCCTGCCGGTACAAGTGCATCGCGAGTAGTCGTCTTCAATGAGTGCCTGGGAAAGTCAGAGCCGGACACGGCATTGAGTTTCCGATCTCATGTGTCCAGCAGGCTGTTAAGTAAACGAATATAGGCAAAACGTTCCAGTTCCAGTGCCTACATGCCAGTATCGTCAATGCCCCGGGCACTGGCGCTGTCCGGGACCATCCTGGGATGAGCCTTTTTCACACTAGTCAACCTTTTGTCCAAAGTGGCGTTTCGGTGATCAAATGCCGAAGGGAGCGTCGAGTTGGACTTTTGTGGCGGATGTTAGCCTGTCGGTAAAAGTGCAAAAATCGGGGCAATTGCCGAGTTTTCAGCTCGGACCGATCGCGTAGAGCGGGCCCGCTCCGTTCTTTCCTGCCGGTACAAGTGCATCGCGAGTAGCCGTCTTCAATGAGTGCCCTGGGAAAGTCAGAGCCGGACACCGCATTGGGTTTCCAATCTCATGTGTCCAGCAGGCTGTTAAGTAAACGAATATAGGTAAAACGTCCCGGTTCCAGTGCCTACATGCCAGTATCGTCAATGCTCCGGGCACTCGCGCTGTCCCGGACCATCCTGGGATGAGCCTTTTTCCACTAGTCAACCTTTTGTCCAAAGTGGCGTTTCGGTGATCGAATGCCGAAGGGAGCGTCGGAGTGGACTTGTGTGGCGGATGTCAGCCTGTCGGTAGAAGTGGGAAATTGGGCAATTGCCGAACTCTCAGCTCGGACCGGTCGCAAGATCTGCGAAAACCGGCAAACTCTACTTGTGCGTTTCGAAACAGGAATCGTAGGAAACGAGGCATGTCCGCGACGATTACATGCGAGTAACGGGTAGGTTTTTAGCGATTGCTTCAACTCTGATGATCGGTATTCAGGCGTGGGAAGATCTCGAACTGCTGCGCATTGTTAACAATTTTGCACTGCCATCGACGCCGGGGTTCCTTCAGCTGAAGCTCATTTCCGCTTACCGCGCGTGAAAAAGTCGCGGACTTCGTCGAGACGTCTGTATTTCTGAACGCGCATTGATTATCCTCCGTATCGTGTGTGTCGTTTTCAGGCGGGTACTCAGAAGAGATGAATCACCAGATCCTATTAATACCGTAGCGATCGAAGATCGGACCGGAACTAATAAGGGGCGCGCTCATTACCAGCGCGTGGGCAACTAACAATCGATCGAAAGGATCGCGGTGATGATTGTCCAGTCGGGATTGGGCATCGGCGCATTCGATCGTGATCGGAAGAATTGTCAGACTGAGGTCAGTAACGGCTTGGTTCATCCAAGTCAGAAATGGAAGTGACAGGGTTAATTTGCCAAGACCAATCTTGATTGCCAATTCCCAAACGGAACCTGAGCTGAACAGGATTTCGTTCCCGGAATCATCGATGATTGCACGCGCTTTCGAACCAAGACGCTCGGGATCATCGACAGCCCAGATAAGTGCATGGGTGTCGATGATAGTTTTCACTTCATGTACCCGGCGAAGTCATCGAGCGGGGCATCGAAATCCGGAGCGATATACGTAACGGAGCCGCGCAAGCCGCCAAGTTTCCGGCCAGCAGTTGGACTGGCAGAAATAAGTCGCGCAACGGCGAGGTTGTCTTTCGTGATGATGAGCTCCTCACCGGGAGGCAAGTCATCAATCAGTTCGGGAAGTTTGGCTTGAGCTTCCTCAATAGAGATTCTTGTCATTGGCTCCTCCAACTACCCTGATTGTAACGCAGCTGCGGTACTCGGTTGTGATTTCGTCGCTGTTGTCAATCGGTGGATGAGCCCATCCATTCACGATCTTCGTCCGATAACTTTGCGGTTGGGCCACATTGTTGGATCAGTTCGGCCAAGGTGTAGCGACCCTTTCGAGGGCGAAGCTCCAGATAAGCCATGAAGCGAAACCAATCCCCAAGACTCAAGCCCTGTGCGGCGGCTTTCGCTTCTAGCGCCGCTGCTTGATCATCCAGAAGCTCGATTTTAACGATCGTCATAAAAGAATTCCTCTCGTTATGTCCGGTCGATGGCCCGCCGAAAAACTCGCCTCGATAAGAAGCACGCAAATCTGTGTGGGGCGGAAAAACCACCCCCTGCATTGCCGGTGACAGAAGATGTGTTTCGAAAGAGGAACGCCACGGCAAGAGTAAAGCATGTAATCATTGAAATTAAATGATTTATGCCGGACGGGGCACTTGAACCCCAACGGTACTAAGTACCGGCAGATTTTGAGTCTTAAAACGCCGTTTTCAGAAACTACCTAAAACAACCGAAAACCCAATGCTGACGCGGGTTTTTCGCCAAACCCGTCAGGTAAAGCTACCGAAAGATTCCGACCCCGCACAGGAGACATATAGGAGACATTATTCATCGCCTACTATAGCTTTGCTCCGCGTGCTGTCTGACCCGGCAGGAGCATTACTTGCCGAAAACCATTTGCCCAAGTTCCTCGCCAAGACGCTCAACCTCCTTCGGATCCGCTGCAGCTCTGAAACGATCAGCGAGTTCGAAGAAGGCCTTCTCCTTTTGTTGCTTGGCTTCAAGACCTTCCTCGACAAGTTCAATCAACATTCGGTTAGCGCTTAGACGCCGGCGCTTTGCCATGCTGCGGACTTGAGTAGCGACTTTCGCTGGGAGTGTCACGCTCTGCCGAACAGTCTTTTCCTTAGTTGTCATGACACCATTATGCACCACAATGGTGCGAAATGCATTAGTCGGCTAACGAAGTCTCGGGGCGATTCCGGTGACAGGGAGTTGCCTGTCGGAGCAGTCAACGTTGAAAGACATCGAACGCGCCGCCTTTGTCACGCAGTGTTAAGACAAAAGGGGTGTTTCTTGCCCGCTTGGACTTTTCGGGAGCAAACAACATTGATAAGATCGTAAACGACGATCACTGATTCAGCGTGGGGACCAGCGGAAGTGAGAGGGACCGACAAGTGTTGAGGATCGAGAAGGAACAGCGATATAAAGAAGTCCAACAACATATTGACGGTACGCTCGGCCAGAGACGTCCACTCCTCCTAGCAGAATTACAAGTCGCTCTTAATCTGATTCCGGCGCACACCTGGTACGCTAACCCTTCCGGCGGCCTTACCTTCGTAAATGAACGATGCTCGGATTACCTTGGTCTGCCAAAAGACCATCCTCTCCGGTTAGGCATCGATACGGGCGCAGCGTGGGATTCCCACATCCCCTTTTTACATCCGGACGACCATGAAGAGACAAGTCGAGTTTGGTCAACCTGTTTACGCACGGGCTACGCCGGCCAGGTGAGTTTTCGCGTTCGGAATGCTGAAGGAGGGTATCAGTGGTTTCTCAGTCGGGTCGAACCGGTCCGAGCGACCGATGGCATTCTGCTGTATTGGATCGGGGTTAATCTCAACATTGAAGACCGGAAACAGGCAGAGTTTTACCTGGCGGAGGGACAGCGGCTTGCTCAAATGGGTAGCTGGGCCTTTAGCGCTGCTGGCTTCGACTACTGGTCTCCCGAGTTATTCCGGATTCATGGGCTGGATCCGAACCGCAAGGCCCCAACTGTAGAGGAGTATTTGGCGCTTGTACACCCGGAAGATCGAGAGTTCGTCGCGCAAGCTATTCAGAAGATGCTGGCAGACCATTGCGCCTTCGACTTCACAAAACGAATTGTGCGGCCTGATGGAGAGATTCGCCGGGTACGTTGCGTGGGCATTGCGGCAACTAGCGGCGGGACGTTTCAAGGGTTTGTCGGCACAGGGATGGATATCACCGAGCAAGAGCAATTAACAGAGGAACTACGCCGGAGCGAGCATGATCTCCGGGAAAGAGAGAGGGAACTCCGGCAGATTCTGGACCTCACGCCGCAGCACCTCGGTGTACTTGGACCTGATGGGAGCCCACTCCACGCCAATCGCGTAGCGCTCGATTACTTTGGTGTCGACATTGACCATTGGCGAGCGGAGTCCCGAATTCGTCTGGTTCATCCAGATGATCGTGAACACTTTCTGGGCGAACGAAAAACACGATTTCTCGAGGGGGCGCCTCATGAGTTTGAAGCTCGGATGCTGAGGTACGACGGGAGATTTCGCTGGTTTCTGTTCCGGTTAAATCCCCTAAAAGACGAGCGTGGACAGATAACACATTGGTATGGCACAGCTACCGATATTGACGATCGCAAGCAGGGTGAAGACAGGCTTCAGCACGAAAACGCGGCTCTCCGGGAAGAAATCGACGAAACCTCCATGTTTGAAGAAATCGTCGGGACCTCCCCGGCTTTGCAATCTGTGCTGTCGCGCATCTCCAAAGTTGCGCCAGGTGACTCTACGGTTCTCGTCACAGGAGAAACGGGAACAGGGAAAGAGCTTGTTGCACGAGCCATCCACCGACGATCAAGTCGCACCTCGCGCGCATTCATTAGCGTGAACTGTGCGGCAATCCCGCGTGACCTGATCCTGTCGGAGTTGTTCGGGCATGAGAAGGGCGCCTTCACCGGAGCCACACAAAGACGGCTTGGCCGCTTCGAACTTGCCGATGGAGGAACGATTTTCCTGGACGAGGTGGGCGAACTCCTGCCTGACACTCAGGTCGCGTTACTAAGAGTGTTGCAGGAACGAGAATTCGAGCGAGTCGGTGGAAGGCAACCGATCCATGTTGATGTTCGCGTCATCGCTGCCACAAATCGTGATCTGAGGGCCGCCGTCGCTAGTGGGGCCTTCCGCCAGGATCTATTTTATCGGCTCAATGTATTTCCCATCGAGGTGCCACCCCTTCGAGAGCGGAAACGCGACATTTTGATGCTGGTCGAGTATTTCGTGCAACGCTACGCGAAGCGCGCGGGCAAGAACATCCGGTCGATAGACAAAAAGACGCTGGACGTGTTGCAGTCTTACGACTGGCCCGGGAATATCCGTGAGTTACAGAACATAATCGAAAGGTCCGTGATTCTCAGTTCCGGCGAAGTTTTCTCAGTCGACGAATCGTGGCTTTCCAAAGAGACCTTCTCACCGGCGCCTCGGGTTGAAGCGTCGGCACACCTCAAGCGTGAGGATGAGCGGCGCACCGAGCGGGAGATTATCGAAGCGGTGCTGGCCGAGACCAGAGGGCGGGTTTCCGGACCATCAGGGGCGGCGGCTAAGCTTGGAATTCCACCGTCAACTCTCGACCACAAGATCAAAGCGTTAAGAATCGATAAGACGAAGTTCAAGTTCCGCTAAAGGCCGATCAGCAAATCACCACATTCACCACATTCACCAGACTCACCACAATTTTCACCACACTCACCTTTTTCGCCAGTTCACGGCGGCGTCCAATCCATTTCTCTCATTAGGTTACGGCTGGAACAGAGTTTGCCTAAGTACTAATGAGCGAAAAAGACGAGGTTTGAGGATGAAATCCGGACAAATGGAAGTGAAAGAGTATGGCTATTTTGCCGGTAACCAGTGGCGAAACGCCGTCGATAATCAGGTCTTCGAGGTCCACGAGCCCTATAGCGGAAAGCTGTTTGCGCGCGTCGCAGCAGGATCTCGCGCGGATGGGCGCACCGCCGTGGATGCGGCCGCGAAGGCATTCGCGGGATGGGCGGAAACCACGCCGGCGGAAAAGGCGCGCCTGTTCCTGAAGGCTTCCGAGATCGTTAAGCGCCGCCGAAGCGAGATCGCTGAAGTGCTGGCGCGTGAAACCGGATCCACCATTTCATTCGCCACGTTCCAGCAAGACCTGGTGGCAGCGACGCTCCAGCAGGTCGCAGGCTGGGTGTATCTGCCCAAAGGCGAGGTTCTGGAAACAAATGCGCCCGGGTCCCACTCAATCGGCGTGCGGCGTCCGCTGGGCGTTGTCGCCAGTTTCACGCCATGGAATGGCGCCAACGTCCTGTCCTGGCGGGCCGTCATATCGCCGGTGGCCGCCGGAAACACCGTCGTCGTCAAGCCATCTGAGTTCGCTCCGGTCTCAGCAGGAATTATGCTCGCCGAAGTCGCGGAGGAAGCCGGGTTCCCCGCGGGGGTAATTAATGTTGTTACTCATGCGCCAGGAGCCGCGGGCGCCATTGCGGACGAGTTCTTCGATCGTCCCGAGGTCCGGGTCATCAATCTGATCGGCGGAGTCAAGACCGCACGTATGCTGGCGGAACGTGCCGGGCGCCTTTTGAAGCGGACGGTGATGGAGCTTGGCGGTTTCAATCCGATGATTATTCTCGACGACGTCGATATGGACTATGCTGTCCGCACCGCGACGTTCGGGTCCTTCTTTCATCAAGGCCAGATCTGTCTCAATACTCGCCGAATCATCATTCAGCGCAAGATCTACGAAGAATTCCTTGGCAAGTTTGTGGCTCGGACCAGCAGCCTGCCGGCAGGCGATCCCCTGAACCCGAAAACCATCATCGGTCCCATCATTACGCGTGACGCCGTAAAGCTGATTGATGACCGCGTGAAGGAGGCGCTCGCGCGGGGAGCCAAGGCCCACACGGGTGCGAAGCACGACGGACAGATTTATTACCCCACGATTCTGACGGACGTTCCTCTGGATGCTGCTATCGCCAACGAGGAGACCTTCGGGCCAGTTGTCGTGGTCGAAGTGGTGGACACGTCTGAAGAGGCGATTGCCGCCGCAAATCGTACGATGTACGGTCTCACGTCTTCGATTCTCGCCGGTAATACCTACAAGGCATTCGAGATGGCGCCGAAGGTCCTCGCCGGCATCGTGAATGTGAATTCACCAACCGTCAACGACGAGATTCATGCGCCAATGGGCGGCGTTCGCGACAGCGGCTGGGGCCGCACGGGACCTCGCAGCCTGGATGATTTCAGCGACATGATTTGGATCAACTCCCATAGCGGTCAGCGCCAGTATCCCTTCTAGAAGCAAATCGGGTTATCGAAGAAAACCAAATCCGATTTAGGAGGCACCGAATGGTCAACGTATCCAATGAGACAGAGGCCCACTATGACTTCATCGTCGTGGGAGCAGGCGCGGCCGGTTCGGTCCTGGCGGCTGAATTGTCGGCGTCCGGCGCGCAAGTACTGGTCATAGAATCAGGGGGCCCGGACGATGCACCGACCATCATGAACCCAAGCATTTGGTTTTACAATGTCGGCGGCCCCCTTGATTACCACCTGCCCATCACCCCGTTGCCTCAATTGAACAATCGCAAGTTTAATATGGCCCTCGGTCACGTACTCGGTGGCGGCAGCAGCATCAATGCCATGGTGTGGACGCGGGGCATGCAACGTGACTTCGACGGGTGGGCTAAGAACGGAGCGAAAGGCTGGGCCTTCGCCGACGTGCTTCCGGTCTTCAAGAAACAAGAGGATTGGGAAGGCGGCGCGAATGAATGGCGGGGGTCCGGCGGTCCCATACACATCCGCCGGCCAAAAGATCCTCACCCAACGGCGCCAGCCTTCATTGAAGCCGCTCGGGAGATGGGGATGCCCATTCTGGATGACGTGAACGGACCTATGCGCCCTGGCGCCGGCTACATCAACATGAACATCGCCGCGGATGGGACTCGGGTCAGTGCTGTTCGCGCCTTTCTGCGCCCGGCGTTGTCGAGGCCGAACTTGACTCT
>Ga0137397_10001775_pt1 | contig 15040 bp, 17 predicted proteins | sample czorhiz116metaG_FD_106658 | JGI IMG/M metagenome (GOLD analysis project Ga0137397, IMG submission 106658) | Vadose zone soil microbial communities from Angelo Coast Range Reserve, California, USA - czorhiz1.16 metaG | ecosystem: Environmental > Terrestrial > Soil > Vadose zone | place: USA... | reverse complement strand
TACTGGTGTCGGAGCTGATTGAGACAGAGACCCCAGAGCAAAGAGAGCGACTTGAGTGGCAGACCATGCTTGCGTCAGTCTTGGACGGCGACGTCTTAAAGTCCGAAAAGACGCGGATAGCCGTGGCGCTCGCCACTTCTGGCGAGGAGCAGGACAAGTACAACCACAACCTCTGGCTAGGCATCAGGGCCAAGATAATGGACACCTCGGAGGAGGCAGAGAGAAAAAGAGTTGAGGATCTGAGACTCAGAACAGTTGATCCTGTCATTAATGAAATCTTAACCTTCTGCGCCAGAGACCTCGAGGACAGCGACGATCCAGGGGCCATCACTTTACAACAAGTGAACGAGGTACTCCTGCACCTGGATATCGTCCACTCGCTCTATCCGACACTCAAAGCCCTCCACCTGGACAAACCTGTTGTTGCTGAACCAGGTTTTCAAGCTCACAGGGATGCTCTTATTACGTGGTCCACCATATTCACGTCCCTTCGCCGACAGATCGATGTCTTGCGGAAGTGGACGGGAAGCGAGACTTTGGACGTCACTGCTCCTGTTACCAATACAGACAGCCCTTTGGGAGCCCGCTATACTCTCGGAGATAGTGGCCCTGTTGCGGATGGTACCACATTCCTCGAGAGAGCTATGAAGGAGGAATCCATCCAAATGACTTTCGCGAAAGGTTTCATGACAACAGTACACTCCCTCATCGGCGCGTCTCGAGATGCCCAAGTCAACTTGGCACCTCTTCTGAAGAAGATGAATCTTCCATCCTTCGAGCGAGAGCTCGTCCCCTTAATATCCTTCCCAACACAACTCGCTCTGGCGAGTTTACGCGTCCGACTGGACTACGCGCAGAAGCTAAAGGAACCGGTGGTCATCATCATTGACCAGATGACGGAAGACCTCAAACTAAACATTGGGATTGCGTGCACGCTGAAGCGACAATACGAGGCCTTCCTTTCCCCCGACCCTGGAGGTAATTGGAATTTACCTCCTTGTATCAGCGACAACTACGACAGTGTCGTATTGGACGCACTGAGTTTCTTTTTCAAGTTGATACACTGGAAATTGAAAAGTGGCGCGAAAGATATCTACTTCAAGGAAACCGACTTGATTGAGTGTCAGTGGCCAACGTTCAACGATGTTGCTTTAACTGTTCCTGGAGGAACGTCAATGGTCGCTGAGCAATTATGGTATGCGAACTCATATCCAATGTTGTACGTCTCTGAACTTTCAAATAGTGCACTCACTTATAAGTTGATGGCTCGTGTTACCAACGTCTTTGACGCTCAGCTTCGGCTCCCTGCCTCGGAAAGGCCGACGTCGAGTCATCGGCGGAAACCTGGCACCAGCGTTAATGGATCGACGGGTGCAGTGTCACAGCAAGACGCAAGCGACGAACAGATGACAAGTTGGTACGGCAAAGTTCTGGATAGTGTCCGCCTGAGATATCGCAAACTGCAACGCTTTGTTCGGTAAGGCGTCTAAGTATTCCTATTTCAAACTATACCTGACATCCGCCAAGGCTTGTCTGCCAGAGACTTAATGATTCTGCAGAGTATACTTTGGAGGATATCCCTATCGATCTTTTCATCGCCCAACTTGTGGAAACGGATCACTTCCTTGTCTTCACCCAAACATATGAGGAGGAAGGAACATATATCGTGGCATCAAGCTCGTTACGGGATCATCCAGACTACATTCGCCGAATGCTTCTGGAAGCCTTTCACGTAACTGAACAACTTGAGGATGATGGCCGCAAAGTTGTCGACATCTATGACCTTCATACGGATTTTCTAGATGAAGCTGGCTATCTTCTTATCTTATCCCCTCGCAGCCGTTTCCTCTGGAATGGGCTTGTCCTAATGCTGGAGATCCCGAAGATCGATCTGGGCTTGAAGGACGACAGAGTTCGCCTCATAGCTGATGGTGGTCAACATAGGCTGGCGTTAGCAAAGCAAGAATTCGCCGAGGTATTTCTTACAGTGGACGAAAGTAGCGAAATGGACGGCAAGCCCCCGATCTGCATTATAGAACAACAGGCCCACTTACCCGCAGTCAACAGAGAGATGAAGAAGATAAATCGCGCCATCAACCGACTTGCGGAGTCTATCATCGAATCTGTCCATCATGTGCGCAACACCCTTCGAGAAACCAGCGAGCACCAGGACCTTCTGGAGAGCTGGTACTTATTTGCATCGGAACACGGCCAACATGTCCAAAAGTCCATGGACAGGTCAACACTCCGCAATTTCAATCGATCCCTCGTCAAACTCGCAATTTCATGGGTTTCCTTCATTTGTGACGACTGCAATCCAGACGAACGAAAGACCTTCAAGTGGGCAGTGAACGCACTGGAGTTTGCACTTCACCGTACACGTAACAACATACTTCAACTTCCTGACGACCAATTCGAGATGCTCCGACAGAAGGTGGCCAGCTGCATGACGCTCCTCATTAGCCACTTCGATATCCTTGGGGCGCGCTCCACCCTGGAGGCAAGCAAGGAGAAGGACAGACAGGGAGAGCGACGACAGGAAGCTCCTTTGAATGCCGAAACATTCTCCCCCTTTGTCAACAACGAACGGCTGGCGGCGGCCGGTTACTTAGATCCATCGATCACCGAGTTCTGGGATAGGACATCACATGCGGTGGAGAGCCTCGAACACGATAGGGCCACCCTTACATCAGAGCAGCGTATGGCCGGCCGTGTACTGGATGATGAAAAGTTGGAAGATCAATCGGCCGTCTTCCTCGCCTCCTTCAGTTCTAACATCTCCATTCGCTGGCAGCAGGGAAGATTCATAGGTGCAGGCGCGTTTGGCTCCGTGTACACCGCTGTCAACTTGGACTCCGGCTCCTTGATGGCAGTGAAGGAGATCAAGTTCCAGGAACTCGCCGGCTCGCCAAGTCTTTACCAGCAAATCCGTGACGAGCTTCGTGTTATGGAGATGCTGCGCCATCCTAATATAGTCGAATATTATGGGATCGAAGTGCACCGAGACAAAGTCTATATTTTCGAGGAGTTTTGTCAAGGCGGAAGTTTGGCGGCACTCTTGGAGTTCGGACGCATCGAGGACGAACACATCATACAGGTCTACACCATGCAGATGCTGGAAGGCCTCGCATATCTCCATTCCAAGGGCATCGTACACCGCGATATCAAGCCAGACAGTACGTAGAGACCCTCTAAATGCCACGTGTCCCAACTAATTGCTATCTCTGTGTCAATAGACATCCTATTGGATCATCTCGGCGTGATAAAGTTCGTAGATTTTGGAGCTGCGAAGATACTCGCAAAGAACCATCGTACGATGATGCGGTCTCGCCGTCCGGCGGAGGGCATCTTCGGGGGCGGGCTGGGCATTGGCTTGAGTAGTAGTCTAACAGGCACGCCAATGTACATGTCGCCGGAAGTCATCAAAAACGATACCCGTGGTCGACACGGTGCGATGGACATCTGGTCCATGGGATGCGTCGTGCTCGAGTTCGCCACCGGAAAGAAACCGTGGAGCCACTTGGACAACGAATGGTACGTTTACCGGGGGTGGCCAGCCCCATACCTTTGCTTTGAAAAAGATACGTATTTATTTGGCGGGGAAACAGGACGATCATGTACCACATCGGCGTCGCCACGCAGCATCCGCCACTTCCCGAGTCGGACCAACTCAGCGAACTGGGCATCAATTTCATCAAAGAGTGCCTCACCGTCGATCCGACTCGGAGGCCGAGCGCGTTCGAACTCATGGATCATCCGTGGATGCTTGACTTCCGGAAGGCACTGCAAAACTACGATGAGGCCGAGATGGCAAAGATCCCTCCTGCGGAGATGCCATCGGAAGACGCCTACGAGTCTGCAACCGTCGCGCGGCAGGCTGCAATGATTCAAGAGAAGGAGGCGGAGGCTCTCAAATGCGCTTCACGGGAGGATCCTTCGCTTGCGGAGAACCCATTTTCGATTGGCGAGAGCCTGTTACATGGGGTTCAACCGGGTGTGCAAACCATCGAATGATGAATCTTCAGGGCCGCCGTCAGCCCTTCATCCACTCGTTCACGATTTCCAAACGGCACTTTTCTCCCCGACCTTCTTTCGCTTGGACATTATTTTTCCAGAACTGGCACGTGTAGAGTATCTGTATTGGTTTTCACAAAGTCACGACTACCCTTCTCCTTTCGATATACACGACATAGCGGGAATCAACTGTTCATCGTACACACAAGGAAGCATTGCATAATAGCGCATGGCTCACTCTATAACCCAACGGGATTGTCGTGTGGGGCTGCCTTGACTTGAAGTGCTTTTCTGGCTGCCGTTGCGGGTCAATGGGCGAGCTGAATCTGGGAAGCCCTTTTCTGTTGCTGCCAAGTGTGCTGCAGACGGCTTCTCGACCGACTCGGTGCTGGATCGCAAATCAAAGGGCGCTGCAGACTGATTGAAGAATCGGGGACCCGTTTGGAATCCCATCTGGCTGGGCGGAGGGACTTCGTGGTTTGGCCAGAATGTGTCCGAGAACGTTGGGATAGAACGGTGCGTTGAAGGGAAGTCAAATTTCTCATCGGATGGGTATTCCTCACCCCGATCGCGTTGGATGAAACTGTCTTCCCGAAGGCGTTCTTTGGAATTCACTAGGACAAGGCGGGTTAATACAACAAGGCCATGCACGCAAAGTCATTTACTCACGATAATGGGCTAAACCCTTGTCGAAGTTCAAGCGGCACATAATGCCCACGGTGAGGCCAATAAGGTCAAGGAGCGCCGAAAGGGATGTGGCCGCGCCAAAGAACCCCCATTGGACGAAGGTCCAACGGAAAGTGTCCGAATCGAACATGAGGCCCCACCCAAAGAGATAGAGGGCAGATAGGACGAGGAACACCACCATCGGGAATTTCAACTCCTTCCTTGCGGCAAACCAGCCCTGCAGACGACATTAGCACCGACCGGCAAAAATCACATAAGCAACGACGTACCGTTAAAAGCCAAGGGATTAGTAACTAAAAGGGTCGAATGAGTCTGCGTCATGCAAGGGGAACTGATAACCTACGACGAGGACGACCATCAAGAACGCTTGATAGACGGCTGACTGAGTGGCCATGACGGCGATGGCACCATGAGATAGTTGATCAAGCCAAAGAGCCACTGCCAAAACAACGAAGAAGAACGAAAGTTGGATGACGATAGATAGTGTTAGGACAAGCTTGTACATCCTGTTGATTGCCCTGGAGGCGCCCACACGTTTGAAGGTTTGCCATCCGAACAACTATAAAACGAAGTAAACCTCAGGTGTGATGTTGAAAATGATTCTGATTGATCGTCACCTTGATGAGCCTGAAAGATAAAAAGCAGGAAGCAAGCAAGGCCGTAATGTTGAACGCGAGGCTTGAGATCTCGGCGCGACCACGTGATGTCCAGTAACTGGGCAGAATATTGGCTTGACAAACGCCCTCGATTGCCAGCCTCTTGAAATTCCGGTGGAATGTATTCGTGTTGTAGATCTGGAAGCCACCCCACGTCGTCGCAGACAGGTGGGTAACGACAGCGGCGATGCTAAACCACGTGGATGAGTGGTGGTTTGTGATCGATAAACGTGGACATACATGTGGGGAATCGACTCATTTAGCACGGCAACTAAGGACATACCCAACACCCATAACTGGAAGGCGAGGAAAGCGACGTCTTCGCGCTTCGTGTTTCTCAGCCTGGAAGGTCATGAACGTGTGATACTGTTCGTCAATCAAGAGACTAGACTTACGTTTGCACAGGCCAATTGAGAGCACGAAGACAGTCGTTATCTAGTGTGACATTCCCGATGGATGGTAAACCTTGCAACCGAACACTGATTTGACCGTCCGACGATGCAATAGGTAGGAATTCAGGAGAAGAACCGACGGCGCGCTTTTCAACAACGTAGTCGGCCTCATCTGTGACGGTGGTGTGCGAAGGGGGAGTAGAAGTCGCCTGGACAGACAAGGTAGTAGAGGTGCTCGACGTGGTATTGGAGCGACGTATCCCAGTCCCTGGACTTGTTCCATTCCAAATAACCAGACAAGACTCTGTGCTGAGGGCCTTCGGAACGTGGTCACAATAGCTGAGTTGCGGGCCGAGAACGAAGAAGCCCGGGAGGGAAGCATTGCCGGCGTCAATAAGTCCAGTGAGAAAATCGCCTGCTTGTTTGTTGATTCTGAACGCATGAGCCTGGAAGATCACCTGCACGGTGCAATTGACAATAGAGAAGATGAGGTAGGTCATAGCGATGGGGGATGCGGTGATCCTTTGCCACTGAAAAACAGTGTTTGAGATGGCGTTTATCGAGCTGAAAGGCAACCCTTCCTTACGACAGGACGCGGGAAGGGTCACCAGGACGATGAGAGGGAAGCACGCACAAAGAGCTTCACATTATGAAGGGGCAGCAGAGAAATGGCGTGTTTGAAATGCATAGCGAAGGACTGTCCTTGTGCACGAAGGTAAGTAGGAGGCTACACTGGTGTCAAGTGCGAAAGCACGGATATGACGGACCTGAAAGATAGACGAGCAACCACTAGGGCATAAGAACAGGAAGACCAGGTGGCTCGCTGAGCTGCAGAAGAAAGAGAAAGAGAAAAAAGAGTGCAACGAACGCGGCGCAGCCGAGCGAAGGATGGATGGGTGGAAGAAAGAAGGGAGTGTATGTTGTTCACCTGACGACCAAAACAAGAAATGTACTACTGTCGTTCACTCGGCGCTCGATACCATCTGCGATCACCCAAGAACCAATACACTGCCCTTTCCTCTTCCTCCCTCACCGTAACCAACCCCATTTCGTGCACGACCTTGTTCGTACCTACTCGGCGCCACACAAACCCATCTTCGTACAGCTGTCTCATCACTTCGATTACCTCAACCCGGTCGTACACAGATCGCAACCGCCACACTATCTCGGCCTGTTGTGTCCCACACACTCCATCAGAGTCTACCTCGCGACTTGTGTCCGGTCGGTCACGTACCTGCGAGATACCTGGCCTAAACACAATAGTGCCGATCACTGCACGCAATGCAGCACGCCACGTGTCCCGCATTTTAGCGCCCGTGGTGTCTAGCCATCGCCGTGGGAGCACATTGATTCGAGGCTCTTCACTGACCGTAACAGTCCAAGCACCGGAATGGTGCGCAGACACAACCAGTACTCGGGAGTGACCCACGAGAACGACGAGAGGTATAGGATTGTTCATCAGCGAGGACAATGCGGATAGAACGACGTCGGGACAGCCTCCTCCCATCGTGTTTGACTGATTGGGTTCGTTACTACGTTTGTCACCACTACCAATTTGGATATACGGGCGCTTACTATGAGAGTACTGACGTCGAGGCCAGCAGGACCTGCCTCGTCAAGTGCGTTCAGGATACGGCAGGATATTTCTTGCTCCTTCGTATTGGATTCGAGAGCCCACGCTTTGAACGCGGCGTTCAGGCATGAGTCACAGTTCACCTGCCCATCGGAGTACTGACGACAGCAGGCAACCGTGCCCTCTGCCGTTTTTCCATGTCGTTCGTTATCGTCTTCCTCTACCGAAGGAGAGTGCGCTCGGCTCGCTGAAGCGTCCTCCGTGCACGGTATAGATGTACTTGACGAACGTGTGAAGATAGTCGTCTCGATGTGATCGTCATCTAAAGGGGTCGCGTTTGAATGCATTTCCCGTCACTGTAGGGAGTATATAAATTTTACTTACCAGCTTTTTTGCTGTTCCAGTCAATCTCGCTGCGTGCCGCCTTGGCCCCAGTAATGTCGAGCTTGAAGTCTACCTGTGATTTGATTCCATCAATCGATTCCTTGATCTCAATCAGCTGATGACTTACAAGGCCTTCCGATGTCATTTGTAATAACATGGCCAGATCGCCATCAGATGCCCGTAATGGCCACTCCCTCCAAACCTCTTGCTGTCCATACAAGGCATCCAGCGTTGTGGCTTCATGAAATAGTTCTTGTGGTATCGAGCCACCGAGGGCATTCTGATTTCTGAACGGACAGTCAGCACCGGAAAACGCCAACGATGTAAAACAAGTCACATTTCAGATATTTTTAGTGTTCGTCCCGGTTTAGGCTTTTGGGAGCCCTTGACCAACTTGGAGAGAAAACCGCGACCGAGGAGCCCGTCTTTCGCCCTTGATACCGTTGCCTTCCCCGTGGAGCGCAGCAAGGTCGCTCCCCTCGAAGGTACGTAATCCTCACTTGGCGTCCCGAACACCATCTTATTTGGCTTTAGTGCCAGGTATCCAGGATAGAGGGCGTCTACGAACCTTTAACGCTGCCTCGGCGACTCGGAGTTCTTGACAGCCCCTCGAACCATCACTGATCATTGGCATGTCATCGTGATTGGTTGTGAATGCGGTTTGCAACAGCCCTTTCTCACGGTTCTCGTCGACCTTCGAATCCCATAGGAAGTCCCAGACTAGCGTGTCTTCCAATTTGGCCATAACATCCCACGATGCGTGAAGTTGGGGCACCGTCTCTGGGAGCATTAAAGCTGTCGATGTCTCTTGGAAACCGACCCTCCTCCAGTCCGGTGTCAATCGTCGTACGAAGGAAATGACATAGAACGTACAGTGCATTCTTGTCAATGAATTTCCGGAAAAATTGGAGGTGCTTGATAAGGTCAAAATCCGTCTGACTCTTGGGTTTGGGATCCGGTAGATGCTCTGTGCCCCGATATTGTTTCCAGAGACGATGCCACTGGTCCTCAAGGCGCTTCATGTAGAGTTCGTTGTTTGGAATTTCCCTTAGACCTGCGATGCGCTGGCGTACGGAGTTCCTTGGAACTGCCGGAAAGACTTGGCGCAACGCGACCCAATCCATACGTCCGCCCACTTCCCGTAAGCGTACTCGTAAAATAGCGTGGGCATCTTGAGCCAATTCGTCATAATCATTGTTCCACAAGAAGCGGCTCTTTCGCTGCGATGAGTCTTCGTTATCGCCGTTTTCACCTTCGGCGTTTGCTGTGAAAACAAATAAAAAAGTTAAAGCGAATATCTCTTCGCACATGCTCAGTCAGAGAGAAAGTCCATACCATCCTTGCTTCTCGTCTCTTTGCGTTTCTTTCTTTTCGTATCCTCGCGTGCCGGCCCTTGCTCCGATATGAGCTGCTCGATGGACTTTCCGGGCTGATTTGCTACCGGCTGGGGAAGTGCTGCAGGACGTGACGGAGTCGCTGTAGCTCCTGGTGGTGGGACAGCCACCAGAACGGATGGAAGGCCTTGCGAAGGTCGAACTGGTGTCACGCGCTGCGCAGAGGGCAAGACGGCCTTCGCGGCACCGCGAGATTCCCGAATGGCGTCGCGCGCTTCCCCTTCCCATCTACTCCTATCATTAGACACGCCGGACTGCAAGTACCGCTTGCGGACCCGCGAAACTCTGGTTGCCGCTTCGTCTTCTAGTGCCCCAGGGTAGACGGCATTCAAAATTGCTTCCCACTCCCGCTCTTTCCGCGCCTTTGCATCGGCCACTTTCTTCCCAAGCAACTCCTTTTCATGTGCCATCTTTTCCGCGCCCTCGGTGTCCTCCTCGTTTCCTGGGGTGCGCGATCTGCCCCTATCGAGCTCTCGTAGCCGGGAGGTACGTTCCTTCTGGAGAAAGTCTTTCACGACGGACGATGGCGCGCTGACGGTCCACGAGATCTTTTCAATGAACGGGTCACCTTCATCTTCGAGCGGCGTGTCATCTCCCCGACGAGAGATGAACCGTTTCAGGTATTGGCGCTGATGCCGGGACAAATCGTACTTCTCATTCCAAGATGTTTCACGGACGATGGAGCGTGCAAAAGGAGAGTCTGGGGTGATGTTTTGAGAAGGGCTACCTCGTGTCACAGATTGGGCAAACGCCTTGTTTGTGCATGCAGGCTGTAATTCATTCCAGTAATTTGAAGCATCAAGGCGTGTAGACACAGGAACCGTCTTCCAGAAAGGCGGTGATGCAGATGATAACACCCAGAGATGCAACGCCGCTTCCTGATGGAAGAGCCAATAGTCAGGAGCTGTACGATAGCTGGTTGATGACACATCGCCTGCGAAGGGGTCAAAGGACGAAGGATGATCTCCATTTGATTCACAGCGTATGAGAGGATTTGCCGAATCAGAGGGTTGTAGGGGTGCAACTAAATTCAGGTGTTGGAGAATTTCGAAAAGCTCGATGAAGCGCTCGCGAGAACGGGGCCGCCCGGTCTGAAGTAGGGTTTGCAGGGGTTGTGGCAAGTCTTTAACAAGTGTCCCTTGTCCTTCCTCCGTGGATAAGATTTGAGAAAGTTCGTCGCTCTGAACGAGCGTAGACACGAGTGAGCAATATACCCCAACAGGAAATTTTCGAAAGTACTGTGAAAAAATCACGACGCGTTTAGCTGCTAAGGCGGAAATCGGGGGGTCATGACACGATTCAAAAGAATCCAGAGTAGCAAGGTGGAGCTCCCGAGCCCTCATCATCTTCCCGGGAATGAACCCATACACTTGTGCGAGTGTTGTCCTCTCGGCCAAAAGGGCGTCATGAATAGTCTGATCATCGGACTGAAAGAGTTGGTCTGCCTTGTCACTGCTTTTTGGTTTGTCAACTCCTCGCTCAGACTGCAAACGTTTGAGAGGCTGGGCTGGTCTCTTTGTCTTCAGGTCGCTGGGAGGGACGGAGGTTGCCGCGGGGGTGGTAACAGAAAGGCGTGAGCCATGATAACTTTTGCCCAGTTCTACAAGGAATGCATCCAGTCGGGATTGATCCAGAGTTGGTAAATAGATTATACGGGCAGGACGCTGGGCACCCGTCACTGTGGACATGGCAGTCTTGAGAACCATGACCTTGCCTCTATTCTCTAGGCTGTCGAACGTGTTGTCGATGGTACGCTTATCGACCTTGATACCAGGCAAACCACTTGTAGGTTCCCCAGCCGAGGACAAAGTATCCAGAAGGACCAAATGTGCATCCAGAAACTCTTTTGAACCTGGATACACAATTCCACCGGATTGCTCCAATATCTTCAAGAACTCATTCTCGCGACGAAGCAATGAGACATTGCTCCTCGAGTGTGAAGTTATAGCCTTCTCTTTCTGTTTTTGAGGAACTAGGGCCATTCAGAAGTTAGGCGCGTTGCCCTCGACTTGACGACCAGAAACATCTTACCTGATACAGAATCGGCTCTTTCAACCCCGGTGACTTTGCGACTGTCTTGCGGCGGCGCTGAAGCATTGCCCAGGGTGTGACCAACGAGAACAGAGGGATCAGAAAATTTTTCCATTTGGGCTATATCACCCTCGGTCTCTGGTTCTCCGACGGTTTCCGTCCTTCCCTGAATTGACACAGTCTTTGTGACAGCAGGTTGAGTTGAGTTATGTTGATTATCAGGTTGCGTTGATACTTCACCATGGCTAGTGTGTTGTAGAGCAACGTCGCATCCCTTTGGAGTAGGCTGTGCTTCTGCTGCCTCCGCATCCGCGTTTGGTGGTGGTGGTGGTGGTGGTTCGGGTAGGGGGCGACGAGCCACGTGAACATGAGAGGGATAGGTATCATTTTGTGGCGGTGGATGGTCCACCGTTTCGTCTATGGGTGGGAGTGATGTTGGCTGCTTCCTGGACCTACCTCTCCTTTTGGTAGGCTTTGAGGCCTCAGGTACGACACTATCATCTGGCGGATGAGCGCGTTTCCTGAGTACTCCAGGTGAAGGGGAATGGCGGTCATTCGTAGTACCAGTGGCACCTTGCTGGGTAGCCTCTGTGTTTTCTCCAAAGCTCTGCCGAATATGGTCGTTGTCACTTGTTAATGTGGCGACTTTCCCAGCCGCACCAGTGCCGTCTTGACTCTCGACGGGGTATTTGCGGGGCCTTCCCCGCTTCCTTGGTGTGCGGCCAACCTCTCCGTCCGCATCGACGTCCGGCCCGGCTTCCCCCCGCTTGCGCTTGTTCCCACGGGTAGGCGTTGCTACCTTTCTTACGCGCTTGAGTGCCGCTTCTTCGCCGACGTCTTCAACTTTTCCGGTTTTGCTGAACGCATAGTCCGTAATGCGATTAAGCTCAGCGACGTCAGCATAGAAGTCCTCCGCGACGAAGGGAGCGAAATTCCCGACATTGAAACAATCAACTGAAGAATACGGTCCATCTTGGTCGTCCAATTTCTCGTTGGCTATGATTTCCCGATACGAAGCGAACGTAAAGTAGCGCCAACGTCGTTCACGGCCATGAGTTTCCATCAGCTGGACAATCCTTAGATCACTAAGATGTGACGGTGGGGGGGCTCTATCCAATTTGGTCAATAGTAGTTCAAGTGTACGACGGTCGAAATTCCCAAGTGCTTTAGAGATTTCCTGTCGAGGCGGTTACTACTGTCGAGAGATGGATGACAATACATGCTCACGCTCAAGGTCATGCCATTCGGACCAGCCTTTTCCAGCAAGTCAATCATCTGCTTGTGAAGTGTGATGTTCAACTTGATGGTGGTAGGCCGGCCATCTACAATGGATTAAGTCCGGGACAAAGCGCTCCAACAACATGGCATACGAACCTGTTACTTCATGCGCAGAAGGATCCCGCGTAATCTGAGTCAGTGATTCACTTGGCTCGTTTGGTACATTGTTGTTGTCGGAGACTAGTCGGATGCATGGCACTGACGCCGGCCCACTTTTGTTCATACTGGGTACCATCACCCTCTCCACAATGCGGTTCTCAACAAGCTCCCTGAGGCGGCTTTGGAAAAAGCGCCGATCAGTTTTGGTAGGGTTCAAGAAGCCCTGAAAGGCGGGGGTCAAATTAAATATATTTTTTGAGTCAAGTCCAAGGGACTTTTGCTCACTATTGTGACAAGTAGATTTTGAGAAGGGTGTGTATGAGATTCCGAGTGCTTCAGGAGTTTCACGATTCTTGATTGGACGAGAGACAGACTGGACAAGTGTCTAGCATCGATTGGATCAAATCGGATAGGAGCTTGGAAGCCATCCGGTGTCAAGGACGTCTCCTCGTTGTCGATACTACCTCCAGCCTGAATATCCTTGGACAAATTCACACCTTCGTCTTGGATCTGCCGCCACAACGGGCTGCGTTCAAAGAAGTGCTTGTGGATGCAAAAGTTGGTACCGACTCCGCCACGGCGGAGCTTTAGGACGAGCTCAAGCTCGAGCAGTTGCTTTATCAAATAAAAGCAGGTCTTTTGGTCGTAGCCTGTTTTCTTGCCGAGATTCACGATGCCGATACCGTGTTCGCGGCCTCGAGTGATGAACTGGAGTGCGGTATAAACCATCGGGGTTAGCTTCGGTGGCTGTACGCGCGTGACAACATCAACGAGTGAAGCTAGTAGAAAAACAAGGAAAAGCGCACTCGAATATGCGAGCCTGTGATGGCGGCAAACGATGTTTCGGCGTCGACCGCAACTCTCAATGTATCCCCATACTGCAGCTGCAAGTCGTCGAGAGGTTTCAATCTTGCATCGGACAGTAACGTTAACGAGGCCACTGAGGGCGAAGACGTATCGCAACCCTCGTCTTTCTCCTTTGATTTTTTCTTCTGGCTCTGCTGCGGTGCGACATAGACCTCAGTGGTAGCGCCGTCCGGTACAGTCCCAACGCGGACAGTGGGCTGACCGACAAGCAGAGACCAGACATATACAAAGTACGCATCATCGACGACTTGCTCGTGTGAATCCTGGTAATAGCTGACAACGAAGTCGCGAAGTCGCGAAGGGTGACACCCTGCGAGGAGAAGAGACGAAAGGTTAGTGAAAGCCAAGCCCACACCGGGTTCGAACCCGCCGGTCTGCACTCAGACACGGGGCCCAATCACGTAAACGGATAAACTTACCGAGATCTCCATCGAAGGCGAGTTCCCTGAGACAGTGGTGTACCAGTTCATCCATCGCTGACACGAATAGTCGAAAATTCTGCCAGTTGGTGGGATCGAACCTGTGTTGGTGGCGCTGTGCTGGTGATTCGATTAGATGTCCGATTGTCAGCTGCAATAATTAAACACTGGCCACCAGACAGCGGTCGAGGTCGACGACAACAACCAAGGTGACCAGCTACGTGGAGTGGACGAACGAGAGGAGTGATTAGGGATTACGTGATTGTGTATTCACTCGATTTCCATGGATAGCATCGACATAGGTCTACTGCTGTATTGTGACCCAAATCACCAATGAAAAGCGAATATCTAAATGATAACTAATGATGCGGCGGGAGGGGGGTACCGAAAGGGATGATAAGTCATAAAATATCATGGGACGGGTGCAGACGGATCGTCTGACGTTTTTAAAAATCGCATAAAGTACGTCTATCGTAGGTAAAAAATCTCATCTATGCTGGTGTGCCAGCTGGGCTCTTGTCTTTTGCGTCCTCCCACAGTTGACGTAGCACGTCCGTAAAGCCAACCTTGCCAAGCTGGGCGTTCTGCTCGAAGCGCATCGCGAGCCAATTTTCTAATTTGTCTGCTGCGGTTCGCCACATCACCATCCGTGCCTGAATCTCGGCCGTTTGGTGAAATGCTGTCCGCCCACCGGGAGCGGGGGAATAAAGGATCTTTTCGTGACATGTCACAAACTGGGAGAGTGAGAGGTTGATAGACGAGATGGTCGTCGTTTGTGTTGATGGATCAACAAAGGAAATCTCGCGGACAAACGCATCCTCGGAACCACCGAAGAGCTGCGCAACGTCGATAAGGAAAACTCCGAGCACGGAGCGGAGAGAAACGCACCTTAACGATCCATGCAGGTGCCCTCTGCTTGCAACCAAGTACCCGCTCTGTCCGGATGGTCCCGGTGGAGGGGTCCACAGAGCGGTCGATGACATCCACGGTCACAACATGAGAACAATGGGGATTGGGGTACTTATGCCACATCCCGATGATGACATGCGCCCATGAGTGGCTGAACAGGAGAATGAGTGTGCATTAGAGTCAGGGAGGAGGGACGAGAACGCACTCGTAGTTGAACGACTGAGAGAAATAATGCATGGAGGTGAAGTCCGACCGATGGGGGATTGGGGGAGGGGGGGGGGGTAAGAGGGGGGGAATACGGAGTAGTTTGGATGGAGGGGGGGGGTGGGAGAAGGGT
>Ga0137397_10001774_pt1 | contig 15043 bp, 16 predicted proteins | sample czorhiz116metaG_FD_106658 | JGI IMG/M metagenome (GOLD analysis project Ga0137397, IMG submission 106658) | Vadose zone soil microbial communities from Angelo Coast Range Reserve, California, USA - czorhiz1.16 metaG | ecosystem: Environmental > Terrestrial > Soil > Vadose zone | place: USA... | reverse complement strand
CGTGATTCCGGAAGAAGCCCCGAACGCGTTCGCGACCGGCCGTAATCCGCGCCACGCATCCGTCGCTGTTACAGAAGGTCTTCTGCGAATCATGAACGACGATGAGCTGGAAGGCGTAATCGCGCATGAGCTTTCGCATGTGCGCAATTACGATATCTTGATCAGCTCGATCGCCGCGACTCTCGCTGGCGCGATTACCTGGCTCGCCCACATGGGATTTTGGTTCGGCGGCGGTGGAGACCGAGATGATAGAGACCGCGGCGGCGGAATTCTAACGATTCTGCTCGTGGTCCTCGCTCCGCTCGCTGCCATGCTTCTCCAGCTTGGCCTTTCGCGCCAGCGCGAATATAGCGCCGACGAAACTGGAGCACGCATGGCTGGCAATCCGTACGGCTTGATCAGCGCATTGCAGAAACTGGGGGCTTACAACAAGCGCATTCCGACAACGACGATTTCACCATCAACGAGCGCATTGTGCATCGTCAAGCCATTCTTCGGTTCCGGCACATTTGGGTCGCTCTTCAGCACGCATCCCCCCCTGGAAGACCGCATAGCGGCGCTGCGCGAGTTGAGCGTTACGCCGTGACGCTGTCTGGGATAGCGCAGGCTGTTTCCTTTCTGATGTAACAGGGATGTAATCTCTGCCAGAGGCGGCAACCGGGCAATTCAAGGAATACAGAAACATACTTATTTTGTATGACTTATGAGGGGTGGCCTCACCGGTCGTTTTGGTCACCGAACTGCACTATGGAAGAGGGAACGGCGGGCGTTTTGGGGCTCACTGAGGGAGTACGGTTTATGAGCTGTAGGGACACTATCCATCTGATTTGCTGGTACTTAGAGGGGAAGCTTTCCCCTTCTGTTTCCAGAGATATTGAAGAGCACTTGGGCGGATGCTCCAACTGCCAGCTCGTTCTGGATGCCGCCACGAGCACACTGGATCAGTATTTCGCGGCCCAAGCGGAAGCTAATTCATCTGCAACAACGCAAGCTGCCTAGCACAAACTATTGTAAATAAAGTGTTTGAGTAAAGGGACTAGGCTTGTGCCGGTCCCTTTCTTGTTTCAATCCGGAATGCTGGTGGTTTTTTCTCCTAGAGGGAATTTCAGAAAAATTTACAGTGCACCCAGTAGGAAAGTAAAGATTACGTGTACTAGTACCTGATATGGAATGCCGTAGCTCGGTTTAGCTTGCCCCGAAACCACTCATTCAAAAGCTGTTAAATGCTTCCCGCGGCAACTGACCGGTTTGGCGTGTGGGGTGCACATTTCTTGGTACAGGGCGAAATAGCCTAAAGGAGACGAAGTACATGAGCGAGTATCAAGAGACGAATATTCAGAGTACGACCGGAACCCCACGGTGGGTGGGGCTGGCCGTGGCCGTTCTCGGCGGCGTTTCGTTGCTCGGTTTGGGTGTGGGAGTTAGCGCTTTGAGCCACGCCAACAGCGTGGAGCAGACAACGCAGGCATCCTTGAAGCAACAGAACGATGCGCTAGCACAGCGACTGGCAAAAGATGACGAAATCAACCAGCAACTCCAGAGCGATCTGAAGGTCGTAACAGACAAGCTGAATGTGACGCAGTCGGATTTAATCGCGGCACGCAAGCAGACCAAAAAGAGTGTTGTGACCGTTGACAAGAAACTTACTGCACTCGGCGCGGACGTGAATCAGAAGCTGGCCGGCAAGGCTAACTCGGAAGATGTGAACAAGCTAAGCGGCGATGTCACTGGCGTTCGCACCGACCTCGACGCGACCAACAACAACTTGCAAATGGCTCGCAGCGAAATGGGCACGCTCATCGCACGCAATCACGATGAAATTGACCAGCTTCGCCGCATGGGGCAGCGCGACTACTTCGAATTCACCGTGACCCGCAAGGCGGGTGCGCAGCACGTTGGCTCGGTACAGGTTGAGCTCAAGGACACCAACACCAAGAAGAACCAGTACACGATCAACGTTTTGTCTGACGACAAGAGCTTTGAAAAGAAGAACCGCTCCGTCAACGAGCCAATCTTCTTTTACACTGGCGGAACGCGCCAGGCCATGGAACTCGTGATCAACAAAGTCACGAAGACCTCGGCTTCCGGCTACCTGAGCATTCCGAAGTCCGCGGGAACGACGGCGGCTTCGACCTCAGGCTCCGGTCAGTAATCACCAATTTGCAGAGCACTTCTCCATCGCCAATGGAGAATCACCCTGGGAGGATTCGAAAGAATCCTCCCTTTTTTTGTACTTTCTAGGACGGCATCATCCAGTTCAGGGCCGCAGCCGTAGTTAGATGAGAATGGGTCTGGACAGGCTGTTTGCCTTGTGCCAAGCTCTTTGGCGACCCAGCGGACCTACGAACTTCACACCGCAGAGCAGTTCCAGGAGGGGATAATCATGAAAGTACGATTTGCAACATTGACGGCGGCGACTCTTTTTGCCGCGGCCTTGACCATGGCGGCCGATGGTAGCTGGACGGGTTGGATTTCCGACAGCCAGTGTGGCGTAAAGGGCGCAAACGACAAAGCCGGAGAATGCACCACAAAGTGCGTCAAGGAACACGGCGCCAAGTACGTGTTCGTGAATGACGCCGACAAGAAGGTTTACGCCATTGACGCTCAGGACAAAGTGGCGGCCCACGCAGGCCATCACGTGACCTTGAAGGGCTCCGTGGATGGTGACACAATCAAGCTCAGCAGCATTGATATGGCTGCAGCCGCTCCTGCCAAGTAATTCTTTTTTCGGACGGGCGTTCCTTTGCAGGGACGCCCGTTTTGTTTTTGTGCCGCAGGTCCGCTAGGATACTTTGCGGACCATGACAACGACTCTCCTCCACGTCGGAAGTGCAATCACTCCAACCGCCGAAATCCGCGACGCCGCGATCCTGATTCGGGATGGCGAAATTGAGCGTATCGGCAAACGAGCTGACTTGGAACTCCCCGCCGGCGCCCAGGAATTCCGCGCCGAGGATTCCACCGCGATTCCCGGCTTCATTGATGTGCACATCCATGGCGCGGGTGGCCGGGACGTGATGGAAGGAACGCGCGAAGCCCTTTCCACTGTCACGAAAAAGGTCGCGCAGCATGGAACCACATCCATTGTGGCGACGACGGTGACTGCTTCCACCGAGGACACTCTTCACGCAGTCGAAGGCATCTCCAAATACATTCCTCAGCAACTTGAAGCCGGCGATTTCCGCGCCGAAATACTTGGCATCCACTTCGAGGGTCCATTTCTCAGCAAGGAACGCCGCGGGGTTCATCCCACGAATTTGCTGCAGATGCCGTCAGCGGAAGTGCTTCAGAAGTTTCTACGCGCCGCTGCGGGGAACGCTCGCATTCTGACCATCGCACCCGAATTGGTCGGTGCAATGCCTTGCATTGACGCCGCGCGGAGCCTCGGCATGGTCGTTTCGATTGGCCACACGGATGCGACGTACGAGCAAGCCCGCGCTGCGATTGCACACGGCGCGCATCACGCAACTCACGCCTACAACGCCATGCGGCCTTTTTCGCACCGCGATCCCGGCGTCATCGGTGCGGTGCTCACCTCGACAGAAGTAAACGCCGAGCTCATTGCGGACGGTATCCACGTGGACGAAATTGCCATGAAGGTGTTGCTTCAAGCTAAGGGACCGGAACACGTCGTTTTGATCAGCGACGGCACTCCCGCCACGGGGATGCCGGACGGCAAGTACAAGCTCGGCGGCATAGACGTGACGGTCGTTGACGGCGTCTGCCGCGACTCTGATGGAAAACTTGCTGGAAGCACTCTTACGCTCGACCGCGCGCTGCGTAACATCGTCGCGCTAGGAATCCCGCTTGCTAATGCCGTGCGCATGCTCACACTGAATCCCGCAACGATCCTGGGAATTGAATTCAAGAAAGGCGCGCTGCGCACCGGCGCTGACGCGGACATTCTCCTGTTGAACGAAGCACTTCAAATCACGCAGGTTTGGGCGCGCGGTATTTCAAACTAAGCCAAGCGTCAGTCTCCAGCGACTTCCGCCACCAATTCAATTTCAAAGCACGCGCCAAGGGGAAGTTGCGCAACGCCAATTGCGCTGCGTGCGTGCTTTCCTTTTTCTCCAAAAACTTCCTGAAACAGCTCGGAAGCGCCGTTCGCGACCAAGTGATGTTCCGTAAATCGCGAAGATGAATTCACCAGACAAAGCACCTTTACGATCCTCTGAACCTTATTCAAATTTTGCAATGCGTGATGCATGGTTGCCAGGACATCAATCGCAGCATTTCGCGCCGCCTGCTTGCCTTCTTGCGTGCCCAAATCCGTTCCGAGCTGTCCAACCCAGGCCTTTCCGTCGCGCTTTGCAATATGCCCCGAAACAAAAAGCATATTGTCGGTCCTTACCGTCATCACGAACGCAGCGGCGGGCGATATTGGCTCAGGCAAAATGATTTGAAGCTCTTTCAGTTTGTCGTAGACGGACATGGCGATCCTTTCCTACTTTGTAAAATCAACCGCATCGGTATTCCCGCCGCAAACAAGCACGCCAACACGCTCGCCTTTCCCCGGTCGGTATTTATTAGACGCCAGAGCCGCGAACGCAGCCGCACCCCCTGGCTCCGCGGCGACCCGCAATTCTTTCCACAAGAGTTTTTGTGCGCACTGAATCTCATCGTCCGTCACAAGCAAGATTCTTTCCACATATTTTTGCGCGATTGGGAACATCATCTCCCCTACACGCCGCGGGGCAAGCGAATCCGCCGCGATGCCACCCGCCTCGGCATCTACAGGTTGCCCAGCTTCCAGTGCGCGCGTCAGTGTCGGCGCCTTGTCCGGCTCGACGCCAACAATGCGAATCTTCCCTTGATACCAGGCAGCGATTCCGCCAATCAATCCGCCGCCACCGACCGCAACAATAAACGTATCCAACTCTGGAGCTTGTTCTTCAAGCTCCAAGCCAACCGTCCCCTGCCCCAACAGCGTCTCGCGCTGATCGTAGGCATGAATCGCCATCGCGCCGGACCGCGACCCCCATTCTTGGCTCGCTGCATACGCATCCGCGTAACTTTCGCCGCCGACAACGAGTTCCGCACCGTAGGAGCGAATGCGCTCTATTTTTGTTTTTGAGGCCACCGTCGGGACATAGACCCTTGCTGCGACGTTGAACTTCTTCGCCGCAAACGCGACCGCAACTCCGTGATTCCCTCCGGACGCAGCGACAACACCTGTCTTCGGTATATTTCTTAAAAGCAGATTGGTTATTGCGCCGCGGGCTTTGAACGAACCTGTGTGCTGGAGCAATTCAAGCTTCAAGAGGAGTGGATTTAACTTCAACCCGAATTCCGCTCCATTCACGGAAATAACCGGAGTCCGTCGCACGAGGGGCGCGATCCTGCCGTGTGTCTCGCGGATCTCCTCGCGTGTAATCTCCAAATGGTTTTGTACCTCATTCATGTTAGACTTCCATTGTACTTCGGCATTTAGCTAAATGCACAACTACCATTTTGGACGGAGATAGGACATGGACCGGGACGCCATCTTCCGCGCCCTCGCGAATCGCAACAGGCTGCAAATCCTGGATTGGCTAAAGAATCCCCGCAAACATTTTCCGCCGCAGGTGGATGGTGACCTCGTCAAAGACGGCGTTTGCGGGCTCCTGATCGCACGGAAGCTGCGTGTGAGCCATCCCACGGCCAGCGAACATCTGAAAGTCCTTGCGCAGACTGGCCTGATTCGCGGCAAGCGCATCAAACAATGGACGTTTTACAAAAGGAGTGAGGCGGATATTCGCGCCTGGAAGCGATCTTTGCTGGCAGAGCTGTAAGCTCAGACCTTCTTTTCTGGATTCAGCGGAATGTTCAACTCTTCGGCAAGCAATACCGCATTGAACGGGCTGCACGCAATGTAGCGCTCTCCCACTTTCAGCGTCGGCACTTTGCGTTTGCCGTTGTTCGCCGCAATGACGATGTCTTCGCCGTCCGGATCTTCTTCAATGTTGATCTCTTCGAACGCAATCCCGCGCGCCTTCAGAAAACTCCTCGCCCGGTAACAATCGGGGCACCAATGCGTGCTGTAGATGATGATGGGTTTCACGATTTTCCTTATTGGGAATTACTTATGATGTCGGAATAGGCGTGCTGCGACGACGCGGCGCGTATTCCGCTACTTTGATGCGAATCAGCGCGCGCTGCAACGCGGCTGTGGCGCGCTCCCAATCCATTTCACTTGCCGACGTGCCCGTCGCAATGCGCTTTTCCGCCCGCTCGAGCGCCGCCTTTGCCCGCTCGATGTCAATTTCTTCGGGCCGCTCCGCCGTCTCCGCCAGCACCGTAACGCGATCCTGCAACACTTCCGCAAATCCGCGAATCACCGCGATTGGATCGGACATCGCGCCAACGGCTATGCGATAACGCAACTCACCGATCCCCAGCTCCGTAATCAACGGCGCGTGCCCTGGCAAAACGCCAAGCTCGCCCTCCGCGCCGGGAAGCGTCACTTCCACGACGCTTTCGCTCAAGAGCTTGCGCTCCGGAGTCACGATCACAAGTTGGATGGCTTCTGCGGGCATTTTCGCTTTACGCGCTCGCCTTCATCTTCTCGGCCTTCTCAAGCACTTCCTCGATCGTGCCAACCATGTAGAACGCCTGCTCCGGAACATCATCGTATTTGCCTTCAACGATTTCCTTGAAGCTGCGCACCGTGTCTTCAATCTTCACGTACTTGCCATCAAGACCAGTGAACTGCGCCGCCACAAACATTGGCTGCGAAAGGAACTTTTCGATCTTGCGTGCACGATTCACCGTGCGTTTGTCCTCGTCGGAAAGTTCTTCGATACCGAGAATCGCGATGATGTCCTGCAAGTCCTTATAGCGCTGCAGAATGGATTTCACGCCGCGCGCGACGGCATAGTGTTCGGCGCCAACAACACGCGGATCCAAAATGCGCGAATAGCTGGCCAGCGGATCAACCGCGGGATAAATTCCGCGCTCCACGATTTGCCGCGAAAGATTCGTTGTCGCATCCAGATGCGTAAACGTCGCCGCCGGAGCCGGGTCCGTGTAGTCGTCAGCAGGCACGTAAATCGCCTGCACGGAAGTAATCGAACCGGACTTTGTTGAAGTAATACGTTCCTGGAGTTCACCGATTTCCGTGTTCAGGTTCGGCTGATAACCCACTGCGGAAGGCATGCGGCCCAGCAGCGCCGAAACTTCCGAACCTGCCTGCACGAAACGGAAAATGTTATCAATGAAAAGAAGCACGTCTAAGTGTTCCTGGTCGCGGAAATATTCCGCAACGGTCAGACCGGTCAGTCCAACGCGCAAACGCGAACCGGGCGGCTCCGTCATCTGTCCATAAATCAACGCGCAGCGCGACTTCTCACTGTTGCCAGGCGTAATCACACCGCCTTCGCTCATTTCCAGCCACAAGTCGTTGCCCTCGCGCGTGCGCTCGCCGACGCCCGCGAACACGGACACGCCGCCGTGCTTCATCGCGACGTTGTGAATCAATTCCATAATCAGCACGGTTTTGCCAACGCCCGCGCCGCCGAAGAGCCCAATCTTTCCGCCCTTCACGTACGGCTCCATCAGGTCCACGACCTTGATGCCCGTTTCGAACATTTCCAGCGTGGTGGACTGCTCTTCCAGCGTCGGGGCCGGGCGGTGAATCGGGAAATAGGTGTCCGTAACGATGGGACCAAGTTGATCCACGGGCTTGCCAAGAACATTCATCACGCGTCCCAAAGTCGGCCGTCCTACGGGGACTTCGATGCCCTTGCCCAGATCGTAGGCCTTCATGCCGCGCACCATGCCTTCGACCGGCTCCATGGAAACCGCGCGCACGCGGCCTTCGCCAAGGTGCTGCTGCACTTCCGCCGTCACGTCCAGCGGTTCCGGAACGTTGTAGCCCTCGCTCGTGATGCGCACCGCGTTGTAAATCGCAGGAAGCTTATCCGACTCAAATTGAATGTCGAGCACAGGTCCGATGACCTGCACGACGTGTCCCACGCTTGCGTATTTTTCCGCCATGCTTTCTCCTACGCGGTAGATGATGCGCCGCTGACAATCTCAATAATTTCTCTGGTGATCGCCGCCTGACGCACTTTGTTCATGTGCAGCGTCAGACCTTGAATCACTTCGCCCGCATTCTTCGTCGCCGCTTCCATCGCTGTCATACGCGCCGCATATTCCGATGCTGAGGATTCCAGCATCGTGCGCAAAACCTGCGTTTCCACATAACGCGGCAGCAAGCGATCGAGCAATTTTTCCGCAGGCTGCTCGTAAATGTAGTCGGTCTGCGAACCCGCATCGCCTTCCGCTTCCATCTTTTCGATCGGCAGCAGCTTTTCTACGGCCAGATTAGACGCAATCACACTCTTGAATTCGCTGAACACCATGTAAACCGCGTCGATCTCTTCTTTTTTGTAAAGGTCCGTCACCAGATTGGCGATTTCGCGCGCCGTAGAGAATTCCACACGGGCCAGCACGTTGATGTATTCCGCCGGAAATTCGAATCCCGCACGCTTCAGCGCATCGCGTCCCTTTTTCCCGACGGGCACAACAGAAACTTTCTTGCCTTTGTTCGCTCGAAAAACTTCATTCGCCTTTTTCAAAATGTTCGTGTTGAATGCGCCGGCCAATCCGCGTTCACCCGTGAGTACGACCACGAGCACGCGCTCTTCCGGCCGCACCACAAGCAACGGATGCTGCGGTTCATCAATGCGTCCCATGATCGAGCGCAACAAGCGCGCCAGCTCCTGGGCATACGGCCGCGCGGCCAGCGCACTTTCCTGCGCACGCCGCAACCGCGCCGCCGCGACGAACTTCATCGCGCGGGTAATCTGCTGGGTGTTTTTCACCGAGCGGATGCGGCGCCGGAAATCGAGAAGTGTAGGCATGTTTCGTTTCTATATTCCTACTTTGCTGCCGCCGCGATCGCAGCCGTGAAACGCTCCTTGAATGTGTCCAGAGCACTCTTAATTTCCGCCTTGATCGCGTCGTCCAGCGCTTTCTTTTCCGCGATGCTCTTTAGAATCGACCCGTGGCTGGTTTCCGTGTATTCCAGAAATTCCTTCTCGAAGCGCCGCACTTCCGGAACGGGAACATTGTCAATCGCGCCGCTCGTGGCGATATACAAGCTCAGCACCTGCTTTTCGACAGTCAGCGGAACATGTTGATCCTGCTTCAAAACCTCCGTTAGGCGCTGCCCACGCGCGAGCTGCGCCTGCGTCACCTTGTCGAGTTGGTCCGCGCCGAACTGGGCGAACGCCGCGAGTTCGCGGAATTGCGCCATGTCCAAACGCAGCGTGCCGGCCACCTGGCGCATCGCCTTAATCTGCGCGTTGCCGCCGACGCGGCTCACGGAAATACCAACGTTAATCGCGGGGCGAATGCCTGCATTAAACAAATCGGCTTCCAGATAAATCTGTCCGTCCGTGATGGAAATCACGTTCGTCGGAATGTAGGCGGAAACGTCGCCCGCCTGCGTTTCAATCACAGGTAATGAAGTCAATGATCCCGCGCCCAGCTTGTCATTCAACTTCGCAGCGCGTTCCAGCAAGCGCGAGTGGAGATAGAACACGTCGCCTGGAAACGCTTCGCGTCCGGGCGGCCTGCGCAGCAACAAGGAAATCTCGCGGTACGCCTGCGCGTGCTTCGAGAGATCATCGTAAAACGTCACCGCGTGCCGCTTCGTATCGCGGAAATATTCCCCCATCGCGCACGCAGCGTAAGGCGCGATGTACTGCAGCGAAGCCGGTTCCGCAGCGGACGACGCAACCACGATCGTGTAATCCATCGCGCCAGCATCCGTCAAAACTTTCACGACCTGCGCAATCGTCGAACGCTTCTGCCCAATCGCGCAATAAATACAAATCACGCCGCTGCCCTTCTGGTTGATGATCGTGTCCAAAATGACGGCGGTCTTTCCCGTCTGGCGGTCGCCGATAATCAGCTCGCGCTGTCCACGGCCAATCGGAATCATAGCGTCGATTGCCTTGATACCGGTTTGCAGCGGCTCGCGCACTGGCTGCCGATCCAGAACGCCTGGCGCAATTCTCTCCAGCGGATTTCGCTGTTTCGCCGCAATCGGTCCCTTGTCGTCCACGGGCATACCGAGCGGATTCAACACGCGCCCAACCAGCGCTTCGCCTACAGGCACGGACATAATCGTGTTCGTCCGCTTGACCGTGTCGCCTTCTTTAATCGCAGTATATTCGCCGAACAACACCGCGCCGACTTGATCTTCTTCCAGGTTCAGCGCGATGCCAAACACGTCGTGCGGAAACGCCAGCATCTCGCCGGCCATTGCTTTTTCGAGGCCATGAATGCGCGCAATGCCGTCGCCGACGCTGATCACCGAGCCGATTTCCTCGACAGCGATCGTCTGTTCGTAGTTCGCGATCTGTTCGCGAAGTATTTTGCTGATTTCGTCTGCCTTGATGTTTGCCATGCCAGCTCCGTTACTCAAACTCGAAAAGTGCCGGTGAAAAACTCCGGCGCCAAAATTCCTTATTCCGCCGCCAGTTTCGCCCTCATCTCATTCAAGCGATGGCGAACCGAACCGTCATAAACTGTGTCACCGATACGCACCACTGCGCCGCCCAGTAGCGTTTTGTCCAGCGAATATTTTGCTTCAATCTTCTTGCCGGTCTTTTTCTCCAGCGTTTGCAAGAGATTTTTCTTTTGTGCTTCGGTCAATTCCGCCGCTGAACTCACTTGCGCCTCCGCAATACCTTGCCGCTCGCGAATCACCCTCTCCAACGCTTCCGCAAGTTCGGGAATCATGTGCGTCCGATGGTGGTCAATCACAAGGAAGAGAAAATTGCGAAGAATCTTGCTCGCGCCAAGTCGCGCGGAAAGCTTTTCCACTACGGCGTGCTTTTCCTTGCCTGTTACCGCGGGGCTTGCCAGAAAATTACGCAGCTCCGCCGATTCCCCGTACGCTCCGGCAAAATCCTTCAGTTGCGCCAACACAGGCCCCGCCGTGCCCTGCTCCAGCGCAACATCCGCCAGCGCGTTCGCATATTGGTGGCTCGCGGACCTCAATTCGGCCTTCCTTCCAGCGACTTCACAAATCCGTTAACGAGCGATTCCTGAGCTTGTGGCGTCAATTGCTTCGCCAGCAGTGATTCCGCTCCATCCACAGCCAATTTAGCCGCGAGCGCCTTCAACTCGATTCGCGCAGCACGCTCGGCCGCTTCAATCTCCGCGCGCGCGGCCACAGAAATCTTCTCCGCGTCGGACCTCGCCATATCGCGAATGCGCTCTGCGTCTGCGGCTGCCTCTTTCTGTGCTACGACCCGCAATTCAGCGACTTCCTGTTCGAGATTCGCCAGGCGAGTTTCTGCTTCGGCCAATTGCTTATCGGCTTCCGCTTTTATCGCAGCCGCCTTCGTAATGGCCGAGCTGATTGTCTCTGCATTCGCGCGAAATTTCGGCGGCAGGACTTTCCAGAAAATCCAAAGCACCACGAAAACAACGACCCCAAAATTAATCCATTTGAAGATTCCCGTCGCGTGGCCTGCCGCGCCCCCGCCCTCTTCCGCAGCTGACGCAACACACGCGCTGAGCAGCAACACGGCACACACACTAATCGCAAGGGAAAACACACGGCGCAAGCTCATCGCGCCTCTCTTGGAGAGGAAGGAGATTCCAGGACGCGCCGCGCGATTTCCGCGGCAAGCTGCGGCACTCCGGCTTCCAGTTCGCGCCGCGCCGCGGCAACTTCCTTGGCTATTTTTTCTTTTGCGGCACTCACTTCCGTGGCCGCCAAATTCCGCGATGCCTTTAGCAGCGCTGCCCGTTCATCCAGATGCTTTTTCCGGGCCGCTTCCTGCTCGGCGTAGAGCTTCGCCCGTGCCTGCTTCAAGGCATGCTGATATTCCTTCAGCTTTTCAGCGGCGGCAGCTTGAGCGGCTTCAGCAGCCTTTTGAGCGCCGGCAGTGCGGGCCTCGCGCTCAGCCATCACCGCCAAAAGAGGCTTAAAGAATAGAAATTTAAGGACAAAGTAAAGAACGATGAGGATCAGGACTGTAGGCACAGCCCCGAGGAAGAGTTCGCCAAGTTGGTGACCCATTTCAGCCATCTAAATTGTGTTGCCTGAACCTCGTTTTAAGTGAAGGCCGCGATGCGACCCCTATTCGCAGGCTCGTCATGCCCCTACCCGGGAAAGAGCATACAGCCGACCTGAAACCACCAACTCGAACATCAATTTATATCATCGGGACGAAATTCCGTCAACGCGCGGGGAGCGCCATTTTGCGCGGTTTTTCTGCCAAATAACGGAAGAAAAGAATTACTTGGAGGCGGGAGTTCCTGCCGGACTCGTCCCGGATTTCAGGTCATAAACGTAGCGCAAATAGACCTCGCGCTGGTTTCTGCCCGTCGTGAAGTGAATCGTCTCGCGCAGTTGCTGGTTTCCTTCGAGAACTTCAAACGTCCGCTTGATTTTGTTTCCGTCCGGGCCCTTAAATTCGCAAACGAGCCGGTATTCGTTCCAGGTCGCGTCGAACTCCTGATTGTCCGCATCTTTCGATTTCTTCACTTTGCGCCCATCCGTGTAGAACGTGCGATGTCGCTCGAGGTCATCAGCCATGATGATGGCGGCTCCATCTTGCGTAAAATCCAAAGTTTCCGAGGGGCGCATCAATTCCTGCATCTCTTTGCGCTCGTCGTCACTCATGCCGCCGCGATGCATTCCGCCATAACTGCCGTGGCCTCCGCCGGGATATCCGCCTCCCGAGCGTCCGCGTCCGCCTCCGCCGCCGTTTCCGCCACGACCGGAATTATCCCGGTCACGGGGTTTCGTACTCTCGTCCCGGTTCAGCTTCCACGGTCCTGCAAGATTTTTCGTCCGCGGCACAGCCGCCGCAGGCGGGGCTTTTTCGGCCGTAGTCGTGTTCGCCGCAGCAGGAGGCGGCGCCGTGGTCTGCGTCATCGGTCCCGCAGGCGCTTGTGCATTCACTGCGAAACTCGCCGCGCACCAAAATCCCGTCGCTATCAAAACGCGCTTTTGCGGCCCTTTTGTTCGTAGACACAACATTCCATTCATTCTTCCCGCCAGCACGCGGAAAAGTTCCCAAGCATGAGGACGTTGTTTTTAGGACGAAGCCAGCCAATGCCGAAGGTCGGTAGCACGAGGAAGCAGCGCAAGTGCGCCAAGTTCGCGAAACCGAGCGGCGCGAGCGCGATAACCATACTCCCCCGGCGCAATAATCGCCATAAACGGCACGCCCGCATCACGCGCCGCCAATGCGTCATCAATGTTGTCGCCGAGGTACAGCGCCGACGCCGGATCGCGTTTCCCCAAAATCTTGTGCAAACCTTCGGGGTTCGGCTTGATCTTTTTCACATCATCCATCGTCACAACCATCCGAAAATGCTTCGTCCCAGTCCATTTTGCAAATGTATACGTGAATTCCTGCCGCGTCCGCCCCGTAAACAAATTCAACTCGTACCGTTTCGCCCACCGCTCAATTTGCTTTGGCGAAACGATGTGCTTTTCATTCCGTACATTCCCAGGGCGTTCCGGCGTGCCCCAATAAAATTTGCTGAACGCCTCGCGTGCTTCTTCATAATTCATGGGTTTGCCGAGCGATGTCACCCACTGTGCCACCATATTCCAGTCGTCGTTATTGCCTGGCTTCGCTTTCCACCGGTGCAGCTCCTCATAAGTCACGCGCTTGCCCGTAAGATGCCGCACCGTATCCAGCGCCGACCGCCAATATGTTCCGCGCACGTCCACCAGCACACCGTCCACATCAAAAATTAGAATTTCCGGTGAAATTAGTCTCTTCTTGCTACCGCTCGATTTAGGCACATGACCTCGGCGAAAAAGTGTGTCGCAAAATTCTGCGGCCCAACCCACAATGCGTCAAGCCCGCGGGAATGTCATAATGGATTCAACCGAATAAGGAGCACTTCATGGCGAAGTATAGCGGAGTGGACTTCATTGACTTCGATTCGCAACTGAACGACGAAGAAAAACTCGTACGGCAAACCGCGCGCGAATTCGTCGAAAACGAAATTATCCCCATCATCGAAAAGCAAAACCGCGAAGCGACATTCCCCAGGCACCTCGTCCCACAACTCGGCGAACTCGGCTTTTTCGGCGCGAACCTGCATGGCTACGGTTGTGCGGGCATGTCCAACGTGGCCTACGGCCTCATGACGCAGGAACTCGAGCGCGGCGACTCCGGGCTCCGCAGCTTTGTCTCCGTGCAAGGCGCGCTCGTGATGTATCCGATTTACACGTTCGGCAGCGACGCGCAAAAAGACAAATGGCTTCCACTCCTGCAGCAAGGCAAGGCCATCGGCTGCTTCGGCCTCACCGAACCGCAATTCGGCTCGAATCCCGGCGGCATGCTCACGCGCGCGGTAAAAAAGGGCAACAAGTACGTCCTCAACGGCGAAAAAATGTGGATCACCAGCGGCTCCATCGCGGACGTTGCCGTCGTCTGGGCCAAGGGCGAGGACGAAAAAATCCGCGGCTTCCTCGTCGAAAAAGGCACGCTCGGTTTCAAAACGTGGGACGTTCACGGCAAATGGTCGCTGCGCGCTTCCGTCACCAGCGGCCTCGCCTTCACCGATTGCGAAATCCCCGAAGAAAATTTGCTTCCCGGTGTTACGGGCCTGCGCGGCCCGCTCAGTTGCCTCAATCAGGCGCGTTACGGCATCGGCTGGGGCGCCATTGGCGCCGCCATGGCCTGCTACGACACTGCTCTTCAATACGCAAAAACGCGCAAACAATTCGCCAACAAACCCATCGCCTCACACCAACTCGTCCAGGAAAAACTAGCCTGGATGATTACGGAAATCGTGAAAGCGCAACTCCTCGCGATGCATGTCGGACGCCTGAAAGACGCCGGCAAGGTAGATCCCGCTCACATCTCCATGCTGAAAATGAATAATGTCGCCATTGCCCTCGATGTCGCCCGCAAATCCCGCGACATCCTCGGCGCAAACGGCATCGTGGACGACTTCTGCATCATGCGCCACATGAACAATCTCGAAAGCGTTTTCACTTACGAAGGCACTAACGACATCCACAAGCTCGTCATCGGCGAAAAAATTACCGGCATCGCCGCCTACGTCT
>Ga0137397_10001773_pt1 | contig 15044 bp, 24 predicted proteins | sample czorhiz116metaG_FD_106658 | JGI IMG/M metagenome (GOLD analysis project Ga0137397, IMG submission 106658) | Vadose zone soil microbial communities from Angelo Coast Range Reserve, California, USA - czorhiz1.16 metaG | ecosystem: Environmental > Terrestrial > Soil > Vadose zone | place: USA... | reverse complement strand
GTATGCACCAAACGCCCTCTCAATGGATTATTGCGGCGCGGTGTTCCCGGGGTCCTGAGATTCAACCGCTGTTTCCGAGGTCCTCTTGGCGGCCAAAACCGTATTTGCTGCTTTCGTCACCAACAAACCCGTCCCGCCCAACGATGTCTGCGCTCCGTCTCGTCTCGTCTGTTGCCCGACGTGCCCCAACTTCTTTTGCCTTGGGCCGTCGAGGCTATGCCGAAGTCAGCGACAAAATAAAACTTTCTCTCGTCCTCCCGCACCAGGTGCGTCTTCACTCGCGTCTCTCCCTGATGAGCTGTCCGTAAACTCCGACGCGTTCGTAGGCGATCTTCACCTCCACAGACGTCGTGCAGGTCAACTTGTCTGCGGCCACTGGTGACATGGGTATCCTCGCGAATCATGTACCGTCTATCGAAGCGCTACGGCCTGGCGTTGTAGAAGTGGTCGAGAGTGCTGGCTCTTCGAAGAAGTGGTTTGGTGAGAGAAACCCTCATTCACGGTTTCCTGCTGCATTACTCAAACTCCGATTCCTAGTATCCGGGGGCTTTGCGACCGTGCACCCCAACAACAAGCTAACAGTTAACGCCATTGAGGCAGCTCCTCTGGAGGATTTCTCGCCAGAGGTATGTGCAGGGCAATAATATGCACAGGAAATTTCTAATCGTTCCCATCCCAGGCTGTTCGCGCGAACCTTCAAGAGGCCCAAAAGGTACTAGGCGGTAACGGCTCAGAGGAGGACAAAGCCGAGGCACGTATCGAAGCGGATGTATATGAAGCACTGCAGCATGCATTGGGCACGAAATGATTTTCGGGCCACAACTACTCTCCTAGTTGTACTCGCATATTCTCTTAGAAAGAACCGCGGTTGCCCAGGGATAAAATAGAAAGCAGCTGTATAGGCATTACGACCAGATCCTTGAGAGGTGAGGTGAGACGGAACGGTGTCACGTTCCGTCTCGCCACAATCACACAAATTATCCACAGCAAGCGGCGCCAATATAATTGCCGTCAAGTCGCTCGATGTAGTATTAATATCATCCGATTCGTTCTTCGTGCGGTAGACGAGGGAAACTTCCTTGCCGCTGCGCAGTTTCCTTGCGTGACACGTTCCAACGTCTACGCGCATCGCACGAGTCTCAGATGGAGTCGAGCTCCTCGGCTGCTCCGCTCCCCCGGTCCTACGCTGATGGCGATGTCTTGCTGCTCGAGCCTCTGCGTGACCCGTTCTTAGCGCGCGAACTGGAGCAACGTCGATTGAGCAAGATGCAGGAGGTGGGATGGATTGCGGGAATCGCGAAGGATATCCAGAGTGATGAGCGTGCTGTACGTCCATGACCACGTCTATCGAGTCCTCAGGCCTTCCTCTCAACGCGCACATCCTTTCAATTCCCCCTAAGAATGCCGTCGCCAAACGCTGGCTCAGGGCCGTCTCGCTATCGGAGAAACGGGACTTCGTCAATTATGACCCGTTACTGAACGATGAAGCTTTCCAGCTGTTTGTCCAATTCTTCTGGCTCATCAAGGGGAATCACCGACCGAGAGCGGACAAGCTGGTCAATAAGGCACGTCGGAAGTTGGGCCTCGAGGCATGGTTTTTCGAATCCACAGTTAACACGTATCTGGAATCTGCGGGAGACCCCACATTCTCGACCCCTGCCTGGGAGTACTGGCTTAATAACCCGAGTGGTGAGGCTCACGGTCTTATGCCGAGGAAGGCGGTGAGTTATGAACTCAGCCCTACGAGGTTGCCAGTGGCTGCGATCAAGGACAGGCAATTGACATTGCTGTTGCAGAGGACAATGTCACGTAAAACTACCAAGATCGTGAAACGCAAGAGGAGCGTTAATAGATCCTTCTCATCTGCGATCACCAAGCGTCCTGCCGCCGCGCAACTCAGCTTTAAGAAGCGCGGGTTGGGGGCAAAGGCCAGACCAGGTAAGAGAGCTACGGTGAATAAGGGTAAGTGACACGGCTGGTGTACGCAAATGAGAGGCCCCTTGCATTGGAGGCCGTTTCTTTTGCTGATTGTGATGTAGATCCCGATTATGTGGAGGACGTCGCGTCGGACTTGGGGAGTGTTCCCAGGTTTAGCAAGAGAAAAGTGAGTCCTTTGGCATTTCTATAAACCTTGCCTTATGCTTTCAAGCGTGGGCACAACGACCCCAAGGCTCTCAGGCCACACAAAGGGATTCGGCCAGATGGTGGTAAACGCCGCAAGGTGGAAACGAACAATCTCCTTCGACATTCCGCTGCACAGCAGAACGAGCGCGAGGACGCAGCTGAATGTGTCCTCACCACCGACTTGCCTGGGCACACACGGCGTAAAAAACGAGCCTCTTCATTGCCCAAGGCCCAACACTCTGCCGGCGTCTCCCACGTCGCTGTGAGTCATTCTCTCTTGCAGAAGCTCGCATGTTATCGTATTCGACCCTGACACTACGACATGACCCCAGACCTATTCTGGCGGAGCTACTGAGCGTGCGCCTAAAAGGCCAAAAAATACGAAGAACTCCACTCGAAAGCAGCGGCCATCACCCAGTGCGCTCTCGTCCCCCTCGGCTGATCAGCTACAATATCCGGCAAATATAACCGGATGTCAACCCATTGTCGAGTTGGATAGCTTCTTGGCCAATATCGGAGCCGGGGGCTATTCTGCGCCCCCCTTTGCGTTCGACAACGTCGCAGCGGAGGTTGCTGAAGACGAAGACGATTTTTATGATTGCCCACTAACCGAGTATCCTGAATTTTCCACTATCGAATCAAAACGGGAACGGCGCGCCCCCGTACGGCCTAGGCCGCCGCTCCCCATTATGCCTCCCATTTGGGCCCAGGTACGGCTGCTCTATTTTCCAAGAGGATGGATGTGATGTGGTCCGTAGTCTCGACAGGAAGTGTGCGAGTCCCTTGATTTCTTCAGGAGCTTTCAGGGCGGAGTCTACCATTCCAATGACGTCGTGAAAGGCTATCTTCTCGGGGGCCACTCCTCCAGGTCAGTGTATCTGCTAGTTCATAATTACCTTCGTCTGATAATTCACAAGTCGTGATCTATTCCATCACGGCGGGAAGCTCATCATCTCGCACGGGTACGAATATATGTTTTTTGCGTCAATGAGTGTTTGAGTCAATGAGTTTCTAGAGGCGGAAAATCTGAAGCTTTACACATGAAAAACCGTCGCCTGGAGATTCAAGGACCGGGAGATCAATTAGAGGATGACCGATCTGTCCGTGCTCTGCTCACGAATTACAGAAGCAGACGGCCACTTGTCCTTTTAGCCGACAATAATTACGCTCTGTTCCCGTTCGATCTCGATGCCAACGGGTATACGTACGTCGTGTTGGGGCTTTATTGGATCACGCATGCTTGGGGTCAGTATCTTGTGCCGCTCGTGTAACGGTGCTGATTGCCTTCTCAGCCGAGCTCCAACAGGTCGATGAGAATCACTCTGTTGTTCGGTATAAGTTTGCATTTCAGTGGTGCGAAGGGCAGGGCGACCCCTGGTGGCTACAGGGTACAGAAGGAGTACCGGTCGTGACACAAACCCCAAACAGCCAGCTCCGTGATGGCGAGCCTGGAGTCAGCACGACTGAGGAGCAACACAACTCGACATTAAGTAGGCGTTTATAATCATCGTACCTTGAGCCGTGACACTAATTTTTACAAGCTGATAGCCATCAAGCGTACGCTTGTCACTGTGCCACTTGAGTTGTTCTAATTTTAACATAGGTCCCAACCTCAAGGAACCACGCATTTTTGTCGACGTTGTCGATCGAGTTCGTCGTTGGTATACCAGGACGCTCCGATGTGCCTTCAGCCTTGTTGCGCAGCATTCTGCCGCATTGATCAAGCAACCTTAGACACGTCGCGCACGCAAACCCTGTCATACAGCACAGAACTGCTACGCCTTCGACCCGCGATACATCAACCTGTCTCCGCAGATTCTCTTTATCCACCATTGCCCACTAAAGACACCACATCGCGTCCTTTTGCCAAAGGAATGCATTGCAGGGACTGTGGTCGGCTGTCGACAAGGTACCCATTATTCAGAAAATCATCTTTTCCAACTTAAACTGGCTCCAGGTTCAAATGGGAGCACTACGAGTGTAATCACTGCCATGTAAGTCACGCGATAAGGCCATTTGCGCTGCTCACGGGCCACCGGTAGCGTGTATATGAGGCTCCTCGTTTTGTGTTTAGTCACAAAGATTTTTGGCTTCAAGAGCAAGCCCTCAAATTTCACCACCACCGTGTGGCGGAGGACTCCGGTCAGGCACAAAGTCCGATTGAGCACCGCACAACAGCTGAAGAAGTACACCAACAGGCATTGTGATCAGGGCATTGGAATTCCGATCACGAGCGACTCGAAATAGCTCGGCACTCCCCTACGTTCAGACTTTCGACCTGCCTCATAACAGGTATCTGGTCACCAATATCTGGTCCCGAGACGCTCTAACTAACGTCTTGGTCTCTATCAGAGGACACGTGCATTTAATTCCAGGACACCCTAGTATCAATACTGAGGCCAACGCCTTGTTTCGCGACTACCAGAGACAAGCTGCTTGCGGCGAAATTCAATTTCGTCGTTGGCCACTCCGGGCAGTCAGTTCTTTTGCATTTAATCTCCAGCACACTGGTATCCTGACTCTCACTAGCACAAATGTATGGTTTTATGTTACTGAGTGTAATTCCCTACTTCCAACGTCCCCTTGACAGGCAGAGGGCAGCTGTTGTCGAATTACTTTTCACAGAACAGTACGTCTGTCCTATGTTGCCTTGTTAATGACTGACTAAATTCGGCATCCTTTACAGCTGGTGCTCCGTACCAGGTACGTCGCTCTTGTCGATTTCTGTGCCAAAAAGACCGACACCAGAGCAGTATGTCGGAGGTGCCGAGCGAACAACTCCGCTGGAGGATGGCGCCAAGGCAGTGCTCGGTGCGCTGGCATTGATCAAGTATCGTATCGCGACTGCTTTAGGAAAAGACGTCCCTTTCAACGAAATCCTGAGCGCTGCCTATATGGAGAAACAGAGAATGGCGGTAAGTGACCTAATATCTACACGACGAACGGGGGTACCAACAAATGCCGTAGTTCCACAGTGATAGTGAGCGGGGTCTGGGTCCCGTCGTCGCCTCTCTTTCCCTTGGTTCCGTCGCTGAGATGCATTTTCGCCTTCACTCAAAATATATGGATACGGAAGGTCCCAGGAGGGCTGCGATGAGCATTCTTTTGAGACATGTTGGTGCCATAAATGAAACGTTTGGACTGCGCCATATCTCACCTCTGGTTCCTCAGGGCGACGTTCTAGTCATGGAAGGAGCCGGTGTGCAAGAGTACTATGAGTAAGTATCCCCCGGGGTTCGACTCGACACTTCTTAACGACTATACTAGACATACCGTTATTCCCAAGAATTTCCGCGTCGTTGCCACAGCTCGGTTCATTTCACCCGAGAATTACACGACAGGCACCCAGCCCAGTCTATCTATCGACCAACAACAGTGATTCCCTAATTTCTGAGCTAAGGCCCTATGCCTATATTCTTTATTCTATATTGCTACGCGCGGGCTAATGTGGGGGGGTTTCATGATCGCTGTCTCTGGCCAGGGGGAGGAAGTGGCAAAGCTCTACCGCGTGAAGGCGGTCGAATCTGCTCTTGCCCTTGCGTTTTACGCGGTTGCAATGGTTGGGTTTGCGGCTGGGTATTGGTATTTCCCTTCGGAGATCACAGAATATTCATGTTTTGTTTGTCTGTTCACTTTACTATGCGTTCACTTACCTGAACGGTCTGCTTCTGCTTCGAATAAAACGCAAACAGATCTGCAATCTGCTGCTCTAGTAATTGTCGCTCCCTCTGAAGGCGGCCGACTTCTTGGGTGGAAATCAGCACCTCTCGCGTGAGCTCTTTCTTGAATTCTTCGACATGAACTACGTTGATCGTCAGATAATGAGAGTGTTGAGGGGCAGGACATTTACTCTGAACATTGATCGCAGTGGCCTCTTTCATGGCCTCTACGAATCTGAGCCGCTCGCCGCGTATGTCATCTGAAAGTTCTATGTAGCATGAGCGACTTTGGTTCCCATCACATGGGTATAAAACCTTTACCATTCGCAAGAGTGCGCAACATCCTCTCTTGATCTTGTCGTTGACGTTCGATCACTCCCAACACAGACTCTGTGGCTGGTATGCTTTCGTTAGACACCTCATAAATAACGCAAATGACGTTTTTAGTTTTACTATATGCGTTCCTCATCTCGGCGTTCTTGCGCATATCCTCATTGAGAGCCGCGACGAGACCGTGCATCGTGCTGACTAGGTGTGTAGAGTCACGATTTCGTCGCTTGCTGTCTTCGGCCAACTTCCGTATGCCTTGCAATAGCGTGAACGTCGCCATCTGATCGGCACCCGCTTCACCTTCTGGGTCGTTTTGAAGGTCATCGATATTGCCCAACGCTTTGCATAACTTCTGCACGTCTTCTGCGATCGCCATGATCTGCGCTGTGCCGCCGTTTACGAACGTTTCGAGCCACTTCACATCTCATCCGTTGAGCTCAAATTTCCGGCCATATCTATGCGGGATTTGTACGCACCGTGTTGAGCTCGTTCAGGTAACGCACGCTCTCTGCTTGCTGTTCGAGAAGCTGGGTGCGAGTGACATCGTCGTGGGGAAGAGCGTCTTTGAGATTTCGCATCTCCCCATTTCCCGTACTAATCCCCTTGAGGTTGTGCATAATTGACCCCGGAGGCTGAGGAACCTCGTCAGACTCTGGTTTGGCTGCCTGCTTTTCATGTCGGAGGTGCATTCATGGAGCGGATTCCTGGATGGTCAGTAATCCTATGATAAATGCTCGAGGGATAGTCGTACCAGTGGAGCGTCACGTTGTGGGTCAGAAGATACCGAGTCTGGTTTAGGGACAGATAACTCCACTAACATGTCCAGTTTCTGCCGAATGTCCGTCAAGTCTAAGTGTTCTAACCCAGAGCTATGATTGTCTGGAAGAGACGCAGAAAATTGTTCACCGGTCACGGCGGGTGTCTCGGCCTCGCAGTCGACAGTGCTACTCTGTGTACCGTTCTTCAACATTGCCTGGATCTCTTCCAGGGCTTGAAAGATCTGCACTTCATTACTCTCGTCAACAGTTGTCGCCGGAGGCCTGTTATCGCGCTGTCTCGCGTCCAAGCGTACGAGCACGTTCCGTACGTCGTCGACGGTACTCTGTATTTCCGTGAGGTGCCGAGAGTCCTGCTCACGTCCCGAAATAGCAACACGCATGCTGGCAGCAACGCCTTGCACGTCTGCCTGCACGGCCTGTAAGTGGTCGCTTAACTCTGCCGTCTTTATGAGCTGTCGTTCTGCATGCACGTCCACGACATCGAGCAGTGCGCCGATTGTGTCGTCCGCTTGGGAGCTTATGTATGATGTGGCTTCTGGTGAAGCAAACGATGTCTCGGATGCGCGTCGGTGTCGCAGAAGCACCGAATCGCGGGTGCGCATCTCTTCGCGGAGACGGAAAGCGGACTTGGGCCTGGTCGACAGCGTCAAACGATCTGAGGCCGCAGAAGCGGGTGAGACAAGGCGATCTTCCAGAGAAGAAGAAAGCCCAGACGATGCGGGACTCGTTAATTGCTTGGTAGCACCTGCAGCAGGTCGACCAACAACATTGATCAGCCTGCTAGGATCAGCCTGCTCTGGAACCGCCTCTGAGTCACCGGCGAGTGTTTCGCGGGAAATGGGGCTTGAGGCGGTGTGGGTTGGAGACTGATGCGAGTCGCGTGGGGTGGAAGCACCCGATATCGAAGTATGCTGGATCTCGGCGAGACGCTTGCGTACAACAGAGCGACGACCAAGATTAACGATAGAGGGACTGTGCGATTGACTATGCGAAGACCGTTTGGAGGAACTTGCCAGAGACCTGATATCAGGTGAAGGTGCAGGCTCCCGACCCTTTCCCAATGTATCGATGCGGTTTTTTTGGTTTGGAGTCATCTCCACGCGGGACTGCTCTCCCGATGGTAAACGATTGCTCGCGAGTGAGGAAGGAGCATGTGTGCTAGCGGTGCGGATAGACGAGGCATCCTTAGACAGGGGAGAAAGCTCGCTCCCCAGGGATACCGGAGACTCGGTTTCCACTGTTGAGACTTGCTTGCTTAGGAGATCGGGTTCGGGGGGACTGGGAGGAGCCGGTTGGGAGGGAAGCGCTTCAGTATCGATCCGAAGAGAATTTCTAATCTCCGTTTTCGTACGTCCCAATATTTGCTTGTCTTGATTCTGCAAGATGGCATCCCTTACGCACGGGCATGAGTCCGCTGTCAAAATATGTACATTAAAGTCTCACCAGATGGCGCTGACCCATGCTGCCCTGTCTTTCACAGTTGGAACGGCGAAGCGCTGTCCTTCCTTCCCGTCGAAAATCAGCTCAAACACCCTGGGATTCGCAGAGTTTTCCATCGCGGGTAACATTGCCCTTTGTTCAATACCGATCTCGCTAGCGGCCAGAGACTTCACATCCATACATGCGCGTAGCGAGACAACATCCGTTCGTGGAATACCTTGAGTAGTCGCTGATGTCAGGAGTATATGGGACCGGTGGAGTACCGCATCGCAAGGTATCCAGACTGGCAAGATGGGAGAAGAGGCTGTTGTAGGTGGGCTGAGATGGAGCAGTGCACCCGTGTGCAGGGAATACGTCGGAGATGTGCAGATCCTAGAACCACCGCTGCTATGAGTGAACGGATCGGGCTCGCTGTGGGCTGCGGGAAGGGCAGTAGGTAGTTTTTTGGCAGGGAAAGGTGGTTCGGACTCCTTTGGAACGCCGTATGGCTCCACTTTCTCCTTCCCGTACCGCTTTCCTTTCTTAAATACAGACAACAAGTTGCGGAAAGACTGTCGCAACGGTGAAGTCTTCCTCTCAGTCCGGGAAGGGGGTGTGAACAAGCCAACGTCTGCTCGATAGGTGCGGACTTGTGCCCCTCGTGCCCCGTGTGGAGGCCGGGCGTTTTGACAGTTATCAGCGCTCATTGACTCGAATCGCTTGATGAGTTCCTTGGTCGAACGACGTCGCTGCATGTCATTGTCATTCAGACCTGCGTGTTCTTTCGATACAGGGATGGAGAAGTATTCCTCGTAAGCCTCCGGGCCACATTGCTGGGGCGAACAAAACTCCGGGGGCGTTGAGAAGGCGGTCTGAATGCCGTCTCCGTAACGATAATCATGGGTCGACGAAGAATGTACCCGGACCAAGTCATCGTTGTCGTCAGGCATAGATCTCGGACCCATGGACGTAGGGTTCGTATTCCGTGAGGCCGTCGGCCCTCCTAAAGGGGTGGGAGGGTACTCCGACGCTGTGGAAGTCGCGCCGGTCCTCCTACTGGTCACAGGGTGAGAATACAACGAGTAAATCTCGGAGACGTTGTCCACACCGGACATGATACTAGTTGATATGTCCAAGATGAAGGCCGCACTAGACATACACAAGCCAAGATTCGAAATGGGCCCGTCGAAACTGCAATCAAGATGGTCCAGACAATCATGGTGTGCAATGAAATCGACGAATGCCTAGCCTAGTCTTGAAGCGACGTGTTCAGCAGGTGGTTCTGGCCTTTTGAAATTTCGCCTTCTTGAAAAGCTTGGAACATTTGATTGGCTTGTGGTCGGTTTGTCAACATGTCAATACCTTCCACTGCGGCCAATAGAAAGTCTTTGCCGGTTTACCAAGATGTCCACGTGCACGCCGATCATGGCCGCGGGCAACTCAACGTTGCAAAAATCCGAGACCTTTCTTCTCTGGTGATAGCTGTCTCGAGGAATTCGTGAACGTCTCCTTTCCAGCGCCACCTTGGCGTCATTTGGCCTCGACGGAATAACGCCCTATCTGAAATGAGCTCATTCGCAACCTCGTTGGTTTCCCGTGCAGTTGAACTCGCAACCCAGGGAAAGGCTCTATGCGGAGCTCTATACATGTATGATTAATCATTTGTTGCGTGCCATTCGCTCAAAGAGTCCTGACCAAAAATGCCGAAGATGCACTAACGATCCCAACGACCCACAATTGATATCTAATGTTGAATTTCCTGCATGGACTTCTCTCCGCCGCTGGCTCTGCATGTACACGATGGTTTTGCCCTTGTTGAGTGGATGCGAAGACATTTCATGTACGCCAATGCATCGCTCGAAAAGGTAGTTGCGTTGAATGCTCGTTGACTGTAGTATCGACTCGCGCAATACCAGCTCTATCGCAATGCCCCACAGAGACTGCCGCTGTTCTACCCCCCTCGGCCGCTTCACCTCCAGGTGCCCCTCTATCACTTCAAGCTTTGAAACGACCTTGACCTATTGACTTATTGCAGCTGTGGCACCTACAACACACCCCTCGAAGGATGTTGGACGTCTTCCTGCATTGGGGTGGGCCTATTGCTGTTCTTAAGACCTCCCTCTTTATTGACATACAATTAGCTGGAATACTTGGAATGCCTACCGCTGTGGTATCGTATCCGTCTAATATCTCTGTTCTGTTCAATCGCTGAGACATACATGCAGGAATATCCGAAGAAAAGGTTCTTGCTGTGGCTCAGTCATTTGTCACCCTGGGGTTGCGGGATGCTGGCTACGAATATGTGAACATTGATGTATGTCTCTCACCAGCTGCCATTGTCCTACTCTATTCTAAGAATATATCGCAGGACTGCTGGGCTCTATGCGATCGTGACCCCAAGACAAACGAACAGATTCCTGATCCATTAAAGTTTCCTCATGGAATGAAAGCTTTAGCGGACCGTATTCACTCTCTTGGTTTAAAAATAGGCATTTACAGGTAAATAATGTTATTTCATTGAGGTCTCCGCCTAATACCCGCGAATATAGCGATGCTGGCACCAAGACTTGTGAAGGATATCCGGGCTCGTTGGGTTACGAGGCTATTGACGCTGCTACTTGGCAGTCTTGGGGTATTGACTGTGAGCTCCTCGATTTCCGTCATCCATGTCTTCCGTTCTTCCGAGTCTTACACCACTCTGAACAGATCTAAAATATGGTAAATCGTCAACATGGCTGATAGTTCGACAGATGCTGACGGTCATTCTCATAGATAATTGTAACGTTCCCTCAGACTGGAGTGATGCTAGCGTAAGCTCCCGATCTTTCTTTTCTTCATAGAAAGGTTACGTATCCTCCCGCACCATAGGCTCCTCCAGGAGATGATTGGTAGTAAGTTTGGTTTCTCATGTACGCGCAGCGGGCGCTCAGAAGCTTTCATAGCAACTCGAACTCGTCCATCCGGTTCCGCAGCATGGGGTATGCTACCTAAATCAACATCCCAATTTTGTCTCGCGTCTCAACTGACCTGTGTCCCCCATGTCAGTGCTGCCATCGCCAACAGTGATCCGCCGATGCAGTATAGCCTCTGTATCTGGGGAGAAGCTCGAGTCTGGACTTGGGGCGCTCGAGTCGTATGTGAACGATCAGCCCGTCACTTGTGTGTCATGCTCAAAACGTGCAAATATAGGGTCACTCCTGGCGCATACAAGGGGATTCGAGGTGCGTGGTGTCGTCGCCAGACTCTGGCCGACTCTGTGATGACCCTGTGCCGATGATTCAGCCCGACCTGGAATTACATAAAGTCGATCATGAAGACAAACGTCGAGCACCTGTCCTTCGTTGACTTCTTCGCGCACAACGACATGGATATGATGGAAATCGGCAACGGCAGAGGCAACTTGACGATCCAAGAGGAACGCACACACTTTGCGGTGTGGGCGTTCATGAAGAGTCCCATCTTGCTTGGCACTGATGTATGTGGTCCTCCTGTTCCCTCGCTGGCAATCCCGCTAAATGCTATCATCGGACGCATGTGTAGCTTTCTCAACTCACCTCTGAGGAGGTCGAGATTATCACGAACCGGGAGCTCCTCGCGTTCCACCAAGACGCGACAGTGGGCAAGCCCGCCATTCCGTTTGAGTCCTCGACGACTATCGCTGCGGATCCACCACAGTTCTACTCTGGTATATCCATCAAGGGTACTCACGTATTTGTCGTGAACACCAACGACACCATCAAGACGTTTAATATTAATTTCGCTGATGTACCGGGACTGAATTCAAGAGATGTTCATGTGCATGACATGTGGACATCAAAGGACCTGGGTATATTTTCGGGCAGTTACGATATCGCTCTAGCGGCTCATGACACAGCGGCATTGCTTGTTACAGCAGTAAAAGTGGGGTCATAAATAATAGTCTCACCCCACCAGGACAATCATGTCGGACTTGCCAACTTTCGTGTACAGGGCAGAGTAACCATCGGTTTCCTGCTTGCGAATAACGGTACAAGAATAAAAGTACAAAATGAGTTCGATGAACCTTTTACTTCGATTTCTCACTCGCGCTCGCGTCTAATCCTTGGATGAGTTCAATCTGTGGGTCAATATCAGCAAACACATGATTACGGGGCTGGGTTTGCGATGCACTGACCTCTTGTTTGGTGATCGTTCGCAGCTCGCCTGGGATAGCGACTTTGCCCTGTACGGCCGACGCAATCTCCTGAACGCCACGAGAGATGGAGCCGCTCGTAGCGAGCCAATAGCGAACCTCATCAGGGATCACTTCGATAGCTGCCACACGTGGATCGTCCTCGTCGCCTTTGTGTACGCCATCGCCGAGATCGCCAAAATAGGGTGCGATACTAGATAAGTGTAACGTGAAGGCAGCTCGTCGATCGTTGGTGCTGATATACGTACCACGAACTCCAATACTTCTTTATGACGGCCCTATCCTCGATTACTCTGGCAGTCCCAGAATAGCTCGCCCAACTCGTGGTGGCAGTATCAAAGAAGCTAACGTTGACATGACTATCATTCTGAAGCTCCAGGAATTTGGGCGAGGCGTTGTTCGCGATGAAGACGAGGTTGACTTGGGTGTTTGAATACGCTAGATAACCCAACGATCGTTAGGGGACAGTTAATCAAGGTATACATGCGGGCTCACGGCCAGCCGGAGTCATGGCTCTCGCGTGGAGATGACCATCAGACGCGCGCGTCGTGAGCATACCCGTCTGCGCTCCCCGGACGAGCCTGTGCAGATCTGCCAAGCAATGAGACACTCGCAGGACATCCCAGGGGTGGGGCACATACCCTCCAACTTTTGCGCCGGCGTCACATTGTCATTCTGCGCTTGAGCAATATAGGGGTCGAGCTGAACTTCTGAAGACATGATGATAGAATCTTTGGGGGAAAGTCATGTCGAGGGCGAGTTTATATGTCGGTGTGCCTCCTATCCTCTGCTCCAATGACGTCGGAACATTCTACCAATTACTCGTGTACTGGATCAAGTGCACCCGTTAGCGGCATATTCGCGAAATTTGTAATCTGGCCCTAGTCGCGAAAGCTCGAATAGGTACTAATGTTGCCATTTTCAAGGGAAGAAGATCGGGTTGACTGTAAGATCGGCGCATACACCTTACTATGAATGATGACGTCAGCGACCCCTTTTCACAAGACTTCGCCACTACTACGCTAACTGTACCTTATACTCCAACGACTTTGACCGCGGTATGATACGGTAGTAGAGAGGGCGGCTGTTCACCTAAACGCCCGGTATGTAGCCTCACGCGGACATTCCCCTGTCGGATATTCCGATCCATTCGCTGTTCGCCGTTTGTTGACAGCGTTGATGGATATTAAGAATCTCAGAAGAGCGCCGATGTGCGACGCGCCGCCCGGAAGTGAGCAGAGTAATGTCGTAAGTTTCGCGGTACTGATGCGAAGGGTCGCTAGGCAATTTTCAGAAAGGTGTTACAGTACAGCAGCTGTGGCTGGGCCCGTGCCTGTCATTTAAGTTTCCCTGCCGCCGTTTTGCTGTCCCCTGTCCCCTTCCTTCCACTCTTCCCTCCACAAAATCAACCCATGCGAGGACTTCGTTCGCGCTTTCGATTCGTCACACGTCGCGATGCCATCCTCTTACTTCTCGGCGCAGCCTCGATGCACCTCTACTCTTCATTTTCACCTCCTCCCACCGCGTCTGCCATAATCTTCAACACCCACCTGTCTTCACAAGACCCTCTGCATCATATCCCCCCACCTGTGCAACCTGTAGAACCTGTGCAACCTGTACGAAATCTAAGGAAGCGCCCCCCACCGCGCGATCCCCCAACCCCCTCACCTTCTCCTATACCCGATATTAAACATGAGATCCCCCAAACAGAACTCGTCAGCCATGCGCCGGGCTGGACGATTTTCCGAAACCTTTACATGGCTGATGGCACCTTATTCATCGTCACATCTAATCCAGACGCATTTCCAGATATCAAGCTCATGACATCGACCGGCCTGCCCGCCGAAAACACACCGGAGAGCATCACCGAGCGGATGCCTACTTCTCGTGACATGTCCGTCATCAACCCAGAGGAGGCACGTCGGCGCTGGGGAGGGGAACAATCCACGGGAGAGCCAAACAGAATATTTCCTATTGAGGGTTCCACTGTGCGTCCGCTGCCTCCTGTCAGATAAACATCGACATTTGACGTCTACTAGTTCCTTTTCAATGATCCCGGACAATGTGCGTTGTCCTCGTTACTCTGCACGTTCTCTCTCCCGTTCTCACGCTGAAACAGTCCTTGCGCATTACTACCACTTTTGCGCCGAGCTTCTCTTTGGTGCTTGGGCGTTTTGGTACGGCACCTTCCAGGGCGCTTCTCCCATGGCCGTACCAACCTTAACACGTGCCATTTTCCCTCACGCCGAGGCCTCGGAGTGGCGGGATGGGTCCGGGATGAACTCCTTCTTCCTTCGCTCGACATGGCCATCGCTCACAGTCGAGACCCGACCCGACTGGCTGGACCGCGCGTCCACCACAGCGCTTCGCGCAGGCGATAGCGGCGGGCGCTCGTGGTGGTTCGATACCGTTCTCCTATCCGATCGCAGCGTGGCTCGCCAAACGCATCGGTCTCATCAACACGATGGTCTATACGCACATTCCATCCAGCATTCTTCTCATCCTCGCGGCGTTCTCTCCGAACCTGATCCTGACGCTCGCCCTGTTGCTGGTCCGATCCGC
>Ga0137397_10001771_pt1 | contig 15047 bp, 17 predicted proteins | sample czorhiz116metaG_FD_106658 | JGI IMG/M metagenome (GOLD analysis project Ga0137397, IMG submission 106658) | Vadose zone soil microbial communities from Angelo Coast Range Reserve, California, USA - czorhiz1.16 metaG | ecosystem: Environmental > Terrestrial > Soil > Vadose zone | place: USA... | reverse complement strand
GCCAAGGAGCTCGACATCCGCATCCGTTGGAAGGGCAAAGGCCCCCAAGAGCGCGGCTACGACCAGGAGGGACGCTGTATCGTCGCCGTCGACCCCAACTATTTCCGTCCGACCGAAGTGGACAGCCTGCTCGGCGACGCCCGCAAGGCGCGGCGGAAGCTCGGCTGGAAGCCCAGGATACGCTTTGCGGAGCTGGTGACGGAAATGGTTCGCGCGGATCTCGAGGAAGCCGAGCGCGAGCAATTCGCGCTGCGGCATGGATACGCGTCGGCCGCAGCGCACGAATAGCGCAAAATCTCCGCGGCGATGGAACCGAACGCGCGCATCTACGTTGCCGGCCACAGCGGCCTGGCGGGCTCGGCCCTGGTGCGGCGCCTGGCGAGCGAAGGCTACCGGAATCTGCTCACCCGGACCCACGCCCAACTGGAGCTCACTGACCAGGCGGCGGTGAGGAAATTTTTCGAAAAGGAAAAACCGGACTACGTTTTCGTGGCGGCAGCAAAAGTGGGTGGCATTCTGGCGAACAACAGCTACCCCGGCGAATTCATCTATTCGAACCTTTCCGTCCAAACCAACATCATTCACGATGCCTGGCGCAACGGGGTCAAGCGCCTGCTGTTCCTGGGATCGTCGTGCATTTACCCGCGCGACTGTCCCCAGCCGATCAAGGAAGAATATCTGCTCACCGGCCCGCTGGAATTCACCAATCGCGCCTATGCGATAGCGAAGATCGCCGGCGTCGAGATGTGCCGCAGCTACAACCGGCAATACGGCACGCGCTATCTGGCGGTGATGCCGACGAACCTCTACGGTCCGGGAGACAACTACAACCTCGGGTCCGCTCACGTGCTCCCGGCGCTGCTGCGCAAGATGCACGAAGCGAAGGTCGGCGGGCTCGACCGCGTGCCCATCTGGGGCACGGGAGCGCCGCGACGCGAGTTCCTCTACAGCGACGACATGGCGGACGCCTGCGTGATGCTGATGAAGCTCCCCGAGGAGAAGTTCGACGAGGTCCTTCGCGGTCCCAACGATTTTCCGCTCATCAACGTCGGCTGCGGCGAAGATCAAACCATCGCTGATCTCGCGCGCTCCGTGGCTTCGGTTGTCGGTTTTCGCGGAGCGCTCGAATTCGATGCGAGCAAGCCCGACGGCACGCCGCGCAAGCTCCTCGACGTCGGACGGCTCAAGCGGCTCGGCTGGTCGCCGCGCGTCGACCTCAAGACCGGCATTGCGGCAGCCTACCAGGACTTCCTCGCCCGGGAGGGGAGTTCGGCGGCGGCAAAAATTCGTGGAGTGATTTCCGAGGCGAAGACATGAAAATCAAGACCAACGGCATCGAACTGAACTACGTCGTCGAAGGCACCGGCCCCTGGCTGGTGATGAGCCACTCGCTCGCCTGCGACCTCACCATGTGGGACGAGCAGGCGGCGGTCCTCAGGCGCAATTTCAGGGTGCTGCGTTTCGATACCCGCGGCCACGGCAAGAGCGATGCGCCCTCGGGCGAGTACACGCTCGACATGCTCGCGTACGACGTGCACGGCCTGCTGCAGGGGCTGGGCGTGAATCGTTGTCACTGGGTGGGCCTGTCGATGGGCGGGATGATCGGCCAGACTTTCGCGCTCAAGTTTCCCGACATGTTCGCGACCATGGTGCTCGCGGACACCACCAGCCGCCACGCGCCCGACGCGCTGCCGCTGTGGCAGGGACGCATCAAGACCGCGCAGACGCAGGGCATGGAGGCGCTGGTCGAATCGACGCTGGGGCGCTGGTTCACCGAGCCATTCCGCAAGAGCCACCCCGAGGTGACCGCGCGCGTGAGCGCGATGATCCGCGCAACGCCCGTTCCGGGGTACGTCGGCTGCTGCAGCGCCATTCCGCAGATCAACGTGACCGACCGCCTGAAGGAAGTGAAGTGCCCGGCGCTGGTGATCGTCGGCGAGCAGGACGCGGGCACGCCGGTCGCGCTGTCGCGCGAGATCCACGCGGCTCTGCCGGGATCGGATCTGGTGATCATCCCCTCGGCCTCCCACCTCTCCAACCTCGAGCAGCCTGCGGCGTTCAACCGCGCGCTCGCGACTTTCCTCAACAAGCGCGGCTGAAAGGCCATGTCATTCCGAGGGGCCGAAGGCCCAGAGGAATCTCGGGACGCGCGGTGCCGGAAGAGATCCCTCGCGGAGTTCACCCTGAGCGCAAGCGTAGGGCTCGGGATGACGGTGCTGGCGCTGGCGTGGGCGGCGAGCGCGCACGCGCAAAAACCCGCAGCAGGCGTCGAGGGCTGGCCGGCGCGACCGGTTCACATGATCGTGCCCTTCCCGGCCGGAAGCTCCCCCGACCTGATCGCGCGCCTGCTCACCGAAAAGCTCGCCCCGGCGCTCGGCCAGCCGGTCGTTGTCGAGAATCGACCCGGCGCAGGCGGGAATCTGGGGACGGCGCTCGTCGCCAAGGCGGCGCCGGACGGCTACACCCTCGGGTTTTCGATTCCCGGGCCGCTCGCAGTCAACTCCGTGCTCTACAGGAAAATGGAGTACGACCCGTTCAAGGACCTGGCGCCGGTGTGCCTGGTCGCGGCGAGCCCGAACCTGCTGGTCGTCGATCCCGGGCTCAACATCAACTCGGTGAAGGAGCTGGTCGCGCTCGCCAAGTCGCAGCCGGGCAAGCTCAACTACGGCTCGGTCGGCAGCGGCAGCGCCTCGCACCTGACGATGGAGCTCTTCAAGGAATCCGCCGGAATCGACGTCGTCCACGTACCCTACCCGGGCAGCCCGCAGGTCAACGCCGCGATCCTCGGCGGGCAGGTCGCCGCCGGTTTCGTCGTGCCCGCGACCGCGATGCCGCTGGTGGAATCGGGCCGGCTGAAGGCGCTCGCCGTGACGACCAGCGTGCGCAGCGTGGTGCTCCCGGAATATCCGACGCTCGCGGAGGCCGGCTACCCGGAAGTCGTCTCGACCGCGTGGCAGGGAGTCGTCGCGCCGGCGAAGACTCCCAAACCTATCGTCGAGCGGCTGGGCCGCGAGCTGATCGCGATCGTGCGCTCGGATGAGGTGCGCGAAAAAATGATGCGCCTCTACTTCCAGCCGATCGGCTCCTCGGGCGCGGGGCTGGCGAGGCTGATGCGCTCGGAAGTCGAGCGCTGGGGTAAAGTCATCCGCAAGACCGGCGCCACCGCGGACTGACCATGCATCAACGGCGGGCGCGTGCCCTAGAGCATTCTTGTTGGTAGGCCGTGCAGGATTTGAACCTGCGACCAACGGATTAAAAGTCCGCTGCTCTACCAACTGAGCTAACGGCCCGAAAAAGAGGCGGCATTTTATTATTCCGCCCGAGATACCGTCAACGAAAATCCGGAATAAATCACCGCCCGGCCGCCCGATTGCGACATCCTGCCGATCCGGCGCCGTTCCTTTCCTGCTAGCATGGGCCCGCTGTCGAGGGAACACAATGGCGGCGCCACGGCGCCGCCCACTCAAAAGGGAGGCTCCCTTGAAGAAGATCCTCGCGATTGCGCTGGCGGTGTTTCCCGCCATGGTCATGGCGGACACTTCCATCGGGGTGCGCGCCGGCAGCCTGGGCGTGGGTGTCGAGGTCTCGTACCCGATTTCCCAAAACCTGGGCCTGCGACTCAACGCCGATGCGTTCAAATACTCGAGAACGTACAAGCAGGACAACATCGATTACGACGGCAAGGCCACGCTCAAGACCGCGTCGCTGCTCGCCGACTGGTATCCGTTCGCGAACAATTTCAGGTTGAGCGCGGGTCCCGTGTACAACGGCAACAAGCTCGGGCTGACCGGCAAGCCCGACGCGAACGGGAACCTCGTCGTCAACGGCACGCCCTACCAGGCAACCCTGGACGGCGAGGTGAATTTCAAGAAGTTCGCGCCTTATGCCGGAATCGGCTACGGCCGCCCGATCGGTACGGGCCTTTCGCTGACGTTCGATCTCGGCGTGGTGTTCCAGGGCACGCCGAAAGCGACACTCACCGGGACTTGCACCTCTGTAGTCCCGGGCGCATGTAATACGTTCCAAAACGACGTGGCGGCGCAGCAGGCGGCGCTAAACGACAAGATCAAGGACTTCCGCTACTACCCGGTCGTGTCCCTCGGCCTGGCGTACACGTTCTAGCTATTCCTTCATCAACCGCCAGTACTGCACCTTCATCGTCGCCGCGGCGCCGGCGATGATGGAGAAAAGCGCGAGGAACGAGCCGAGCGCAAGGGTCGAGACCCCGCTGATTCCCTGACCTATGGTGCAGCCCAGGGCGAGAACGCCGCCGAAGCCCATCAGCACCGCTCCGACCAGATGATTGATCAGGTCTCCGGAGTCGCGAAAGCTCTCCAGACGGAAGCTGCGCGACGCGAGCGCCCAGGCGAACGAGCCCGAGATCATCCCCAGCACCGCGGCGATCCCCAGGGTCACGGTGCGGCTCTTGTCGCTCCACAACATCAGAAGCTCGAGGGTATAGGCGAAGGGAGCGACGAACGAGAACGACTCCATGCGCCCCGAGTTGGTGGCGAGGAATCTTTCCTCGAGGGTAGCCGGGTCTTCGGCGATGTGACCGATGTGCCCCGACAATATCCAGCATCCGACGACCACCAAGCCGGCAACGGTGCCCCCCAGGACGTTGTCGAAGGTCCGGAATTCACGCGCCTTGAACACGAACGCGAGCAGGCCCGCCGCGATCGCCGCACCCAGCGCGGCGAGCACGGTTCTCTTGCCCGCGCCGAACAGCGGCGCGAGCAGCGAGGGCAGGTCCTGCGGACCCGCGAACGTCGCGCCCACCGAATCGAGCGCCGCCACCCGGAACACCGCGAGAACGCCTTTGAGCGTCATATAGGCCGTGATCGCGAGCACGATCGCGACGATCAGCGACTTGAGGTTGCCGCTGCCGATCCGGACCAGCGTCTTCGACCCGCAGCCCGACGCGAGCGTCATGCCGATCCCGAACAGCAGGCCGCCGAGGATGTAGGACAGCCAGGTGAAGCGCGGCGAGGTGTAGATCGTCTTGGAGAGGTCGACCCACCCGGCGAGCTGCAGGGCGCTCGCCCCGGCGACCGCCACGGCGATCGCGAGCAGCCACATGCGCATGCGGTTCCAATCGCCCATATTGACGACGTCGGACACCGCGCCCATGGTGCAGAAGTGCGTCTTGTTGGCGACGGCGCCGAAGACGAACGCGAGCGCGAACGCGCCCCACACGACGATCGCAGCGAGCGCGACGGGATTGGGTTCGGCCAAGACGCGAATTCGGCGGTGTCCCGCCTACTTTCGCGAAAGGCGTTGCTTGGCCTGCTCGGACGCCGAGCTGGAGGGATATTTCTTGACGAGCGTGCGCAGCGTCTCGCGGGCGGCGCTGTTCTGGCCGAGCTCCGACTGCGAGCTGGCGATGTTGAGCAACGCATCGGGCGATTTGGAGTTCTCGGGCCACAGCCTCACCACCTTCTGCTGAGCGGCGATGGCGGACTTGTAGTCGCGCATGGCGTAGTAGGCGTTGCCGATCCAGTACTGCGCCGAAGGCAGCAGCTCGCTGCTGGTGAAATTCGTCATGAAGTTTTGGAAATTGGTGATCGCGAGCTGGTAGTTGCCGAGCTTGAACTGGTTGAGCGCGGTTTCGTACGCCTGCTTTTCCGCGGCGGCGCTGCGCTCGCCCTGGCTCATCTTGTCCTGCAGCTGGGTCTGCGTCTGCTCGATTTTCCGCAGGCGGTTGTCGAGGTCGACGTAGAGATCCTTCTGGCGCCGCTCGAGCGTGTCGGTCTGGTTCGCGAGCACCTCGATCTGCCCGCGCAGCTTCGCCATGTCCTGCTTGAGCGACTCGATGAGCTGCGCCAGGTCCACCACGCGGTTCTGCCCGGTCGAGTCCATCTGCCCGAGCTTCGCGTCGATCGCCGACAGTCGATCCTCGAGCGATTTCTGGCGCGCCTCGGCCTGGTTCTTCAGCTGGGTGATCTGCTTGCGCGCCTCGTCGTCGTCGAACAGGGCCGCATGGGCCGCGCTCATCGAGAGCGCGGCCCATGCGGTCAGTAGCGTCGCGAATAGCGTCGCGACGAGCCCGGCGGACGCGAAGCGCTGGCGCATCGCCCTAGTATTCCCCGCCGTAGAGCATGTCGCTGCGGCGGTTCTCCGACCAGCATCCTTCGGTGTGCTCGCTGCAGCGCGGCTTTTCTTCGCCCAGGCTTACCGGCTCGACCTGCGACTCGGTTGCGCCCATCAGGACCAGCATGCGCTTCACGCCTTCGGAGCGCCTTTGCCCGAGCGCGATGTTGTACTCGCGGCTGCCGCGCTCGTCGCAGTTGCCCTGGATCAGCATCTTCGAGCTGCGGTGCTCGGCGAGATATTTGCCGTGGGCCTGCAGCAGCGGGCGGTACTCGTCCTTGACGTCGTACTTGTCCAGGTCATAGAAGATCGAGCGCTTCGCGAGCCCGCTGTTCGGATCCTTCAACGGGTCGGTCTGCACGGCGCTGGGCGCAAGCGGCTTGACCCCCACGGGCGGCGGAGCCGGCAGTGTCTGGCCGGGAGTCGCCGGCGCCGGCGCGGTTTCTGCGGGGGGCGTGCTGGCGCAGCCGTAGATCAGCGCTAGGGCAAGTGCGGAAAACCATGCTTTTTTCATGATGACCTCCTGTAGAGCGGTTATGAGATGAGGGTGGTCCCCCCGGCCTCCCCCTTGGTACTCCCCTAAATCGCTGCAACGCGCATTCTGTCACGACCTCTAGTTGCCCATAAAGGGCCCCCAGGACGGCTCGCGGATGTCGGCCGCCTGGATTCCGAGGCGCTGCTTGAAGCGGCCGTCGCTCGACACCGCGGCGAGCACGCCGCGGTTGTCGATGTCGGACGCGTAGAGAATGATCCGGCCGTTGGGCGCAAAGGTGGGAGACTCGTCGCGCTGGCCGTCGGTCAGGGCCTGAATCTGCCGGCTCTCGAGGTCCATGGCCATCAATTGGAAGCGCCCGTTGATTCGTGAGATGTACGCGAGGGTCTTGCCGTCGGGGCTGACGCGCGGCGACACGTTGTAGTCGCCGTCGAAGGTGATTCGCGTCGGCTCGCCTCCGCTCACCGCCATCCGGTAGATCTGCGGGCTCCCGCCCCTGTCCGAGGTGAAGTAGATCGATTGACCGTCGGGAGTGAAAAATGGTTCCGTATCGATGGTCGCCGAGAAGCTCAGGCGCCTCAAATTGCCGCCGTCCGTGCCCATCAGATAGATCTGCGATGTGCCGTCCCGGGTGAGCACCGCGGCCAGCTGTTTTCCGTCGGGCGACCAGGCGGGGGCGCTGTTCGAGCCCCGATAGTTCGCCACCGGCGCGGGCTGCTTGCTCGCCGAGAGGTTCTGCACGAACAGGATCGGCTTCTTGTTCTGGAAGGAGACGTAGGCCATGCGCGTCCCGTCCGGGGACCACGCGGGCGACATGATCGGCTCCTGGGATATCAGGATCGACTGGGCGTTCTGGCCGTCGGCGTCGGCCACGCGCAGCTCGTAGCGCGCGCCCTGCTTCACCACGTAGGCGATTCGGGTGCTGAAGACGCCGCGCTCTCCGGTCAGCTTTTCGTAGATGAAGTCCGCGATCTTGTGGGCGGTGAGCCGCACCTGGGAGGCGGTCAGCGTGAACGCAACGCCGCCGATCTGCACCTGCTTGGGCACGTCGAGCAGGCGAAAGCGCACCTCGAAGCGTCCGTCCGGAAGCCGTTGCGCCTGGCCGATCACCATGGCGTCGGCGAGGCGGCTCTTCCAATCGGCGAAATTGACCTGGGCCGGGTCCGCGGGCAGGGGATTCACCCCGCCGACGAAGATCGCGCGGAAGCGGCCGCTGCGCGTGAGGTCCTGCTCGACGATCTCGGTGATGCTCTGCGGCAGCGCCGTCTCCCCGACGAAGGGCAGCACCGCGACCGGGATCTGGTTGGCGCCGCCTCCTATGATCTCGATGGTGAGCTGGGCGCGGGCGGCGTTCGCGAACAACAGCAGGGCGGCAAGAAGCGTGGCGGACTTCCGCATTCCTACTCCAGAGGCTTGAACTTGAGCTGCAGCTCGCGCTGGAACTGCTCCGGCCGATCGGGCCTGGGAAGCGGCGAGCTTTTCCGTATCGCCCGCTCGACCGCTTCGTCGTAAAGCGCGTGTCCGCTCGATTTCATGAGCCGCGCCGAAAGCACTTCGCCGGTCGGCAGCTGCACCACGTCGAAGATCGCTTCCGGATTTCCCTTGATATCGGACGGCAACACCAGGTTCATCTTGATCTTGGTGCGGATCTTGTCGACGTAGCCCGAGTCCAGCGAAGGAGGGGCCGCCGGGGCCTGGGCGAATTGCCTGAGGACGTCCTGGCGCTCGCGCGCCTGCAGCGCTTTCTGCTCCTGCGCCAGCTGCTCGCGGATGCGCTGCGTGTCGTCGAGCTTGAGCGGCGGTTCCTTCTTTTTCTCGGCCTTCTTTTCGCGCTCGATCGCGATATCGGGCTTGGCGGCTTTTTGCTCGACCTTGGGTTCGGGCGGCTTGACCTCGGGCTTGGGCTCGACTTTGGGCTCGACCTTGGGCGGCGAGGACTCGACCTCCGGCAGTTGGCTCCACAGCTCGACTTCGACCGCGTCGGGATGCCGGGTCTGCCAGTGGATGCCGAAAACCAGCACGGCGAGCAGCGCGAGATGCACCAGCGCGGAGAGCGCCGCCGGGGTGAAGCCGCTCGGCTCGTCGGCCTGAATCGCGTAGCTCATGTCGCCGGCTTCACCAGCAGGCCGACGCGCCGGATGTTCTGGCGCTGCAGCTCGTCCATCACCTTCAGCACCGCCTCGTAGCGCACGTCCTTGTCGGCCGAAATGACCACCGGCTGGTCGGGGGTCTTTTTCTGCCTCTCGCGCAACGCAGCCACCAGCTGCGCCGTCGACACCGCGCGCTCGTCGGCGCGGCCCTTGTCGCGCTCGCGCAGCATCAGGGTCTGGTCGCGCCGTACGATCACTTCGAGCGGCGCGGCCGGCGGCTGCGACGACTTGCCCACGCTCGGCAGGTCGATCACGCCCGGATTCACCAGCGGCGCCGTCACCATGAAAATGACGAGCAACACCATCATCACGTCCACGTAGGGGACGATGTTGATCTGGTTCATGAGACGGCGGGTGCGCATCGGCTCTAGGCCTTGGTCGCGTCGTGCGACGCCGCGAGGCGCGCCTGCGCCTGTCGCTGGAGAATGTTGGAGAATTCTTCCATGAAGCTCTCGAAACGCACCGACAGCCGGTCGACGTCGTGTGCGAAGCGGTTGTACGCAACCACGGCCGGTATCGCGGCGAACAGGCCGATCGCGGTGGCGACCAGTGCCTCGGCGATTCCGGGAGCGACGGCGGCGAGCGTCGCCTGCGCCATGTTGGACAGCCCGCGGAAGGCATGCATGATGCCCCACACCGTGCCGAGCAGGCCGACGTAGGGGCTCACCGAGCCCACCGAGGCGAGGAAGGCGAGGTTCGCCTCCAGCCGGTCCATCTCGCGCTGGAAGGTCGCGCGCATTGCGCGTCTGGCGCCATCGACCATCATGCTCGGGTCGGAGGCACCGCGCTGGCTCTTCAGTTTCGCGAACTCGCGGAAGCCGGCCTCGAAGATCCGCTCCAGGCCCCCGGTCGAGTGACGGTGGTTCACCGCGCTCTGATACAGCGCGGCCAGGTCCGATCCGCTCCAGAAGTCGCGCTCGAAGTGCTCGGTCTTGCGCTTGGCCCGGCCGATCGTGAAGACCTTGAGGAAAATGAAGTACCACGACATGAACGACACGACGACCAGCAGCAGCATCACCAACTGCACGACCACGCTCGCGTTCGCGACCATCGCGAGGATGGAGAGATCCTGGGTTCCGCTCATCGCAATCCCTCTAGTTTTTTTCGAATCGCCTCAGGCACCCCCACCGGCCTGTAGCTTTTCGCGCTGACGCACGCCAGGCTCAACTCGGCGCTCGCCAGCTTGTCCTCCCCCCGCACTACCGTCTGATCGAACACCAGCCGCGCACGGCCCACTTCCTTCACTTTCGCGGTCACCATCAGCGCATCGTTCAGCAGCGCGGGCTTATGGTAGGCGATTTGCGCCGAATGCACCACAAAGAGGACATGATCGCGGCGCGCGAGTTCCCCCAAATCGAAGCCGAGAGACTGCAGCAATTCGGTGCGCGCGCATTCCATGAACGAGAAGTAGTTGGCATGGAACACCATGCCGCCGGCGTCGGTGTGCTGGTAGTAAACGCGGACGGGCCAAGCGAACGTTTTGGGTGGTGTCTCTGACTTGGGGGATTTGAAAGGGGGCGTGCCCGCTTTCTCGTTTTCGGATTGCGGGCCGGCAGGTCCGCTCATTGCCCGAACAGCTCCCCGGCGGGTCCGGACTTGGGCGTGGCGAGCCCCAGATGGCGGTAGGCGGAGACCGTCGCGACGCGTCCTCGCGGCGTTCTCTGAAGATAGCCCTGCTGAATCAGAAAGGGCTCGATCACGTCCTCGATGGTGTCGGCTTCCTCGCCGATCGCGTGCGCGAGGTTCTCCAGCCCCACCGGGCCTCCGGAGAATTTCTCGATCACCGCGAGCAGGAGCTTGCGGTCCATGACGTCCAGCCCGAGCACGTCGACGTCGAGCATTTTCAGCGCGGCATCGGCGACCTCGCGCGTGATCGCGCCCTTGGCCCGCACCTGGGCGAAGTCGCGCACGCGACGCAGCAGCCGATTGGATACGCGCGGCGTCCCGCGGGAGCGCCGGGCGATCTCGAGCGCGCCCTCGGCCGCGACCTCGACCTCGAGCAGGCCCGCGGAACGATTGACGATCTTCTGCAGCTCGGCGTCGGTGTAGAACTCCAGGCGCGCGACGATGCCGAAGCGGTCGCGAAGCGGGTTGGTAAGCATGCCGGCGCGCGTGGTCGCGCCCACCAGCGTAAACGGCGGGAGATCGAGCTGCACCGAGCGCGCCGCCGGGCCCTCGCCGATCATGATGTCGATCTGATAGTCCTCGAGCGCGGGATAGAGTATCTCCTCGACCACCGGCGCGAGGCGATGGATCTCGTCGATGAACAGCACGTCGTTCGGCTCGAGGTTGGTGAGGATGGCGGCGAGATCGCCCGGGCGCTCGAGGACCGGGCCGGAAGTCTGGCGCAGGTTCACGCCCATCTCGCGCGCGACGATATGCGCGAGCGTGGTCTTGCCCAGGCCGGGCGGCCCGAACAGGAGCACGTGATCGAGAGCTTCCTTGCGCTGCCTCGCGGCCTCGACGAAGATCGACAGCTGCCCGCGTATCTTCTCCTGGCCGACGTACTCGGCGAGCGACTTGGGTCGCAGCGAGCGCTCGAAGGCCTGCTCCTGGGGCGAGACCGGGGCTCCCGAGATGAGGCGGTCGGTTTCGATGGCCATGCGCTATCTTACCGCCCGCCGTTTCATGATTTCGACAGCGAGCGGAGCGCCTGCCGGATGCCCTCGGAAAGCGACAGCCCTTCGGGCAGGTGCTTCACCGCGAGCTGCGCTTCCTTGTCGCTGTAGCCCAGGCCCAGCAAGGCGTTGACGACATCGCTCGCGGCGGGCTTTTCCCGGTTGACGGCCACCCCGCCCAGCGCGTCGGTGCCGAGCTTGCCCTTCAGCTCGAGCAACAGCCGCTCGGCGGTCTTCTTCCCGATCCCCGGTACCCTCACCAGACGCCCGGTTTCCTGAGCCGCGACCGCTTCGACCAGCTCGCCCACGCTCATCCCGGAGAGCACCGCGAGCGCGGTGCGCGCGCCCACGCCCGAGATCTTGAGCAGCTGCCGGAAGGCGCGCCGCTCCGAGTCGGTGGCGAAGCCGAACAGCAGGTGCGCGTCCTCGCGCACCACGAGGTGCGTGAGCAGAATCACGCGCTCTCCGGAAGCCGGCAAGGTGTAGAACGTGCTCATGGGGACTTCCACTTCGTAACCTACGCCCGCCGCGTCGACGAGTATCTGCGGCGGGTTCTTCGCGACCAGCGTCCCTACGATCCGACCGATCATGGGCCGTGCGACGGGAGGGGACACATCCCCTCGCGCTCCCCTACTCCAGGGCAAAAGCTGCCAATCACACGAGCCTCCCTCTCTTGATCCGGAATCCGCGAGTGGAGAGCGTGCCGAGACGCCCGCCGTGGGCGTGGCAGATCGCGCAGGCGAGTGCATCGGCCGCGTCCGCGGAAGGCGCGCCGGCGAGCTGCAGCAGACGCTTCACCATGTGCTGCACCTGTTCCTTGCTGGCGTGGCCGTTGCCGACCACGGCCTGCTTCACCTGGAGCGCGGTGTATTCCGCGACCGGCAGCCCGGCGTCCACCGCGGCGCAGATCGCCGTGCCGCGCGCCTGGCCGAGTGCGAGCGTCGATGCCGGATTGACGTTGACGAAGACCTTCTCGATGGCGATCTGCTGCGGGCGGTGCTCGCCGATCACCTCGCGCAGGTTCTCCAGGATGGTTTTCAGCCGCCCCGGGAGATCGGCGCCGCCCGACTTGATGCAGCCGCTCGCGACGTAAACGATGCTCGCGCCGTTTTTCTCGATGATTCCGAATCCGGTGATGCGCAAACCCGGATCGATGCCAAGTATCCTCAGGGCTGGACCGGCCATTGCCCCGCATTATACGTACGGGGCCCGCGCCCGGACTGTTTTACTGGTCGATCACCGCGGTGGTGTAGACGTCCTGCACGTCGTCGAGGTTCTCCAAGGCATCGAGCAGCTTCTGCATGCGCCCGCCCTCCTCGCCCTGCAGCACGTTCTCGGCGGTCGGCTTCATGGTGATGTCCGCCAGCTCCGGCTTCAGCCCCGCCTTGGCGAAGCCGTCCTTCACCGCGCCGAAATCGGCGGGCGCGCACACCACTTCGATCGAGCCGTCGTCGTTCGTGAGCACGTCCTCGGCTCCGGCATCGAGCGCCGCTTCCATGACCTTGTCCTCGTTCGTGCCGGGGGCGAACACGAACTGCCCGCAATGCTTGAACAGGAACGCCACCGAGCCGTCGGTGCCGAGGTTGCCGCCGTTCTTGGCGAAGGCGTGGCGCACTTCGGCCACAGTGCGGACACGGTTATCGGTCATGCAGTCCACCATCACCGCCGCTCCGCCCACCCCGTAACCCTCGTAGCGGATCTCCTCGTAGGTCGCGCCCTCCAGGCCGCCGGCGCTGCGCTTCGCCGCGCGCTCGATCGTGTCCTTGGGCATGTTCGCGTCGTACGCCTTGTCGATCGCGAGGCGCAGCCGCGGATTCATCGCCGGATCGGAGCCGCCCAGGCGCGCGGCCACCGTGACTTCCTTGATCAGCCGCGTGAAGATCTTGCCCTTCTTGGCGTCCGCCACCGCTTTCTTGTGCTTGACGTTGGCCCATCGGGAATGTCCTGCCATGGCGGAGCGCCGCTTCTTGTGTGCCGGGAAGCTATAATTTTACATTCGAGCGTCTCGCTAGGCCAAAAAGAAACTCTCCGTGACCCAATCCCGCTGTTTGGCGCTCCGGCGCTAGTGACCTCGCCGGCCTCTTATCGCGCCATCGGCGTCGCGATGGCGATCGCCGGAGTCGTATGCTTCTCGCTGCGCCCCATCCTGATCAAGCTTGCCTACGGCTACGTCGTCGACCCGATCACCCTGCTCGCGCTGCGGATGATCTTTTCGCTGCCGTTCTTCCTCGCCGCGGCCGCCTGGGTCGGGCGCGACGCGAAGCGCGCGCGCCTTGTCCGCACGGACGCCTGGGCGATCGTCGCGCTCGGGTTCCTCGGCTACTACTTCGCGAGCTTCGTCGATTTTCTCGGGCTCCAGTACATCTCGGCGGGCCTCGGACGCCTGATCCTGTTCGCCTACCCGACGCTGGTGGTGCTGCTGTCGATGGCGTTCCTGCACAAGCGGCCCGCGCCGCGCGAAGTCGTCGCGCTCGGGATCACCTACGCGGGCATCGCGCTCGTCCTGGCGAACGCCGCGCAGGGCGTGAACAAGGATCTCGTCCTCGGCGCGTCGCTGTGCTTCGCCAGCGCGGCGGGCTACGCCGTGTACCTGGTCGCGAGCAGCCAGGTGGTGCAGCGGGTCGGCTCGATGCGCTTCACCGCCTACGCCATGAGCGTCGCGAGCGCGTTCTGCATCCTCCAGTTCCTGCTGCTGCGGCCGTTCGCGGCGCTGCACCTGCCGGCGCAGGTCTACGGCCTCGCCATCGCGATGGCGCTCGTCTCCACGGTACTGCCCGTCTTCATCACCAGCGAGGCGCTGAGGCGCATCGGCGCGAACCAGGTGGCCCTGTTCGGCGCGCTCGGGCCGGTGACCACGCTTTTTTTCGGATGGATGGGCTTGGACGAGATCATGACCCCGGTACAATTGGCGGGTGCGGCGCTGGTGCTCGCCGGGGTGGTGCTGGTCACGCTCAAGGCGGCGAAGTAGCCGATTCCTTTTCGGAGAGACTTTGGAACTGAACATTCGCGGCAAGGCGGCGCTCGTCTGCGGCGCAAGCAAGGGGCTGGGGCGGGGCTGCGCAACCGCGCTCGCGCGCGAAGGCTGCCGCGTAACGCTGGTCGCGCGCGACCGCGCCGCCCTGGAAAAGACCGCCGAGGAAATGCGCGCGACGACCGGCGCGACCATCGTCACCGTGCCGGCCGACATCACCAGCGAGCAGGGACGCATCGCGGCGCTCGCGGCCTGCCCGCAGCCCGACATCCTCGTCACCAACGCGGGCGGCCCGCCGCCGGGGGATTTCCGAAAATTTTCCCGCGAGGACTGGCTAAAGGCGGTGGGCGCGAACATGCTCACGCCGATCGAGCTCATCAAGGCGACCGTGGACGGGATGATCTCCCGGCGCTTCGGGCGCATCATCAATATCACCTCGAGCGCGGTGAAAGCTCCGATCGCCGAGCTCGCCCTTTCCAACGGGGCGCGAAGCGGCCTCACCGGATTCGTCGCCGGCCTGGCGCGCCAGACGGTTGCCGCCAACGTCACCATCAACAACATCCTCCCGGGACGGTTCTGGACCGACCGCCTGAAGAGCAATGCCGAGTTCAACGCCAAGGAGAAAGGCAAGAGCGTCGAGGAGGTCAAGCGCGACCTGGAGAAAGCGATTCCGGCGGGCCGCTTCGGCACGCCCGAGGAATTCGGCGACCTGTGCGCGTATCTGT
>Ga0137397_10001770_pt1 | contig 15048 bp, 19 predicted proteins | sample czorhiz116metaG_FD_106658 | JGI IMG/M metagenome (GOLD analysis project Ga0137397, IMG submission 106658) | Vadose zone soil microbial communities from Angelo Coast Range Reserve, California, USA - czorhiz1.16 metaG | ecosystem: Environmental > Terrestrial > Soil > Vadose zone | place: USA... | reverse complement strand
GGTGGGGGGGGGGGGGGGGGGGGGGGGCGGGGGGGGGGGGGGGGGAGTTTTTAAGTACCAGGGGGGCGGGGGGGGGGGGGGGGGATGTTAAGAGGACGAATATACACGTACTGACGAGCTGACAGATTGCGACCGCTTTGGGGAGATGGCACTGCGGGCTGGGCTTGTTCTTCCAGCCGTCGTGGATGTTCTCGCAAGTCCAGAAGAGCTGTGAGATCAAGAAAAAGAAGGCGGCGATGAAGGCGGCGGCGAGCCACCTTAAGCGGCGCCGGGTGACGGGGTCTGGGTAGATGCGGATGATGGAAAGGAGGATGGAGAGCCGGGCGGTCCATATGACGGCGTAGAATGAGGTGGCCATGAGGTAGTACGCCGCGACGCGGTTGAGCCTGGATAGCTCCGACGGGTTGTCTATGTGCATGAACACGGCGGCAATCTGCACAAACAGACTGGAGAAAAACCAAATGGCGAGTTGAGAAGGGGCCATACACCACGACACGGGGAAACGCTTACCAGAGAAGAGAGAGCAAGGCCCAGGCATCGTCCCACCAGTAGCGAGACCTACGGAGCCAGAGGCGGAGCAAGGTCATGCATATGGCCACAAAGCCGCAGACGGATTCAGTGACTGGAGGGGGGGAAAGAAGGGTGAGCGATTTGGTGGGATAGATGGGAGGAAAGAGGATACCTTTGATCTTGACGAGGGGATCGTGGATGTTGATACCCATCGTGGGGACGGGAGGGTAGGGTAGGGTGGAGAGATGGGCCTCGCGAGGGATTTATAGGGAAAGAGTCATGGAAGCGTTCGGACAAGCTTAGGCTTAGCTCGCCTCGACGGCGCACAGCGTGTGTTGAGTACATTAACAAAGAATTAGCGGCGGACAGTGCCTCGACATGCTTCCGACCTAAGCCAATTTCGATCAAACAACGTCACGTTTACAACCACTTGTTATACTCTGCCACTGACACTGTACTCTGCCCCAACCATAGATGATCCCGTCGATACGTGCATTAGCCGCCGGGGACACGCGAGGTGGCCTCATTTTTTTTTCCCAAGGAAGCCATTTGCTTTAATTCCTCGATCGAAAAGTAATATCGGGGATCGAGATTGGCCTTTTCAGCTCTTGTCATGAACCCCAGAACGCAGACGTATACAAAAAGACCAACCGACTCGTGGTGTTTTAGCGTAGCGCCACGAGCTGTGTGTCATCATCATTTTTCATGGAGTATCTCCAATTCCGTCCATTCGTTCGTTCTGATCGCACTTTTCATAACTTTGCGTGTGTGCGTGTGTTGGTTACGACAGCGCTCGTGACCCAGTTGTGCTCTATGCGAAGAAGCCCTTCCGCCTGTATCATCTCATTTCCGAATTTGCAGAATTCGCGAGTCCCAGAACTGGAACCCAGTGAAAATCAAAGGGCGGTGCGAATGGATCGTGTTGATGATGATATGATGATTTACCGATGATTCGTGTTTGACAGATGGGTCGTGCCATGGCACGTTGGCATCGTCGGTCTTTAGTTTGGCTGTGCTGCACTGTATCGTATCATCGCTCGCTTACAGCCAAATTTACCGTGAATACACCGTAACTCGTTCGTAAATGGGTTTGATGGCCACCCACGCTGCCACCCAGGGATGCTTTTTGTTTGCGCCCAACGATCAAATTTTGATTCCGTGGCACCGAGAACCCAATTCAATTCAATACACTCCCCAAGCCTGCGCCTCCACCCCACCGCGTCCTCATCACCAAACCAACACGGGATGAATGATGTGGCGCAGCACCGACCGTGACGCTCCAACCGCTTGGCCCTTCCCCGCCGCTTCGATTTCTTTTGCATCTGACAATTATCTCACTCCATGGCTTCCTTTCCTTCTTGGGCCCTCGAAAATTTGAGGTATGAAATTACAACATGACCGCTGTGACCGCACGGTGCTAGTAGTTGCGCCGCCCGTCTTTTGTCCGATGACGACGTGATCAGATATGTTGACCGTGTACCGCGGTCCCCGCGCAGCAAAGAAAAAAGATCTAGCACGGGTACGGAATTATTGAACGCTCATGACTGCGGGACCAGACCATTCGCTCCAACCGTGCCATCTTAAGCCAACAGAAAACGAGAGGACAAATTGCAATCCGGACAGATGGCGGGAGTTTCCCTTCCCACACACGAACAAGCCACCGTGCCCCAAGCAATCAAATATTAGTTCCAGAACCACTACAGCCACAGTGGAGCCAACATCTCATTCCGCTGAACGCTTTTTTCCAAAAGTGGGAGCACACAGCTCCCCGTGTACACGCCATCATGCATCATAACACAAATCAAGTTAATCAACCACACGAGCCATATATGCGCACATACAGCACACTACCGTACGTACATAACCCGTAACCCGAATTAATCAGGCAATTAACAAGTAAAAGGACAGCCTCGCGGGCGCTATCACATCATTGACCATACATACACATCACAGTTCAATGGTCTCCTTGTGCTTAAACTTCCTCCCCGCTCGATCCGCGGCTCGGAAACAGAACTGGTTCCCGTACAGCTCGATTTCGACGTGTGGGCCATCGAGCACAGTCCCCGTACCCACGCGTCGCGTGTCGTCGTCGTCGCCTCCGCCGCCGCCGTCCTCCGTTCCTAAATTCGTCCCAGAGTCGCCAGCAGAGGCAAGTTCTGTGCTATACAGAGGGACGGCGAATGCGAAGACGGACCCCTGCTTTGGTAATACTGCAAAAAGGAGTCGAGATGAGATGAATGGATAAAGATGGAAATGGAAATGTAAGGTCGGCAGGGCAAAACAGTCGGCCCACATGCAAACGCACCTTTTGATTTGTTCTTCCGCGTCACGACCTTGAACGTATTCTCCGTCTCTTGCACCACGATACCCGACGCCCCAACGAGCGCCGCATTCTTGCTCCTGCGCACTATGTCCTCATGGTCGTCGATCAGCCAATCAACGTCCCGCGGCGCACGCCCGTCGAACCCGAACCCGAACACATCCATTCATCCATCCATCCATCCGCATACATACATTGACAACAAAATCCGCCGCGGCTTTGCCTCGGAACCTCGCCGCAAGAAAGGATAGCCGCTGTGCCAAATGAACCCTCACCTGTCATGATCGAGCCGTGAAAGTCCGCTTTGATGAGTTTCGCATGCATCGTCCCTGCGGGCTGAGGCAACGCCGGGGTAGTAGGAGCAGACGCAGATACAGACGCAGATAGTGAAGAAGACGGAGGTCCTTTCCTCTCCTCCTGCGGGAGTGTTGGCGGCACCGGCGACGGCACAGGTCCCAGTCCAAGCAGCTCAGACATATACCCAAGCCACAACCGATGCAACGGGACAAACGCGTCCCACCTAAAAAAATCAACAAACCAAGCCAGTCAAAAAAAAAAGTCAAAAGAAAAAAATACAGACGGAGGGGGGGGCGAGAAATACTCGCGGTCCCACCCGTACCTCGCTTCGTCCGGCCGCAAACGCCACACGCCCTTCTCGGCAGCCTCTCTCCGGCCCATCCTCTCCCTCCTCACCTTCGAGACACCATCCTCTTTCCCCGCTTTCGCCTTGCGCTTCTCCCGCGCCGAGGACGAGGACGACAACGACGGCACCGCCTGGCCGTCGCTGTTGCCCCTCCGCTCAGCAAGCCCGAGCTGCCGTCGGCGCACGCGCTTATCGTACAGCGCCCGTGCGCGCGATGCATTATTGTTGCTGCCGTCCTTGAGGTGACCTTGCACGAATTCGGGCGTGAATGGGTGCGCGGAGGTATATTTTACGTGGGCGTGGGCGTGTGCGACGCCGACTGGCTGCAAAAGGAAAGGTCCCCCGGGAGTACATACGTATGCATGTCGTGAGCGAGGACCTCTTTACGCACCGTGGTGGTTGTCGATGCCGAGCGCTTTTGGCTATTATCATCTTGGAGTATCGCGCTCTGGTACAACGTCGTTGAACTCATCATAAACGCATTAGCTAGGGTTAGGTGTCCGTGTCATGTCTCATGACGTATGAAAAATTCGACAATTTATTTTAAGCGTGTGCACTGAAAACAAACATTGATAATACCGATGCAAGAGAAGTAAAGAATTGTGAGTTGTAAGAAAAATAACCGCAAGGAGCGAGGGGACTGCAGCATGCAAGTGCTAGTTGGTAATCGCGATGGGGGAACGAGGGAAAGACAAAAAAAGAAAGAAAAAAAAAATGATGTACGACAGACCGAGGAGAGAGAGGGCTGCAAGACGAGATGGTGCGCGGGTACAGACATACATATATAACGTGAAGGTCGGCAATGACGCAGGATGGTTGGGAGAGGATGAAACTGCCAAGAATGAGGGTTCGCGCGTATCACGTAGAAACGGGGAAAAAAAGAAAGTGAGGAGGAAAATGAAATGGCCGAGAGAGAAGTAGATATTACGCCGACAATCGTGACGACGGGGGCCCTCTTACCTTCTCCCCCTTCCTCGCACATAATTATCCTCTCGTCCTAGTCCAAGTCCATAGCGATCTCTTCCCCCGCCGCAAAACCGAACACGGCCCCATCGTCGTTTCTTACGACGCGGGACGGACCGGCGATCGTCGACAGATCGACGTGGGCACTTGAGGCACCGGGTGCTGACAAAGACATTGCAGGGCTGCCATCGTTCTCGTGACTGAAGAAGATCTGGCCGTGATCAGGAATGAGGACTGGTGACGACGCAGGAACGGGGACAAGTGGAGGAGAGGGAGCAGGCCGCGGTGGATTGGTAGTAGGGGCAGGGGCAGACGCAGGTGGTGCAGCTGCATCGATGACAGGTATCATTCCCCCCGGCATCGTCTCTGCACGCCGTCTACCCGTCGCAGGTGTGATGCCCATCGTCGCAGCTGCCTCCTGTCCAACGTGGACGACTGGGCGCCGTGCAGGACCGGGAGTGATATCGAATGGTGACGGTTCGTAGAAAGCGCGACCCCATCCTGGCCCTTCAGGCGGGCGCGCACCCTCAATAGGACGGAATGCCATCGCAGTCGCGGTGGCACGGATCGCGGCATCCGTGATCTCCGTCGTCGCTATCAATCGCTCTCTCCGACGCACGCTGCTGCTGCCATTGCCGCCATTGGTACCGCTGCGTGGACCATCGGGGACATTTTCGGCGTCTTCGTCTCCATCCTTTGCGCTGCACCAAAATCTATGGCCTTCGCTCCATGCGGAGCTCTGACACTCTTTTCCGCAGTATTTTGCCTTGCGACAACGCCGGCATTTGGCGAACTGCCGCGGGTATTGCTCCCACCGTCCGCATAACACTGGGAAGGAAGCGTCAGCGGTGGATCATCCGCCGCAAGTTAAGGGGTTCTACGCACTGTTGGCACACTGACGAATCCCTCCTCTGCTGTCGTCTTTACGACAAGCATTGCGCATGATGACGCCTGCCCAATACTGTATCTCTTGGGGCAAGGTCGGAGGCGGGTTTGGCAGGTCATATTCGTGGGAACTCGGTCGGAAAGTGAATCGTTCGACGAGAGAAAACACGTTCGTTTGGCGCGGTGGAGTGGGTGTCACGGGAGTTGCTGCGGGAGGTGCCACAGAAGGTGCCTTCTCCTTCCCATTGCGAGTAGCGAATACCCTTAACAGTCCCGCGTTAGTGGCCGCTTCTTTCCCACGGGACGGCCCCGCAGTCGGCATTGTCGGTTGTTGGGTTCCCTGTGGCTTTAAGGTCGCAGTAGCCGGGTGGAAGCTGGTCCGTGGCAGGTAGAAAGCCTGCCGGACATGCGGATATTTACTCAGATAGGCGAGGAGTTGGAGGGCAGAAAGTACGTCTTCGTCACGGTGCGGGCAACCCGACTCATGGTGGTGGTGATGGTGGTGGTGATGGTGACGGGAGGGAGTAGCCGCGGTCTCGGCGGTGGTAGGAAGGGGGAGCGTGCGCTGTATTGGGGCGTTCGGCCGGACCGTCGCTTCCTGGGGGTCATCGCTGTCTCTGCCGCGGGGGAGACTAACGTTCACCGCACGTGGCGTCACGTCCGTAGTTCCCAAGACGCGGCGCACGGCCGTATCCGTAGGTCGTAGGGTCATAGTCGTCTCTATAGCACCCGGCGCACCTGGTGGTGCTCCCATGGCAAAGTCATCATTCGGTTCCAATGCGACGATTCCGTCGTCGACCCCGTCACCCTGTACATCCGCCTCGCTGTTGATGATGATGTGCGCATCCGAATTCAGCTCGAGAGATTGACCCGCACCGGTTTCAGCTCTGATGTCCGAGACAATGGCAACAGCGCGGCGGGCAAGCGGAGAGGTCTGAGGTCGCTCCGGGGAATTGTCGGTTGTTTCTTGCGTGGGGTCCATGTCAATGTCGCCATCCCCGTCGTCCTCGGTTTCCGTCTCTGGACGTGAAGCACCGCGGGAGGTAGACGCAGATATGGTACCTTGTCGATCTCGTGTGCGAGGGTTCCGACGTGTGGCAAGGGTGGTAGCGGGGTCCCAGATGGGACGTGCGATAATGGTTCCGCTTCTGTCTCGCCCTGGTACTTCAACGGTGCCTGTAGGGGTATTTGATCCCGCGGGCGTCTGATTTCTCGACGTATCTGCCGAGGTTGAAGTGTCTTGGTCGCTGCCAGCTGTGGCTGACGCAGCATCGGATGTAGGGGTGGGGGAGTCAACACCTGATATGTCAGCTTGCGTCGCATTGGAATCATCTGATAGAGCTGCCGAGTCGGCGGATGTATCCATCTGCTCGTCCTCCTTGATGGAAGAAAAAAAAATCACGGGGTAAGGGGAGGGGGGGAGGGCAAATGAGTCAGACATCGGTCGGTCGGTTTGTAAACAAGGGTAGGACAAAAAGGACGACATTTACCTCTGCAGCGCGGATCGTCGCCGAGCTCGTACGACTCCTCCCACGGATGGTCTGCATGCTGTCATGCGAAAAGTCCTGTCGCCGCTCGAGAGCACGCCCGAGCTCCGCAGCCTGGCGAGCACGTATTTCTGCCTGTGCCTGCTTGCGCGCCACGCGCTGCTCGCGGGTCTCGCGGGGCATGCCCGTCGCGCTGGAGCTCGGACCAACGGCAAAGCCTTTGCTAGCGAGCCACGACTCGAGGATGCACCCGACGACGTCGAGGGTGCCAGCCTGCACTACTCGGCTGCGAATCAGCTCGCTGCCGCGGACGCCGATGTTGACGATGCACTGGAAGGCGAGCGAGAAGCGGTACGCGGCGTGCTTGTCGAACGTCTTTGGGATCAACGTCGGCGCTGGCTTCGGCGGGTGGTAGTTGGGCGGGAGGAGGCCGTAGAGGAGAGCCGGGTTTTCCGGCGGGGGAGGCGAGACGCAAAAATCGTGCAGCATGCGCACTAGGCGCTCGAGTCCGCCGTCCATGACCATGATCTCTCGTATTCGAGGGGAGGTGGAGGTGAGATAGGTGAGATGTGTGAGGGAGTTGAATAGCGGGAGTTGGGAATTCGTGTCGAGCGCTACAAACGTAGTAGTTCCAAAGTATTGTTTGTTATTCAACCGAACCTTCCGAATGAAAGAGAGCTCGAAAGGGCGCACCACGCCTGTCATAAAGTTGGGACGAGATACATACTGCGGCCCTGTTCTGGGCCGGGAAGGCAAAGTTGGACTCGCGCATGCGTAAGGTGGTGATCCTGAGTGAGAGAGAAAAAAAAATGGAAAAAAAAATGGATTTGAAGGGAGATGTTCACTGATGAAGTGAGATGAGAGAAAGGTAGACGACCGATGGGTCGAAAGGAGAAAGAAACTGAAAGGAAGGAGGAAGAGGCTGAGCTGTGTGAGTCCGACTTGGACTGGCCGTGCTTGATCATCCATCAGAGGCCCCGCTCAGTTTACGCTTGTTTGCCTGTGGCGGTTTGCCCCACCCACAACGGCACAATTGTCCAACTTTCACTTTATATGATACAAATCTCTCCTTTGCACAAATCGAATACATACTAAGCTAGTCCACATCCACCCGCCAACGTGTGGACGACGCCCATCCCTGATTATAATGCAGATTGCACCCCTGTGAACCGCTTGAAAGTGAACCTGGCCACACTCCACATCAGCGAATCCCGAGTCAACTACTCACAGCGACTTACCCGAGAAATGCGAGATCCTTATCTGCATCCAGTTTTTCGACCCCCGCAGGTACCTCAGGCACGTCCGCATACTCCTCCGTCGGAAAGTACGATGTGTCCGTGATCGACTTCAATGTTGGCGGTCGAGGTGCCGGCAGCGTCCGTAGCGATGTCCAATCTACGCCGTCAAACAGCGCGTGAGTCCGCATTTCTTCCACGCCCGCGCGGTTGTCGCCCCATGTCATCATCCTGTTCAACTCACGCCCGTAAGCGACCTTGCTCTTTGAGCGCGACGGCCAGAAGATAAAGGTAACGCACCGCCGCATGAGATCGAGTGCCTCCGTGCTCAGGTGCACGTCCTCGGGGAAGTGTAGGTGACGTGGCCAATCGATGATCTTTTTGTACGTGTCGCTCGCGTTCTCCGCGCAAAATGGCGGATACCCGACAAGGCACTCGAACATGATCGCGCCCAGTGACCACCAGTCGCACTCTTTGCCGTAGCCCCGCATCATGAACACCTCGGGCGCGATGTAATCTGGGGTGCCCACCGTCGAGTACGCCTACACATCTATCGGGTTATCACCTGTACTGGTGAAACATGACAAATCACACACGAGTCTCCGCCTGTTCTTTTTCCATGTCGCGATTGTCTCTGCCCGGGTCATCGTGAGATGGATTGGCGTCACCTCCACGCTGTTCCGCGATGCATGCCGCGGGGCGAGTTGTTGTTCGACCAACCGAGCATAATACGACCCATCCGTCCGGGCGTGCATACCAGTCGAGAGGCCAAAATCGGAAAGCTTGAGGTGACCCTTCTTATCTATTAATATGTTCTCTGGTTTGATGTCTCTACTCGCACGTAAGAAAGGCCATCGGCGTGGGTCTTACGCGTAAAAAAGTAAGATGACACACCGATGGATGAAGCCGAGGTTGTGTACGGCCTCGATGGCGAGTGTGCACTCGGCCATGTAAAATCGCGTGACATCTTCCGAAAAGACATCGTATTTCATCAACATCGTCATTAGGTCCCCGCCCGGCAGGAACTCCATGATCAAGTATAGGTAGAGCGGATCTTGGAACGAGTAGTACAACTGCACAACCCACGGCGACGTCGATTCGGCCAGAACATCGCGCTCTGCGCGAACATGCACCAGCTGCATTACAAATGCGTGTTTGTTTGACGATCGGGAAGAAAAACAAAACAGGACCATACGTACCTGGTCGCGCTTGAGCATCTCAGCTTTGTGTAACGTCTTCATTGCGTAAACTCGCCCCGTGTCGATCTTTTGCACAAGGCGGACCTGAGATGGGCATCACACGTCAGGAAAACAAGTACCCCAGTTCGCAAAGGTCAGATTGACAGGCGTGAAGCCAGACAGCCAGACAGACACCAGCACATCCCCAAAAGGGAGATGACCCATAGCCGGAGTCGTGATCAGCGGCTGCACAACGACGAAGCATTTGCGGCTTCGGAACAAGGGAAGACGTCTCGTGCCACATCACGGCAACGTCGATACCATCATCTGCCCATGAGTACGACGGAGTACAGATTGATTGCGTCAAGTATTGGCAGATCTGACAAGAGACAGCCAGACAAAAAAGAGAGGATCCCGTACGACGCAAGGGGCGGGACAGCGACGACGAAGAACAACCAAACGTCGGAGAGAGCCAAAGATCGAAATACTCACCTCTCCAAATGCGCCCTTGCCGATGACCTTGACCGTCCTGAAATCCCTCAAACCGATCTTCGTTCGACGGAGCCTCAAAAACTGCGACTGCGTGCGCATATGCCTCCTGATTTCACGCAGCCGGCGGTCCTCCGGCACGCCCGCGAGCGATCTCTCGAGCTCGGCACCTCTACACAGCACAACGCAACGCGGGGCCGACATTCGTCCATTTATCGTCACCATCGCATCGCATCGCGGCGAAACGGAACGAAACGTCACAGTACATCCGAGCAGAGCAGAGCAGAATAGAAATCAGTCCATTCGTCAGTTCCCCCAGGTCAGATCGATGGTTGTGTCGCGCGCAACGTACCGGACGTTCAAGTCGATCGCGGTCTCGAGCGCAACGCGGTAATGCGACTCCAGCTTGACCTTGGCAGCTGTCGCGTGAGCGCGGGCATCGGAAGAGAGGTCGTCCGGGCGGCGCTCATAATAGACGTAATCTGCGGGCTTCTCCGCCGGCGGTTGCGGTCGCGGGGGCAGTGGTTGTGGTTGTTGTAGTTGCGGTTGCGGCGCGAAGGCAGGGACGGAGATGGGCGAGGCGCCGGGAAGAGGAGTGCTGTATATGATTTCACCCTCGTCCATGGCGGCGGGGTCGAAGGGTGGGAAGAAGGAAGGGAAGGGACGAGGATAGGCGTAATGGTGAGGCCCACTTTCCCAAACTGATCTGATTTCATTTATCAGCGATCAAAATCGGGCGTCTAATCACCCGTCTCTTCGCTAACGCATAACCGTGCACAAACGCTTGCACGGATACAGTATCATAACTGAACATCAAAGGTGGCTCAAATTTGGAACATACTGTGTCTTACAATCTGAACAATCTCACGAACCAAATCGGTAAGAAAAAACAACACATCTCGATGCAATTCTCATGCAGCAACAACGTCGACATCACCACTGCTGCCGCCCGCCTCGTGCAACCTCTCGCGAGAAGCGCGATAACGCGCCGCGAGGGCCTCGGCAGCCTCCTTGCGCGAGTCGAGACTCTCCGCCGACAAGTCCGATGCAGGTTGCGCGGCGCCAGTCGGCGATTGCGATTGCTGCTTAGCCAGTCCACCGCTACTTTCCGGTTGAGGTGAGGGACCGGTTCGTCTGCCACCCGACGACGTCGCTATAAGCGCAAGAGCAAGCCACGCGTGGTCAGCCCCCACGTGCGAGGGATGGGGGGGGCAGTTTTGAAAGAAACAAACGTACAGTCGCCGGGAGGTGGGTAGTTCTTCGTCGCGTAGTCCGACGACGGCGGATAGGTCTCTCGCTCGCGTGGAAGGAGGATATCGCTGATCGCTACGGTATGCAAATCAGCGGTCGGCGGTTAACTGGTGTTTTCGAGAGGAACGCACAAGGGTTGACGAGAGAGCCCTGGAAGCCGGAGCTCGCGTATTCGTCGCTCATGTTCTGGGTTCTGGCAACAAGGTGATAATAAGAGGGGGCGTGATGGGATGAAAGGAAAGGTCGAGACAAGGAGGGGGACTTAAATTGGGACTGGGACAAGACTTGGTAGGATCAGGTGGCCACACCACCATGAAGTCACCCGGGAAGGTCTGCAATTGACATATGATAAATCGTCTCCGTCGGTCGGATCACATCGTCATCGACATTGAATGAGGTTTTCGACACGGCACGTCCGCATGACGCGTTTCATCCGTGGATCCTCCCATACCCATACCTCGTCCTATATAATTCTTCTTCCATGCGTTGCGGCGCACTTACGGCATCCGTATGGCCTTTGCACCTTCTCATATGGCTATCGAGAGCAAGAATTACTGCATCGGATATGGTGTAAAGGCTAACATTGCCGCCTCTCACGCGGCAGCTCGGGGTTCGATTCCCCGTATCCGAATGACTTTTTGCTTTTTATTGCAAGTACGATTCCAGTGGGTCCATCACCTCGATCGTGACAAGACGGCACTGCATTGAAACCGTCGTTCGACACTAACCCGCAGAGATCCGGAGAATCAGATCACACGCCCACCTCAGATATCTTCCGAGACGGTGATGATGGATGATGGGTCCAAACAACACAGCCGATCTCGGACAGACGTTGTTTCAACAAAGAATGTGCGGTGATTATATGCATAGCAACATAAATATCCCCCTGGGGGTCCCCCCCCTTCCGCGGGTCCAAAGTACTCTATTCCTCCTTGGCCCCAATTCGTTTTTCGGCCTCTTCGATGGCGGCCTTGTCCGTTTGAGGGTCTGCCGAGGCTGTGTGAATCGAGTCATTAAAGGGTGGTTGACCACAGCGACGAAGGGCTACGCGTACCGCCAAATAGTCCTGCGCCGCTTTTGAATGGTCGCTTGAGGTCACCGTCAGCATTCTGACCAAGAACATGGATCTTGACGGTCTTGGCTTCGTATAAGGACTTGAAGGCCATGATGGCTTGCACGAAGAGTGGTTGAGAGTATTTGAGGTATATATGGAGGAAGCCCATCATCGCGACGGAAGTGAACACTCCTTTGATCTGTGTACCATTAACCGAGGGTGTTAACAGTCAAGAGCGGTGAGCAGAAAAGGGGGATGAATACGCACGAGCTTAGACGTCTCGGCAAGGTCATAATCGCGCACTGTGGTCGTCACAAGCTTCCCGGGCTCTTGCGCCTAGGTAGAAACAAAATATCGTGCGAGTGAAAAATTGTGTTCCATGGTCGACAGAGGGACCTTAACGCACCATTGGACCTGCAGGCTCGACTGGACAATATCAAGGTAGCGTATCAGAGACGAAACATCCATAGCAAACATATAAAACATACCATACTTGAGAATAGTCTGGTCATTCTTAGCCTTTATCTGTGACACGTGAGGGGATAGGTAAGCCAGAAAAAGAAAATAGGGACAAACCTTGGAAGAAGCATAGTAATACACGAGAAGCGCGAATGCTTGGCTCGCAACATAGGCTATCCGGACATAGTCAAGCACCTGGGGGTTATCGAATGGAACTTTGCGGGCGACTATGATATGACACGTATGCGCAGTCAGAAAGAGAGGACGATAGTAGAAAAAGTCGTGTACTTTGCATTACGCCAAGGGAGATGGCGAGGCTTTGCACTGGCGAATTCATGGTTACAAGGGTATTAAAAAATGACAAGGGGCTGGAGTGAGAGGTGTTTGCAAGAGCAAGAGGATGAAACAGCGCTAACTAACAAGTTTGGATGGCCAATCACGGGACCAGGTAATTACATAATCTGCGTCTAAAGTGACGTCAAAAACGCCGAGGCGGAGATGCGGACGAGCGACCGTTGTCCCCTTTTCTCGACAATCCACCAACACTGTCGTTATTACAAGATGAACGACGCTGCTTCAATCTCTAGAGCCACCTCTATCTCTCGTGCTAGCAAGCAAGGCTCAACCATATCGCGTACTCAGTCTCTTATCAAGAAGAACATTGCTCCTCATGACCTCCGTCCCTCCGACGTCCTCATCGAACGTTTCGTCGCATGGAAGGCCATCGTAAAACAACTAATAGCTTACTTTGAGGTGTCTCCTGGTCCCCCCATATCATCCTGCCTTCTTTTCTAACCCGTCCCCTGGTTGTCTAGGGCATTGCCGACATCGAGAACAACACCGCGAAAGAGATGACAAAACTCGCCGCCGTTATTCAAGTTCCTTTTCGCTCTGCTAATCAGTTCCTCGGTGAGGGTGGTCTCCAGGTGCGTTGACCCCTGACTGCTCCACCTCCTGCTTACGCGAGCAAAGTAGGATGTATATTATGGCATACGCGACAAAACTCGTGTCATTGCGGATCAACATGCCAACCTGGGTCGTACAATCGACGGGTCTATAGTACAGCACCTCCAAAAATTGCGCGTAGAGATAAAGGCGCACATCAAGGTCCGCCGTGACTGCTCCCGAGGATCATGCGTCTGAATCGACACAATATCGCTTGCAGAATGTCCAGAACGATACAGGAAAGCTCGCTACAAGCGTTGCAAAGGAGCGCGAATTATCTGCGCGATTTGTCGCCCAACTCGCTACCGATATTTCCACCTTCAAGAATACGCCGCTTCAGGTTACCTCCAAGACCGACCCGTGCGTACATCGCGACCTTCCCGATCTTCCCTTTCGGGCTCCTCGCTCATCCTCCCCAGATACGTTGCCAATCTTGCCGTTGTCCGTCAGCTCCATAAACAAGTCAATGAGGAGAATGCCCTTCAAAAGTCTATCATCATTATGCAACAGAATTCGGCTCATTTCGAGGAAGGAATCGTCCGCGCCATCCAGTCCGCCTGGCAGACCTTTGACGAGTGGCAATCCCGCATGTCTGACTCTGTCCAGGATACTTGGCGTCTCCTCGGTGCACATATGGCCTCCATCGCCCCCGACCACGAGTGGATTTCCTTTTCGGCCCGCTCTGATCACCTTCTCGACCCCGATACGCCACTCCGGAATCTTGAGACCATCAACTATCCAAGTAAGGAGGATCCTTCGGTCATCGCAGTGCACACGGGCTATCTCGAACGCAAAAAGCGATTTACCCGCACGTATCGCGAATCTTACTTCGTTCTCACACCGTCTGGCTTTCTGCACGAATACAGTTCGTCCGACTCGGCACAGACGATCTCACCACTCTTCTCGCTTTTCCTGCCTCTATGTACGCTAGGTCCCGCTGCAAGCTCCGGCGCCAAGTCGTACAAGTTCCACATAGAAGGCCGTAAGGATGGTGCGGGAACGATTAAAACCGGATCGCTTCGCATTGGTCGTCGTTCCCAACATGCATGGAGCTTCCGCGCACGCTCGCATGAAGACATGATGGAGTGGTGGAATGACATTCGTATGCTCTGTGCGCGGTATCTCGTTGCGAGCGATTCTCTCGAGCGATCGGGACCCATTTCGGCTGCTGTCCGTGCAGCGGGGTATCTCTCAGAGGAAGAGGAAGGTGACGAAGAAGAGGAAGGAAGCAGCGTGGAAGAAGAGCAGCACGAGGCAGATGATGAAGACACACTTCCTCCCGGCGCCTTCCACGAAGTCGACGATGGTGACACAGAACCGCCTTCGTACCGTGGCCACTCACACGGATACGAACTCGGATACCTCGTAAGTGATCGTGTCCCGCCTCTACCACAGTTCAATTGTATCTGACCGACATGTACCTACCTGCTCCTTAAACAGAACGATAAGAAAGGACGGGGCACACCCTCGCCTGATGATGGCGCCTCCGCGTCCCGCCGCCCGAGCCAGCGCCAACAGGAAAAGGCGCCTGAGGGACGCGCACCACATGCAGTTGTCGACGGAGCCACGGATACGGCCGCCCACGCGGAAACGGAGGCGGACGGCGCGGGTCCCATAGACGATGCGAAT
>Ga0137397_10001766_pt1 | contig 15063 bp, 7 predicted proteins | sample czorhiz116metaG_FD_106658 | JGI IMG/M metagenome (GOLD analysis project Ga0137397, IMG submission 106658) | Vadose zone soil microbial communities from Angelo Coast Range Reserve, California, USA - czorhiz1.16 metaG | ecosystem: Environmental > Terrestrial > Soil > Vadose zone | place: USA... | reverse complement strand
TGCCGGTCCACCCGCCTGCAGCACGAGGGCGGCCGCGATCACGACTGTGAGTGACCGAGTCTTCGATGTCATCGACGACCTCCCCCTCCCCCGCGACCGCCACCACCACCGCCACCACCGCCACCACCGCCACGGCCGCCGCCGCCACCACCACCGCCGCCACCGCCGGCGCGCGCTCCACCGCCGCCGCCTCCGCCGCCCGAGCGGTTGAAGCTGCCGCGACTGGCGTTGCCGCGGTCGCTGAAGCTCTTCGTGTCACGTGCGCCGCCCGCCCCGTCGAAGGCGCCGGCCTGGCGGCCCTGGAAGCCGCCGCCCTGGTCGAAGCCGCCGGCACGCGACGGCCCACCGCGATCCCCGAGCCCGCCAGCGGGCTGCTGGCCGATCGCGGGCTGCTGGCCGCGCCCGCCTTGACCGAGCCCGCCCTGCTGGCCTAACGTGCCCTGGCTCGGCCGCGCGCCCGCCTGGCCGAACGCGCCGCCCTGCTCGGCGCGGCCGCGGAAGGACTCGCGGGCCTGCGCGTTGGCGGGACCGGTCCGGTTGAAGCGCTGCTGCGTGGCCTGGTCGCGGTACTGCGCGCCCTTGCGGTGCTCGGGATTGTGCTGCCATTGCCCGCGCCCCTGGCCGCGATCGCCGGCTCCCGCCTGGCGGTGCTCGACGCGGTTGCGCGCCTGGTCGCGGTTGTTCACGTTGTTCGTGAAGTTGTTCGCGTTGCTGTTGTTGATCGAGACGTCGCCGCCGCCGGAATTCCAGTCGCAGTCCCCCCACAGCGCGGCGCCCACCGCGGCGCCGGCCGCGAACGTGAACGCGCCGGCCATGAAGTAACCCGGCGGATACGGGTAGTACGGCGGGTAGGCGGGCGGGAACGCCCCGTAGACGACGGTGGGGTCGTAGCTCGGCACGTAGACGACCTGCGGGTTCGCCTGCTCGATCTTGATCACGGTCGGCGGCGCCTGCTGGACCTGCACGGTCGTCTGCGCGGGCGGCACCTGGACGACTTGCGCGGGCGGCGCGGCCGGCAGCTGCTGCACGGTCGGCGGCGCCGCCGGCGGCGCGCCCGCCGGCGGCGCGGGCGCCTGCGCGGAGGCCGCGGCGTTCTCGACGATGACCTTCTGCTCCGGCGTGCTCTTGAGCTGGCCGGCGGCCTGGGCGCGCGCGCGCAGCCGCTGGATGGAGGCCATGAGGTCCTGCTGCTGCGCCAGGAACGCGTCGCCCAGCTTCTGCAGCCAGTCGAGCTTGTCGTTCAGCATCGTGAGCACCTGCGGGAAGAAGACCAGCGACTTCACGCTGTCGTCCCACGTCTGCTGCTTGAGCGCCTCGTTGAGCTGCTCGCCCTTGACGTTGGGGTTCTCTTTGACGAAGCGCGCGGCCAGCACGATCTCCATCGGGTACGTCGAGGCCATCAAAATCTGGGCGAGCAGCTTGTCGGGATGGAGCGCGATGGGCGCCACGAGCTGATCCAGCTCCTCGGGCTTGAGCGGCGCCGGCCCCTGCTGGGCCGCCGTCGCGCCCGGCAGGAACGCCATCGCCACCAGCAGCCAGGTGAGCACCTTGCCAGTCAGGTTCATGATCGGGCCTCCCGCAGCCTGCAATCGACCAGTTCCGTTCACGCGCGGCAATGAGACCTTGGTCTCACCGCGCCGCCGCCGGCGGCTCGAACCACCGTGACTTCGGCACCACCACCGGCGCCGCGGGATCGAGCACGTAGTGGGGCGACATGATCTGCACGCCGTACTCGTTGAAGACGTCCTGGACGTTGGCGTTGAGCGCGCTGAGCGCCTGGGGACGCCGGCGGGGATCGCGCAGGCGGACGCGCAGCGAGTACTGGACGTAGAAGTCGGACAGCGCGACCTGTAAGACGTGGGGGGCCGGTGTCCGCTCGAGCTCGGGCGTGCGCGCGGCCGCGTCGAGCAGCATGCCGTGCACCTGGCGCCACGGCGCGTTGTAGCCGATGGTGACGGAGGTCTCGAGCAGCGAGGACTCCGCCGCGGCCGGCCTCGAGAAGTTCTTCATGACGGCGCCGAGGAGGATGCTGTTGGGGACGTTGACCTCCTCGTCCGTCGGCGTGCGCAGCCGGGTCGCGAACATCCCCACGCTCGTCACGGCGCCCTCGACGTCGGCGACCCGCACCCACTCGCCGGGGCGCAGCACGTGGCCGAACGTGAGGATGAGCCCGCCCGCCGCCTGGCCCACCAGCCCCGACGCGCCCAGCGAGAGCATCAGACCCACCAGGACGCTCACGCCCTTGAAGGCCTCGCTGCTCGAGCCCGGCAGATACGGATAGGCCATGGCCAGCGCGAAGAGCCACAGGGCCACCGTGGCGAGCCGCCGGCCGAGCTGCACCGTGTCGCGGTCGATGCCGGGGAGCCGATAGCGGCCGGCCTCGACGCCGAGCGCGACGGTCGCGAGCATCTTGCCGCCGACACGGGCGAGGCCCACGATGATCGCCACCATCAGGAGGCCGGGCGCCGCGTCGAGCGCGGCGGCGCCGACCTGCGCGGCGACGGCCATCATGTAGCCCGTGAGGTGCCGGGACCACGGCCGCGTGTAGGGGAACAGACCGAAGACGAAGCGCAGGCTCTCCTCCGCCAGGATCGCCACGATCAGCAGGAAGACGAGATGACCCAGGCCGTGGAGCGCACGGGCCACCATGGTGAGCTCGCGCTCGCCCAGGCGCCGCCCCGCGGTCAGACGGACCATCAGCCATCCGCGCAGCCAGGCACGGCCGCGGCGGAGCAGCCAGACGGCCACGCCGAACGCGAGCAGCGCCGCCACGCCGAGCCCGAGGCTTCGCGCGAGCTCGCGGCCCCCCATGGACGCGTGCGCGGCGGCGATGGCCTCCTGCAACCGCCGGCTGACGACGGCCTGCGCCTCCTCGTAGCGCTGGCCGTCCTCGACGTCGAGGTCGGCCTCGACCATCCTGAAGACGTACACGCCGTCGATGGTGAAGTTCAGGCTCTCGGCGGTCCGGATGGTGCCGACGGCGCCGGGTCCGCCCTTGGCGACGGCCTCGCGGATCCGCTGCGCGCTCTGGGCCGCGCGCTCGGCCGGCGGCACGCCGAAGTAGTGGCCGCGCAGCGTGACGATGTCGCGATTGAAGAAGCGCACCACCGCCGGCGGCGCCGCCGCCGCGCCGGTGTCGGCGGCGAACGCCGGCACCGGGGCGAGGATCGTCGCGAGCAGCAGGAGCGCGCGGATCACGGCCGGGCTGCGATTGCGCCGGCCTTGCCCACCGCCAGGGTCTGCTCGGGCGTGAGTGTCGCGAACATGTGCATCAGGCGCGCGACGACGCCCGTCCAGCCGGTCTGGTGACTGGCCCCCAGGCCGGCGCCGTTGTCGCCGTGGAAGTACTCGTAGAACAGGATGAGGTCACGCCAGTGCGGGTCCTCCTGGAACTTTTGCGTCGAGCCGTAGACCGCCCGCCGGCCGTCGGCATCGCGCACGAAGATGCTCGCCAGCCGCCGCGAGAGCTCCTGGGCGACCTCGTAGAGCGTCATGAGGTGGCCGGAGCCGGTGGGACACTCGATCCGGAACGCGTCGCCGTAGTACAGGTAGTACTGCAACAGCGCGCGAATGATCAGCGCGTTGACCGGTATCCAGATCGGGCCGCGCCAGTTCGAGTTGCCGCCGAACATGCCGGTGTCGGACTCCGCCGGCAGGTACGACACGCGGTACTCGTCCGCGCCCACGTGGAGCACGAAGGGATGCGTCTCGTGATGCCGCGAGATCGACCGGATGCCGTACGGGCTCAGGAACTCCTTCTCGTCCAGCATCGTGGCCAGCACCCGGCGGAGCCGCGCCTCGTTCAGGATCGAGGCCAGGAGCCGGCCGCCGTGTCCGGGCCTGACCGGATCGTGGATGAGGGCCGTCAGCTCGGGGCGCGCGCCCATGAACCGTTCCAGGCGTCGCGCGAGCTCGGGGAACTTCGCGCCCGCGCCGCCCTCGTAGACGGTCGCCGCGCACAGCGGGAGCAGGCCGACCATCGAGCGGATCTTGAGGCGCTGGGATCGCCCGTCGGGCAGCCGGAGCACGTCGTAGAAGAAGCCGTCCTCCTCGTCCCACATGCCGGTGTCGCCGCCGGCGTGGATCATCGACGAGGCGATCCAGAGGAAGTGCTCCATGAACTTGAGCATCATCTTGGCGTAGGCGGGCCGCTCCAGCGTGAGCTGGGCGGCGATCTCGAGCATGTTCTGGCAGAAGAGCGCCATCCACGCGGTGCCGTCGGCCTGCTCCAGGTAGCCGCCGGTCGGCAGCGGCGAGCTGCGGTCGAAGACGCCGATGTTGTCGAGGCCCAGGAACCCGCCCTCGAAGACGTTGCTCCCCGCGCGGTCCTTGCGGTTCACCCACCAGGTGAAGTTCAGCAGGAGCCGCTGGAACGAGTGCTCGAGCCAGTCCACGTCGGCGCGCCCGTGCTGCTTCTGCAGGCGATAGGCAAAGATCGTGGCCCACGCGTGGACCGGCGGATTGACGTCGCCGAAGTTCCACTCGTACGCCGGCAGCTGGCCGTTCGGGTGCAGGTAGTTGTCGTCGAGCATCAGGTCGAGCTGCTGCTTGCCGAAGTCCGGGTCCACCAGCGTGAGCGCCAGCGCGTGGAAGGCGAGGTCCCAGGCGGCGTACCACGGGTACTCCCACTTGTCCGGCATCGAGATGACGTCGGCGTTGTGCATGTGGTGCCAGTGCGCGTTGCGGGAGGCCTGACGACGGGGATCGAACGGGTCGGCGCCGTGCTCGGAGAGCCAGGAGTCGACGTCGTAGTGGTAGAACTGCTTCGACCACAGCATGCCGGCCAGCGCCTGGCGCATGACGTTGGCCTCGTCGGCGCTGAGCGAGGCCGGGATCACCGTGGCGTAGAACGCGTCGGCCTCGGCGCGGCGCGCGGCCATGATCGACGCGAAGTCGCCGAACGCGGCGCGGCCGCCGTCGCCCGACGACGCCGGCGTCGCGTCGCGCAGGCGCAGGCGCACGGTGGCCGACGCCCGGGGGCCCACCGTGAGCGTATAGTGCGCGGCCGCCTTGGTGCCCGTCAGCCGGGGATTGACCGCGGCGTGGCGGCCGTGGACGACGTAGTGGTTGATCCCGTCCTTGACGTACGGCGTCGCGTTGGGAACGCCGACGAGCTGCGCGGTGTTCGTCTCGTTCTCCGTGAACAGCAGCGTGGCCCGGCCCTCGGCGTGGAAGACGCGCTCGCCCAGCTCGGGATGGGACACCGCGATGACGGAGCCGGTGTCGTCCGACGCCGTCTGCCGCAGCACGGGCCGGGCCGCCGGCGACCCACGGGTCCACGTGTTGCGGAACCACAGCGTCGGCAGCAGGTGCAGCGCGGCCGCCTCGGGGCCGCGATTGCACACGGTGATCTCGACCAGGATGTCTTCCGGCGAGGCCTTGGCGTACTCCACGAAGACGTCGAAATAGCGGTCGCCGTCGAACACGCCGGTGTCGAGCAGCTCGTACTCGTGCTCGGTCTTCCCGCGGCGGCCATTGGTGGCGACGATCTCGTCGTACGGGTAGGCGGACTGCGGGTACTTGTAGAGGTACTTCATGTACGAGTGCGTGGGCGTGGAGTCGAGGTAGAAGTAGTACTCCTTGACGTCCTCGCCGTGGTTGCCCTCGCTGTTCGTCAGCCCGAAGAGGCGCTCCTTGAGGATCGGATCGCGGCCGTTCCACAGGGCCAGCGCGAAGCAGAGGTACTGGTGGTCGTCGGAGACGCCGGCCAGGCCGTCCTCGCCCCAGCGATAGGCGCGCGAGCGCGCGTGGTCGTGCGGGAAATAGTTCCACGCGTCACCCGAGTCGCTGTAGTCCTCGCGGACCGTGCCCCACTGCCGCTCGGACAGGTAGGGCCCCCACTTCCGCCACGGTGCGTTGTGCGTCCGCGCGTCCTCGAGGCGATGGTGCTCGGCGTCCATGTCGAAGTCTCCTTGTGTCGGGCTAGCCCGTGGGGATCGTGAGGACGGGCGGGTTGTCTTTGCTGGCCGGCTCTACGAGCGTGAAGATGAACATGATGAAGCTGAACATCCGCTTGGAGGCGATGTCGCGATCGTCGATCCAGAACCAGTGATTGCGGTACGGGATGGCCACCAGGACGTCGGCCGGCTTGTCGCGCCCGCTGGCGATCCGTAGCAGGGGCTGGATGGGCCCGCCCGGCCCCTGCTCGGGCGCGGCGGTCGCGCCCACGCGATGCTCGGCCACGTGCGCCTCGGGCACCGTGATGTACGACGAGAGATCGATCAGGATCTCCAGGGCGGACCGGGTGAGCATGGCGATCTCTTTGTCGTGCGTTGACAGCGCGCCGTACACCACCCGGAACTCCCGCGCGGCCGGATCGAGCCCGAGAATCTTCCGGATCGCGTGACTGTCGCTCTGCGCGCTCGGATCCAGCTTCGACCCGAACGTCAGCAGCACGCCGGCGTCCTTCCGGTCGCCCGGCAGCAGCCGCATGGCGATGCCCCCGGAGAGCTGGACGCGGCGCATCCGCTCGATCAGCTCGTAGAACTCCGGCTCGGCCGCCCGCGCCCGCATGTCGCCGCCGTAGCGGTTCTGGACGCCGTTGATCTCGTTGACCATGAGGCGCAGGGCGATGTCCACGGGGTTGCCGGCCTGGACGAGGCTGAGGACCGAGGCCGGCGGCACCGGCGTCATCATCGAGCGGGCGAAGCGCTCGCCCATGATCGGCGTGTAGGTGATGGTCGGCCGGTCGATGAAGCGGCCGGCCACGCCGGCGGTGGCGACGGTGTTGGGGACGTTGGGGTGCGACACCGAGAACCCGAAGAGGTTCCAGGCCGCCGCCACCGACACCGTGCCCTCCACCGTGTAGCCGCTGACGATCTGCCCGACCTCGAGGAAGATGCCGGAGTCGCCGTAGCGCATCCGGACCAGGTTGAGCAGCATCTGGCTCTTCCACGAGTCGGCCACCGCCGCGCTGTAGTCGAAGCGGTCTCGCGTGATCGTCCCCGGCCCGATCGTGCAGCCGCTGACCAGCGTCACCAGCATCAGGAGGACGAGCGCGCGCCGTCTCACTGTGGGGCGAGCGCGCTGAACAGCACGACGACCGAGCGCGCCTCGGCCCGGTAGCGTGCACCGCAGAACACCGGCGCCGTCTCCCACGGCACGATGTCGTCCGGCGGCTCGAGCCCGGTGTCGATCCATCGCCGCCAGCGGTCCGGCACGCCGCCGGCGCCCGGCGGCAGCTCGAACTCGAGCGGCTCCCAGTACGCGTTGAAGATGAGGTGGACGCGCGCCCGCTCGGCCTTGAGCTCGAGCGTGAAGGCCAGGCTGTGCGAGCCGTGGCCCCAGTCCGGCCGGTCGAGGCTCACGCCGTGCCAGGCCTTGTTCGCCTGCTGGAGGATCTCGGCCAGGCTCAGCCGCCGCGTCTCGTGCTCGACGCTCCGCATCAGCCGCCGCGCGTTCAGGAGGCTGACGAAGCGATGCACGTCGCGGTGACGGTCGAGCAGCGTCCAGTCGAGCCAGGCGCGCTCGTCGTCGTGGCAGTACAGGTTGTTGTTGCCGCGCTGCGTGCGCCGGACCTCGTCGCCCATCAGGATCATGGGCAGGCCGACCGACAGCAGCGTGACGGCCAGGAAGTTCTTCACCTGCCGGTTGCGCAGCCGCTCCACGGCAGGATCGCCGGTGGGGCCCTCGGCGCCGCAGTTCCAGCTCTGCTTGTCGTCGCCACCGTCGCGGTTGTGCTCGCCGTTGTCCTCGTTGTGCTTGCAGTCGTAGGACACGAGGTCGTTCAGCGTGAAGCCGTCGTGGCAGGTGACGAAGTTGACCGACTGCTCGGGCTCGCGCCGCTCGTGTGCGTAGAGCTGGGGGCTGCCGACGATCCGGTCGGCGAAGCGGCCGACCGTGCCGTCCTCGCCCCGGAAGAACGCGCGCACGTCGTCGCGGAAGAGGCCGTTCCACTCCTTCCACGCGTCGCCGATGAAATGGCCCACCTGGTAGAGGCCGGCGGCGTCCCACGCCTCGGCCATGATCTTGATGCCGGCCAGCGCCGGCTCCGACTCGATGTCCCACAGCACGGGCGGGTTCGCCATCGGCTGGCCCCATGGATCGCGCGCCAGGATGGACGCGAGGTCGAAGCGGAAGCCGTCCACGTGCATCTCCTCGACCCAGTAGCGCAGGCTGTCCACGATCATGCGGCGCACGATCGGATGGTTGGCGTTGAGCGTGTTGCCGCAGCCGCTGTAGTCGGCGTACCGCCCGCCGCCGTCCTCGAGGATGTAGTAGGCGTGGTTGTCCAGCCCGCGGAAGGAGAGCGTGGGGCCGTCGGGGCCGCCCTCGGCGGTGTGGTTGAACACCACGTCGAGGATCACTTCCAGGCCCGCACGGTGCAGCGCCTTGACCATGTCGCGGAACTCGTCGATCGGGCCGAGGGGGTCCTGCCGCGAGCTGTAGGCCGCGTGCGGCGCGAAGAACGAGACCGGTAGGTAGCCCCAGTAGTTGACGCGGCCCGCGGGCGCCGCGCCCGGGTCGAACTGGAACACCGGCAGCAGCTCGAGCGCGGTGACACCGAGGTCCCTGAGGTAGGGGATCTTCTCGATCAGGCCCGCGTAGGTCCCGCGCGTCTTCTCCGGCACGCCGGAGCTCGGGTGCCGTGTGAAGCCGCGCACGTGCATCTCGTACACGATGGTGCGCGCCGACGGCCGGCGCAGCGGCGTGTCGCCCTCCCAGTCGTACGCGCGGGGATCGACCACCACGCTCTTCATGGACGTCGCGGTGGTGGCGTCGCCCGGGCGGCCGGCGGCCTCGCGGTCGTAGCGCTCGGGCACGGCCACCCCGCGGCCGTACGGGTCGAGCAGCACCTTGGCGCGATCGAAGCGGTAGCCCCGGCCGGGATCGTGCGGACCCTCGGCGCGGTAGGCGTAGAGCTGCCCGGGGCGCACGCCGGGCACGAACGCGTGCCAGTAGTGGTACGTCCGGTTCCGCGCGGGATCCAGGCGCACGGTCTGGCGCGGGCGCGCGTCGTCGGCGCCGTCGAAGAGGAGGATCTCGACGCCGGCCGCGTGCTTGGCGTAGACGCTGAAGTTCACGCCGTCCGGCGTCACCGAGGCGCCGAGCGGGCCGGCGGTGCCGCGTGTCGTGGAGACCGTCGCTCGCATCCCAGACCCTCCGGCGCCCTCGAGCCGCGCACCGCAGCGCCACGCCGCACGCTACGGCCGCGCGCGGGCCGCGGCCATCGGACTTTGGTCGCATGTGGCGCGGGGCGTGCCCGGCGCCCCGTCGGACCAAGGTCCCATAGCCGGCGTTCGCCGCCGCTGGCATCGTCGCGGCGTCGTGGAGACCAGACATCGCGTCGTGTCGTGCGTCGTGGCCGCGCTCGCGCTCGGCGCCTGCACCGTGGGCCCCGACTACAAGCGGCCGCAGTACGCGACGCCGCCGGCCTTCCGCGGCCAGAGCGCGCCCGAGGCGGCGCCCTCGCTCGCCGACCTCGAATGGTGGAAGGTGTTCGAGGACGAGAAGCTGCAGGAGCTGATCCGCGTCGCGCTGCGCGAGAACTACGACCTGCGCAATGCCGTGGCGCGCATCCTGGACGCGCGCGCGCAGGTGACCATCACGCGCTCGTTCCAGTTCCCCCAGGTCAACCACTCGGGCAGCGCCAACTATCAGCGGATCGAAGGGCCGCGCGACGTCTTCCAGTTCCAGGACCAGTTCGCGCCCATTGCCGGATTCGACCTCTCGTGGGAAATCGATTTCTGGGGCCGTCTCCGCCGGGCCACCCAGGCGGCGCGGGCCGACCTGCTCGCCTCGGAGGAGGCGCGCCGCTTCATCATCAGCTCGCTCGTGACGGACGTCGCCGCGGCGTATTTCCAGCTGCGCTCGCTCGACGGCGAGCTGGAGGTCGCCCAGCGCACGCTGGCCGCGCGGCAGGACTCGTTGCGCCTGATCGGGATGCGCGAGCGCGGCGGCGTCGCCGGGCTCATCGACGTCCGCCAGGCCGAGATCCTCGTGGCCCAGGCGGCCGAGGCGGTGGTCGACACGCTGCGCCAGATCGAGCAGGGGGAGAACACGATCAGCGTGCTGCTCGGGCGGAACCCCGATACGGTGACGCGCGGCAAGCCGCTCGTGCAGCAGATCGCCCTGCCGGCGGTCCCGGCCGGCGTGCCGTCGGCCCTGTTCGAGCGCCGGCCGGACATCCGCCAAGCCGAGGCGCAGCTGGCCGCCGCGACGGCGCGGATCGGTGTCGCCAAGGCCGATTTCTTTCCGCGGGTGTTCATCTCCGGCGCGGCGGCCGGCGGCGGGCTCCTGATCGACGGCCGCTGGGTCGGCCCGCAAGGGCTCTTCAGCATCGGCCCCCAGGTGACGCTGCCGATCTTCAACATGGGACGCACGCAGGCCGGCGTGGACTCGGCCGAGGCGCGCGCGCAGCAGGCGCTCGCCCAGTACCGGCAGACGATCGTGCAGGCGTTCCGCGAGGTCGCCGACGCCCTGGTCGAGCAGCGCCAGCGCCGCGAGTTCCGGATCCAGCAGCAGGGTCTGGTGACGTCGGCGTCGGATACCAGCCGGCTTGCCAACATCCGCTACCGGGGCGGCGTCAGCAGCTATCTCGAGGTTCTCGACAGCGAGCGCCAGCTGTTCGACGCCGAGCTGGGGCTGGTGCGCTCCAATCGCGACGAGCTGCTCGCGGTGGTGCGCCTCTACCGGGCACTCGGCGGAGGCTGGCAATGGGAGACGGGCATCGCCGCGCAGGGACCGGCGGCCGAGCCACGAGGGGGAATGTGATGCGCGCAATCGGCCGACTGACCGCGGTGGTGCTGGTGAGTGTGGTGGTGCCGGGCCTCGTCGCCGGCTGCAGCCCGAGCAAGGCGGCGGTGCCGCCTCCGCTTTCCGACGTCGTGGTGGCGCCGGTCACGCAGCGTGCCGTCGCCATCGAGCGGGAATTCATCGCGCGCACGGAAGCCTCGCCGACGGTGGAGATCCGCGCGCGCATCTCCGGCATGCTCGAGCAGGTGCTGTTCAAGGAGGGCACCGAGGTCAAGAAGGGGCAGACGCTCTTCGTCATCCAGCAGGACGAGTATCGCGCCGCGCTCGAGACGGCCAGGGCCCAGCTGGCCAAGGCGCAAGCCGACCTCGTGCGCGCGAGGGACACGTCGGTGATCGAGCGGGCGCGCGCTCAGCTCGCCCAGCGGCAGGCCGATCTCGAGAAGGCCAGGCAGGACGTCGCGCGGTACCGGCCGCTGGCCGAGGCGCGCGCGATCCCGCAGCAGGACCTCGACACCTCGCTCGCCCAGGAGAAGGTCGCGATGTCGGCGGTCGACACCTTCGCGGCCTCGCTGAAGGACACGGAGCTCAACCAGCGGACGCAGATCCAGCTCGCCGAGGCCGCCGTCGAGGCCGGCAAGGCGGCGGTCACGCAGGCCGCCTTGAACGTGAGCTACACGACGATCCGCTCGCCGATCACGGGCATCGTCGGTAAGGTCATGGTCGACCGCGGCAATCTCGTGGGCAAGGCCGACCCCACGCTGCTGGCCACGGTGTCGGCGGTGGATCCGATCTACGTCGACTTCGCGCTGGCCGAGGCGGACTATATTCGGCTCGCCCCGCGCGTCCGCCTCGACCCCGAGGGCCGGCCTCGCAGCGAGCGCACGCCGCTGGACCTCTTCCTCGGTGACGACAAGGCGCTGCCCCAGAAGGGCTTCCTGGTGTTCGTCGAGCGCGCGGTGGACGTCAAGACCGGGACCATCGGCGTGCGCGCGGAGTTCCCGAATCCCGACAGGGTGATCCGCCCGGGGCAGTTCGCGCGCGTGCGCGCCGTCATCGAGCACCGCGCCGACGCCGTGCTGGTGCCCCAGCTCGCCGTGCACGACCAGCAGGGCGCCAAGATCGCGATGGTCGTCGAAGCCGGCGACAAGGTCGCGCTCCGCCAGGTGGTGGTGGACGCGCGCATCGGCAACGACTACGTGGTCACGTCGGGGCTCGAGCCTGGCGACCGCGTGATCGTGGAGGGCGTGCAGAAGGTGCGCCCCGGCGTCCAGGTGAAGGTCACCACGAAGCCGGGGGCCTAGCCGTGGCGGAGTTCTTCATCCGCCGGCCGATCGTCGCGATCGTCATCGCGGTGCTGACCGTGCTGCTCGGCGCGTTCTCGCTGACCGGGCTCGCCTTCGAGCAGTACCCGTTCCTGGCGCCGCCGATCATCCGCGTCACCGCCACGTATCCCGGCGCCTCCGCGGTGGCGGTGGAGCAGTCGGTGGCCACCCCGATCGAGCAGGAGGTCAACGGCGTCGAGTCGATGATCTACATGCAGTCGTCGAACACGAGCGACGGACGCATGCTGCTCGACGTCAGCTTCGCGGTCGGCGTGGACCAGGACAAGGCCAACGTGCTGACGCAGAACCGGGTCAATTCGGCCCAGGCGCGGCTGCCCCAGGAGGTGATCGCGCAGGGCGTGACCGTCAAGAAGCAGAGCCCCAGCATCCTGATGGTCGTCTCGCTCTACTCCCCCAAGGAGACCTACGACGCGAACTACCTGATCAACTACTGCAGCATCAACCTGCGCGACCAGCTCCTGCGCATCCCGGGCATCGCCCAGGTCGATCTCTTCGGCGGCACCGACTACGGCATGCGCATCTGGCTGCGTCCCGACAAGATGGCCAAGCTGGGCATCACGCCGGCCGACGTCATGGCCGCGATCAAGGAGCAGAATCTCCAGGCCCCGGCCGGGCGCATCGGCGCCGCCCCGTCGCCCAAGGGCCAGCAGTTCACGTACACGGTGGCCGCGCCGGGCCGGCTCGTCACCACCGAGGAGTTCGACAACATCATCATCCGGGGCACGGAGGCGGCCGCCCAGGTTCGCATCCGCGACATCGGGCGGACCGAGCTGGGCTCCCAGGACTACAACGCCTTCGGCCGGCTCGACGGCAAGCCGGCCGGCGCGATGTCCATCTACCTCCTGCCTGGCGCCAACCAGCTCAAGGCGGCGGAGGCGATCTACGAGACCATGATCCACGCCAAGGGGCTGTTCCCCCCGGACATGGACTACAAGATCGTCTACGATACGACGCCGTCGGTGAAGGCCTCGATCCACGAGATCCTCAAGACGTTCGTCGAGGCGATCATCCTGGTCACGCTGGTCGTGTTCATCTTCCTGCAGAACGTGCGGGCCACGTTCGTGCCGCTGCTGACGGTGCCGGTCTCCCTCATCGGCACCTTCATCTTCTTCCCGCTGCTCGGCTTCTCGGTCAACACGCTGTCCATGTTCGGCCTCGTGCTGGCCATCGGGATCGTGGTGGACGACGCCATCGTGGTCGTCGAGGCGGTGATGCACCACATCGAGCACGGCCTCGACCCCGTGGCGGCCACGCGCCAGGCCATGAAGGAAGTGTCGGCCCCGGTGATCGGGATCGCGTTGATCCTCTCGGCCGTGTTCATCCCGGTCGCCTTCGTGCCCGGGCTGACCGGGCGGATGTACCAGCAGTTCGCGCTCACCATCGCGATCTCGGTGCTCCTCTCGGCCTTCAGCGCGCTCTCGCTGTCCCCGGCGCTGGCGGCGATGCTGCTCAAGCCCGCCAAGCCCATGCGCGGGCCGCTCGGCACCTTCTTCCGCGGCTTCAACCGGGGCTTCGACTGGATCACCGGCCGGTACGTGGGCGTGACCCGCATCCTCGTCCGCAAGGCCGTGCTGACGATCCTCCTGGTGGGCGTCGTGATTGTGGGGGCCGGGCTGATCGGCCGCCAGCTCCCGGCCGGCTTCATACCCGAGGAGGACCAGGGCCTGCTCGGTGTCAACGTCCAGCTGCCGCCGGGCGCCTCGCTGGAGCGGACCTCCGCGGTGCTGACGCGCGTGGAGCAGATCGTGGCCAAGGCGGCCGGGACGGACTCGTTCGCGACGATCGGCGGCTTCGGCCTCGTCTCGAACACGTACCAGCCCAACTTCGGCACCGTGCTGGTCCGCCTCAAACCCTGGGACGAGCGCCACGGCGCCGAGCTGCACGTGCGCGGGATCCTGGCGACGCTGCAGCAGCAGTTCGCGACGATCCCCGAGGCGATCGTCTTCGGGTTCAACATCCCGACCATCTCGGGCTTCGGCGCCTCGGCCGGCTTCAAGTTCCTCCTTCAAGACCGGAGCGGCACGCTCTCGGTGGAGGAGCTGGGCGCCCAGACCAACAAGTTCATCACCGCGGCGCGCCAGCGGCCCGAGCTGGCCACCCTCTTCACGTCGTTCAACCCGAACTATCCGCAGGTGAAGGTGGACCTTGACCGGGACAAGGCGCGCAAGCTCGGCGTGCCGATCAACGACGCCTTCCAGGCGATGTCGACGGCGCTCGGCTCGAGCTACGTGAACGACTTCAACCGCTTCGGCCGCCTGTATCGCGTGTACGTGCAGGCCGAGGCCGACTACCGGCGCCAGCCCGGGGACATCGGGGAGATCTACGTCCGCAGCCAGACGACGGGCACGATGATCCCGCTCTCCACCCTCGTCACGATCGGCTCGATTCCGAGCACCGAGATCACCACGCGCTTCAACCTGTCCCGCTCGGTCGAGATCAGCGGCACGCCCGGCGGCGGCTTCACCTCGGGCCAGGCGCTGGCCGCGCTGGAGGCCGTGTTCGCGGAGTCGATGCCCAAGGAGATGGGCTTCGCCTACTCCTCGCTGTCCTACCAGGAGAAGACGGCGCCGCCGTCGCTGCCGACGCTCGTGCTCGCCATCGTGTTCGTGTTCCTCCTGCTCGCCGCGATGTACGAGAGCTGGCGGCTGCCGTGGGCCGTGCTGCTCGGCTCGCCGCTGGTCGCGCTCGGCGCGTTCTTCGGCGTGTGGCTCATGGGCTACGACAACAACGTCTACGTGCAGATCGGCCTCATCATGCTGATCGGGCTGGCGGCCAAGAACGCGATCCTCATCGTCGAGTTCGCCAAGGCCAAGCACGAGGAGGGCCAGTCGATCGAGGAGGCGGCGCTGGAGTCCGCGCGCCTGCGCTTCCGGCCCATCCTCATGACGGCCTTCGCGTTCATCCTCGGCGTGGTGCCGCTGATGCGCGCGAGCGGCGCGGGCTCCGGCGCGCAGAACGTCATGGGCACCGCGGTGTTCTGGGGCATGCTCATCGCGACCTTCCTGGGCGTGTTCATCATTCCGGG
>Ga0137397_10001763_pt1 | contig 15081 bp, 10 predicted proteins | sample czorhiz116metaG_FD_106658 | JGI IMG/M metagenome (GOLD analysis project Ga0137397, IMG submission 106658) | Vadose zone soil microbial communities from Angelo Coast Range Reserve, California, USA - czorhiz1.16 metaG | ecosystem: Environmental > Terrestrial > Soil > Vadose zone | place: USA... | reverse complement strand
TTCGCAGGGTACGAAGAACGACGGCGGCGGCGCGGCGATCTATATTCGCGACGGGATACTGCGCGTCTGGAATACGACCTTCAAAAATAATGAGGGCGCCACGCTGGGACCCGATGTAGGCGGTGGAGCGATCTACAGCCTGGGGTCGCTCGGCACCACGATCGTCGGCAGCACTTTCCAGTCCAACCGTGCTGCCAATGGCGGCGCCATTGGCTCCCTTTGGGGCAACCTCAGCATCTACAACAGCCAGTTTTCCTCGAACCAGGCCACGGGCAACGGGGCCAATGGCATCAACAGCGCCTGCCCCGTCGGCGGCGGCCAATCCGGCAATGGCGGCAATGGCGGAGCGGTGGTGATCGATGGCGCCGAGACCTTTGCCGTCACTGTGTGCGGTTCGACGTTCACGTCCAACAGCGGCGGCACAGGCGCCCTGGGCGGCGCGATCTTCCGCACACCCGATGGAGCAATCCAGACGACGACCATTGATCGCAGCTCGTTCATTGGAAATACCGCGCCCAGCGGCGGTGCGCTGTACTTCCATAACTCGAATCTGGTGATGACGGCGTCGACTCTGTCGGGCAACACAGCGGCCGGCAATGGCGGTGCGGTGTTCGCCGATGGTTCAACACTAAACTTCACCAACGATACGTTCGTTGACAACATTTCCCAGAAGGGATTGGGGGGAAGCATCGTTCTATACGGCAACGGCGGAGCGCTGCAGAATGTGACCTTCGAAGGCAATCAAGCCAGCGGCGGGTCGGGTTATTTCGGCGCAGCGATCGCGGGAGGAACTACTCTCAGCATCAGCAATACGCTGTTCTCCGACAACACGACCAAGGATTGCGGTTCGCCGATGGCGTGTGCCGCCAGCTCGAGCACCGGCTCCCACAATCTGCAATGGCCCATGACGCACAGCGTATGTGCGTCCGTGGACGTTGCCTGCACTCCAGGCACGGTGTTCAGCAATCCCCAGCTCGGCGTACTCGGCGGCAACGGTGGACCCACGCAGACGGCTGCCCCTCTTCCCGGAAGCCCTGCCGTGGGGATTGGGCAGAATTGTCCCGCCACCGACCAGCGTGGCATCGCGCGGCCGTCGAGTGGGTGCACCGCCGGCGCCGTCGAAGGGGCGATCTCGCCATGAGGATCTACGGGCCATTCTCGGCTGCACCGTAAAGATCATGGCGGCCCCTCAGGCCGCTTCGGTTGACGGAGTGGGGCTTTCTTGCTATCAGCGGACAACGATAACTAAAACAACGTTGGGGCAACCATGCACGTCAAAGACTCTCCCTCTCGATCGCGTCGTCTGCTTCTCGGAGGCTTGGCGGGCGCCCCCGCACTATTCGGCATGCCGCGCTTCGGTTTCGGTGCGGCGATGACGGAAACCACAACCGAGGCCGCAGCGATCAGAGCCGACCAAGTCCTCAAAGTCGCGGATTTTGAAGCCCTGGCGCAGGCCAAACTGCCGCCCGCACATTTCGGTTACGTGGCGACGGGAGTCGACGACGACCGCACGGTATTCTTGAATCATGAGGCGTATTCGCACATCGAAATTCGTTCGCGCCGGTTTGTCGATGTCAGCAAGCTCGATACCAGCTGCAGCGTACTGGGAAGTCCGTGGAAGCAGCCGATCTACTTCTCGGCGGTATCGAGCATGCGTGCCTTTCATCCAGAGGCGGAGGTGGCCGTGGCGCGGGCTGCGCAGAGCCGAGACATTCAGATGATGATATCGACCGGATCGTCGTGTTCGGTCGAAGAGGTGAGCGCGGCACGCAACGCGTCCTTATGGCAGCAACTGTACGCCACGGACGACTGGCATGTGACCGAGGCGATCGTGCGCCGTGCAGAGAAGGCGGGTTGTACCGCGATCTTCCTCACCGTCGATAGTCCTCCGGGTCGAAACAGCGAAACGTTGCTGCGCGCCATGCGGCGCGACGGCCGGGACTGCACGCAATGTCATGTCGGGGGCTCGCACGACATCTGGCGCAAAGCGCCCATGTTCGCCGGCATCGACGTCTCTCGGGTCACGCAGCTCCCGCCGACGAGCCTGGCGGGAAACTTTCTCGAACGCCTGCGCAAATTGGTGACCGTAAAGCTTCTGGTCAAGGGCATCGTAACGGCGGAGGATGCGGCGCAGGCGATGCGGGCAGGCGTCGACGGGATCGTGGTATCCAATCATGGCGGGCGACAAGAGGAGACGCTGCGTTCGACCATCGAGTGCCTTCCGGAAATCGTGGCCGCCGTGGGCGGGCGCATACCCGTGTTGATCGACGGCGGCATTCGACGCGGTACGGACATCTTCAAGGCGCTGGCATTGGGGGCGACGGCCGTCGGCATCGGGCGCCCGCAGGCCTGGGGTCTCGCCGCCTTCGGCCAGGCCGGCGTCGAGGCCGTCAGCGACATATTGACGCGCGAGCTCCGCACCATCATGCGCCAGGCCGGGACGCCTGACCTCAAGTCGATCGACAAGAATCACCTGGCGTGGTCAAAATTCTAGGTAGATGCGGAACACAGATCATGATCTCGCGCGGCTCGCCGCCCGCGTCGGCCGCCACTTGTTGGAGGGCGGGCGCGGCGTCGCGACGGCGGAGTCGTGCACCGGGGGTTGGATCGCCAAGGCCCTGACCGATATCGCCGGGAGCTCGCAGTGGTTCGTCGAGGGCTTCGTCACTTACAGCAACGAGGCCAAGGTCCGGAGGCTCGGGGTGCCGCGTTCCGTGCTCCAGACCCAAGGTGCCGTGAGCGAAGCCGCCGTACGGGCGATGGCGGCGGGCGCGCTCGAGCGCACGGGCGCGCATCTCGCGGTGGCGGTGACCGGCATCGCGGGTCCCGGCGGCGCGGTGCCCGGCAAGCCGGTGGGAACGGTTTGGCTCGGTTGGGCGGAGCGCCGCGGCCGCAAGGTACACGTTGACGCAGAGCTCAAACACTTCCGCGGCGACCGCGAAGCAGTGCGACGCAAAACCGTGCGAGCGGCGCTCGAGGGGCTGCTCGAGGTTTGAGCGGCACCGGGAGATTCCGACGTGAGGCTGTTCTTTGCGCTGTGGCCCGATGTTGACACGCGAGCGCAGATCGCAAACGCCGCCGCGGCTCTTCGCTTGGCCGGCGATGCGAAGCGCGTGCCGCGCGAGAACTATCATGTGACGCTGGCATTTGTCGGCGAAGTCGCGACGTCCCGGCTCGCCGTGCTGCAGCAGATCGGACGCGGTCAGCGGGCCGCCGGTTGCACGATTACATTCAACGCGTATGACTACTGGCCGCGCCACCAAGTCGCGGTAGCCATGGCGCGGGAGGCGCCGGCGGCGTTGACCTTGCTGTGGACACAGTTGCACCGGGATCTGGCGCTCCATCAGGCAGCCCTGAACCTCAAGCGCCCGCACTCGCCGCTGCGCACGCATATCACGCTCGCGAGGAAGGTCGCGCAAGCCCCTGTGCTGCAAGCAATGTCCCCGTTCCACTGGAATGCACGATCATTCAGTCTGATTCGTTCCGATACCAGCGGCGCGCGCTCGGCCTATACAGTAGTCGACACCTGGCAACTACTGTATGAATGATCGAGATCATAGAAATCTCTGTCATTTCGACGCATATGAGATGAGCGCCGCGCGCTATATATGAAATAATAGCGCCACACTTTGTTGAGGACTCCCCATGGAAGAGAATCGTAAGAAGGCTCTGGCAGCGGCGCTGAGCCAGATAGAAAAACAGTTCGGCAAAGGCTCGGTCATGCGCTTGGGCGATGCCGGTGCCACGTACGAGGTGGAGTCCATCCCCACGGGTTCCTTGGGACTCGATATAGCGCTCGGCGTGGGCGGCATTCCGCGCGGCCGCGTCATCGAAATTTTCGGGCCGGAGTCGTCGGGTAAAACCACACTGACGCTGGCCATCATCGCCTCGGCGCAGAGTAACGGCGGCACGGCGGCATTCGTCGATGCCGAGCATGCGCTCGATCCGGTGTACGCGGAGAAGCTCGGCGTCAAAGTCAACGACTTGCTGGTCTCGCAACCCGATACCGGCGAACAGGCGTTGGAAATCACCGACATGCTGGTGCGGTCCGGCGCAGTGGACGTGGTGGTGGTCGACTCGGTCGCCGCGCTCACGCCGAAGGCGGAAATTGAAGGCGAGATGGGCGATCAGCACATGGGCTTGCAGGCGCGGCTCATGTCGCAGGCACTGCGCAAGCTGACCGGCAACATCAAGCGATCAAATACCATCGTGATTTTCATCAATCAAATCCGCATGAAAATCGGTGTCATGTTCGGCAATCCCGAGACCACCACCGGCGGCAACGCCCTGAAATTTTATTCCTCGGTACGCATGGACATTCGGCGCATCGGGGCGATCAAGAACGGCGAGGAAGTGGTCGGATCGATGACCCGGGTCAAGGTGGTCAAGAACAAGGTGGCGCCGCCGTTCCGCGAAACCGAATTCGAAATCATGTACGGCACCGGGATTTCCAAGGAAGGCGAGCTCATCGAGATCGGTGTTCTGCATAATCTTGTCGAGAAATCCGGCTCCTGGTACAGCTACAAGGGCGAGCGCATTGGACAGGGCAAGGACAATGCCCGCACGTTCTTGCAGCAGCATCCCGAGATTGCCAAGGACATCGAAGGGCAGATTCGCGCCAAATTGATTCCGGAAAAGGCAACCATGAACCGGGGCGGCGACATCAAAGAGGCGTAACGCCCTGGGTCGCAAAGCGGTCGAACCACTCGATGCACGCGCGGCTCGCGTGGCGGCGCTCGACGCGCTCGCTCGGCGCGACTACGCGTCCGAGGATTTACGCCGTAAACTGCTCGAGAAAGGGTACGATGCGGTAGTCGTTGCGCCGCTGCTGGATACGCTGCGCGCCGAAAAATTGCTCGATGACCGGCGCTACACCGAGAATTTCGTGGCTTATCATGCGGCGAGGGGCTTGGGACCGCTCCGCGTACGAGCCGATTTGCGCCGCCACGGCTTGGAGGGGACCTTGGTCGAGGAATGTCTCGACGCCTTTCCCGAGTGGATTGTGCACCTGCGACAAGTCCGGCAAAAGAAATTTGGCGCAAAACTGCCGAGCACTTACGCTGACAGGCAGCGCCAGGCGCGATTCCTGGGTTACCGAGGGTTCACGAGCGCTCAAATACGAACGGCCTTAGGCTTATCTTTTGACCTTGATTCAGATACTGAAGAGACATGAAACGCGACGCTAGACTGAAATCGATGACGAGCTCGGAAATCCGGGGAAGCTTCCTGGAATTTTTCCGCAAGAACGGGCATGCGGTGCTGCCCTCCAGTTCGCTCGTGCCCGGAAACGATCCCACGCTGTTGTTCACGAATGCCGGCATGGTTCAGTTCAAAGATTTATTTCTCGGCAAGGAAGTACGCGACTATTCGCGCGCGGCCACGGCGCAGCGCTGCGTGCGCGCCGGCGGCAAGCACAACGACTTGGAAAATGTCGGCTACACCGCGAGGCACCACACATTCTTCGAAATGCTGGGCAATTTCAGTTTCGGCGACTACTTCAAGCGGGAAGCCATACATTTCGCGTGGAACTTCATCACCGGGACTCTTGGGATTCCCAAGGAACGGCTCTGGGTGACGGTGTTCGAGGAGGACGACGAAGCGGAACGCATCTGGACGGAGGAAATCGGCATCGGCCCCGCGCGCTGCACGCGCATGGGCGACAAATCGAATTTCTGGTCCATGGGTGAAACCGGCCCGTGCGGGCCCTGCACTGAGATTTTCTACGATCACGGCGCGGAGATCGCGGGCGGTCCCCCGGGTTCGCCCGAGGAGGAGGGCGACCGCTATGTCGAGATCTGGAACCTGGTGTTCATGCAGTATGACCGCTCGTCCGACGGCGTGCTGGTGCCATTACCCAAGCCCTCGGTGGACACGGGGATGGGATTGGAGCGTGTCGCGGCCGTCATGCAGGGCGTGCACAGCAACTACGACATCGACCTGTTCAAATCGCTGATCCGTTCGGCGGCAGAGGTTACCGGAACTCACGATCTGGAATCGTCGAGCTTGCGGGTGATTGCCGACCATATCCGCGCCTGCACGTTTTTGATCGTTGATGGCGTCGTACCCTCCAACGAAGGGCGCGGCTATGTATTGCGACGCATCATCCGGCGGGCAATTCGCCATGGCTACAAGCTGGGCCAGACTCAGCCCTTTTTCCATAAGCTGGTGGCGAGTGTGGTGCGGGAAATGGGTGGGTACTACACCGAGCTGGTCAGCGGCGAGGCCCGCGCCACCCAAGTGCTCGCACAAGAGGAGATCCGATTTGCCGAAACATTGACCACCGGCATGGCGCTTCTCGATGCGGAAGCCGCGAAATTGACATCCACGGTAATCCCGGGCGAAACCGTGTTCCGGCTATACGATACGTACGGGTTCCCGCTCGATTTGACGGCCGATGTGGCGCGCGAGCGCGGTCTCACGATCGACCAAGCCGGTTTCGATGCTGCGATGGAAGCGCAGCGGGGCCGCGCGCGCGCGGCGAGCAAGTTTGGCGAAGGTTCCCGCGATGCAGTCAAGCTGCCGGGAAAGACGGGCTTTTCGGGCTACGATCGGCTCAACGACAAGGGTGTCGTGACATCGTTGATTTTCGACGGTGCCATAGTTGGTGCACTGCGGCCGGGCCAAGAAGGTCAGGTCGTGCTCGACCACACGCCGTTTTACGCGGAAAGCGGCGGCCAGATCGGCGATGCCGGCGAACTCATCGGCGCTGCGGCGTCCGGTGCGCCGGCTCACTTCACCGTGCGCGACACGCAGAAAATCGGCGCGTCGTATGCGCACGTGGGCGTGCTCGACGCCGGGGAATTGCGTGTGGGCGATGTTGTCGAAGCACGGGTCGACTCAGAGCGCCGAATTTCCATCGCACTCAATCATTCGGCAACGCACTTGCTGCACGCAGCCCTGAGAAAGGTGCTCGGGCCCCATGTCGAGCAAAAGGGTTCGCTGGTCGCCGCCGACCGGTTGCGCTTCGATTTTTCGCACACCCAGGCCACGTCGCCGCAGGAATTGCAGCGCGTCGAGGAACTCGTCAATTCAGCGATCCGCGGCAATGCGCCGGTGGAGACACGGGTGATGGCGCTCGACGAGGCGGTCGCGGCGGGCGCGATGTCGCTATTCGGGGAAAAATATGAGAGCGACGTTCGTGTGCTTTCAATCGGCGATTTTTCGATGGAACTATGCGGCGGTACCCACGTCGAAAGGGCTGGCGATATTGGTTTTTTCAAGATCCTGAGCGAATCGGGTGTTGCAGCCGGAGTCCGTCGTGTGGAGGCGGTCACCGGCAAAACGGCATACGAGTGGGTCGTGCACACCGATCAGGTGTTGCGCGACATTGCTGCAATGCTTCGGGGAAGCCGTGAGGATGTGGACGAGAAGGTCCGCGAACTCGTCGAGCGCTCTCGCAGGCTGGAAAAAGAGGTGCAGCAGCTCAAATCCAAACTCGCGAGCGGCCAGGGTGGCGATTTGACATCTCAGGCCAAGGATGTGGGTGGGATCAAGGTTTTGGCTGCGCAAATCGATGGTGCCGACGCCAAGTCTTTGCGCGATGCGGTCGATCAGCTGAAGGGTAAGCTGGGATCTTCCGTTATCGTGCTGGCGACCGTCCAAGATGGCAAAGTCGTGCTGGTGGCGGGCGTTTCAGCTGATTTGTTGAGTCGAATGAGAGCCGGAGAGATCGCGAGCGCCGTCGCGGCGCAGGTCGGCGGCAAGGGCGGGGGCCGTGCTGATTTTGCGCAGGCCGGAGGAACGCAGCCGGAAAACTTGGGAAGGGCGCTGGCCGGAGTGGAATCCCTGATCCGCAGCCATCTGGCTAATTGAACAGTTTGTTTTTTTCTGTTACGAAGATGCAACAATTGCCCTTCGGATTCTTGTATTCTTGATGCGGGTTGATTGAGGAATTCCCGCGGCGGTATGTGGTGTTCACCGCTTCAACCTCGAACGAACGCTTGATGGCCATGCGGTATGTTGGGCAGTTTGTGGTCGCTGCAGTGGGGAAGCTAGGAGCTCGATTATGTTGATATTGACTAGGCGTGTCGGCGAGACCGTGATGATCGGCAACGAAGTCACGGTGACCGTATTGGGCGTAAAGGGCAACCAGGTCCGAATTGGAGTCAACGCTCCCAAGGATGTGCCTGTCCATCGGGAGGAGATCTACGAGCGCATCAAGCGCGAGGAAGGCAATGACTCCCGATCCGGCGCCCCGGCCGCCAAGATTGTCGATGACGCTTGATCAAAGCGTTTAGCGGCCTTTAGCTTTACCTGGACTGCTGCGGACGGGTATCATCCCGCGCTCCGCGAATGGGCTTGGTTTCCCGTCTGGAGAGGTGGCCGAGTGGTCGAAGGCGCGCCCCTGCTAAGGGCGTATGGGTCAAAAGCCCATCGAGGGTTCGAATCCCTCCCTCTCCGCCACACGGCACGTAAATTCTCGACGTTTTCGTTCAGATTACTGCGGCAGCGACGAAGCGGGGATAACGCCCGTTAGGGCGGCCCGAAGGGCGAGGCGCGCAGCGCCGAGTAATCCCTCCCTCTCCGCCACACGGCACGTAAATTCTCGACGTTTTCGTTCAGATTACTGCGGCAGCGACGAAGCAGGGATAACGCCCGCCAGGGCGGCCCCGAAGGGGCGAGGCGCGGAGCGCCGAGTAATCCTCCCTCTGCGCCAATCGTTAGGTAAATTCTCGTCGGGCTAGACCAGTGAGCCGTGACAGCCACGAAGCCGGGATAACGCCCGCCCTCCCGAGCGATAGCGAGGGATAAGCGGCGCAGCTATAAAGCAATAGTTTGCGTGCTGACTAACCCTGGAAGACACGTCCAAGTTAGGGGTCAAAGTGACACCCCGCGGTATGGTGGTAAGGAAAATTACGGTGGCGGAGGACTGACACTCCGCCACCTGTTTTTTTTCACGCTACGGTTTGGCACCTAGAAACAGAAATCCGTTGTTGCCGACAGCGGTGCAGAGAAAATGAACAGCGCACCGCTCCGCGCACTTTCGCAGGAGTGCGTAAACCGCTGTGCGGTAGTCGCGTGTATGGCGCGCGGCGACGCGTTCGGCTTTAGCTTGTAATGCATCGCCACGCAAAAAGATTTCGCGCACCGCTCCAAGTCCTCATCGGGAGCGTGATTCAGGATAGTCCCGGGCTGTGCGGACTCTTCTTTAACTGCGGCATTCACGTCAGCAATAGCGTCTTAGGTTGTCGGCTATTTAAAACACTCTCGATGGTATCGGGTGATAAATCGACATCTCAGGATATTACCCATGCAATTGCGCGCGCTTTGCGATCGCGGCGATTGGGGAAACCCAGAGGTTCTCTAGCGTCATCCGTGTAGTGCATATCCGTGATGCCGCATCTTTAAGTTCAAGCGGTTTTTGATGCGTTCCGGAATGCTCAATCAAAGCGGCAGACAGGGATTTTGGGTTAGAGAGAAAACCGCTCTCGGTTCTTGCGCACATTGCGATGAGCGAGCCGCGCTTGCGCAGCATCGGACGGGACGGCAATGAGTAAGTAATTGTGACCCGATAGCCAAACTAATACACGTTATGTGGAGTTAACCGTCCTTGTTCTCCGCAAGCAGCATGGTTTTGTGAGGTGATCCATAACGGTAGGGATATAGATAAGAATACTCTCGGCGGACTTGTTCAAATTACATCACTCAATGCGTCAAGCCCAATCCATTGCCGTCGACGAAGGGTGGCAGCTGTCCCCTGCAGCCTGTGTCGCGGACGACCCGCTTTTGGGTTGCCTCCTCATCGTGGCCCGGATGCACAACAAGCCGGCGTCGGCAGACGCGCTCACTGCCGGACTGCCGCTTGTCGAGCACCGCCTCACACCGGAGTTGTTCATCCGTGCTTCGGTCCGTGCCGGTCTGTCGGCGAAGCTGGTCAAACGCCCCCTCGACGCGATCTCTGACCTGGTGTTGCCCTGCGTCCTGCTGCTGGAAGGGAAAGGCGCCTGCGTTCTGGTCGGCAAAACTGCCGGCACGGCGCAGATCATCCTGCCCGAGTCGGGTTCGGGCGAGAGCACGATCGACCTGGAACAGCTGCGGCGGCTCCATACCGGCTACGCAATCTTCGCTCGCCCCGCCCACCGTTTCGATGTTCGCACCGCCGAAAGCGGCGTGCCCCGCGCGGCCCACTGGTTCTGGGGGGTGGTCACCCAATCATGGCCGATCTACGGCGAAGTGCTGATTGCCTCACTGCTGATCAACCTGTTCGCCCTGGTGTCGCCGCTATTCACCATGAATGTGTACGACCGGGTGGTGCCCAACCACGCGGTCGAGACCCTGTGGGCGCTGGCGATCGGAGTGGCGATCGTCACCTGCTTCGATCTCATCATGCGCACCCTACGCGGCTACTTCATCGACGCCGCCGGCAAGAAAGTCGATGTCGTGCTCTCCGCCAACATATTCGAGCGCGTGCTGGGTATTCAGATGACCGCCCGGCCGCCCTCCGTGGGCGCGTTCGCCAGCAACCTGCAGGAGTTCGAGGCGTTCCGCGAGTTCCTCACCTCTGCCACCATCAACGCGCTGATCGACCTGCCGTTTGTGGTGATCTTCGTCGCCGCCATATTCTGGATCGGCGGCCCGATTGGCTGGATTCCCGTGTTCTGCCTGCCGCTCATCATCGGCGCTGGACTCGCGCTGCAGGTTCCCCTGGCCCAGCTTGTCCAAACCACTTCGCGGCTGGCCGCTCAGCGCCAGGCCACCCTGGTGGAAAGCCTGGTCGGCCTGGAAACCATCAAGGTCGCCGGAGCAGAGGGCGCCGTGCAGAGGAAATGGGAAGAGGTGATCGGCCAGGTCGCCAAGCTGGGCAACAAGTCCCGCCTGCTGTCGTCCGCGGCGGTCAACTTCTCCGTGTTCGTCCAGCAACTCGCCAACGTGGTCGTGGTGGTGCTGGGCGTCTACCTCATCGGCGACGACAAGCTCACCATGGGCGGCCTGATCGCATGCACCATCCTCACCGGCCGGGCGCTGGCGCCCCTGTCACAGGTGGCGGCGTTGCTGGTGCGCTACCACCAATCCCGCAGCGGACTGGAAGGCATCAACCGGCTCATGAACCTGCCGGTGGAGCGGCCGGCGGGCAAGGACTTCGTCCACCGCCCCGGCCTCAGGGGGGGCATCGAATTCAAGGACGTCGTCTTCGCCTACCCGGGCCAGTCGACGCCGGTTCTTGACAACGTCTCTTTCCGCATCGCCCCCGGGGAGCGCGTGGCCTTGATCGGCCGGATCGGCTCCGGTAAGACCACCATCGAGAAGCTGGTCCTGGGCCTGTATGCCCCCAGTTCAGGCTCGATCTTGGTCGACGGTACCGAGTTGCGCCAGATCGACCCGGCGGCGCTGCGCCGGGACATTGGATACGTGCCCCAGGACATCCTCCTGTTCCATGGCACGGTGCGCGACAACATCGTCCTCGGCGCACCCTACGCGGAGGATGCGGCCGTGCTGCGCGCCGCCGAGATCGCCGGCGTGACCGAATTCGTCAGCCGCTCACCCAGCGGTTTTGACCTGCACGTCGGCGAGCGGGGCGAGGGGCTCTCCGGCGGGCAGCGTCAGGCCATCGCCATCGCCCGCGCCGAACTGCTCGCACCACCGGTGTTGCTCCTGGACGAGCCCTCCAGCGCCATGGACAACCGCTCCGAAGAGCAATTCAAGGCTCGGCTGCAGGCACAACTCGATGGCCGCACGCTGGTGTTGATCACCCATCGGGCGTCGCTGCTGACCTTGATCAACCGTGTCATCGTCATCGACCAGGGACGCATCGCCGCTGACGGGCCGAGGGACCAGGTCCTGGCTGCCCTGGCAAGAGGGAACATCAGTGTCGCTACCCACTGAAGCCGTCGTGCAACTGATTCCTCAATCTGCCGCCAACCGGCTGCTCGATCCGTTGCGCCGGATGTCGGAGCGCTTCGGCCGTGCTGGGGACGACACCGAATTCATGCGCGAGTCTGCCGCCGCAGTCATGGAGGGCCCACGTCGCCTGTCCCACTACATCCTATGGGCCACCGTTGCATTCTTCATGATCGGGGTCATCTGGGCCAGACTGGCAATTGTCGACGAGGTGACGGTGGCCGAGGGCAAAGTCATTCCTTCCAGCCAGGTACAGATCGTGCAGAACCTAGAAGGCGGCATCGTCTCGGAGATACTGGTCAAGGTGGGGCAGGTTGTCCAAAAGGACCAGGCGATCATGCGCATCGACGATACCCGCTTCACGGCCTCCTCCCACGAGGGCCGGGCGAAGGATCAGGCGCTGATTGCCCGAATCTGCCGGCTGTCAGCAGAGGCGAACAACACGTCCTTCGTAGCACCGGCGCAACTGCAGAAGGACAACCCGCAACTCCTCGCTGAGGAAAAATCCCTGTTCGAATCGCGGCAGCGCGAACTGCAGGCTAATATCGCTGTCCTGAATCGGCAAGCCGAACAGCGCCGGCAGGAATTCACCGAAAAACAGTCCCGAGAGGGGCAAGTTCAACAGAGCTACAGCCTGGTCGCCCAGGAGTTGGCGATGACGCGTCCGCTGGTGCCGCAGGGGGCGGCCTCCGAGGTCGACGTGCTGCGCCTGGAGCGTCAGGCCAACGACCTGAAAGGCGAGCTGACCGCAACCCGGCTGGCGCAGCCCAGGCTGGAAGCAGCCTACCGCGAAGTACGTCAAAAGATCGAGGAAGCCACCGCGCACTTCCGCGCCGACGCGATGAAGGACCTGAATCTCGCCAGGGCGGAACAAACCGCCTTGAGCGCAGCCAACACGGCACTGGAAGACCGTGTCTCACGCACCTTGGTGCGGGCACCGCTGTCCGGCATCGTCAAGCAGATCAAGGTGAACACCGTCGGTGGCGTCGTCCAGCCGGGCTCCGACCTGCTGGAGATTGTGCCGCTTGACGATACGCTGCTGATCGAGGCGCGCGTCCGACCGTCGGACATTGCCTTCCTGCATCCCGGCCAGGAAGCCATGGTCAAGCTCTCTGCCTACGATTTTTCCATTTATGGCGGCTTTCCCGCGACCCTCGAGCACATCAGCGCCGACACGATCATGCCCGAGCGGCCCGGCGAGAAGCAGGAAAGCTATTACCAGATCCGGGTGCGCACCCGGCAAAACCGTCCGAGCGGCAAGGCGGAAGCGGTAACCATCCTTCCCGGCATGGTTGCAACCGTGGACATAAAGACAGGGCAGAAGACCATCCTGCACTATCTGATGAAGCCGATCATCAAGACCAAAGAAACAGCGTTCCGGGAAAGATAGAGAGCAATGTGATCCTCATCGCCAGCGCATCGCAGCTGTCGCTCACCGCCTGGAAGCAGGGACTCCCGGCGCTTTCTTCCGTCCTGGCGGTGACGGAAACGGATTCGCTGAGCGAGGCGATGGTTAGAATCCGGCCGCACATTCTCCTAATCGATCTGGACCTTCCCGAACTGGGCGGAACCGAAGGTATCGCCCGCCTGTGGCGACGACATAGAGCGACAAGGATTGTAGTCTTCAGTGCCGCCCTTTCCGACGACGCAGAGCTTGCACTTTTCCTGAGCGGCGTGCGCGGCTGTTGCCAACGGGATATTGATCCGCAACTGCTCAAGCGGGTAGTGGTCGCCGTGCAAGAGGGCGAGCTGTGGATCCGGCGTACACTCACGCACCGACTGCTCGACGAACTGGCGGCGCGGGCGGGACCGCAATGCTCGGTGGCCTTCGACTTGCGGCTCGCCAACCTCACCGAGCGCGAACAGGAAATTTCCGTTCTCATCGGCAGTGGCGAAAGCAACAAGCAGATCGCCCGCCGCCTCGACATCACCGAGCGAACCGTCAAGGCGCATCTCACCGAGATTTTTCGCAAATTGGGGATAACTGACAGGCTGAGACTAGCGCTGCTCGTGACCAACGGCGGTAACTTGCGTCAATCGCGAGACCTCTCGCCAGCGCTGCTCCAGCGTTAACCCGATCACGCCGCGTCCGCCGTGCCGATGCATTACGGCACGGCGGACGCATTTGTAGCGTGTATCGCCTGCTACCCGCCCGGGTCAACCTGTACTGAAGTACAGGGTGTACCGAAGTCCGATGGATGTCCCCACAAGACCTCCTAAACTAGCGCCACTGGCTCCTTTGCGCCGCTGGTTGATAGCTCCGCCGCTGCCGATTTTCATTGCGAAGCACGAACAGGAATCTGCTGACCACAAACAGGAATCAAAGAGAAAATTATGGCTGACATCACGCAAGGGATCGTCCAATCGTTCGGCAATACGCCGCAAGCCGGGAATGACTTGTTTCTGGCTAGCCAGACCGGCCTCACCGAAGATGCGCTTGGGATCCAAATACTGAACGTGATGGCTAATGATCTCGGCGGCGCATCCAAGACGCTCTATTCGCTCGACGACGGTACCAGCACTGGCGGTATTAGGCCGACAGATCTCTTGACCCAAGACACGGCCAGGGCAGAGGCGCTAAGCGCGGATCACAGCGCAAATGGCGCCAAAATCTGGATCACGGCGGACGGAAAAGTCGGATACGACGTAAGTGCGAGCGCAGCCTTCGTGGAACAGTTGCAGCATCTTGCAGCAGGCGAGTACCTGACAGACAGCTTCACCTACGCAATCCGGCTCGGCAACGGCACGCTCAGCTGGGCTACCGCAACAGTTCAAATCGCTGGCGTGAACGACGCGCCGGTGATTACCTCGGCGGTGGTGAGCGATACGATTGCGGAGACCAATGCGACGCTGACCGACTCGGGCACGATCACCTTTACCGACGCCGACCACAACGCAGTGGATACGGCCACGCTCACTAGCAGCGCGGTCACGGCCACCGGCGTGACACTCACGACTGAACAAATTGCCGCCTTTAATGGCGCCTTCACGATCGACGCTGCAGGCCACTGGCAGTTCACCCTTGCCTCGCCGGACTACCTGGCGGCGGGCGCCACGGTCAAAACGGTGTTCACCGTGACGGTGACCGACGACCACGGCGCCACGGCTACCCAGAACGTGACGGTCACCATCAACGGCACCAACGACGTGCCGGTGCTCGGTGGCGTGCACCTCGGCGCGGTCAGCGAAGACAATGGAGCGGCGGGCGTCGCCGCCATCACCCTGATGACCAGCGGCGTGCTG
>Ga0137397_10001760_pt1 | contig 15083 bp, 13 predicted proteins | sample czorhiz116metaG_FD_106658 | JGI IMG/M metagenome (GOLD analysis project Ga0137397, IMG submission 106658) | Vadose zone soil microbial communities from Angelo Coast Range Reserve, California, USA - czorhiz1.16 metaG | ecosystem: Environmental > Terrestrial > Soil > Vadose zone | place: USA... | reverse complement strand
TTGTGTCGGTGATCTGATCTGCCCACGGCCACGTCGCCGTCGCCGTCGCCGTCCACGCTCACGACCACGTCGACGTCGACGCAGACCTGTTCGTCTCGGTGCGCTTGACTGAGCAGCATTGGGGCTAGCGCAACCCGGCCGCCAACGCCGCATCCCAGTCCGGCTGCAGCCTGGCGAGGGCCACCGGGACCGGCGGGTCCGGTTTCGCCGGCAGCTCGATCAGCCGCGCTTGCCACCAGCCGACGTCATGCCAGGCGCCGAACTTGAATCCGACCGCCGGATAGGTGGCGATCCGCCGGAAGCCCATCGCCTCGTGCAGCGCCACGCTGGCCGGATTCGGCAGCGTGATCCCCGCGTGCGCGGCCACGAATCCCTGCAGCCGGAGCAGCGCGAACAGCGATTCGTAGAGGGCGCGGCCCACGCCCTTGCGGACGCGATCGTCGCGGACATAGACGGCCACGTCCACGGACCACTGGTAGGCCACGCGCTCGCGGTGCTTCGAGGCATATGCGTATCCGTGGATTCCGTCGGATCCTTCGCAGACCAGCCAGGGCGCATACGCCATGGACGTGGCGATCCGCCGCGCCATCGCTTCCGCGTCCGGCGCTTCGAGCTCGAACGAGACGCTGCTGCCTTCGACCCAGGGCCGGTAGATGGCGGCGACCGCGCCGGCGTCCGCCTCGCGCGCCATCCGGATCGCGGCTGGCGCGATCAAAGCCGCTCCTGCAGCCAGGCTTGCGCGGGCCGGGTGTCGATGCCGAACCGGTCGAGGCCAGGCAGGATCACGCCTTCGAGGGTCCCGACGAAGATCCGCTTCTTGGTGGAGTGGGGGAGCACGCCGTGGCGCAACAGCTCCGGCGACTCCGCCTCCGCATCCGCCACGGAGAAAAGCCCTTCGGCCGCGGCGCCCGCGAGCATCGAGGGGATGAAGCGCGAGAGGAAGGCGACGCCGGTGCGCTCAGCCTCGCGCGCGAGGTGCGCCCATCCCATCTGCCCGTGGGCCACCTCGTCCCGGGCGATCTCGCGCAGCACGTTCGCGACCGGCGCCTCGGCGTCCTCCGCCAGCAGCGTGGCCAGGGTGGCCATGCTCTCGGTCTCCGTGATGCAGCAAGCGGCCACCATCTCGTAGAGCGCCGCGGCGCGCGCGTCCAGGCTCGACGGCGCGATCGGGTGCTCCGGCACTGCGTCAAAAGCCGCGTGCCCGTAGCTTTCCGCGAGAGCCTTGCAGAGCGCCGCATGGCGCACTTCGTCTTCCGCGGCTCGCTGTAGAAGTTCCGGCACGGGCGATCCGGCGTCGAAGCCGGAGATGACCCCCGAGAGGCGCCGGAACCGGCGCGCGGCGTCCTGCTCGACCCGGCTGCGAAAAGCCCAGGCTTCTCCGGCCCTGCGCCGGACCTCCGGGTTCACCAGCCCGAGACCCCGCCCCCCTGGACGCCGGCATCGGCGCCTTGCGCGGGCGCGGAAGACCCGGCAGTCGCGGACCCGCTCGGGCTGGGCGAGGATTTGCCCGTCTGCTGGCTGGAAGAGGCCGTCGAGCAACCCGATGCGCCGCCGATCACCGCGCCGCCGACCACCAGCAACTGGAACAGCTTCTTGAACAGCATGGAACCCCCATCGAGGCTTCGAGCCCGCGGAGATTACGCCAGCCGGGAGAAAAGAGCACGCGACCCGGCCGGTTATTCCCGGCGGACCATCTCGGGCCGCGCCCGCCGCGCGACCATCAGATAAGCCGGCACGCCGGTGAGGAGCAGCGCCGCGCCGAGCGCGGAGTCGCGCGGATCGGCCACCACGGTGCTGGCCAGGAGAAGGCCGGCGAAGAACACGAACGCCGCCGGCAGCCAGGGATAGCCCCAGACGAGGTACGGCCGCTCGATGCCGGGCCGCCTGCGCAGCACGAAGACCGCCACGCCGCCCAGCGCGTAGAAGAGCCAGGAGGCGAAGAGCACGCTGGTGAGGAGCTGATCGAATCGGCCGGTGAAGACGAAGCCGGCCGAGACGATGCCCTGCACGATCAGCGCGACGGCGGGCGTGCCGAACCTCGGGTGAACGCGGCCGGCTGCGCTTGGGAACATGCCGCCCTCCGCCATCGCGTAGAGGACGCGCGCGCCGCCCAGGACGTTGCCGTTGATCCCGCCGAGGGTCGCGACCACCACCATCGCCGCGGCCACGTCGGCACCGCGGGAACCGAGCAGCGCGCGCGCGGTGTCGGCCGCCACCAGCTCGGAGCTCGCGACCCGCTCCGGGCCGAGCACGAACAGATAGGCGCCGTTGAGCGCCAGGTAGAGGACGGTGACGACCGCGATCGAGCAAAGCGCCGCCAGCGGCAGGTTGCGGTCGGGCCGCCGGATCTCGCCGCCGATGTAACTCGTCGTGATCCAGCCGTCGAAGGCGAACAAGGGGCCGATCAGCGCGCTCCCGAATCCCGACAGCGCCAGCGGGCGCGATGATTCCAGGACGTTCGAGGCCGACCCCGCGGTCCCCGCGAAGGCGAGCGCCACCAGACCGAGGATCAGCGCGAGCTTCGCGAACGTGACCGCGTTCTGCGTCCAGACGCCTTCGCGGACGCCGCGCACGTTGACGGCGGTGAGCGCGGCGATGGAAGCGACGGCGAGGAGCTCCTTGCTCCCGCCCGGGAGCGGCAGGAAATGCCCGCAATAGCTCGCGAACGCCACCGCCACTGCCGCGATCGACGCGGTCTGGATCACCACCAGCAGCGCCCAGCCGTAGAAGAAGCCCCAGAAAGGCCCGAACGCTTCGCGCAGGTAGACGCAGAGGCCGCCGGCCTGCGGGAACGCCGCGCCCAGCTCGGCGATGGTCAGCGCGCCGGCCAGCGAGAAGATCGCGGCCACGGCCCAGACGGCGAGCTGGAGCAGCGGGTGCGGGAGCGCGCGGGCCACGTCGCCGGCGGTGAGGAACACGGCGGCGCCGACCATCACGCCGACGTTGACCATGGTCGCGTCGAGCAGGCCGAGCGAGCGGCGCAGGCCTGTCAAGCGAGCATCCCGGCCAGCAGCCGGTGGAAATGGTGCACGCCGGTTTCGCGGGAGGGCGAGTAGCGGCCGCGTTCGTAGAGGCGGGAGCGGATGCCCTTCTGCACCTGCTCGACCACCGCTTCGTCTTCCTGCTCCACGCGATCGAGCGCGCCGCCCGCGCCCCTCCCCCGGCGCGACGGATCCGAGACGAAGGTGCGGTAGACGACCCGCGTCCGGTCGACGGCGAGCGGCACGACCACGTTGATCGACAGCCCCCAAGGATAGAAGTTCAGCATCGTGTTGGGGAAGAGGAAGAAATAGAAGGCGGCGACGCTGGTGCCCGCGAACGCATCTTCCGGCGCAGCGGCTTCCGCGACCTGCAGGCTGCTCCAGCGGAAGAGCTCGGTGCGGTACGAACCGTAGTCGATGGTCCCCGCGAGATCCGGATGGACGAACGGGACGTGGAGTCCCTCCAGATAGTTGTCGCAGTAGAGCGCCCAGTTCGCCGGGACGTGGTAGCTGCGGGAGCTTGAGGGGTCGGGCGCAAGCCGCGCCGGGATCCGTTCGCGCACCGGCGCGACCAGCTCTTCGAAAGGAAACGCCGGATCGACCGCGGCGAACAGCAGCGGGCGCAGCTCGCCCAGCTGGATCCGCGGCAGGTCGTCGGCGGGAGACGGGAAATCCTGGACGCCTTCGAACTCCGGCATTCCGAGGAGGCGCCCGTCGAGGGCGAAGCGGCGGCCGTGGTAGCGGCAGCGAAGTCCCTGCGCGATGCCGGCCTCGGTGCACAAAAGGTTCCCGCGGTGCGTGCAGACGTTCGAAAGCCCGCGCAGCGTGCCGGAGGCGTCGCGCGCGAGCAGCAGCGGCTCGTCCACGAAGCCTTCGAGCAAGGAGAAGGGCAGCACCGAGCCGGAGGCGGCGGCGCGCTCCGCGCCGTCGACGAGCTGCCAGCTTCGGGCGAACACGCGCTCGCGGATGCGCTCGAAGGTGGCCGGGTCGCGATAGAAGAACGCGGGCAGCGTGCGCGCGCGGCGGATGTCCTCGTCGATCACGGGGACATCGTGTCACAGGTGTTGACACCCGCATAACCGCCCATTTGCCGTCGCGCACGATCGCATTTCGCGTGCCATCCGGATCGACGGCGCGGCTTGAATCGGGCCGCTATGCTCCGCGCAAGGAGGTACGGCGTGACCTTCTGGCAGTTCCTGAACCATTGGTGGAACCTGCCCTATCTGGTCATGCTGGGCCTCGTCGGCGTGTACTTCGCGCTGCAGGCGGTCGGGCTGTTGGCCGACGCCGCTTCCCCGGAGGCGGACGTCGCTCACGAGGTGGATCACGATGTCGATCACGACGCGGACCACGACGGCGAGCAGGAGCACGGCCTGGCGGAATTCCTCGGCGTCAGCCGGGTTCCCTTCATGGTGGTGTGGCTGACGCTGTTCATCTTCGCCGGCTTCACCGGCCTGTTCCTGAATCGCGTCCTGCAGGTCCGCACCGGCCGATATGCCGGCTGGTTCTTTCCCATTTCGCTGTTGGCGTCATTGGGAGTGGGCCTCTTCTCGGTGCGGTTCGCGGGGAAGGCGGTGGGCAAGATGGTGGACACCGGAGGCCGGGGAGCGACGGCGCGGAGGGACTTGAGCGGAGCCATCGGCGTGGTGGCGAGCCCCACGCTCGACTCGCAGTTCGGCGAGGTGCGCGTCCGGGACGCGCAGGGCAACGAGCTGATCGTGCACGGGCACGTCGGGGAACGGGAGGAGGGACTGAAGCAAGGCGAGAAGGTCGTCTTGATGGAGCTGGAGAAGGAAACCGGACTGTTCCAGGTCGCAGCATTCAAGGAGTGAGGGTCATGTTCCACGGGATCGAGGTGTGGCAGCTTGCGGCAGGGCTCGTCGGCGCGGTCGCTCTCGGGTTCCTCGCCTTCATGAGCGCGATGGCGCGCTTCCTCAAGCGGCCTTCGCCTTCCGAGGCGATCATCCGCATCGGCCGGGCGACGACGGACGTGTACATCGGGCGCGCAACCTGGATCGTGCCGGTGCTGCACCGGGCGGCGACCATGTCGCTCAGCACCATCGGCCTGACCATCCGGCGCGCGGGCCACGAGGCGCTGGTCACCAAGGACTACATCTCCACCAACCTGAGCGCCGAGTTCTACATCCGGGTGGAGCCGGCCGAGGACGACGTGAAGAAGGCCGCGCGCACCATCGGCATCGACGAGGGGCACGCTAGCGCCGAGGCGATCCGGCACAAGTCGCAGGAGCTGCTGGAGCCCAAATTGGTGGGTGCGCTCCGGGCGGTGGCGGCGCAGAACGACTTCCTCGCGCTGCACATGAACCGGGAGCACTTCGCGCAGGAGGTGAGCAAGGCGCTGCGCGAGGATCTGGGCCGCAACGGGTTCACCCTGGAGTCGGTCACCATCACCGAGCTGGCCCAGACCCCACTGGCGGAGATGCGCGCCGACGACATCTTCGGCGCCTCCGGGCGGGAGACCGTGACCAACACCGTGGTGGCGAAGAACATCGCGGTGAAGAGGAAGGTGCAGGAAGAGGCCGAGCGCACGGCCGAAATCGCGCGCGAGCAGGAGATCAACGTCGCCACGCAGAACCGGATCATGCGCGAGGGCAAGGCGCGGGAGGAGGAGGCCGCGGTGAAGGCCGAGATCGCGCAGCAGGAGGCCATCCAGGTCCGCGATCTGCAGCGGCAGGCGACCATCTCCGTGGAGAAGGCGCGCAAGGAGAAGACCGAGCAGGCCGCGGAGATCGACCGGCAGAAGTCGATCGAGGCGGCCAAGGTCGACAAGGAGATCACGCTCACGCTCAAGGCCAAGGAGAGCGCGGAGGCGGACGCGAAGCGCGCCGAGGCCGTGGCCCTCAAAGCGCAGGCCGAGCAGCAGGCGGTCACCGTCGCCCAGGTGGCGGAGGCCGAGCGCGAGAAGCAGGTGGCCATCGTTGCCGCGCAGAAGGCGGCCGAACAGGAGCGGATCCGCGCCGAGGTCGAGGCCTACAAGAAGAAGGTCGAGGCCGAGGTGGCGGCCCAGTCGGTGAAGATCCGTGCGCAGGCGGAAGCCGACGCCGCCGAGAAGCAGGCGCAGTCGATCACCCGGCTGGCGGAGGCCAACCGCGAGGCCGGCTTGAAGGAGGCGGAGGTGCAGCGGCAGAAGCTGGCCGCCGCGAACACCAAGGCGCGCGAGCTCCTCTTGCAGGAGACCGCGCTCAGGCTGCTCGAGGTGGCGCCCGCGGTCGTCCGCGAGCTGGTGAAGCCGGCGGAGCGGATCAGCGAGATCAAGGTGCTGCAGCTCGGCGGAGCCGCGGCGAACGGCGCCGCAGGCCAGGCCCAACTGCCGCTGCTCGGGGGAGCGCTGGGACCGATGATGCAGACCATCCTCCAGACCAGCGCGCTGATGCCCGCGATCAAGGAGATGATGAAGCTCGTGGACCTGAACGCGGTCACAGGCGCCGTCTCCCGGGCGGTGCAGACAGTCGATCCGGCGAAGCTCGCCTCCAGGGCACCGCTCGACGCGGCGACGCGCATCCCGGAGCGCCACGATGACGCGCACTGAAGAGCTCACCGACTTCGTCTGCGCGGCTGCGGCCCTCTTCCTCTGCGCGGAGGAGGGCCACAACCCGGCCGTCCGCACTTTTTGGGACGCGCTCCACTACGTCAGCACCTCGCTGTCGGTCGGGTACGCCAACATCTTCCCGGTCACGCAGGCGGGGCGGGCGATCGGGGCGGTGGTGCAGATGGTCGGACCCGCGCTCAGCGCGAAGGCGCTGTCGGACGAGCGAGCAGGCAGGACCTAGGTCAGAGAGGTCGAGGTGCCGGAGGTCGCAGGGCCGACCGCAAGGACGCCTCTGCGACGTTCAAAAAAATCGCGACCATCGTCAGAGACGACGCTGGGCGAAGAGGAACGAACGTCTGAGCGACGTGCATCGGACTTGAAAGGCACAGCCACACCTGTGCCGAATGCGCGCTCCGCGGGATTGATCGTGCGGCCCGTCCCGCACCGAGGTCACCCCATGAATCTTCCGGCGTCGGAGCAACGCAGCGGCCTCTTCTCCAATCGCTGGCTCATCCTGTTCTTCAGCATCCTGAGCATGGTGGCCGTCGCGAACTTCCAGTACGGGTGGACCCTGTTCGTGCCGCCCCTGCAGAAGCATCTCCATGTCGAGCAGGCGGCCGTGCAGGTGACGTTCACGGTCTTCGTGTTGCTGGAGACGTGGCTGGTTCCCTTCGAAGGCTGGCTGGTGGACAAGTTCGGGCCGCGCCTCCTGGTGATGATCGGCGGCACGCTGGCGGGGCTGGGCTGGGTCGGGAGCGGAAGGGCCGAGACGCTGACCGCGCTCTACCTGTCGTATGCGATCGCAGGGCTGGGCGCCGGCGTGGTGTACGGCACCGCCATCGGCGGCGCACTGAAGTGGTTCCCCGATCACCGCGGCCTCGCCGCCGGCCTCACCGCGGCGGGATTCGGCGCCGGATCGGCCCTGACCGTGTCGCCGATCGCCAACATGATCGAGCGGGCCGGGTACCAGTCCGCGTTCATCAACTGGGGCCTCATCCAGGGAGCCGTGGTGATCCTGGCGGCGCTGTTCCTCAAGGCGCCTCCCGCGGGCTGGCTGCCCAAGGCCTGGAAGGCGGCCCCGCGCGGCGAGGAAGTGAAGAAGCGTCAGACCGACGCGGAGTTCGGATCGCGCGACATGGCTGCCACCTCCCAGTTCTGGGTGATGTACGCGATGATGACGCTGGTCGCGACCGGTGGGCTGATGGCCACCGCGCAGCTCAACCCGATGGCGGTCGAGTTCAAGGTCGACAAGGTGCCCATCACCTTCCTCTGGCTCACGCTGCCGGCGCTGCAGTTCGCGCTCTCCGCGGACCGGGTGCTGAACGGCATCTGCCGCCCGGTCTGGGGATGGATCTCCGACCACATCGGGCGCGAGAAGACGATGGCGATCGCCTTCACGCTCGAGGCGTGCGCCATCTTCCTCTTGATCAAGTTCGCGGCCAATCCGACGGCGTTCGTGGTCTTCAGCGCCTTCACCTTCTTCGGCTGGGGAGAGATCTACTCGCTGATGCCCGCGATCTGCGGAGACTTCTTCGGCCGCAGGCACGCGACGCAGAACTATGGGTTCCTCTACACCGCGAAGGGCACCGCCTCGGTGCTGGTGCCCATCGGCTCTGCGCTGGCCGCCGGCAAGGCCTTCGACTTCCGAGCCGACATCCTCTTGCTCCTGGGAGGCACGCTGGCCTTCTTCGCGCACTTCTTCGCCCCCGCCGTACTCCGGCTCGATCTGCGGAAGAAGACCCACGACATCCTCTTCGGGATCGGGATGGCGCTGGTGATCTACGGGATCGTGCTCACGGTGTTGCCGTCGATGTGGACGCCTTTCCACGCGAAGTTGCCGCTGCCGAAGATTGGCTGGCCGGGCGTCTTCACCATCGCGATCGTGTTCGACCTCGCGGCCGCGGCCATGTCGTTCTTCGTGCTGCGGAACATGAAGGTGCCTTCGCAGGCGGACGTGCAGGCCTCGATCGCGGCCGAGCACACGATGGTGCCCGTCAAGCAAGCGCAGTAGCTTGCGCGGATGCGCAGGAGCTTCTGGGCCTGGGGCTGGGAGGAGCGGTTGCCCTCGGCGGAGGCCTTGCGCTCCGCCGGCGATCAGCTCTCCGCCCTGTTCGGGCGGCCCCCCGAACAAGCGCGGCCGCTTCCGCGTCTGGAGGTCGCGATCGCCGGGCTACCACGCTCCGGCGCGGCGCCGCCAGGATCGATCGCGGCGTTCTGCGACGCTTCGCCGGAGGCGCGCGTCCGCCACGCCTACGGCCGCGCCTGGCCTGACCTGGTGCGCGGGTTCGGCTGCGATTTTTCGGCTGCGCCCGACTTCGTCTGCACGCCTGGGTCGGAGGAGGAGGTCGCGCGCGCCTTGGAAGCGTGCGCTGTCCGCGGCATCGCGGTGACCCCCTACGGCGGCGGGACCAGCGTGGTCGGCGGCGTCGAGGGTGGAGGTCGCGGGCGGCCCGCCTGCGCGCTCGATCTCGCGCGCCTCTCGGGCGTGCTGGAGCTCGACCCGGTCTCGCGCGCCGCGCGCATCCAGGCTGGCTCGCTCGGGCCCGATCTGGAGGCCGCGCTGCAGCCGCACGGCCTGACGCTGCGGCACTTCCCGCAGTCGTTCGAGTTCTCCACCCTGGGGGGATGGATCGCCACCCGGGCCGGCGGTCACTTCGCGACCCTGCAGACGCGCATCGACGACGCGGTCGAGTCGGTGCGGATGATCACGCCGGCGGGAGCGTGGGCGTCGCGGCGCTTCCCGTCATCGGGCGCGGGGCCCAACCCGGACCGGCTCGCGCTCGGGTCAGAGGGGATCCTCGGCGTGATCACCGAGGCGTGGGTGCGCCTGCATCCGGTCCCGCGGTATCGCGCCAGCGCGACGGTCGCCTTCGCGGACTTCCTGGGCGGCGCGCGGGCTTGCCGGGCGATCGCGCAGTCGGGGCTCTACCCGGCGAATTGCCGGCTGATCGATGCGGCCGAGGCGATGCTCAACGGCGTCGGGGGCGGGACGGGAGAAGCGCTCCTGCTGCTTGCGTTCGAGTCGGCGGATCATCCGCTCGACCCCTGGATGACCCGGGCGCTGCAGATCGGCTTGGATGCCGGCGGGACGTGTCCAAGTGGCGCCACCTATCGCGACAGCGGCGAGAGAGCGGGCGGGGGCGCGTCGGCGAAGTGGCGGGAGGCGTTCTTCGCGGCCCCCTATCTGCAGTCCGGCTTCGTCTCGCTGGGGATCCTGGCGGACACCTTCGAGACGGCGTGCATCTGGGACCGATTCGAGGCGCTGCATGCCGCGGTCGGCGCATCCGTGACGGACGCGCTCCGGCGGATCTGTGGGGCCGGAATCGTCACGTGCCGGATCACGCACCTGTACCCGGACGGTGCGGCTCCGTACTTCACGATGGTGGCTCCGGTGCGCGCGGGGGCGGAGCTGGAGCAGTGGAGGGAGATCAAGGCGGCAGCGTCGGAGGCGGTGGCGGCGGCGGGAGGGACCATCACGCACCATCATGCGGTCGGGCGGACGCACCGGCCATGGTACGGGCGGGAGAGGCCCGAGCCGTTCGCGGCGGCTCTGCGCGCTGTGAAGAGGGAGATCGATCCGGCCGGCATTCTCAATCCGGGCGTTCTTCTTTGAGGCGAGCGGATGATTGTGGACGTGGTGGTGGCCGTGCTGGGAGTCGTGCCCGTGCTCGTCCTCGTTTTCGTGCCCGCGAGTCGTGGCGGTGCTCGTGCTGGTGCTGGTGATCGGTGTGCGGGTGATCGGGTATGAGGTTTGGGGATGGACCGTGTCCTCGTCGTTGGCGCCGGAGTGTTCGGGGTCACCGCTGCTCTCGAGTTGCGGAGGCGCAGGCACGCGGTCCGGCTGGTCGATCCGGGGCCGCTCCCGCATCCGCTGGCTGCGTCCACGGACATCAGCAAGGTGGTGCGGCTCGAGTATGGAGCGGACGAGGTGTACACGGAGCTGGCGGAGCGGGCGATCGAGGGATGGGAGCGGTGGAACCGGGATTTCGGGGCCCGCCTCTACCATCGGACCGGCTTGCTGTTTCTGCGGCGGTCGCCGCCCGCGCCGGGGACGATCGAGGAGGCCAGCTTCGAGGTACTCTCGAGGCGCGGGCATCGGCCCGAGCGGGTCGATGCGGCCGCCGTGCGCGCCAGGTTTCCAGCGTGGAATGCGGACCAGTACCGCTACGGCACGTTCAGCCAAACGGGAGGGTTCGTCGAGAGCGGCAAGGTCGTCGCGAGACTCTTGGAGGAGGCGCGGAGGTCCGGCGTCGAGCTTCGCGAAGGCGTGTCGTTCGGCGAGCTGCTTTCCTTCGGAATGGTCTCGACGGACGGAGAGCGCTTCGAGGCGGACCAGGTGGTCTTCGCGGGAGGAGCGTGGACGCCGCACGCGCTGCCCTGGCTGGCGCCTTACCTGATATCGACCGCACATCCCGTGTTCCACCTCGCGCCGCCGGACCCCGCGGCCTTCAGCCCCGAGCGGTTTCCCGTCTTCTGCGCCGAGATCCAGTCGACCGGCTACTACGGGTTCCCGGTTCATCCCACGAGCGGGGTGGTGAAGATCGGCCGTCACGCGCCGGGCCGGCCGATGCACCCGGAGTCGGCCGATCGATTCGTGACCGCCGAAGAGATCGAGCACCTGCGCGCGTTCCTGGCGGAGACCTTCCCCGGACTCCAGAATGCTGCCATCGTCGCTACGCGCATCTGCCTCTACTGCGACTCCTTGGATGGGCACTTCTGGATCGCCCGGGATCCCGAGCGTCCACGCCTGGTGGTCGCCGCGGGAGACAGCGGCCACGGGTTCAAGTTCGCGCCGGTGCTGGGCGCCCTGATCGCGGACGTGGTCGAGGGCAAGCGGGATCCGATCCAGGAGAGGTTCCGCTGGAGACCGGGCATCCGGCCCGCCCGCTCCGAGGAAGCGGCGCGCGCGCAGGTCTCCTGAGGCCATGCTAGGTTCGTCCCGCGATGGCCACCGCCCTGCACACCTGCATGCTTTGCGAAGCGGTCTGCGGTCTCACCGTGGAGATGGAGGACGGCAAGATCGGCCGCGTCCGGGGCGATGAAGACGACCCCTTCAGCCGCGGCCACATCTGCCCCAAGGCGGCCGCGATCGCGGACGTGCAGGGCGACCCGGACCGCATCCTCGAGCCACAGCGCCGCGAAGGCGGGCGCTGGCAACCCGTGTCGTGGGCGGCGGCGTTGGAGGAGGCCGGGAGCCGTCTGGCGGAAGTGCAGCGCAACCACGGGCGCAACGCGGTGGCCGTCTACCTGGGCAACCCGACCGTCCATTCCTACTCGGCGCTGCTGGCGACGCCGTTCTTCAACCGGGCGATGGGGACCCGGTCGCGGTTCTCGGCCACCTCGGTCGATCAGCTGCCGCACATGCTCGCCTCGCTGGAGATGTTCGGCCACCAGGTCCTGCTGCCGGTGCCGGACGTCGATCGGACCCAGTACTTCCTGATGCTGGGCGCCAACCCGCTGGCGTCGAACGGCAGCCTGATGACCGCGGGCGGGATCGCGCGCCGACTGAAGGAGCTTCGCGATCGCGGCGGCAGGCTGGTGGTGGTGGACCCGCGGCGCACCGAGACGGCCGCCGCCGCCGACCAACACCTAACAATTCGCCCCGGAACGGACGCCCTCTTCCTGCTGGCGCTGCTGCACGTCGTCTTCGAGCGGCGCCGCGTGGACCTCCGGCACCTCGCGGCCTGTAGCGACGGGCTGGCCAGCCTTCAGGAGGCGGCCGCGCGATTTCCGCCCGAGCGGGTGTCGGCGCACACCGGCATCGCGGCGAGCGTCATCCGCGAGGTGGCCGGCGCCTTCGTCTCGGCGCCCGCGGCGGTCGCCTACGGCCGGGTGGGCGCGTGCACGCAGGAGTTCGGCGGGCTCGCCGCGTGGCTGATCGTCGCGCTCAACGCCGTCACCGGCAACCTCGACCGCGAGGGCGGCTTCATGTTCAGCACGCCGGCCGCCGACCTGGTCGGGCTCGCCACCCGGACCGGCGATCGCGGCCACTTCGGCGTCTGGCGCAGCCGGGTGCGCGGATTGCCCGAGTTCGGAGGCGAGCTTCCGTCGGCGACCCTCGCCGAGGAGATCGAGACCCCGGGCGAAGGCCGCATCCGCGCGCTGGTGACCTTCGCGGGCAACCCGGTGCTCTCCACGCCCAACGGTGGTCGCCTCGATCGCGCGCTCTCCCGGCTCGACTACATGGTCTCGATCGACCTGTACCGCAACGAGACCACGCGGCACGCCAACCTGATCCTGCCCACCAGCTTCGGATTCGAGCGCGATCAGTACGACCTGGCGTTCTACGCGCTGGCCGTGCGCAACGCGGCCCGGTATGCCAGGCCGCTCGTGCGGCCGCCGCCTCGCGTGCGCGGCGATTTCGAGGCGCTGATGGACCTCGCGCTCGCCGTCCGGCGGCACGGGGGAGGGCGGAAAGGGCGCGCTCTCGGTCTCGCGCTGCGCGCGGTGCGGACGCTCGGGGCGCGCCGGTTCCTCGACCTGTTGCTGCGCTTCGGCCCGCACCGGATCTCGCTGCGGAAGCTTGCGCAGAACCCGCACGGACTGGACCTCGGGCCGCTGCAGCCGCAGCTTCTCTCGCGTCTCTCCGGAAGGCGGCTGCAGCTCGCGCCGGCCCTCTTCCTGCGCGATCTCGATCGGCTCGCGGCGTCGCTGGAGAGGCCGGCGCCGAACGGTGACCTGGTCCTGATCGGGCGGCGCGCCCTGCGCAGCAACAACTCCTGGATGCACAACAGCGAGCGGCTGGTGAAGGGCCCCGAGGGCTGCGCCCTGCTGGTCCATCCCGAGGATGCCGCAGCGCGCGGCCTGCGGGAAGGCGGGCGCGCGAAGGTCGCCTCGCGGGTTGGAACCGTCGAGGTTCCAGTCGCCGTCACCGCGGACGTGATGCGCGGCGTGGTCAGCTTGCCCCACGGATGGGGACATGCGCGTGCCGGGGCAAGCCTCTCGGTCGCGGCGGACCACCCGGGGGCGAGCCTGAACGATCTGACGGACGATCAGGCGGTGGACGCCCTCTCCGGGAACGCGGCCCTCAACGGCGTTCCCGTCACGGTCACGCCGGCCTGAACCGTTCGGGCCTCACTGCGTGATGTAGAGGAACCCGATGCACATCTCGTCGCCGGTGCCCTCGCCCCAGTTGAGGTTGCGCGGAGGGAGCCCGTCGGGCTGGTTCGTGGCGCTGTTGTCCCAGTGGCACTCGATGGAGAGGCTGTCGTTCCGCTCCATCACCTTCGGCGTCTTCAGCGTGTAGCCGCCCTGCCAATGGAAATCCCAGCGCGGGATGTCGAGCAGGCACTCGCGCGCGCCGCCCGCGCGCTGGATCTCCAGGCGCGACCGCGTCCCTCTCAGGTGCTGGTGCAGCGCGGCGCCGTAGACCGTGAAGCGGCCGGGAGCGAGCAGGTTGTCGCTGAGCAATCCGAGATAGGGTCCCGGCGTGAGCGTGAACGAGTGGCTCACGTCTGCGGCCCCGGCGGGGATGTCCATGGTGCCCGCGTTGATCCACGACGGATTCGCCCAGGGCATCAGGAAGGCGGGCCGCGAGACGGAAGGATCGAGCTTGAGGCGGATCGAGGTCTGATCGGAGGGGCCGACGCCGTTTGCCAGGTTGTAGTGGACCTGCAGGATGATCTTCGATCCCGGATCGACGGGAACGCCCGTGCCCGCGGGGAAGTCGCCGCCCACAGTTCCGGGAACCCAGCCTCCGAGAAGATTCGCCGTCCCGCCCGGGCCGCCGAAGCAGCGGTATCCGGGGGCGGAGTCGGCGTCGTCGAGCGCCTGGAACTGCGCCGCGCGGTCCGGCGTGGCGAGGAAGGCGAGCACGTGGTGGACGATGGTCGGGTTTCCCGGCTGCGCGACGAAGCCGGTGACGAACCGGCGCTCCGTCTCCGCCCAGTCGAGCAGGAAGCAGCGGTACTCGTCGGGCGCCAGCACCGGCTGGTAGGCGGCGGCGATCCGCAGCTCGCGGTCCACGCGCGACAGGCCGCCCTGAGGCGGCGTCGAGACGGGCTGCCCGTCGGACGGATCGCCCTCCGGCGCCCCGCGGTCGATCCAGGAGAGGAGCGTCTCCCGCTCCTGGTCCTTGAGCGATCGGTCGCCGGTGTACTCGCTGCAGCCTGGCGCCGGCGGCCAGGGTGGCATCTGCCGCGACTCGACCTGCGCGCGGATCAGCGACCGGCGCACGTAAGCGTCGTTCCAGGTGGCGAGCGCGAACGGAGCGATGCCGCCTTCGACGTGACATCCGGCGCAGCTCCGGGCGACGATCGGATGCACGTCTTTGCTCCAAGTAGGAGTGCCCTTTCCGCAGGCCCAGAGGACTGCGAGGGCGAGGATGATCGGGGCGGCGCGCATCCGCAGGCAGGATCCCGCGAGCGCCTCCGGCCCGCAAGTCCAGGGGACACGAATTGCAGCTCCACCGCTCATCATGTCCCCTACCTGCGATTGCACGGCGGCACCCGGGCGGGCAGACTCCGGATCATGCCGGGCGTCACCCTGCTCCAGCGCGGGACCTTACGCGCCGTCGACTACCGGTGCGTCGCGGGACCGTCCGAGAAACCGTTCGT
>Ga0137397_10001758_pt1 | contig 15119 bp, 16 predicted proteins | sample czorhiz116metaG_FD_106658 | JGI IMG/M metagenome (GOLD analysis project Ga0137397, IMG submission 106658) | Vadose zone soil microbial communities from Angelo Coast Range Reserve, California, USA - czorhiz1.16 metaG | ecosystem: Environmental > Terrestrial > Soil > Vadose zone | place: USA... | reverse complement strand
GTAAAAAAAAACTTGTCTTATTCCTACTTATTCCCTTCTTACCCTCAAAATAAGAGGAATAAGATGTAGTAAGATGGAATAAGATGGAATAAGAAATGTTGATTTTTGCTGATGTAGGCCTCAGGGCCCATAACCTTTTATAATTTTGGCATATAGATGGGAATGGGGAACACCCACATGCTCTATTAGATCTAGCTACAGTCTTCTTATAGTTATGCAGAGATAGGAGTGTGTATCTATGTATCTGTCCATCTCGGTCTGGATTGCTTATCTCATATTTGAATATACGGCCGGGTGGCGGTTTGCCTGATCCGGACTCACGCGTGTTAATCATACCGGTCCGTATCTACCGGAGCTATGCAGATCGTTATCTTGCGCGGTCCGTCTCAACACATCCTCCTCTTATTATCAGACTCAGGCCTGCCTTGCGTTCTCACACGCATAGGCATTTGTCCTTGCTTCAATCATAATAACATTATGCAAACTCAAATCCCTCAGACTAAACCATAGATCTGTTAGTGGGTGCACGACGTGCCACACGAATGCCATGGCATTAAAACCCAACGATCGATGTGCGGCTGTATACGCAACTTGTACAGTCTCTAGGTAAATCTTCCGGTGATATACCCCGCGAGAGACGTGGAAGTCATGACAAATATGTCACCCAACCACAGTGAAAACATCAAAGGTTTGAACCAAACTCACTCTTCCAAATCGCAGATGTCTCATTCTCGCTATATGAATCTACAATCGAGGGTTGTTTTTCGCTATATCACATTTATGGGCAAAAGATACTAATGCATCGAGAACGTGTAGCAAATATTCAATTCATAACATCAGTGCCACTCAAGCCGCAACAGCAATGCACTCTGGTGCCCCTTCGAGCACAGGCTGCTTCTTTTGTCGTATCGTACTCGTGTCCACGGAGAGCTTGGTGAACCTCGACTTGAGTCTTTCCCCTCGGCATTCATCAACGAACTCGGTAAACATCTAGATAGCACGTGTGAGACCGCAAGACAGGAACAAACGGTGATCACGATACCTCCATAGTGTCGAGGGGCCCCCCAGCGCTCTCAGGGTGGAACTGTACGCCCCACACGCGACGACCTGAATCGAACGTTGACTTGATCCCTTCCACCGACGAATCGTTGCAGTTGATGAAGAAAGGCTCCCAGCCTTCCGGGAACGGATCTTGTAATCGTAGGGCATATTGATGGTTTTGGCTGTATCGCTAGTCAGCAAACAGAAAAGGGAGGAAGAAAGGCAGAAGAACAAACCTTGTAACGTAAACTCTACCCGCTCGAATAGATCCCGACGATGCGAGTGCCAGCACAGGCTGATTGTGTCCGCGGTTCCCAAATGTCATGCGATAAGCATCGAGGCCAGCAGCCATGCCGATAATTTGGTGACCCATACAAATCCCGAATATAGGCTTCCGCCATTCGTCCAGCGTGGTACGAAGCTTTTGTGCCGTGGACCAACAATGCTGCGGGTCTCCAGGCCCATTGGATAAAAAGAGACCATCGTATCCATCGCGAATCGCATTGAAGTCGTAGTTCCATGGCAGAACAGTGACCGCTGCACCGCGCCGCACGAGGGCGCGTAGTATGTTGGCCTTGGCGCCAAAGTCGAGCACAGCGACTCTAACGTCGCCCGTCGGGTTAAGTATGTACGGCTCCTTTGTGGAGATCTTATCAACGAGGTTCTCCTGGCTGGGATCCCAATACTCATTCTCCTTGGGTGGTGGTAGGCCCGCGTCATCCCCAACGGCGAGGCGGCCAAGGGTAGTGCCTTGATCACGGAGCAGGCGGGTGATAGCACGCGTATCGACGCCAGTGAGGCCAGGAACGTTGTACCGCGAGCACCAGGTGTGGAGGGACTCAATCGCTGTGTAATGCGAAAATTTTTCGGCCACATCGGCGACGACGACAGCAGTACACTGGACGCCAGAAGACTCCAGAATAACACCTACGTCATGCGAGTCGCGGGGAGCTATATTATGCGGGACGCCGTAGTTGCCGATGAGGGGTGTGGTAAAGACAAGGATTTGACCACGATAGGAGGGGTCGGTCATGGACTCCGTATCTGACATCGTATAAGGAACCCGAAAGTTCAAAGGAGAAGACGCGTACAAGACGTTATGGAGGTAGAGAAAACAGTTTCTCCAAATGTACTGCGCGGAGTACCAAAGGAATAGCCCGTGAAGGATTGGCCCGTTTTGAGGTGGAGGACGGCTGGGATGGAAGTGGATGACCGGGCATGAGTTGCAAAGCCACGAGAAGCGGAAGAAACCCGAAAAAAGAGGCGAGTAATCATCTTGTGCCTTCGGTAGAATTGTGTGATTTAGTGGCTGGGGAGCGAAAAGACAAGGTCGCTGAGATAGCTGTGTCGTGGTGTGAGTAATAGAAAAAGGAGATGAGAACGTCAAACACACTCGTCACGGGTGAACTTGTTGTAAGTCATATACTGGCGGGGCGTTGCCCGGTTGACGAGGAGTAGAGTTGAAACTGGCCGATGATAAGTACGATAAAGTCATTTATTTTTATTTTTATGATTTTCTGCGGTTCCCACGCTACACGTGTTCCTGTACATCATACGCCATGATCACGTTTCTCTTACTGACCATCACGAGCTGAGTGCTGCCGCCATGTCACTGCCAGTACTGGAATTCTCTACCTGAGTCATGGCGTTGGAAAATGCACGTACCATATGCGAAAGTGTGACAACAGTAAAACCCCGCATCTTGGATATCTGAGAATAATACGCTCACACTTTGATGGTACTGACGGTCCAGCTGCAGAGCAACATCCTCATCGACCTGGGAAGAACGTCTTTGGGCTTTCAAAACGCACTTGTATTGGGGGGCCAATCCTTCTGGTTTTTCCGAGGTAAATCTATAGAACAAGTCAGAAGGGTCCTCCATCATTGCCAGACTGGTGCCGTTCTAACTTGCACCTTGAACTTCAAGTACCCTAAACCTACAAGAGCTGTCGATGACTCTAACTCGGAGGATGCGGGAGATGATAACGATGGTTAAGAGTATGACTCAGTAACATCAGACTTCTGCAGCGCGTCGCCAGATGGATCTCAGACAATTTTACACCCCAGTCAGTTCCCTACGACAACCGTGTGACAAACATTCACCGTGACGCCCTCCCTGCGCGTTCGGTATATCCTGCGAAAAGTCACCCCGGCGTTGCACTCACCTTTCAAAAAAAGCCCCATTTATCTCGTCAGGACTGATTTTCTGTCAATGCCGATCGCACGCCCAGTGGAGGCAGGGCCGATACCCGATGGAAAAGGGCAGACGCGACAATTCCTTGGAGAGGCTCGATGTCGAAAGCCAAGGTCAGGTCGAAGTCGTCCAGAACGCCACCTGGTACCGAGTTTCATGTCAGCCGGCATGGTCGTTGGTGGTATGAACCAGTTCGGCACTCGTCTTCTAGGTTTCATCGAGGAACCAGTATTCATTACGGCGAGAGGTGCATCGGCGGAGCGTTACGTGCGCTCCTTAGTACCGTTTCTTCTTGATTCATCTTACCTATGCGGAGATGCTACGAACAGGAAGATACAGTAACATGCCACAAGACGGTGCCAAGTGTGCCCACTGGCGGGCCGAGGATTCTGAACTGCCCGAAGATCTCGAACATGTTAATGTGAATGTTGTGGGCCAGCTAGACACCGCCATGGCAACGAGATATGACGAGGCGTTAGCTCCAAGTAAACATCCGCGCACCAGAAAGAGCGTACTGCGAACTGACAGAAAATGGATATTCAAGTTATCGATGTCGGAGGAGCTCGCAAGAACATCACTGATCATGGGAACTATCCAGGCGTGGAGATTGGGGAGGCTGGGGGGCTATTGCAAAGAGTGAGATCGACCGCAGAAGTGAGGGTTTACCACTCTTGTGCAAAACCCCCACTTCTGCGGTCGATTAAGGGTTAGCACGTTATCGCGTTATCGAGTCATCGGGTCATCAGATGCATCAGATGATACATGCGAGTGCCAGTGGCCGCCACGGTTACACGTTACACTTCACTGGCACACACGGCACGTGCGATTTGACAATTTGACTTTGGGCCCGGTATCGGAAACTTGAAGTACGACGGAAACATACAGAACAGAAGGGCTTGTCTCGTATTGACTTGACCTCTTGGAGGACGTATCGTACGTGTTCAGACAACGGGGTGGAGATTACAAACCGTTTTGATTTTGGCCCGGTCGACGAAAAAAACGCCGAAAGGAGGAATCAGCCCGTGTTTGCCATGTTACACTGGCAGTACTATGGGCGACTATCCGCTGACATCCTTGGCGTCTGCTGGCCCAGGCGCTAATTTACACGCCCCGACGCCTTTGCCAAAGATATGGATAGACTCGTTCCATCGATTTCCCGCTGCTTTCTCCCTCCTTTTCGCGTCGCCCCTTGCCGCTTTCTTCATTCATTCCGATCCCCTAGTAGCGTCGGCCGCTTCGCCTTCGCGTCCCTCTCAAGCAGCAAATATCATGGCCACTCTTTTTTCCGAGTACGAGGACGGCACAGAGTCAAGGACCACGGTCTCCTCACTTCCATCGCCTTCCTGATCTTGGTGCCAATCGGCGTCCTCACCGGGTGATACCTGCGTACCTTCACCAATGAGTGAGTTCACCATCGCACCGGGCCTCCTCCGACCCGGAACGCGACATTTCATGCTCTGCGCGCACGGGCGCGTCCTCCTCGTACTACCTAGATGGTGGAAGATACATTGGTTCTTCAACTTCTTTGTCGCCGCGCCAATCGTCTACGCTGCGTTTGGCATGGCTGTCTCCGCCAACAATCTCTCCCACTCTCCGATAGATCACCACAAGGTGATGTTCTTTTCTGCCGTGTAAGCATGCCGGCGAACATTAATCGTCAGCGCGCGCTGTTGCGACTCGGCGGGTCATCGAACAGAGAGTCGGCTACGCCATCTTTGCCTTGTACAGTTTTCAGCTCTTGCTTGGCATGTTCATTCATGGCGTTCGCACCCCGTCCCTCTTCATCGCCCACCTTCCACAGCATTACCTCCACGCGGCGCTTGGCTTGGCCATACTCGCGATGGCAGGCTACCAGGTTCGTCACCATCCCGTCAGCTGCAGCTATATCTGAATGGCCTCGGGGAAATAGGTCCACCACGGGCTCTACACCGAATGGCCACAGGCAATGGGTGATGTCTACCCTATCCCAGCTTCGGCGAAGCACGCCTGGTTGGCGCTTCTCATCGTAAGTGGCGTGAGCAAGGGAGAATACTTATCACGACTAAACCTAATGCGTGCTTCGTTCCGATAGATCTTCTGGGTCCTGTACGGCTTCGGGTTGCTGTTGTTGCCTCGTCAATACGAGCATGAACGTGAAGACAGGCTATCAAGACAAGATAATCCTGAGGAAAAATCATAATGTGCTCAGGTTGTATTACTTGTATACCGTAGTTTTGACCCAGCTTGTTGGGAACATATTCAATGATAACCGTGCGTTTTTTGCTGACGGGGGGGCACAATATTCCTGATGTAGCACGTCTTCGCGCCATCACGTCACCGTGTGGGGAAGCATGTGACCCAGAGATGATTAGATGACGGCGTCAGACTGATGGGACTTGCCAAGGCAGGTAAGCAGGATCACATCAATATCAAGGCACATGTAATTGCCACTCATCACTGTCCCTGACGCTTTTTTACATCTCGACAAACCTCCCAGCCCACGCCCTCTCCTGATAACTGGCTCCTTCACAGAGCAGGCGAGGCCCACTGGCATCTTATTGTACATCCAGTACTGGATAGCCTTTCATCATCGTTACAGCGTCAACTTCATTCAAAGCCTAGGCGCCATCAGTCTCGAATAAAGCGTTTTTGACTTTGGCCCATTGATGAATGAAATACCTCATACTCCGCTGCCGCTGGGTCGGGGTAATGGACTGACGACTGACAAGCGTGTACATGTGACGTATCCGATGGCCGATGGGAACAAACTGAAACGTACACCAAAATCAATGGCACGCCAATATCAATGATGCCTGGCATCGACGTAACACATATACTCGACCCATCAATTTCTCGCCTCCGTCTTTCTTCCCTGCGCCTCCCTCCCCTTTCTTTCCAACTACTCACCGTCGGGCTTCCCCTTCGCGTCCCGCCCGAGCAGCAAGTTCTATGGCCACGATTCCCCCACCAGAGTACGAGAGAAGAATCCGGGTCCACGCCTTCCTCGCGTCCACCACCTTCCTGATCTTGATACCAATCGGCGTCCTCATCCCGCGATACCTGCGTACCTTCTCCAACCGGTGAGTCCACCCCCGCATCCCCTGAGACCCAGAACGGGACAATTCATGTTCTGCGCCCGCCCGGATCCTCATCGTGCCACCTAGATGGTGGTGGATACACTGGTTCTTCTGCTTCTTTGTCTCTGCCCCAGTCGCCTATGCAGCATTGGGCATGGCCGTCTCCGCCAACCACATCTCTCACAATCCGATAGATCACCACAAGGTAACGTTTTTTTTGCCATATCGAACGTTGTTTCGGCACCTGATCACCCCATTACAAACCGGTCATCGAACAGAGAATCGGTTACGCCATCTTTTCCCTGTACACCTTTCAGTTATTGCTGGGCGTATTCATCCATAGTATCCGCACTCCATCCCTCTTCATCAGCCATCATCCACCGCAGAATTATCTCCACTTGGTAGTGGGTGCCTCATTACTCTCGCTGGCAGGCTACCAGGTTCGTACTCTCTCCTGTCGGTTGCCATTACAGCTGAAGTGCGGACCTGTCACACTTGATGGTTGGGGAATAGGTCCATTACGGGCTCTACACCCAATGGGCAAAGGGGACGAAGAACATTCACCCAATCCCAGAATCGGCGAAGCACGCCTGGTTGGCGCTCCTCATCGTAAGTGGCGTGAGCGACCGAGAAGAATTATCAGGACTGAACATGACGCGCGCTTCGTTCCGATAGATCTTTTGGGTCCTGTACGTTTTTGGGTTGCTCTTGTTGCCTCGTCAATACAGGCAGGAGCGGGAAGGCAGGCTACTACGACAAGATAGGCCTGAGGAAAAGTCGTAATATGCTCAGGTTATATACGCATAATATTAACCCAGCCCGCTCAGCTGGGAACATATTGGTGATGCTAATTATGATGCTCTTTCTGATATTTCTACGGATCTGATATGAAGGACGCCGCCCCCTTAGCGCCCCGCAACCTCCGTCGCAAACCAGTCAGCAAACCACCTCAACCGGGCCACCGCGATACACATTTCGTACAGCTCCACGGCCCGTTAGCATCACGTGGTCGTTTGGGTTAAGCGATATCGCTATAGGGGGCCCGTCGCGGCGACGCTTGGCCTCCGCGAGCACCCGTGGCTCAAGGGCCTCTGCGTCGGGCGACTCATCTCATGTTTTCATCTCAGATGACACCCGTACTCGCGACAAACGCGACACTTCACGCAAGCGTCCTGCATCTCCTTCCCCTTCCTCGGCTCGTCCAGCGTCTAGGCAACGCACTGCTTCTGCCAATTCAGAAGATCTCCAGTCAAGACCATCTCGGCACGGGCCCAGTCACCGCCCACCTAAAAGGTTGGCTGGCCCACGGCATTGGGATGCGACTAATCTAGGCTACCTATGGTATCAAGGATCGCAGGATCGTCGTTGCGGCCGCAGAGCTACAAGACCGCATCCGGGAGGGTTTATGCATGAATCTGTGGGCTCGTCAACGTCGTTGCTGGCTGATGCCATGGCCCATTCACCTCGCCCGCGTGTTGTTGACACCGTGGAGCTCCGCCGACGAGCTCTATACTAAACCGTAGCACCGATCCAGGTGTGCGTCGCTGGGATGCTGGGATGTTGGGCCACTGTAAGCGTAAGTCCAACCGTGAAACGCGCGGCGTCAAGTGGGTCATGCACGGGTGCCAGTAACCTGCGACCTGCAGGGTCGGCCTACCCCTTGTTGCAAAGACTCCATTACAGCGCCGACTTTATACGACGCACGGGCGCCATCAGTCTCCAAGCGTTTTTTTCAACTTTGGTTCTGAAGGCCAACATGCTGCGAGATGGTCACCGCTCGGCCAGGTATGACGTGTTCGATAGAGTGCCTCGTTGATGAATGACTCAGAAATGACTTAATACTTGACTGTGGCGGGTTACCCGGTGTTGTAAGTAGGCAACAAGGGCTTGCCAGTGTCTCTTGTTAACCGACTCGGACTGCTGTGAACTTCCTGGAGGACGTACAGTACGCGCTCAGGAAAGGACGGGTGATGGACAGATGGAAACGCTCCGTTCCCCCCCTGCGGGCCAAACAACGCCACTGTATCGGCGTGTCGAGTTTATTATTGAGTGAGCGAGTGGATGAGGCGCCTACGCGGCAACCCCTGGCCTTTCATGCGGCGTCCACCTTGTTGTGATGATTTCTCGCGATTGTTGATCTGTTGAGGTCGAATAAACAGCAGCAGTACGTGTCATGATGGGCGACTATTCGGGTGCAGTCTTGTGGAAGACGGCAACGGCATAAGTGACGGCATTGTCCCCATGCCGAGTCGTACCGCGAGTGACTACTATCCGATGGGAACAAGCCGTCGGTAGGGCGCCAGCTTTTACAAGTACGAACACTAATACTAGAATGACACACATCACATATAAATATACTCCGAGTCGTCCCATCAAACTTCTGCCCCTTTCCCGCTCCCCTTGCGCGCTGTCCCTTCTTTCTTCATTCCGACCCTCCCAGGCAGCGTCGGGCTTCGCCTTCGCGTCCCGCTTAAGCAACAGATACCATGGCCATTCCTTTAACAGAGTACGAAAAAAGGGTCAGGGATCACGCCCTCCTCGCGACTATCGGCTTCATGATCTTGATCCCGATCGGTGTCCTCATCCCGCGATACTGGCGTACCTTCTCCAACCGGTGAGTTCACTCCCGCATTCTATGCGACCCCAGAACGGGACATTTGATGCACGGCGCACGAAACGTACTACGTAGGTGGTGGTGGCTACACTGGTTTATCAACTTCTTTATCTCTGCCCCGATCGTCTACGCGGCATTGGCCATGGCCGTCTCCGCAAATGATCTCTCCCACTATCCGTTAGATCACCATAAGGTAGCGTTTCTTCTGCTAACGACATCTAATCGCCCCATCCGTTACAATTCAATCATCGAATAGAGAGTCGGTTACGCCATCATTGCCTTGTACAGTTTTCAGCTATTGCTGGGCGTATTCATCCATGTCGTCCGCACCCCGTCCCTCTTCATTGCCCACCGTCCACCCCAGAATTATATCCACGCGACAATAGGCTTAACGATACTCGCGATGGCAGGCTACCAGGTTCGCACACTCTCCTGTTTGTTGCCGCTACAACTGAAAGGCGGGCCTGTCGCATTTCATGGTCGTGGAAAATTAGGTCCATTACGGACTCTACACCCAATGGCCCCTCATGACGGGTGACGTTCACCCTGTCCCAGAATCGGCGAAGCACGCCTGGTTGGCACTTCTCATCGTAAGTGGCGTGAGCGACCGCGAAGAATTATCACGACTGAAAATGACCCGTGCTTCATTCCGATAGGTCTTCTGGACCCTGTACGGTTTCGGGTTGCTCTTGTTGCCTCGTCAGTACAAACAGGAAGGAGAAGGCAGGCTACTAAAACAAGATAAGTCTGAGGAAACGTCGTGATGTGGTCGGGCTGTATACCCATAGTTTTACTCGCCTCGTGGGGAACATACTATCGTGATATTTCTTTGCGTGTCTTCGGATATGATATGAAGGACAGGGCTCTGTCTTGTTACATGTTCCTCTAGTTATATTATTTGGTTTTTCTTCATCAAATATGAGATGACGTAAACAATATTGCTCGACAGGTGGCGGAACACTCGACTCTACTCTGTCCGCAGTCCGTCCCAGAACCCAGAAGATGAGCTTTTGGGACACCTCTTTCTCTATTCCAGGAACATCGACTCCACCGTCTCAGACGGCGGAGCAGCATTCACCGACCTTAAACGACGAGGTCACTGAGGTCTTCGGACAACTCGAGCGGTTTTGGGGTGGTTTCAGGAAGCAGGTGAGTGTGAGCTCAAATACGATAACCTAGCGCTAATCCTGCGCCTGCCTCCAAAGGGTCAGACTGCTATCCAGGCTGCGCGCAAGGACTTGGGGGACTATGTCTCGCAGGCGCAGAAAGGCATCAACAACCAACTCGCGACACTCTCCGTCTCCACCCCTGTCCCGGCCGCGGACGCAGATGCGCAGCTTACTGCCTCGTCATCAACGCGTGACCTAGCAGACTCTATCACGACAGACGGTGGCGAGAGCAGTTCAACGTCCTCGTCGACTTCATCATCCACCGCAACGCTCCCCGATCCACATCAGCAACAGCAACAACAACCGCAAGAGCGGGCATGGTCGCCGACCCAAACACTCTTCACGCGCCTGCAGTCCTCGCTTCCACCAGATTTGCTCACCACCATCCGTGACACGATCCCGATCCCAGACAGCGTGCGGGACCCCCAAGCGCGCATGGACCTCGCGCACGCGGCGCAAGCGCGCGTGCAGGGTGCCGCCGCGCGGGGCGAAGAGCTCCTGCGTGGCGCGAGCGTGCTTTTCCGCGACGCTGTGCGCGTCGTCCCGCCGGATCCGCAGACAACTGCCTCCTCCGCCTCTCACTCCCGCTCTGCGTCTGGGTCCGCGCCGCTGGGCGAAGCTTCCGCCGCCTCCACGGTACCTGCGACGCGCCGCGGTGCCCTGTTGCGAGCTTTGCGCTCGAACTCTGCGATTCTCCGTATCGACCCTGCCGGCGAGGAGCGCTCGGCCGTGCTGTTTGCTACGTGGGTCGATGCCGCCGGGCGGGATATTGTTCGCGACGAGCCCCGGCGCGAGTCGGAACTGACTGCTGACGATGGGATGCTGAGGAGTACGCTTTCGACTTTGGGTGCGTGTCTCCACACCCGTTTCTGACGGATTGTATATTGGTGCTGATGTTGACATCTTGGCATCAAGTACCAGAGGAGCTATCCGAGGACGTGTTTTGGACACGGTATTTCTTCCGCTTACATCAGATCAACCAGGAGGATGAACAGCGGAGGGCCGTGCTCTCAGGTAAAGTGCCCCCATTTCTCTCATGCCGTCAGTCCCTAACGCCGCTGACTGCTCAAAACTCGTAGCGGGCCCCGCGGAACAAGATGATGAATTCAGTTGGGAGGATGAGGATGAGGACGCGGCGCCGAAAGAACAGCTCTCGCCAACCCCACCCACCGCACCGGTTCTGAATCGGGACAGGCAGCAGAGTGCAAACGCCACATCTGGAAGCATGAGTCCACAGCGAAGCGATGACAGCTTTGATATTGTCTCTTCGGGTCGGGCGAGCGCGGCTGGCGACGCGGGTGCTGCCCCCGTTCACAAGAAAGAGACTTCGGATGGCGATGAGGATGATGAGGAAGATGAAGATGAGGAGAGCGATTGGGAATAATCATGTGTTCAATATGGTTTGTATCTGTGCTCGGGACGGGAAGTTTGATGTGTGGGGATTGATTAATATTGATTTGACGGTCTCGCTCTGAGTCGACTCAGTCGAGTCGCTCACGATATACCCCCTACGTGTTTGCCTCTGAGTGAATTTATCTATGTCTTTTGTACATCATACAATCATACAATACGCATGGATTCTGATGCGTAAAGCCACAAAGAAACAACGAATTGATGGTTCTCTCCGAGTCTAGTGATGTGCGGCAGTTTACAACCCTCAGCACTTGGAGATCCGAGATCCGGGTATAAGTGATAAGCGGCTCGGAACCAGCTGTTTCTGCACCTCTCTGCACGCCCCGTAACGAGCTCCTACACACCTGCGAACACGTCGCTCAGTGTGGCAGAAAACGTTGGGGCTGTCTCATGCGATTTTGACATGATTGCGGAAAAATTAGCTCGACTTGGTGAAAATAAAAATACTTGCATGTCTCCCCCTGACGCAAAATATATTGCTTCTCCCACACATTCACATCAAAGTATATATTATGAACATATGTCCATGATACCAACACTTTGGGCCATGTCCGAATAAGATATGAAAGCCAAGAAAACCAAACTTGTCATGTAGAAGCAGCCCACTGGCAAACGCCGGCGATTCTAACACGGAGGGCCGTTGAGCGTATTTACGTTCATCACCCCGTTTGAATCGTATAAACTGGTGAACGGCTGACACCGGCGGCGGTCGCCAGCGAGAGCGAGAGCCCCATAGAGTAAGACTACGACATGAGATAGAATAGAAAACATCGAGGCATGAATACATGCCCACAGCACTATGACGATGGCAGCTGCGACAGAAGATCTCACATTACAGGAGTGAGCAAGTGCAGTCAGATGCATGGCAAACATGCTTGCAGTCCTCAGTTGTTTATTGAAAGCACTTTATATTTGGTAAGATACACTAGGAAGTCTACCAGAGATAAGTGCTGGGTAGCAGATTAGCACTACTCAGCACTGAAGCATAAGCAAGACCAAGAAGCATAAAGTGTCGGCAAGAAAAGACATGTTTTGCTGATGACCTTCACTCAATGTAGATCACATTAACATTATCAAAATGTCAATTAAGCTCATTGAGCATGCGAGAAAAGAGATGGGCCATGATCTTGATATTGTCTTCCGGGCTGTAAGGATTGAGCTCAGCCTCAGCTCAGTTGACAGGACGATATGATGAGGGTTAACTCACGCAACATCACGCTGGCCCACGTTCAGGTTCAGGCTGCCCATGGCTTTGCTCAGTGGGTCCGGCTCGTGACCGTGACTATGAATGGGCCGAAATGAGAGACTTGCCACCAAAAAGGACAAAAGTGTAAATGAAATGTACGCACGAGGGGTCCACTGACATCCTTGTTGGATCCATCCTTGTTAAACCCCAGCCAAAGTCACTGACATCCCAAGGGCGCGGAGAACAACCTTTCACTCACACTGTGGGAGGGTATTCATTGTAAGTGCCCGAACTGAGTGTGCCCGGGTGCAAACCACCGGCACTGGCAGGTTGGTTATTGAAACCGACGTCACGGTTACCCTCACTAGTAGGTGAGGATGGTCGGACATTGATTTCGGGAATGCCACCGGCAGGATCGGGTTTGAAAGTATCCAAGTTATTCAACTGCGGCTGCTCGAGACCACTGGCAGCACGGGCATTAATGCCATCGTCAGCAGCACCGGATTTCACCCTAGGGTAGGAATTCCACTTATCAGGAAGGCCCGGCCTTTAAACTTGACAAGTAGATTTCCGTACCTGTACTGAGTTGGGGCAGACAGAGCAGGGGAAAAAATAGATGCGGCGAAGGCAACGACAGCGAAATTCATGTAAGAGCGCATGTTCGAAAATATTTGTTATGAATGAAAAAGATCCGAGTGGGCGTGAATGCAATGACTCGAAGTGTGCGAACGAAACGTCTGGGCTAGTACATGGGGGAGTCAAGATCATGGCCATACCTACAAGACAAGGCTCGTGCTCACCAACCAGTGCCTTGGAAAGGAACGAATGGAATGTTGAGGGAGGGGCAGAGGAATCCTTCCTTCCTGACGGACAGCGACAAATTTATACTGTAGTAGAGAGACATCGGTCGTGGCTACTTGGAAATCGCGGTATGCATCGCGGTCGCGGATAGATCTTAAAAAATTGGCCATAAGTGCTGGAAGGACCCCCGATACAGTAATGCCAGCTGAGGTGACCGACGCTGGGTCGGGTGAAAGCTTGATCATGATATCCGCGATCCGCGGTTAGTCTGATCCCGCACACCGGTACCGGTCCGTCACGGTCCACCCTTGAGATCTAGCTTAAGATCTAGATCTAAGGAGAGGGAACCAAGTAGATAAGAATAAGGAATCCATCGACAAGGATATGATGTATCAGTACCCTGGACTGGAGTAGTAAACATTGTACTACTTCACGGCTCAATACCTGGCCCAGTAGTGTGTCAAGGCATGTATTAGAAATTTGTTATGAAATTTCTGGAATTTCTACGATTTTGTTACACCCACTAGAGGTCGGATACCAAGTCCACCACTCTCGCGCCTGGACCGCCAGATTTTCGGGATGTCGGACCGGTCCACCCGGGGTCCTCGGGTAGCTCATTGTGATGGCCACGACCAGCCCACCTTTGTTACCATAAACTTCTCATGTATTTAGATTACACGGGACCGCGCCTTGACCTCAGTCTCAAGCGGTATAAAAATTGGATTTAAAAAAAAAATTGGCCACGCCGATTTCCGACAAAAGAATCGGGCTCAATGGCGATGCTTACTCTTGACCGGCTGATAAATCCGATTGGCATGACGACATTTTGGCCCCTCTCCTCTCTCCTCTACTATTCTTCGTTTCTAGCCGTTGGCCCAAATATTGATATTTTTGATAGTTGTCGCTATGTCTCTCTTCGCAATATATGTGATTTTATTGTTTTGCGTCGGCTGCCTGATCGGACGAACTGCCTTGGCGTCTCATTGAGTCATTTGGTCGCTGGCCACTCAGTCGCCGACTCGCCGACCCTCAAGGTCTCATGTCGGGTATAGGAGGTCTGCGGCGTAAGTCGAAGTCTGACAAGATCTGACTTGCCCTTAACCCCTCACCGTCGAGGTCGCGGGCAGGGGTCGCAGGGCAGGGCCTGGAACTAGAAGTCGGCGCTCGGGGAGGAGGAGGAGCGGAGAATCACACACGAAGGGGGAATAAATACGTCATTGATTGCCCAGAACTGACTCAACTGCCAGTGAGGTGCAGTGCCGGACTAACAAGACAGACACAATACATAAACGAGGAAGCAAAAGTAAAAGTAGAGACGGCGCTGGCCCTTCTGATGTATGTAGAATCACGGCCCGGTAAGTACCAATTAGGCAATTCCCCCCTGGCTTGCCTGTACCCGCAGCGTTTAGATGTGCCCCCGACCGCACCCCCTCATAACCCAAATAAATGACCTAGATATGTTGTACATAGTCTTAATCACTCATTTTAGGTGTTTTTTAAGCGCACACTGTGTTTTTACAAGCAGGAACACAATATTTTATGTTTTGTTTCAATTTTTGGTCGGAAAAATGAGCGCTTATTATCTTAAAAAAATCTAATCTACAAGTCTTATTCTACTTCTAAATGCGGTCCTAATGCACGTTGT
>Ga0137397_10001756_pt1 | contig 15131 bp, 9 predicted proteins | sample czorhiz116metaG_FD_106658 | JGI IMG/M metagenome (GOLD analysis project Ga0137397, IMG submission 106658) | Vadose zone soil microbial communities from Angelo Coast Range Reserve, California, USA - czorhiz1.16 metaG | ecosystem: Environmental > Terrestrial > Soil > Vadose zone | place: USA... | reverse complement strand
CGAGGAGGATCCAGTATAACCGGCAGACTGTGCTTTACCCGGAGACAAACTGGCGGTATAAAGAAGGGGAACCCGAATCCCACAGGAGGGCGCGATGAGACCTCGACCGCTGATTTCATGGGCTGCGGCAGCCACAGCCGTTCTGCTCTTCAGCAGCGCCCCCGCCGTGGGCGGGGTCCATCTGTGGCGGATCTCTGAAATCTTCAGCAACGCCGACGGCACCATCCAGTTCATCGAGATGACCACGTGCTGCGGCTCGGCCGGGGGGGAGATCTTCGTGGGCGGTCAGGCCCTGTCGAGCAACAGCCATGTCTTCAACTTTCCGGGCAACCTCACCATGGCGACCGTCAACAAGCATCTCCTCCTGGCCACGAGCGGCTATGCCGCCCTGCCGGGGGCGCCGGCGCCCGACTACATCCTTCCGAACAATTTCTTCTCGACGACGTCCGACACCATTTCCTTCGCCGTGTACGACACGCTCATCTTCCCGTCAGGCGCTCTGCCCACCGACGGCGCCATGTCTCTCAACAAGAACCCCGAAGACGCCACCGATACGACCTTCCGCGGCGTCAATTCCCCCACGAACCTTCACGAGCAGACCGGCACGGTCAGCGCCGTCAGCGGCCCGCCGGCCGTCCCGGACGGCACCGGTGGATTGAGACCGGTGACGGTGGCCTCCCTCACCCCGGACGGATCGAGTCTTCAAGTCTCGTTCGACGCCGCGGCCTGCGCCAACGGCGCCGACCATCACATCCTGTTCGGCCAGCGCAGCGGGTTCCCCGCCGCCCCCGCGGGGAGCTTCACACTCCTCGGGAGCGTCTGCAACATCGGGAACGTCGCCCCCTACACCTGGTCCGGAGTCCCGGTGTCGACGGACGGGTCGAACCTGATCTGGTTCCTGGTGGTGACCACGGATACGACGCGGATCGAAGGCTCGTGGGGCGTGTCGAGGAACGCGCAGGGAATCGAAGCGGAGCGCATGGGCCCCGGGACGAACGGCGCCTCGGGGACCTGCGCCCCCGACAAGAGCGTCGCCAACGCCTGCGGTCACACGCCCCTCTAGAACAAGAGTCTCAGAGTCCCGACGGCGATCAGGGCGGGGTGCCGGAGACCGGCCGGCCGCCGTCATACTTCACGCGATGGACCGCGCAGTAGCCGTCCGTGATGATGGCGCCGGCGCAGGTCTCGCACTTCCGCGACATGTCGACGGCGGCCAGGAGGATGGTGTAGGCCTTCGCGAGCTCGTCGAATTCCCGCCGGTCGTCGAGAGCGAACGAACCGGCGATCCCGACGTGGTCCTTGTCGCACCAGCCGATACCGCGCGTGTGCTTCCGGCAGGTCCGACAGGTGAGAGTCGCCGGGTCGATGGGCCGCGCCCGGGCGAGGTGGTAGGTCAGGGGGGACAGGAAGGCCTCGCCATGCACGAACCCCATCTTGTGGATGGGACAGTAGCCGTCCTCCTGCAGGGCCTTCCGGCAGGTCTCGCACTTCACCTCCGCGGGAATGATGTCGTGCCCGTGGGCGTCCAGCACCTCGTAGAGAAACCGCGACCGGACTTCGAGCCCCGCCATGTAGCCGGTGTTCGCGGACTCGCACCAGCCGTTGATCCGCTTCGCCTCCTCGCACGAAGAGGCGACGTGCGCGCCGGCCGCCGCCGGGAGGGCGAGAGCGAGGACACAGACGACTTGCGCGATGCTTTTCATTTCCTGACGTACTTCCAGTTGCGGATCTTCCCCTCGGCCATCCATGCGACGGATGTCTCCATGCGGCGCCGGCGCGTCTCCTCCCCCTTCGCCTCCGTTACCCAGTCCACGTAGTCCTTCCTGTTGGAGTAGGTGAACCCCTCGAACGTCTCCAGGGCAGCCCGGTTCTTCCGCAGGGCGGCCATGAAAGAGCCCGGGACGCTGAGCTTCCTCCCGCCCCTGGGCTTGCTCCGCGTGGGCGACTTGATGCCGCGCTCGTTCAGCTCGACGGCGGCCCTGACCAGCCGCATCAGGACCCGGTCGCCGGGGAGCTGCGACAGGGACGTGATGCGGCCGAACTGCCCCATGGCCTTCCCTTCGCCGCGGGGCAGCCGCGCGATCCGATCCCGGAGCAGCGCCTCCTTCCAGAATCCGAAGACGCAATGCTCCTTGAACGCGGCCATGGCGCAGACGATCCCCTTGTGAGTGAAGGAAGGGGAGCCCCACTTGAGAGTCTCTTCGATCGAAGGACAGGCGGCATGCACCACCCCGCGCAGGTGCCTCAGGATCGGCCTCGCGAAAGGGGCGGATCGGCCGATGTAACCGTCGACGCGGCGATCCTTCCATCCCATGAGTGTCTTCCCGGCCCCTACTTGCGGGCGAAGGTGTATTCGCCGGAGGGGTCGATCTGCTTCAGGGCGGTCACCCGGCCGTCCGACACCACGAACTCGAACTGGAGATCGGAGAACTCCTTGACCTTGAACTTCCGGGGCCGCCACGGGATCAGGGGCATGAACGGCTGGCCCGGGAAGGTCACGCCGAACGTGCCGTTCTCCTTCAGGACGACCTCGAACACGGCCCCGGTCGCCGTCTCGTAGGTGCCCGCGTACGGGCGCAGCGTGGTCAGGGTGGACAGCTCCGCCGGCACGCGGCGGACGAACGTGACCTCCGCCTCGTCGAGCGACACCAGCGCCTTGTCGATCTCCCCCTGCGGGTTCGTCGAGAAGTTCACCGACCATTTGCCCTCCTGCTCGTCGTCGGGCGTGTCGAAGCGGTCGTAGTGGAAGTGCGCGAGCGGCAGCCGGATCTTGTGGAACTCGAACTGCAGGCCGGAGTCCTTCTCTGTGATCGCGAGCACCCCGTAGGCGGGATGCTCGTACTCCCCGGCGTAATCCTCGAGGGGATGGGAGGGCTTCGTCCCGGCGACGCGTCCGCCGCCGGACTGCGCCCGCGCCGCCTTGTCGGCCTCCTTCCCCTTCAGCCGGATCGCCAGCTGGCGCTCGCTCCAGGGCGTGGGGTCGAGCCCCAGGAGGCGCTCGTAGACGTTGTAGGTGACGACGTTGTAGAGCGGCGCCGCGTGATCCCCGATGACCAGGACGATCGCACCGAACCCGTCGTTCGGCATGAAAGAGACCTGCGAGTGGAAGCCGTTGATGTCGCCGCCATGGAAGGTGAGCAGGTGCCCGCGATAGGAGGCGGTGAACCGTCCCATTCCGTAGGCGGCGTTCAGGAGCTCGCCGTAGCCGCGCGCCTCCAGCTGGGTGTTCGGCAGGGCGACCGCGGGCTGCAGCGTCGCCCGGAGGACGCTCACGGGAATCACGGTCCGCCCACCGGCCTGCCCGGCGTTCATCAGGGCGATCAGCCAGCGCGACATGTCCTCGAGATTCGAGTCGATGGCGCCCGCCGGCGCGACCCCGGCGGCCTCGCGGTAGTACGGGATCGCATGGAGGTCGAACGAGTCGCGGCGTTCCGTGTACGGCACGCCGTGATCCGCCTGCTTCTCGAGGTCGTCGATCGTGAACACGGTGCCGGTCATCCCGAGCGGAGCCAGGAGACGCTCGCGGACGAAGTCCTCCCAGGATTTCCCCGAGAGAAGCTCGACGATGCGGCCGGCGGCGGCGTACATCATGTTGTTGTACAGGAACGTCTGCCGGAGCGGCTGCGACGGCTCCAGGTACCTGAGCCTGTCGAACAGCTCCTGGCGCGTGAAGTCCGACTTGTACCAGATCGAGTCATGACGGGTGATGCCGGTGCGGTGCGACAGCATGTCCCTGATCGTGACGGTGGCGTTCAGCTCGTCGTTGTAGAACCGGATGCCCGGCACGGAATCGCGGACCGGCTTGTCCCAGTCGAGCTTCCCCTCCTCGACCAGGAGCCCCGCCGCGACTGCGGTGAACAGCTTGGTGTTGGAGGCGATCGGAACGGTCGTCGCCGGCGTGAACGGCTGCTTCCTGCCGTAGTCTCTGAACCCGTACCCTTTCGCGAAGACCAGGCGGTCCTTCACGACCACGCCGACCCCGATGCCGGGGACGTTCCAGTCCTTGACGATCTTCTCCATGTACGCGTCGAGGCCCTTGAGCCTCGTGTCGGGGGCGGGGGCGGGCACAGCGGCCACGGAGGCCGGAATGACGACAGTAACCAGGACACCCAGAAGCACTTTCCAGGCAGGCATTCTGGTGGAGGAATTGGGTCGGTCGTTCAACATTGCTCCGCTTGCTCCGTCAGCGGGAGAGGATCAGGGGCACGATCGCGCGGCGCGCGGCGTTCCGTCAGAGCCGCTTCCCGCGGTTCCCTGGCCCTGCGGGCATCCATTTTGCGCCCGGACGAGGTAGAAGAACGACCGGCCGAGGCCCGGTGCCTCGGGGTCGGAGCAGGTCAGAGCCGAAAAGTCGGTCGCTACGCAGGCGGCGTCCGACACGAAATCGGAGGGGAAGGAAGAACGAATGCCGTCGTAAAGGACGAAGAAGCCACCCTTTTGCAACGGGGCCGACCACTGCAGCGTCCCCGGATCGGGGAGCTGCAGGTTCAACACTTCCGAGGGGGTTGCCCACCATGTCGAATCCGCGTCATTGCAATCGTCACCGTTCGTCACGTAGGACGGAGGCTGGTTGAAAGTCTGAAGCGGGGCGTTAGGTTCGCCGAACTGGTCGCCGTCGGCGTCGTGATAAAAGATTGGAACGGTGCCCGGGCAATAACGTCCTCCGCTGCTCAGGTATGATCCGCCCCAGACCAGCATCGTCGTTCCCGTCCAGACCGCAGAGTGCCAATATCGGGCTCCAGGCGCGTCCTCCAGGGACGTCGGAGCCCAGGAATCGCTCGGGGGGTGATAGCGCGCGCCCGTGGACAGTGGAATGAGGGACGCCGCGGGGATCGAACCGGTCCCACCCCAGACGATCATGACTTCACCCGTCCACACGGCGGTCTGAAAGGCGCGTGGCGTCGGAGCGTTCGCGGTGGAAGTCGCGGTCCAGGCATCGGTCACCGGGTCGTACCGGCCGCCGGTGTTTGTTCTGGAGCAGGTGCTCCCCGCGCAGGCGAACCCGCCCCAGATGACCATGAGACGGCCGGTCCAGATGGCGTTGTGCCAAGATCGAGGCGCCGGGGCGGAGACGGAGGACATCGGTTTCCATGTGTCGGCAGCGGGATCGTACCGGCCTCCGTTGCTGGGCGCAGTTGTTCCGCCCCAGACCATCATTTCGTTCCCCGTCCAGACCGCCGTGTGATCGGAGCGGGCCTGCGGAGCGAGGGTCGTCGATGTGGCTATCCACCTGTCAGTTGCTGGGTCATATCGTCCGCCGCTGTTCAAAGCGACGACTCCGGTCCACCCTCCCCAGACGACCATCTCGCGCCCCGTCCAGACTGCCGTGTGACCGGAACGAGCCGACGCAGCGAGGATCGTGGATATTGCGGTCCACGCGTCGCTCTGAGGATCGTACCGGCCACCGGTGGCGAGGAGGGCGTTGCCGTCGCCTCCTCCCCACACGACCATCTCCTGGCCTGTCCACACCGCGGTGTGGCCAGCGCGCGCCGAGGGTGGGTTCAGCGTGGAGGTCGCGCTCCATGTGTCGATCGCCGGATCGTACCGCGCGCCGCTGCTCAGCACGGAAAAGCCGTTCCCCCCACCCCAGATGATCATGACACTTCCCGTCCAGACGGCCGTCTGCTGCCGTCGGGCCGCGGGTGCCCCGCCTGTAGACGTGGGCGTCCAGGAATCTACGGACGGATTGTATCGGCCGCCGGTGTCGAACGGTGGAAGGGAGCTGCCGCCGCCCCGGCCACCCCACACGATCATCCTGCTTCCGTCCCAGATCGCCGTATGGCTGCTGCGGCCCGCCGGAGCATTGGCTGTGCTCGCTGCCAGCCACGTGTCCGAAGCGGGATCGTAGCGTCCGCCTGTATTGAGAGAGCCCTCTCCGCCCCAGACGATCATGTTCGCGCCGGTCCAAACCGCGGTGTGGCCGTACCGGCTGGAGGCCGCGCCCGTCGTGGAGGTGGAGGTCCACCTGTCGATAAGCGGATCATAGCGCCCCCCGGTGTTGAAACCCGTGAATGCACCTGCATCTCCACCCCAGACGATCATCTCACGTCCGGTCCAGACCGCGGAGTGAGCGTATCGTCCCGAAGGGGCGCCGGCAGTGGACATCGAAGACCACACGTCCGCGACCGGGTCGTAGCGGAACCCCGCGTTCGAAGGTGTACAACGGAACGAGCAGTCGAACCCTCCCCAGAACAGCACTGCGGTCCCCGTCCAGACCGCGGTCTCACCGTCGCGAGTCGTAGGCGCACCGGTCGAGGTCATCTGCGTCCAGGTGTTGTTCACCGGATTGTACCGGCCCCCAGCCATGGAATAGGAGCTGTTGATCGGGCCCCAGACGATCATCTGGCTGCCGGTCCAGACGGCCGCCTGTCGCAGGAGTCCCGGAGGAGCCCCCGCAAGGGAGGTTGCCGTCCAGGTGTCTATAACCGGGTCGTATCGTCCTCCGCTGTTGAAATCGGAACCGTTGTTGCCGCCCCAGATCACCATCAGGTCACCTGTCCAGACGGCGGTGTGCCCGCTCCGGCCAGCCGGTGCGCCGGACATGGACATCCGACTCCACGTGTCTGTAGCGGGGTCGTATCGACCTCCGGTCCCAAGGGCCGGGTTGCCATACCCTGAGCCACCCCAGACCAGCATGAGACTGCCCGTCCAGACCGCGGTGTGCCCGTACCGCGAGTCCGGCACGTCGTCCATGGATCCGTTGTCCCAGGCATCCCCGGGGCAATCGGGTCCCGGCGTGGCGCCGTCCAGGACTCCCGGAGTCGCCGGATCCCGGAGACGGGCGCCGGAAGTCTTCGGAAGCTCGGCATCGAGGCCTTCGCTCACCTCCGGCCACCAGGCGTTCCACGATTTCTTCTGGATCGTGAAGCTCACGAACTCCAGCTCATCCGAACTTCGGTTCAGAACCGTGCGAATGATGAAGAGGTCGCGCTCCTCTTCCACGGGTCCAATCTCGTGGTTACGCGCCGGGACGCGCGCCAGCCATCGCTCGAAAGCCTCGGGCTCGAGGGTCAATCGCGTCCCGTCCGCAGCGAGGCCCGACGCAGACGGCTGCGCCGGGCCTTCAGGGATCGATCCTGTCCGGCGATCACCGCGCACCAGATGGACGATCTCCCGATCGCTCCGATCAGCCAGCAGATCGACCCGTCCATCGATCAACTGCTCTCTGAGCGCCTCGGCCTCGCGCCGGGAGTCCGCGTGAATCGCACGATCGTACGAGAAGAAATTTCTCGACAGTCGGTCGACCAGGGCGGGCCGCGCCAGGCATTCAAGTACAAGCATGGAATCGTTGCCCAGGGCCCCATACAGCTCGCGAAGTCGTTCCGGCAATTTGGTCCGGAGTGACATGCGTTTCAGCTCGGCACGCAGCATGTCGTCCGTCACCGTGACGCCCCAGTATGTCCTGAGCGCGACGGTCTGGCGGAGGTAAGTACGGACTTTGGCCTCGAGGATCTCGCGGCTGACGACGTCTTCGAAGGGGCGGCGCGCCCCGATCTGGTGCGTGTAGTAGACTCGTTCAATCTCTCGCTGGGCGCGAACGCGGTCCTCGAAACCGAGGGAGCGCACGCGTGCGGCCATCGCTGGAAAGACGGCCCCGCAGAGCACGAGTGCACTGAGGGCGAGACGTCTGTCGTTCCGCTGGACCCGATGACACATGCGGTGGCCCCTCCGGGGGGAACTTCCGGCGGAAAGGAACCGACAACTGAGGTTCGGAACTGTCCTGAAAGTACGCTCCGGCGACGTCCGCGTCAACAGAAATCGGGGATCGAGCCGCAGCATCCCGCCGCCCTACCAGGCGATGCCGTAGTCCTCGCCGTAGTTGCTCGAGGCGCCCCACATCGTGCCGTGGCGGCGGTCGAACAGAATGCCGTTGATCGGTCCCGAGGTCCGCTCGGCGGTCGTGATGACGTACCCCATCCGGACAAGCTCATCGCGGACGCCCGCGGGGGTCGAGGCCGAGACCAGCAGGTGCCCGGGGTGCGCCTGGTGCGCGCCGAAGGACGAGCGCATCTGCTCGCTGTTGATGTTGGGCGCCTCGGCGGCCTGCTGCGGCGTCATCCCGAACTCCACGATGTCCAGGAAGAACTGCAGCAGATTCTGGTCCTGGGTGTCCCCCCCCTGCACCGCCATCGCCAGATACGGAAGCCCCTCCTTGAGCGTCAAGGTCGGAGTGAGCGTCACGCGAGGCTTCTTCCCCGGCTCGACCACGTTGTACGGTCCGTCCTCGGGGCGGGTTGCGAAACTCTGCATCCTCTGGCTCAGGCCGACCCCCGTGCGCCCCGCGATCACCGCCGGGATCCAGCCGCCGCTGGGGGTCACGGACACGACCCAGCCGGCTTCGTCCGCCGTCTCGATCGACGTGGTGCCGCGCCGGAACTGCGCGCGGAACTCGGCCTCGGTGAGGGCCGTCGCCGGCCGGGGTGTGCCGGGAGGCAGCCGGCGCGCGGCGGACGGGGCTCCCGGTGTCGCGCTCGCCGCCGGCGCGGCCTCCGGGGCGGGAGCGACGGTCCAGTGCGCCCGCAGATCCGCGAACGGGTTCGTTCCCCCCTGGTAAGGGTAAGGGTCGCCGGGCCCGACGGAAGGATCGTTCCTCGTCCAGTCGATCTGCGCGTAGCGCGCCCGGGCGTATTCCTTGGAGAGCAGCCCGCGCACCGGCTCCTCCGGCGGGAAGTACGGGTCGCCGTAGTAGAAGTCACGGTCGGCGTAGGCCAGGTTCATCGTCTGGTAGAGGGCGTGGATGTAGCGGGAGGAGTTGTACTCCATCTCCTTGAGGTTCGCGGCTTCCAGGATATTGAGCGCCTGCAGCATCACCGGGCCCTGCTGCCAGATCGGCAGCTTGTACACGGTGATCCCTTTGTACGTTGTGCTCAGGGGCTCTTCGATCTTCACCTTCCAGCCCGCCAGATCCGGGAGGGTGATGAGCCCGCCCTCCTCTCCGACACCCCGCACCAGCTCGCGGGCGATGTCCCCCTTGTAGAAGCGGTCGTAGGCGGCATAGATCGCCTGCCTGCGGTCCTTCCCCTGCTTGAGAGCCTGGCGCTCCGCCTCGACCAGCTTGCGCAGGGTCGCGGCGAGGTCCTTCTGCACGAAGACCTCGCCGGCCTCGGGCGCCTCCCGTGTCTGGCCCTCGTGGGGAAGAAAGACCTCGCGTGAGTACTTCCACTTCTTGATCTCGTCCTTCGACTTTTCGATCTCGTCCGCCGTCTCCGCCTCGATCGGATAGCCGTCCGCCATCTGGATGGCCGGCGCCAGGACCTCGCCGAGCGACAGGGTCCCGTACTCGGCGAGCATCGTCATGAGACCGCCCGGCGTGCCCGGCGTCACCGCGGCGAGGGGCCCGTACTCGGGCGGAAAGCGGTACCCCTTCGACCGGAAGAACTCCGCCGTCGCGCCCGTGGGGGCCGTTCCGAGCGCGTCGATGCCGATCACTTTCTTCAGTCCCGGATGGTAGATGAGCGCCTGCGTCTCACCTCCCCACGCCAGGATGTCCCACATCGTCGTGACGGCGCCCAGCATCGCGCAGGCGGCGTCCACGGCGTTCCCTCCCTTCTGGAACATCATGGCGCCCGCCTCGGCCGAAAGAGGCTTGCCGGTGATCGCGATCCAGTGCCGCGCGTGCAGCGGCGGCTTCTGCGTCCGCCCGGCGTGGAGCGGCGTCGCAAGGAGGCACGCGCCGATCAGGGCGAAGACGATTGGCAACCGGGTGCAGCGGCTCATCGATCTCCTGGCGTTCGCGCGCATGGCAGGACACCTCCGGATGGGACGGTTCATGGTGCCGGGGCCGGAAGTTTACTACCAGAGGCGGCGCGAAGGCATATGCTAGGAGCCGGCTGAGCACCTGGCGCCGTCTGCGGAGGGGGAGACAGAATGAGATGGTCCCTGGCGTTGTTCGCGTGTCTGGCGGTCCTGATCGTTCCGGGGAGCGTGCCCGCGCAGTCGCTTCCCACGTTCGAGGGGATCCGCACGTTCCTCGGCGCGCCGTACGTGAAGAAGCTCGACGACCTGCAGGCCGATTTCGCGGTCCTCGGGGTCCCGTTCGACGAAGGGACCTGGGGCCAGCCCGGGGAGCGTTACGGGCCGCGCGACCTACGGGAGAGCTCGATGGAGTACAACCACGATCTGACGCAGGGGTTCTTCTACATCGACGGCGAGCGCACGGTCCTGAAAGGCAAGCGCTGGGTGGACGTCGGCGACGTCGAAGTCTTCCCGACCGTCCCGGCGCAGACCAACGACAAGATCACGGCCAGCGTGCGCGCCATCCTGGCCAGGAAGGTGTTTCCCGTGGTGCTCGGAGGGGACCACAGCATCACCTTCCCGGTGGTGCGCGCCTACGACCTGCCGCTGACCGTCATCCACTTCGACGCCCACCTCGACACCTGGGACGCGGCCCCCGGGAACCTGGACCACTCGTCGTGGGTGAACCGGGTCGCGGCCCTGAAGACGGTCAAGAACATCATCCAGGTCGGCATGCGGGGCATCACCAACGATCCTGAGGCAACGGGGAACGCCCACAAGGCGCACACGACGATCATCACCTCGGAGCAGATCCATCGCCAGGGCGCCGCCTGGGCGCTCTCCCGGATTCCGCAGGGGGGCAACGTCTACATCACCCTGGATGTGGACGTGATGGACCCGACCCTCGCGCCGGGGACCGGGACGCTGGAGCCCGGGGGGCTGAGCTTCTCCGAGATAGACGATCTTCTGATGGGGGCTGCCGGCAAGGGGACCCTGGTCGGGTTCGACGTCGTTGAGGTGAACCCGTACCGCGACCCGAGCGGTCGCACCGCCCAGACCGCGGTCCGGCTGACGATCGACCTGCTGGGGGCGGCGTTCCACTGAGGGTCCGGCCGCCCGGCGAACGGGTCAGTCCTGCCTCTGCGAGGAGGTCGTGCCGGGCTGGCACGTCCCTCCCACGCAGGATTCCGTGGGACCGCAGCGATACTGGCAGGCGCCGGCGACACAATCCTCGCACGCGTTCGGATTGCACTTGTTCTGGCAGGTGCCGCCCACGCAGCGCTGGCAGGGGCCGCAGTTGTCCCTGCACCCCTGCGCGGTGCAGGTCTGGCAGATCGGGTCGCAGAACGGCTGGCACGAGCCGGACTGGCAGCTCAGGCACGCTCCGCGATCGCAGGCGTCGAAGCACTCTCCGCTGATGCAGGTCTCGCACGTGGCGCAGAACGTGATGCAGGCCCCGCCCGGGCCGCAGGTCTGGCACTGGGTCGCGTCGCAGGTGCTCTGGCAGACGCCGCTCACGCAGGTCTCGCACCGGCCTGGGGCGCAGGCCGCGCAGGTCCCGTTGACGCAGGTCTGGCACGAACCACAGGTGCTGGTGCACACGCCGTTGACGCAGGTGTCGCACGGCCCGCACCGGCTGCGGCACGCCCCGCCGATGCAGTCCTGACAGGCCCCCGCGTCGCAGTCGGTCGTCCCGTTGTCGACGATCCCGTCGCAGTCGTCGTCGCGTCCATTGCAGACCTCCGGAGGCTCGCCCGCCGTGGTGCTGTGGACCCTGTAGAAAGCGGTCCCCGGGGGGGCCGGGTCGATCCAGGCCTCGACGTCGGTCGTGGCGAGAAGGTGGTCGGGACTGCACACCGAGGACGCAACCGGGGATCGATAGATCTCGAACGGTGACGAGCCGCCGGTCCACTGCAGCGTCACATCCGGCGAAGTCGGTCCATGCCGCAGGGTCAGCGCGATTTCCGGCGGGGGAGTCTGCGCCGGGGAGGAAACGAGCAGGACGGAGAGAATCAGGAGAGCCAGCCCGGCCAGTCTCCTTTTAGGGATCGCGCTCAACGGACCTCTCACCCTGGGAGGAGGTAGCGGCCGGCGCCGGGCCGGCGGCCCCCGTCTTCCGCGACGGGAGCCGCCGGCGAGGCGAAAAACCGAAAGTGACGGCAACGGCGCGGCCGTTACCGCTTAGAGATTAGAACACCAGGATCGGACTGGCCTCCTGCTGGCCCTTGCTGTCCCGGTACATGAGGAGCAGCCCCGACTGGGACGGCGAAGCGACGTCACCACCCGGTATGGCGTTGATCGTGAGGGTGCTGCTGCCGCCGGCCGGCACGCCGGTGGCCGGGATGCCCGACCCGACGAAGCGCGGTGTGTCGAGCGTGGCGGTCATCCCTTCGATCGAATCGGTCAGGGCGCCCGTGAAGTAGTTGTCGAACGCGAAGACCGAGAAGTCGAACTGGGTCGACGGCGTCATGCCCATCGCCGCAAGAGGCGCCGTCAGGATGGCGTTCGCCGAGTCGAGATCCGCGTCGGTGAAGAAGAAGATCGACGCGGTGCCCGTTGCCAGGTTGAACACGGCGTCGACGTTCTGGCCCGTGGACCCGAAGGCACCGTTTTCGAGGTTGAACACGACGAAGTCGAACACCCCATCGCGGTTCTTGTCGATGTAGATGTCGAACTCCGCCGGGTAGTTCGGGTGCGGCCGCGCGCCGAAGGTGTTGACGGCGAACTGGACACCGAAGTTGCCGCCGCCGATCCCCACCAGGCGCGTGCCGACGGCCCTCAGGTCGACGACCGCGAAGTTGTCCCCCGGATTGGGCAGGAACTTCTTGGGGATCTTGCCGCTCGTCCCCATGAGCGAGAACACGTCCGCCCGGCCGCCGATCGTGCCGGCGTTGCTGAGGCTCAGCGTGCCGGCTCCGCCGGACAGCGTGACGCTGGTGGATGCCGGGCTCACGTCCGCGGCGCGGTGAGGCAGGACGTGCCAGGCGACGTGGATGTTGTCGGTCGCATCGGCGATGCCGATGTAGCCGTCGAACTCCACCCCCTGCAGCCTGAACCCGTCACCACCCCTGGCACCGCCGTTGAGAGTCCAGACCGGCAGCTTGGTGGGATCGATCTTCAGCCTCACTCGGAACGTCGCGCTGCCGTTGCCCGCGACGACGATGCTGCCGGGGGCGGTCAGGGTCACGGCGCCGCTGGCCGCATCGTCGGCATAGCGGAAGCTGGGCGTGATCGAGTAGGTGCGCGCGGTGGCGCCGTAGTTGCGCACCCGCACCGTCTTGTTGAGCGTGGTCGGCGACGCCACGGCGCTGTAGCCGAACGACAGGCTGCCCGTGTTGTCGTCGTCGTCCCAGGCGGCCGTCGTGCTGTTCAGGGCCCGGTCGACGCGCACTTCGCCGCCGCCAATCCGGCTGATCGGCGCGAGAACCCCCGGCTGCAGGGCCGGGTTGGTCGTAATGTTCGTCTCCGCCGTGTTCATCAGGAGCGACTTGATCTCGGCAGGCGTGCGCGACGGATAGGCGTTCAGGAGGAGCGCCGCCGAGCCCGCGATCATGGGTGTGGCGCCCGAGGTCCCGCCGAAGGCTTCCTGTCCGGTCCCCGAGCCGGCAACCGCGGACACGGAAGCTCCCGGAGCGCCGATATCCGGCTTGACGGCCTGGTAGCTGATGCTCGGACCACGCGCCGAAGAGGAGACCATGCTTCCGACGAGGGGAACGGTGAAGGCGGGCGAGACGGTCACGACGACCGGGGCCGCGAGGTTGGCCTTGATCAGGTTCGACGTGCTCTGGGTGATGACCAGGGTCGGCACGAACATGTCGCCTCCCCCGAACGAGAAGGAAATCGCATCGCCCGCTGCGACGAGACCGATCAGAACACCGACCGCTCCAGCGTGGGCAGCCCGGTTGACCTTGAGGCTGACGGCACACACGCCGCGGTCGATGAGGGCGACCTTGCCGGCGGGATCGGCCAGGTATGGATCCCCCGGGCAGCCGCGGCCGACGAACGCGACTTCTTTGCTCGTGAAGCCGGCTCCGATCGGCGCCCAGTCGACCGTGGACGCGTTGGCGTACGTCCCGGCGATCGAGGCGGGCGAATTGATGACGAGCGGGTAGACGGTCGCGCTCGGCACCTGCGTCTGCGCCGCGCTGATGACTTCGGGCGTCGAGGCGGGCGACGAGGTGATGTAGGGGCGGTCGGCGTTGTTGCCGGCCGCGGCCACCACGATGATGCCGAGGTTGACCGCGTTGGCGCTGGCCGCGGACAGATCATCTTCCTTCTGGCCGTAAGCCGAACCGAGCGACATGTTGACGACGTCCACAGCGTCGGAGATGTCGCCATCGCCGTTGGGGTCGAGGGCGAAGTCCATCCCCTCGAGCAGCCCGACGCCACTGCAGGAGTTCGACACGGAGCTGCAGATCTTCACGGCATAGAGGCTGGCGCCCGGAGCGACCCCCTTGTGCGAGCCGCCGTCGTTGCCGGCGATGATGTCGGACACGTGCGTACCGTGGCTCCCGGCGCACGGCGCGGGAATCGCCGCCGGTCCGCAGTCGATCGGGTCGGGATCCGGCAGGAGACAGGTCCGCGGGTTGCCGCTGGCGTCGAGGCCGCAGAGCGCGGCGTTCGGCGTGGGCCACACTTCCCCGACGAAATCGAACCCGCCCACCACCTTGGCCGTCGGGAACAGCCCGTCGGTCGTGGTGTTCCTCGCATCGGACGTGGTCGTGCCGTAGGCCGCCGTGTAGGCCGCCGCCGTCCCCGCACCGCCCAGGAAGGCATGGGTGTAATCGATCCCGGAATCCAGGACCGCCACCCTGATTCCCGTGCCGTTGAAGCCGGCCGCCTGCACCGCAGACGCCCCTATGTAAGGAACGGTGTCGCTCAGATCAAGCTGATAATCGATGACCGGACGGATTCCCTCGACGCCCGGAAGAGCGGCGATGTCCGGGATCCGCGACGCGTCGACCCTCACGATGACCGCGTTGAGCGCCTTGCTCACGCGACCCAGCTCGCGCCCGCCGAGGCCGCGGACCTGCCCCATCAGCCCGTCCTGCTTCTGGGCGAGCTCCTTCAGATAGGCCCGCTGCTGGCCGGGGTTGAGGGCGCCGCCCTGCTGCTTGGCGTTGCGACCATGCGCGACCGCGAGCGGGGCGTCGATCAGCCGGACCACGACGTCGACCTCCCCCTTGGCGCGCACGAGCGCGGGGTCAACGGAGGCAGGATGCCCGCCTCCGGGGACCATCAAGGCCGAGGCGTCGGCTGCCGGAGCCGGGCCGCCCGCCGCGGCCGTGGCCGCGACCCACCCTATTCCGCAGAGCAGGGCGGCGAGGAAGAGTAGAGAGGACCCCACACGTACGATTTTTCTCATCGGATGTCCCTCCGAACGCGAATTGACCCGG
>Ga0137397_10001754_pt1 | contig 15135 bp, 16 predicted proteins | sample czorhiz116metaG_FD_106658 | JGI IMG/M metagenome (GOLD analysis project Ga0137397, IMG submission 106658) | Vadose zone soil microbial communities from Angelo Coast Range Reserve, California, USA - czorhiz1.16 metaG | ecosystem: Environmental > Terrestrial > Soil > Vadose zone | place: USA... | reverse complement strand
CGCCCTGGGCCATCAATTCAACGAGTGTGTAAAGCTGTTCCTGGAATGCACTCCTGTCGTAGGGTCTCCGGGTTCCTACGTTCATGAGAATCGCCAGTGTTTCTGTGAAAGAGGTAGCATGCTCGGCCACAAGGTCACCCTGCTGACCTGACAGGACGCTGTAAACGAAGGCTTTGAGGTTCATACGGTCCCGTGTGGCGATGTCCGAGTTGAATATCGTGTTTGACGTTTCCCCAGTAACGTCTCGTAGCCAAACTAGGTCTGGCTCCTCGAGCAGTTCTCTGTGCAGGAGGCATCTCGCGAGCAACGCGCACATGGAGCGAGAAACAACGCGGATGCCAGGGTCACTGTCAGCCCACATTGCGTGCATACGGGTGATGACTGCGAAGTTGCTCCGCATGATTTCGACGTCGACATCGGAATCCGGGACGGCGGCGGCTTGGGTGATGCGGTGGATAGTGTGTAGACACACTAGCAGACGGGCCTTGTGTTCATCCCGGTTGAGTCCGGCGACCGACCCCGGTCCACAGCTTCGTAGGAGAGTGTCAAGATGTCGACGGAAAATGGTTCCCCCGGGTCCGTTGGGATCACGTATGAGCCGAACGGCGGTTTCTTCGGGAACACATGCGAAGAACTCTTGTGCTCTGCTTTCTTCAACTAGCTCAGGAAGTCCGAGCCACCAGGTGATCGCGTCGGAGTCAACATTGTCTGATGCTTCTAGTGCTTCATTTACGACGACCTCCCGAAACCCGTCCTGGAGAAGCCTCCCGTACTTTTGGACAGCGTCGTCGAAGAACCTCAACAGCGAGCTGATGACGCGTTCGAGTTGTCTGGAGGAATTGTCCACACGTAGATGATCCGGCAAGTTATACAATCGCCGGAGAACCGAATGAACTGAGTGGTGGAATGAGAAGAGAGCAGTGTGGAATGAATACCACCATAAGCTTGACAACGGAGTACTAAATGGGCAATCGCGATGGATGAAAGGAAGAACGGTTAGGACGATATACACCACAGCAAAGACGCCGACGAATAGGGTGACAATGAGGGCCACGGCTTTGTGGATTGTGTAAAAGAGTATCACCAGGCCGGCAAAAACAAAAACACTGAATAGTGAAGGAGTGCGGGAGCCGTTTCGACTAAATCGCGCACGTTGAACCTCAAGGTGCCGAAGAACAAAAATGAGCGAACGCGCGCGCGCTCGTTCGGCATGCCTAGGGTCTGGGGGTCTTGGACGTATCCGCGTGTCCATTGTTGGAGTAATGTCGCAAACAGGGCTGACATCAGGCTGAGTAACAGGCTTATCATCCACATTGCAATGACCCAGATCATGAATACGCTGGGAGAAAATGATTGGTCATTCTGCGGTGCAGAACAGGTGCCGTTCCTGAAATTGGGAAGTTGCTGAGAGATTTGGCAAAGAAGATCTACTGTCTGGTCACTACTATCGGGAGACAATTTCTTGTAGAATTCGATGATAAATGCGCCAACGGTTGCGGAGAAAATACTGGTCTTCTGGTTTGTCATTGCGATGAACAGAGGGTCAGGTAGATTGAGGACGTACGAAGACAAGTATACCGTTTGAGTCCTCTTTCCACGAGTCGGCGGTACGGTTATCATACTTTTCGGCTTCCTGCATATACTCAGTCCACATCCTCTTTGCTGACTCCTTCTGGACTGTGGCTTGGCGTGGAATGTCCTGTATGTGCTCTTCGGGTGTTGTGGGTCGGAATAGCTCGTCGAAGCGAGCAGGTAACACTTGGGTTCCCATCTGTAATTGCTGGGCCATAATTCAGAAGCTAAGAAAAGGCGGGTGCTGTGGTATGTCACTGGAAAAGGCTCCGCGTACTATAATAGTACATATTTGGAAAAAATAACTGTAAAACCAATGACAACTCCAGTTTTCAGAAGGTCCATAAAACTTTCTGCCTTTCACACTACCGTACTGTAGTGCAGTACTAAGCTGACAGGAGGTGTCCTTCGGCTGTCGCGTCTTGGATTTGTGCGGTATTTCGTTAACCACTTGCATGGCCAGGGTTCGGAACTTGAAGTTTTTTTCTCATCCGCCATCTGCCCACGATCATGATGTGTCTCCCGATCACTGGCGCTCACATACACGGGTACGATTCTCATTCCAAGCTTGCGTGTACGCCTCTTGTTCTTGTATCTCTCCGAGGGATTGTATAAAAACGTCCATCTAAGTCGTACAAACGCCCCTATCACTTCTACGCCCCGCCTTCCTTCTCCCTCTCTCCCGGGTGCTTTGCCTCCATGTGTCGATTGAGGTTACTCTGGCGAATATACTTTTTGGGACATAGTGGACATTTTCGCCAATCCCTTTCCTTCTGGTGAGCGGACGATCTGCAGTGCCTCTGGAGGGTGCAGCGGTCAGAAAATGCTCGCCCTCCACAGCCCGAACACTTCCACTTTCTGTCCTCATACAGCATCAGGCGGGCCCACCTCTCCTTATCGCTTTCCTCCTCGTCATGGACATCTTCTATGCCCACGCCCTCTTGGAAGTCGCTCCCGCTCGCCCCCTTCTTTGTCCAAGCTTGGAACCCGTGCTCGTGTGATTCTAGGGTGCTGCCGCTGATTGGCCCCAGTTCGAGTGGATCAGACACTCCTCGCGGCAGTGCGACAAGGACCTCCGTGTTGAGTCCGTGTCGGCCAAGCTTGGATTTCTTGTTCATGAGACCTGGGGTCCCTCGGACGGACAACTCTGGGTTCTCACCCATCTGCGCTGCCAGCCGGACCCCAGTCTGTTCGCTCTCTATGGTCCTTCTTTTGCTCATATGCCTTGCGTCCCCTTGGTTCGCAACACTCGGATCTCCGCGTTCGACCTCCCACCCGCTTGGCCCCGGTCCCAGATCCGGGGTTGGTGGACCATGTCGCTTGCGGCGGACGAAATTCGCCTCCCTCTTCCATTTCTCCCGCAGTCCCAGGCCAAATGCTGTAATATCGACAGCTATCTGAGCAAATACCTCATCGGAGACTTGGAGCTCAGGCCCGGGAGGGTTCTCGCTGCTCGTTATTTCGGCCAAAGAAGAGACCGCGGAGGGCATGCTCGCGACGTCGGAGCTTGCGGAAAGGTGGGCAGGTGCATAGAAATCCTGGGGTGCCTGGATGTCGTTGCGTCCGTTAACCTTGCGTGTGGTTGCTCACAGAGATGTAACTTACGGGTTCCTGGTAGGCTCCTGGTATAGCGTAATGGACCATCGGTGCCATTACAGTTTGGTAGTTTGAGAGAGCCTAGTGTCACCTATTAGTGAGCATGCCTTCTCAGCGTAGGTCGACTGTGGCTCACCGCGTTGACCCAGGTACGTGGCACCGGGTCGCCCCAGCCGGAAATCTGAGTCGCATCCTGCGTCTTTGGATTGTTCGAATATGTGACAGCTATCTGCGCGACGGACACTGACCTTCGCCTGGACATCAGTACCTTGATTATCAACGAAACGACCTGCGTTATCTTGAGTGTGAAACATGTGTGATGGGGAGAGAACCAGAAATTTGTGGTGGGCTTTGTGGAAGAAGTGGGGAAGAGTAGTTGCCTGTGGTTTAAATCTTCGACCTCATCAGGCGCGCGTCGATTTTGGCGCACCTTACCTGTGAATGTGGCAGTGGCAATCTGACGCCATCAAACACAACAGATGCCTCACTTGGCAGGAGGAAAGCTGTCCCTTACCTCAGGCTCACACCGGACTCTACCCTAATATTCGCCACTAATACTATGATAACTTCTCGATAATGCACCACCGAGGTCAATTCCTGGAGTAGCAATATTCAGTATGGCTCGACTCGGAACGGGCGGCAACTGAACGCAGAACGGACCACGACGTTGCTCAACCACACTTTTCCCATTATGCTGTACTCCCGTCGTCACCGCACACTGCAGGTATCCGGCACGGACCTTGGACCAACCCACCCTTTTTTGTCCGGTCGGAAACGTGGACGTGGAGTCATTGTCACGGTGGACCTCCAAAATTGCTGTTCAATATGATCACTGCGGAAAGTGTCCTTGGACAGCTGAGTTGGCCACTTGGCCCGAATCATCGCGAGTCCGCCTCCGAGTCATTTTCCTGCCATCATGGCATGGTGTCCGACACAGAGTTATGATCAGTTTATGATTTCCACCCCCTCCTCGGTCTGTAGTTTCTGTCGCGTTGCGTATCTGACAACGTTTTTGATGATCCGTTACGGCCGAGTGATGAATCACGAAAGTGACATCAATCTCCAATCAACTGGCGACTGGCAGTGGAAAACACACATGTACGCTGATGATTACCGAAGCGGGCATGTACGGGTACATCCTCCTCAGCAACTATTCTGATCCTGCCAGCGCTCAGAGCTTGATTGAATTACTGCCTGGGAGTGACAGACATGTTTAATTCAGAGAAAAGGAGAAACACAAAATTGTCGGACGAAGAGAGCGAACGATCAGAACATCGATATCATACAACGTGCACATCCATACAATCGGCATCACCCTTTTAAACGTCAACAACTTACCTCGCCCATGGTTATGGTTTATGGGAGGAAATCTCTGAACATCCAGCGTAATTGATCAATTTCTGAGAAACTGCTCCTAGTCGCGTCCTGTTCTATCAGTTCAATGAGTTTCAAAAGCTGTTCCTGGAATTCAGTCCTATCGAAGGGCCTCTGTGTTCCTATGTTCATGAGAATCGCGAGTGTCTCTGTGAAAGAGGTAGCATGCTCGGCCACAAGGTCACCCTGCTGACCTGAAAGGACGCCGTAAACGAAGGCTTTGAGGTTCATACGGTCTCGTGTGGCGATGTCCGAGTTGAATATCGTGTTTGACGGTTCCCCAGTAACGTCTTGTAGCCAACCTAGGTCTGACGCATCGAGCAGTCCTCTGCGCAGGAGGCATCTCGCGAGCAACGCGCAAATGGAGCGAGAAACAACGCGGATGCCAGGGTCACTGTCGGCCCACATTGCCTGCATACGGGTGATATCTGCAAAGTTGCTCCGCACGAATTCGACGTCGACATCGGAATCAGGGACGACGGCAGCGTGGGTGATGCGGTGGACAGTGTGTAGACACAGTAGCAGACGGGTCTTGCGTTCACTCTCGTTGAGTGCAACTGCGAGTGAGCCCTGTCCACAGCTTCGTAGGAGTGTGAGGAGATGTTCACGGAAGACGGGTTTCCCGGGCTCGATGGGGTCGCGCATGAGCTGTACAACGATCTTGTCAGAAACAGAGGCCAAGAAATCTTGGGCTTTGCTTTCTTCAGCCAGCGCAGGATGTTGGAGCCACCAGTTGAGCGCGTCGGTGTCAACATTGTCTGGTGCTTCTATCGCCCCTTTTACAATGGTCCACCGAAAACCGTCCTTCAGGCGCCGCCGATGCTTTTTGACAGAACGTTGGAAGAATCCCAGCAACGAGATGAGGATGCGCTGTCTGAAGGAAGTGACCTCGCCCAGATTATACGGCACCATCCAGTCATGTAATTTCCTGAGGAGCCAACGAAAGCAAAGGGAAACAGAGTAGATGGAAGGGTGTGATATGTACCACCAAATGTTTGACATTGGGGTGCGATATGGGCAGTCGTGATAGACGTAAGGAAGAACGGTCAGCGTGATGTACGCCACAACAAAGATGCCGACGGAGCTGGAGATAATGATGGCCACCGTCCTGTGGATGCTGTAGAAGAGTATCACCAGGCCGACGAAAAACAAAAATACTGAACAATGAAGGAGTGTCGGAGCTGTTTCAATTGCCGTGCGCATGTTGAACCTCCGGATGCCGAAGAACAAAAATGAGCGAACGCGCGCGCGCTCGTTCGGCTTGCTTGGGATCTGGGGCATTTGAACGTATCTGCGTGCCCATTGTTGGAGCAATGTCGAAAACAGGGCCGATGACAGGCTGAGTAACAGGCTTATCATCCACATTGCATTGACCCAGATTATGGATGCACTTGGCGGATAAGTCTGTGGTACACTAGAACAAGAGCCATTCCTGAAATTGGGAAGTTGTTGTGAGATTTGGCAGAGAAGATCCACTGTCTGGTCACCGCGATCGGGGGTCAACTTTTTATAGAATTCGATGATAAACGCTCCAACGGTTGCGGAGAAAAGACCAGTCTTCTGGCTTGTTATTGCGATGAAAAGCAAGAACAGTAGATTGGGACGTACAAAGACAAGTATACCGTTGGAATCATCCTTCCAGGAGTTCGCGGCACGGTTATCGTACTTTTCGGCATCTTTCATATACTCAATCCACATCTTCTTCGCTGACTCGTTCTGGTCTGTGGCCGGAGTCACTTGGGTTGCAATGTTCACAGGCCGTGGACATACCGTCTTGTTGTGCAGACCCCCCCTCGTCGCGTATCAGGAATAGTTCGTTGAGGTGAGCATATGATGACACCTGGGTTCCTGTTTGCGTTTGCTGGGCCATTGAGTCAGAATAAAGAGAAGGCGAGTGCGCTGCGGTACGTCACAGGACAGAGGGTGGTAGTACTACTGGGCCCTGGACACGGAGGACAATGCCACCTCCAGTCCGCGTTAAGCGCTCGCGAGCTGATATGACCCAGCACAGCACACTCACAGCATATCATGCATATCATGGCCTTTGATCGTGTTCGCGGTCACAGATAAGTTCTTATTCTCGATTACGGATACACTCTCTTCAGTGACTATTAACCTCTGGGGTTTAAGCGTTTGAGGTAAGCATTCCACCCCGCTTCCCTGTATCTTTCCGCCTGCCTCTGGACCTCGCCGATATCCATGTTTCCGGGCTTACCGTAAATGCCCCTTCCAACGATGATGATGTCACTTCCACATTCCAAGATGGCCACTTCGGGGCTACGATACTGTTGGCCCAGTCCATCGCTCGTAGTGTCCAGTCCCACACCGGGTGTCAAGACCAAAAAGTCTTCAGTATTGTCCGGCTTTTCTCTCTCACGAAGGCCAACACCCTCCATGCGGTGCTGAGCGATGAACCCAATAACGAAGTCACGCGCATCGCGTGCCATCCGAACCGCGTCCTCCGTGTACGCACCGCGCGCCAAAGCGCCTGCTGTTGACATCTCGGCGAGAAGAAGTAGGCCGCGACGCAGAGGGAGGCCTACAGTCGCCAACCCTTTAATTATGGATGGACCAGGTACGGGGTGTGCATTGGTGATGTGTGACCATGATGCGATTCTATGCACCCCGGAGGAGTACTGCAGAGCAACAGTATTTCCTTAAATATACGGAATCAATTCACAACATCAACATCAACCAAGACGTGTTGAGAAATCTACCGATGTCTGCGAACTTGCGATCCTCGAATATCAGAAAGCCGTGCCTGGAACTGAGCTCTTGTAGACGAAGAATCAGTGAAAACTCGAAGTCCTCGATGATATCGATATGGGTCTAGCTTCAATACCGTCAGGGTGTATATTAATAACACCAGGGTTATTATGAACAGAGACTCGCCTTTATGAGAGAGACATATGGACCAACGGCGTCGATGATGGCAAGAAAGTCCTTGGAGGATGTCACGTCGACGCTGACACACAGATTTGACTGCTTTCTCTCGATTGTTTCTAGGAGCTCCTTTGCAGCAGGATTTATTTGGGTGTTTGCGCGGTTGGCGTAGGTGTTGAGATAAGCTGCCATAGCCGCATCGCTATCACCATCACTGCGACGGAATTGTGAAAAATTGGGCGCGGCGGCCCGGTATGAACTTGAATCTTGTCTTCCGGCACCGACTAAAATGCACTCGAATTCGCCCCATTCTCACAGAGATGGGTCCTTAGACAACACTTCGGAGGCACCACCGTTGAAGAGGTTAAAAGTGGATGATACTGTGGAGGAGCTAAACACCCAAGGTTCCGCGTCTGATTTGTCTACAACTTTGCCTGAGGCATCAGACTCGGTTCACACCGTGACAAGCGAGACTATCCTGCCTCCGAGCCATTCCCTACTCGGAACGGCGCCTCCTCTGCAGGATGAGAGCGGTGCGATCATCCGCCTCATGGAGTCCGACGTGGGCATCTCGGAATACATATCAAAGGATGTTTCAAAAATAAGCGGCATCATCAAACAGAGGTGCGCCCTCAATCTTTTCCCAAAGATGGACATTGATCGTTCGAAGGTTCACCGACTTCTTGGTCCATGAAGTTGACCAGGATAGTAACGTCATTCATATTAAGTCCCTCGGCATGCCCCAGCCTCCTGCGAAGAAGGCAAAGGATGTAGGGGAGTCAGAGTCCAAGGTCAACGCGGACGTTACCTCGGGGGAGCCTTCTGTCACACAAGAAAGCACCGAGGCTGAGCCCGGTGCCGAAGCATCTGCTGGGGCTGTTGACGAGACCCACGGAGACCATTCTCAACAAACGGCCTCCACTGTTCCATGGCCGGACTCTTTCTCAACTCGTCTCAACCCGTTCTTGTCCACGGAGAAGATAGAAGAGGTCAAACAGATGTTCCTCGAGGGCCCTGAACCTCCGTTTGTGAGTGACGCAGGTTGGTCGGGGCGGCTGGCCCCCAAGGCCAATGAGAGTGGCGCTTCCAGTTCGATGGATATCGAGAAAAACGTTGAGACGACAGGCCGCGGCGAAGGAAAGAAAGTAAGTAACAAGAGAGGAAGAGATCGGGGCGGAAGGGGAGGACGTGGCGGAAAGGCTGTTCGCGAGGATCGTCGCAAAGTAATATCCGAGGTGCGTGCTCTCTCATTTCGTGTCACTACCTTACTAAACCATCCCGTACCACAGCCAATTGTCTCGAAGCAAACGCGCACCAGCTTCCACCAAACCATACGAGAATTATTTGGAGGAAAGTTGGACAGCGAGATTGAAATGAAAGATTCAGCAAACATTGATGAAGGATCGCGAATAATCATCCGTTGGGCCAGGAGGGGGAACGGAGGTGGTGGCAGAAGAGGGGGTCAACAGACTTTATTTTCATGCCGAATGACGCTAACGCAAGCACCTACAGGAGGCGAGCGCGCCCCACGGGGGACCTACCCTCCATACATACATTTCACACTTCAAAAGACGAACCGAGATACGCAGGATGCCTTGCAATATCTTGCTCGTACTCTGCACGTTCCTGTGAAAGATCTTTCCACGGCCGGCACTAAGGATAAGCGTGGGGTAACGGCCCAGCGCGTATCCCTACGGCGTTGCGCCAAGACGGCAGAGGATGTCTGGAAACTTGCCAATGGTGTCCCTACGCGGCATAGCGCTGACGATGCAATTCGCGAAAGAGGAGAACGTGGGGTCAGGATAGCGGACCTTACCTATCGAAAAGCCGCGCTGGAGCTCGGAATGCTGAAGGGAAATGCATTTGTGATCACCCTGAGGTGAGTATCTCGCTAGCCATGATGGTATCTCCATATCAACTACCTGCAGAAACGTACAAGTTACTAGTAATTCCATCGAGACGCTCGACCAGGCCATGAACTCCATCAAAGAGCGTGGGTTCATCAACTATTACGGTAACTCGTCCTTTGGAATTGTTATGGGGATGCCCTTCTGATAGCCCATTTTAGGTATGCAGCGTTTCGGCACCGCTGCTATCCCCACGCACTCCATTGGGCTCGCTTTACTCAAGTCTGATTGGCATCTCGCTGTTTCTCTGATTCTTCGACCTCGCCCTGGTGAGCATCCAGATGTGCTCGCGGCTCGACGCGCGTGGCTCGACGATGGCGATCTTGACAGAGCTCTTGAGCTCCTCCCTCGGAGGGTCGTAGCAGAGCGCTGCATCCTGGAGAGCTACAAGAAACAGCATGGGGAGACGCGCAATGCACTCGGCGCCTTGTCAACGGTGTGTGTAGCAACTATCAGGGTTGCTTGAGGACTCAGTTGAATTATTGCGGTGCCGACAGATCCCAAGGAATCTAAGGTTGATGTATGTTCATGCGTACCAGTCATATGTCTGGAATGCGATCGTCTCCGAGCGAATCAAGACTTGGGGCGCAGACAAACCAGTTCTCGGAGACCTGGTTTTGGTGCCAGGGACGGCAGAACAGGCCGTGGTCGGGGACAGTATGGATGTCGGGGTTGGCGAGGCGAATACGCAATCCGACGCGGACGGAGGTCAGTGGTCATCTCAGAGCGTTATTCGGTCTTCCCATTCCCACTATTCCAGACGAACCCGCCTCGGGACGCAGAAGCGACAGAAAACCGTGGCAGCCGCCACGCGTGAAAACTCTCACCGAAGAGGACGTTGACAAGTACTCGATATTTGATGTCGTCATGCCATTACCAGGAAACGATGTTGCGTTTCCGGGCGGAGAGTTGGGCAAGAAATACAGGGAGTACCTCCTCAGAGATGGGCTCGATCCCGACAATTTCCAACGGCGGCAAAAGTGAGGCTAGTTACATCCTTAAGCGAGCCAGACTTTTCACCGTTTTGTAGGGAGTACACTCTCAGTGGCTCATACCGCAATATTCTGCATCTGCCAAAGGAACTATCGTGGTCCGTATTGCGATACACCGATCCGGATGTCCCGCTAGCGCAGTCAGACGAAGATCAACTGCTAGGCAATGACCCTCCTGCTCCCGATCCAAAGGGCAGGTTTCTCGCACTTCAGATCCGGCTCATTCTGGGAACCGCCGCCTATGCGACCATGGCATTACGGGAGGTCACTAAGACTGACACAAGCTCGCATTTCCAAACTGGGTTGACACTGGCCTCCGAGGATCAGCAATTCAAAGGTGTAGATGGCGATGACCCGCCAATGACGAGTGTTGAAACGTAGCATGGGTAGATAATTATACACGAATTGTTAAGCAGTGGAATGTGACTTGTCCAAATAAGCGCCCGCACAGCTTCAACATGATGGCCATCATTTTAGCTACCACACCACACACACACTACGACAAGTATTTCTGGGACCATGGGCAAGGTTGAAAACATAGTGTTTCTCTCCCTGGTCTTGGACCTTTTCGGTAATTCATGATTACACTCGCCCGTCTTGCAGAGTCTGAGACAAACACGTACTAGCGTTCACCATTCCGCTCCCACTCTTTCCCCGCCTCATTGAATGGTACACACAGGTACGCCGGGTCCGCTTACCCCGCCGATCTCTGCATGGTGTGTTTCCTCACACGCATAAACCAAAATTAGAGGGAATCGTCAAATCATCACGGCTTTTTGTCCAGGACATTATGGGCAGTGTCTACAATCCGCGGACAGTTTTACAACCCGTCTCACAACTCACAGCGATGGGATATTGTTCTTCTCGGTGCGCATATTCATCGCAACTTGTCTTCTTTTAAGCGCGAGCTCACGCAATGTTGCAAAGGTGGCCTCATGGGTTCCGTATTCTCGTAAGCAGAACGAACACCGTGTCTGATTCTCGTCTCACTCGCTTCGATCAGAACACTTCAGTTCCTCGTGTCCCCGTACATCGGATCTCTCTCTGACAAGTATGGTCGCAAAAAAGTCCTCTTAATCACCATGATCGGCAATATACTCTCTGCCCTAGTGTACGTAAATCACACACATTCGCGAGCGTATTCGTCACAAAATTGATCCCGCATGTACCTGTAAAGCTGGATAAAGAGCACGACGTTCGCGTCATACATGCTTTCACGCGTCATCGGAGGGCTGAGCGAGGGCAATGTCCAGTTGGCAATGTACGTCGTCGTCCTTCGCGACCCGCGGGCAACGGTGTGCTCACTCGTGGGGGGGACGAAAAAAGCGCGATCCTATCCGACATCACCACGCCCGCCAACCGCGCAAAGGCCCTCGCCCACGTGGGCATCGCCTTCGCGATATGCTTCTGCATCGGTCCGCCCATTGGCGCGTACTTTGCCTCCCAACCCGTCGCGCTCCGGCAGACCGCGTTCGGGACGACCGAGTTAAACGTTTATGCCGCCCCCGCGATCCTCACGCTGGTCCTGCTCGTGGTGGAGACGGCTTTCCTCGCGGTCGCGTTGCCCGAGACGCGCGGAAAACGTCTCGGCGTGCAAAGCTCGGACAAGAGCGGCGATGGACTTTCGTCGGCAGACCTCGGACGGAACGCAAAGGGACGCGGTGATGCGCACGTGAAAACAGATAGAGAGACGCCCGCGGCACAGGTTCGCCCGGCTGAGCAGCGCATCAAGATACTCAAGTCGCTCCGCTTGCTCCATTTCCTCTTCCTTGGTGTCTTTTCCGGCGTCGAGTTCACGCTCACATTCCTAACCTTTGACCGTACGTAAAATAGCCTCTCTCTTCTTTTGTGCGTCGTCCGCTCAACTGTGCCGTTTCTTCCGTTGCGTCATGTCATACAGTGTTCGATTGGAGCAATACGCAGAACGGCAAGTTGATCGGCGGCATCGGCATCGTCTCCGCAGCCTTACAGGGCGGATACGTGCGGCGCGCTCTCGCGCAAGTCGGGGAGCTCGAGATGGCCCGGAGCGGCACGTCCAGCTGCGCCATCGGCCTCGTCGCGCTCGCGCTCGTTCCCCGCTTTGTGCTTTCCCGGCCCGGCTTGGCGGTCCGACTTTTACAGGCCGCCGCGGTCTGCATGGCGTTCACTTCCGCGACGGTCGTCAACGCCCTGACTGCGCATGCGTCATTGCAATGCGATGAGGCACCGCCGCCGGAGTTTGCTGCGGAGAGCGATGACGGAGAACCGATTAAGGAAATCGTCCGACGTCCCGAACTCGCGAAGGGCCAGGCTCTTGGCCGTTTCAGATCATCTGGACAGCTTGGACGGGCGATTGGACCACTTTTAGGTAACTGTTGCTTATTCTCCTGTGCTACCGAGCTGATTTTGGGTCGTAGCCTGTGCATCTTACTGGACCTTCGGACCCTCCGTTACATACGCAATTGGCGCGGTAGCTATGACCGGTCTCTCTGTTCATATGCGAAGAGTCACGCGTCGGATAGCTTTGAAGACGGCCTGACTGGCACACTAATACTGGTTTTGTATCGCAACTCAGGCCTCAGGACTTTACTGTATGAAGGCTGCTGCGCGCGGCCAGATGATTGGCTTCTATTTTATCCCATAAAATAATTCTACCACAGTCCTCGAGTTGTATCCAGGAATTACCTGAACCAGACTGCATAATGTATAGGACAGCAAAAGACGATGCTGTCCCTCGATACCATGTGTGAAACAACATTAATGACGTAATAGCAAACATGGATGGATGAAAATGGCATGTCGCCCACAAGCGATGGTGTGTGTGAATTACTAATAAGAAATTATTGACGTTGAACGTCGGAAGAATAGATGGTTAGATGGAGCATGTGCGGCAACAATCCATAACAAATTGGCTAGCCTACGACAACCTGGAGTTAGCGGAGTGCGGTCGTCGTATACCGCTGGCATCAACATTGGCAGCTGGTGGGCGGAAGGACGCTCCAAGTACCACGTCTTCGTATTGGGGTGGTGTAGAGACCGCCGATCTCCCTGTCGAAGATCCCTCGCTTGAGGAGTTGAGGCTCGCATCGGGATTAGGTAGAAGATGCTGCTTATCAGATCGGTGGAACGAACGCTGGGACAGCGATCGCGGAGTGAGTGGAGCTTGGCTTGGAGTATCGTCCCCGGTAAGCTCAACACCGCCCGTTGATGTGCTGAAGGCAGGGAGGAAGAACATCACGCCCCGACGTCGGCGAGACCGACGTGTCGATTGGGAGGGACCGAGAAGTGATGACACATGACGGCCTATGCGCCTTATGGCCCCGATCGCAGGATGGGGTGTACCTTCGTCCATTGAGGGGTCCGACATGGGTGATAAAGGTGGGGGATCAAGGGAAAGCGGGACGAGTTCGACGTCATCCTCTTCAATACTGGAGGAGTCATCCAGTAATGCATCTGGATGACGACTTGACAGCCCTGAGGGTGGATATGTTCGACCAGGAAGGGAGAGCCAGCCCAAGTCCAGGTGCCAGCGCTCGTTGCGCTCGACCCAGCGAGGAAGGAGGACGTCATAACCACCAACGCTTCCAAAACCATAATGCCGTTGCTTGGAGTTGCTGTACCCGAGCTTGATCAAGCTAATTATCAAGACGACGAGTCCAGTCCAAAGTAAGGCCTTGCCCCACTTGCCCAGGAAACCGACGAAAGCAGCGTCATCGGAATGCCAACTGCTACCGTAGAAATGGGAGAAGAAGGAATGAGGTGCCTCTTGCGGGCTAGCGTTCTTCCCATAAAGCGACTTGGGAAGAACGCGGACTTCGCCGCCAGGGTGATCTGGAGAAAGAGGATGGGAAGATGTGTAAAGGCCATATTGCGCAGAAAGAAACATGGGGCCGGTGGAAAACATAACAGTGGGGTAGTTGAGAATCCAATTGTGGTCAAAGGTGATCAGGTTGTGTATAGTCTGAGCCATGAAAGGGTGTCCCTTTTCCGCAAACATGAGATCATTAGAGACGCCGACGGGTATGGTACGGGGGAGGATGACTGGAAAGACGAGAAGGGGGTCCAGCCGACGAACGCAACCAATGTCGAGGTCGATATAAATGCCGCCGTAATGATAAAGGACGAAGTAGCGAATAGCATCTGCCCGTTGAATAGCATAGGGGTATGAATCAAACGTGTCGAGGAACCAACGGTAATTTTGTGCAATGAACTCGCGGGAACTGGCGTCTGTCCATAACATATATTCGCTGCAATGACATGACAGACAGAGACGATAAGAAACAGGGAACCCATTCATTCGGAAAGGGTAGAACGAACTAGTCCGGCATCAAAACGCGACACGATGCGGAAACGGGTTGCCATTTGTCTGGTAGCGTTTCTGACTTCCAGGTCTGGTGGATGATTTTGGGAATCCGTTCGAGACTATGATGGTGAGAAGAGTTTTGGTTAGGGGAGTCTAGGACAGGACTGAGTTCGTCCTCGGTGATGTAGGCGAGTTCGGGTATGGAGAGATAGTATGAAACGGAGGAGAGTACGAGGACGGTTCCAAGTAGGAATAAGGCGAGGACGAAGAGGAGGATATGCACCGTTCTTCGCCTGATGGCCATAGATGGTTGAGCCGCGGGGAAAGGAAAGGAGGAAAGAGGAAAGGGAAAAAGAAAGGAGGGATGATTATATAAGTCACATCACATCCCAGTTGGCTTCATCCGCAGAAGGAATGTTTCCCGAACGAACCGGGTCACCTCCTCCGCCGACTCCCGTAATTCGGCATCATCCCAACAACTCCCGATCGCGTCCAGAGTCTCCACGCAGCTCTCCCAATCACTCCGAGT
>Ga0137397_10001753_pt1 | contig 15136 bp, 19 predicted proteins | sample czorhiz116metaG_FD_106658 | JGI IMG/M metagenome (GOLD analysis project Ga0137397, IMG submission 106658) | Vadose zone soil microbial communities from Angelo Coast Range Reserve, California, USA - czorhiz1.16 metaG | ecosystem: Environmental > Terrestrial > Soil > Vadose zone | place: USA... | reverse complement strand
TAACAGGGGATAACCAACATGGCCCACAGCGCCTCCACCGAACGCCAGACGCACTACGCGGTGCCCGCGCCGATGCCGTGGCCGATCATGGGCGCGGCGGCGCTGTTCCTGATGGCGCTCGGCGCCGTGTTCGTGTTCAACGGCCGGCCCGGCGGCTGGGTCTCGATCGCCGCCGGCGTCATGCTCCTCGTCTACATGATGGTGCGCTGGTTCGGCGACGTGATCCGCGAGTCGGAGGGCGGCAAGTACGGCCGCTGGGAAGATCTTTCGTTCCGCTGGGGGATGAGCTTCTTCATCTTCTCGGAAGTGATGTTCTTCGGCGCGTTCTTCGGCGCGCTCTGGTGGGTGCGCCAGTATTCGGTGCCCGATCTCGCGACGATCGAAAGCAACGCGCTGATGTGGCCCGGCTTCACGCCGCACTGGCCCTCGGCCGGCCCGGGCTTCATGGAGACGTTCTCGCCGATGGGCGCCTGGGGCATCCCGGCGATCAACACGCTGCTGCTCTTGTCGTCCGGCGTGACCGTCACCATCGCCCACTGGGCGCTGAAGGAGAACCGGCGCGGCCAGCTGCTGCTCTTCCTCGGCCTCACCATCCTGCTCGGCGTGGTCTTCCTCGCCTGCCAGGCCTTCGAGTACGCGCATGCCTATTCCGAGCTGAACCTGAAGCTCTCGACCGGCGCCTACGGCTCGACCTTCTTCATGCTCACCGGCTTCCACGGCTTCCACGTCACCTGCGGCGCGATCATGCTGAGCGTGATCTGGTTCCGCTGCCTGCGCGGCCATTTCACGCCCGACCATCACTTCGGCTTCGAGGGCGTCGCCTGGTACTGGCACTTCGTCGATGTGGTGTGGCTCGGCCTGTTTATCTTTGTCTACTGGTTATAGGCGCTCGCGGAACCAGCCGAGGTAGTAGCCGAGCATCAGGAACGCGAAGAGGCCCACCGACAGCGCGACGCGGATCGTCAGCGCCTTCAGCGCCCGCGTTGAGCCGCTGCGGTCGCGGTAGATGAAGAAGAGCGCCGAGAAGAGGCTCGCCACGATCAGCACGAAGACGCCGATCACCAGGTAGCGCATGCGCCGAGGATACTCTTTCCGCCCGCGCGGCTGGGCGCTCGCCGCGACGGCCGCGGCGTGCGTCGCCTTCGTGCTCCTCGGCAACTGGCAGGCGCGCCGCGCCGAGGCGAAGCGCGCCCTCGGCGCCGAGCTCGAGCGCTCGCTGAAATCGCCGCCGCTGGATCTCGCCAGCGTGCCTGACGCCGGGAGCCTGGCCCGCGTGCTCGCGCGTGGCCGCTTCGTCGCCGAGCGCACGGTGCTGCTCGACAACAAGCTGCGGCGCGGCCGGCCGGGTTATGAAGTGGTCGCGCCGCTGCGGCTGACGGGATCGGATCTGCACGTGCTGGTCAACCGCGGCTGGATCGCTGCCGCGCCTTCGCGCCAGCAGCTGCCGGAGGTGCGCACGCCGTCCGCCGAGCTCACGGTGGTCGGCATCGCGCTCGACCGGCTGCCCCATGCGCTGCAGGCCGGAGCGTCCACGGGAGCGGTGCGCCAGAACCTCGACATCGGCGCCTTTGCCGCCGAGACCGGCCTCAAGCTCGCGCCGATCGTGATCGAGCAGCACTCGGATGCCGACGACGGCCTCGTGCGCGACTGGCCGCGGCCCGACCTGGGCATCGAGAAGCACGAGAGCTACGCGCTGCAGTGGTACCTCTTCGCCGCCCTCGCCGTCGTGCTGTTGGCCGTGCTCTCCTTCCGCCGCGTTTCCTCCGATGGGCCCACGCGTTAAGCTCGCCACGGTACTGGCCGTGTGCGCGGCGCCGTTCGTGCTGGGCTGGCTCGCCTACGAGCGCCGCTGGTTCGCCGGCCAGGCCGGCAACTACGGCGAGCTGATTCCGCCGCGCCCGCTCGCCGGCCCCCTCGCGGCCCTGAAAGGCAAATGGGTGCTGGTCACCTTCGACGCGGCCGCGTGCGGGCCGGCGTGCGAAAAGAAGCTCTACATCGTGCGCCAGGTGCGCCGCGCGCAGGGCAAGGAGGCCGAGCGCATCGAGCGGCTATGGCTGGTGACCGACGGCGCCAGGCCGCGCGCGCAGCTCCTCGCCGCCATCGAGGGAACCCACGTGGCCGGCGCCGCCGCCGAAACGCTGAAAGCATTTCCCGGCACGGCGGACATCTACCTGGTCGATCCGCTCGGCAACCTGATGATGCGCTTCCCGGCAGACGCCGATCCGCCGAAGATGATCAAGGATCTCGAGCGGCTGCTGAAGTATTCGAGGTTCGGATGAAAGCGCTCACCGTGGCCGCCGTCGCGCTGGCGCTGGTGGTGGTGGTGATGGGCGCCTACGTGCGCCTCTCCGACGCGGGGCTGGGCTGCCCGGACTGGCCCTTCTGCTACGGAAGACCGCTCCCCGCCGAGATCGCCGACCGCGATGCACTTGCCAAGGCGTGGAAGGAGATGGGCCACCGCTACCTCGCCGGCACGCTCGGCGCGCTGATCCTCGCCCTCTTCATCGCCGCCTGGCGCCTGCGGCGCTCGGCCGCGCTCGCCACGGTACTCGTGCTGATCGTGGCGTTCCAGGCGACGCTCGGCATGTGGACGGTGACCATGCTGCTCAAACCCGCCATCGTCACTGCGCATCTCCTGGGCGGGATGGCGACGCTTGCGCTCCTCGCCTGGCTTGCGCTCGAGCGGTGGCCGCACGCGCCGGCGCCGGAGATGCGCAGGTTACGTCCCGCGGCCGCCGTGGCCCTGTCGGTCGTTGCGGTCCAGGTCATGCTGGGCGGCTGGGTAAGCGCCAATTACGCGGCGCTCGCCTGCCCGGACCTGCCGCTCTGTCCGGGTGCGACGGATTTCGCCAATGCCTTTCACGTCGTGCGCGAGCTCGGGCAGACGGCCGAGGGCGAGCTGCTGTCGCTCGAGGCGCTGCGCGCGATCCACTGGACGCACCGGCTCTTCGCGCTCGTCGCGCTGGCGGCCGCGTTCTTTGCCGCCGCACGCGCCTGGCGTCTGGACCGGCGGCTCGCCGCTGCGGTGGGCGTGCTGGTCGCACTGCAGTTCGCGCTCGGCGCGCTCAACGTCGCGCTCGGCCTGCCGCTCGCCCTGGCCGCCGCGCACAACGCGGGCGCGGCGCTCCTGCTCCTCGCGCTCGTCGTGCTAAACTTTTTCGCATTCCGCGGCTTGCGTCCTTCCCCGTGACTGCCCACGCACTTTCCACCGGTCTCGCACAACGCTTGCGCGCTTTCTACGCGCTGACCAAGCCGCGCGTCGTCTCGCTGATCGTCTTCACCGCGGTGATCGGCATGTTCCTGGCCACGCCGGGAATGGTGCCGCCGCAGCTGCTGCTCGCGGGAACGCTCGGCATCGCGCTCGTGGCCGGCGCGGCGGCGGCGATCAACTGCCTGGTCGAGCAGCACATCGATGCGCGCATGCGGCGCACGCGCTGGCGCCCGCTGCCGCGCGGCGAGCTGACTGCAGCGCAGACGCTGGTCTTCGCCGGCGCGATCGGCGGCGCCGGCCTCTGGCTCCTCGGCCATTACGTCAACCCGCTCACGATGTGGCTCACGCTCGCGACGTTCGTCGGCTACGCCGTGATCTACACGCTGGTGCTGAAGCCGGCGACGCCGCAGAACATCGTCATCGGCGGGGCGTCGGGCGCCATGCCGCCGGTGCTCGGCTGGACCGCCGTCACGGGCGAGGTCACCACCGACGCGATGCTGCTGTTCCTCATCATCTTCGCCTGGACGCCGCCGCACTTCTGGTCGCTCGCCCTGTACCGCACGGAGGACTACGCGCGCGCCGGCGTGCCCATGCTGCCCGTCACGCATGGCCGCGATTACACGCGGCTGCAGGTGCTGCTCTACACGCTGATCCTGTTCGCCGCGAGCCTGCTTCCCTACGTGGTCCGGCTGAGCGGGTTCGTCTATCTCGGCGCGGCGCTGGTCCTCGGCGGCGTGTTCATCGCTTATGCCCTGCGCATCTACCTCGCCTACAGCGACGCCGTGGCGCAAAAGACCTTCCGGTACTCGATTGTCTATCTGGCCGCTCTTTTCGCCGCGCTGCTGGTCGATCATTACCTGTAGCCTGGCGCTCGCCGCCTGCGACGGCGCTCCGAAGTTCAGGAGCACCGACATCACCGGCGCCGAGTACGGGAGATCGCTCGAGCTGCCGGACACGAGCGGCCGGGTGCGGCACCTCGAGGACTTCCGCGGCAAGGCGGTGGTGCTCTCCTTCGGCTTCACGCATTGCCCGGACGTGTGCCCCACGACGCTCGCCGATCTCGCGACGGTGATGAAGTCGCTCGGGCCGGACGCCGAGCGCGTGCAGGTGCTCTTCGTTACCGTGGACCCCGAGCGCGACACGCCGGGCGACCTCGAGAAGTACGTGGGCGCCTTCGATCCGCGGTTTCTGGCCCTGCGCGGCGACCCTGCCGCCACGCAGCGCGTGGCGAAGGACTTCAAGATCTACTTCGAGAAGCGCAAGCAGGGCGACACCTACACCGTCGACCACAGCGCGCAGAGCTACGTCATCGATCCGCAGGGGCGGCTCCGCCTGCTGGTGCGCCACGACCGCCTGGCTCAGGATCTACCCGACGACCTGCGCGTCATCCTGAAGCAGGGCTGAGTGCCTTGCGCCCGAGCGCAAATCCGGCGGCGTTTCAGCAGCTTGAGCAGGAAAGCCGCCAGGAGCAGCGCGAAACAAAAACGGCCGCGCGCGGCGGCCGTTCATCCAACGGTAAAGCGGTTCAGGACGGCGTCGGCAGGAGCTTGCGCATCTTGTCGAGCGCCTTCGCCTCGATCTGGCGGATGCGCTCGGCCGACACGTCGAATTCCGCAGCGAGCTCGTGCAGCGTGGCCGAATCCTTCTCCCGCAGCCAGCGCGCCTCGACGATGCGGCGGCTGCGCGGGTCGAGGGTGGCGAGCGCCTTTTCCAGCCCCTGGCTCTGCACGCGTGCGGATTCTTCGGCCTCGAGTACACGGTAGGGCTCCGCCGCCTCATCGGCCAGGTAATGCACCGGTGCGTAGCTCTCCTCGTCGTCGTGCTCGCCCTCGAAGGCGAGCTCCTGGCCGGAGAGGCGCGTTTCCATCTCGACGACTTCTTCGGGCTTGACGTTGAGCTCGCCGGCGACGCGCGCCACGTCCGCCACGCTGAGCGGCGCGAGGTCCTTCTTCATCGAGCGCAGGTTGAAGAAGAGCTTGCGCTGCGCCTTGGTGGTGGCGACCTTCACCAGCCGCCAGTTGCGCAGGATGTATTCGTGCATCTCCGCCTTGATCCAATGGATGGCGAAGGAAACAAGGCGGACGCCGCGGTCGGGGTCGAAGCGCTTAACGGCCTTCATCAGGCCGATGTTGCCTTCCTGGATCAGGTCGGCGTGCGGCAGCCCGTAGCCGAGGTAGCCGCGCGCGAGCGCGACGACCAGGCGCAGGTGCGAAAGCACGAGCTGGCGGGCGGCTTCCAGGTCGTTCGCGTCGCGGAAGCGGCGCGCGAGGCGCTGCTCCTCATCCAGGGTCAGGATCGGGAAGCGGTTGACCGTCTGGATATAGGCTTCGATGCTGCCCGTCGGCATCGGCACCGCGGCCGATACGTTGAGCGGCATCAGAGCTTGCACAGTCATGGGCATTCCTCCTTGGGAGATCGAGTCTAGCACTCGGGTATTTAGAGTGCCAAGAGCCCTTTCGGTTCCCGCATTAAGCCTTGTCGATAGCAAGCACTGACATTTACCTGGGCTCTATCGCCCTCAGATGCCGGCTGGCCGAGAGATGAGCGCCGAGCCAGCCCAAGAGCGCGGCGAACACGAGGAACGCCAGGGCATCGCCCGCCGGTAGAAAGGCGAACCGGAAATCCGAGCCGTAGGACTCTGCCAGCGGCCGAACTTCGCGGTTGAGGAGCGCGAGCGCGGCGGCGACCAGGAGGAGCGCGAGCGCGCCGCCCGCCAGGCCCTGGAGCAGGCCGGCGTAATAGAAGGGCCGGCGAATGAAGGCATCCGTGGCGCCGATGAGCTTGGAGACCTCGATCTCCTCCCGCTGGGTCAGGATTTGCAGGCGGATGGTGTTGAACGTCACCGCGATCAACGCCGCTCCCAGCACCCCCGCCAGCAGCCATAGCGCGATGCGCGCGAGCCGGGCGAGCGTCGCAAGGCGCCGCGCCCAGAGCGCGTCGGCCTGCACGTGCGCGACCCCCGGGAGCTTTGCCAGATCGGCCGCGAGCGGCTCGAGCGCCTCGTCGGCGGCGGTGACGACGAAGGCATCGGGCAGCGGATTGCGCCCGAGCACGGCGACGAGCTCGGGCAGGCCCTGCACGGCGGCGAGCTCCTTCAGCGCCTGCTCGCGCGAAACGAAGCGCACACCGGAGATCCGCGCGTCGCGCTTCAGCCTCGCGCCCAGGGCGGCGACATCCGCGCGCTTCGCGTCCAGAAAGAGCGAGATCTGCGGCTGCACGCTGACGCGGCCGGCCACCGTCCGCAGGCTTTCGAGCAGCGCATAGCCGCCCGCCGGCAGGGCGAGCGCTATGCCGATGACCAAGGCATTCAAGGGGCCGACGCGCCCCAAGGCACGCGCGCACGCCTGGCGGTGCTGGCGCAGCCAGGCCTTCATTGCATGCGTCCGGCCTCGAGGTGCAGGAGGCGTTGGCCGTACTGCGCGACGAGCGCCTGGTCGTGCGTGGCGATGAGGACCGTGACGCCGACCTGGTTGAACTCGACGAAGATGTCGACGATGCGGCGCGCGGATTCGGCGTCGAGATTGGCCGTCGGCTCGTCGGCGAGCAGGATCGAAGGCCGGTTGACGACCGCGCGCGCGATGGCGAGGCGCTGCTGCTCGCCGCCGGAGAGCTGGATCGGGTTCGACTTCTCGCGCGCCAGCAGTCCCACCTTGTCGAGCGCGGCGCGCGCGCGGCGCGCCGCCTCCTTCGGCGGATGGGCGGAAAAGGCGAGCGGCAGCATCACGTTCTCGTAGACCGAGCGATCGTAGAGGAGCTTCTGGTCCTGGAAGACCAGGCCGAGGTTGCGCCGCAGGTAGGGGAGCGCGGCGCGCTTCAGCGCGCCGACGTTCTGTCCGTTGACGACTACCGAGCCCGAGCTCGGCCGCTCGATCGCCGGGATCAGCTTCAGCAGCGTCGACTTTCCGGCGCCGGAGCGCCCGGTGATGAACACCAGCTCGCCGGGCTCGACGGCGAAGCTGACCTGCCTGAGGGCTTCCTCGCCGCCGGGGTAGCGCTTGGCGACGGCGGAAAAGCTAACCAACCAGCGCCTCGGCGAACTCGCGCGCGACGAAGGGGCGCAGGTCGTCGATGTTCTCGCCGACGCCGATGAACAGCAGCGGTACCGGCCGCTCGCGCGCCGCAAGGGATCGCGCATGCGCGATGGCGCAGACCACGCCGCCTTTCGCGGTGCCGTCGAGCTTGGTGAGAATGAGCCCGGTGAGGCCCAGGGCATCGTCGAAGGCCTTCACCTGCGTGATCGCGTTCTGCCCGGTGTTCGCGTCCAGCACGAGCAGCACCTCGTGCGGCGCATCGGGCTGCGCCTTTGCGGCCACGCGCTTTACCTTGCGGATCTCCTCCATCAGGTGCAACTGCGTCGGCAGCCGCCCAGCGGTGTCGGCAATCACCACGTCGATGCCACGCGCACGAGCCGCGGCGATGGCGTCGTACACCACCGCCCCGGCATCGCCCGTCGCCTGGGCGATCACCGGGACATTGTTCCGCTCGCCCCAGACCACGAGCTGCTCGCGCGCTGCCGCGCGGAACGTGTCGCCCGCGGCAAGGAGCACGCTCCTGCCCTGCGACTGCAGCCATTTCGCCAGCTTGCCGATCGAGGTCGTCTTCCCCGAGCCGTTGACACCGGCAATCATCAGCACGTACGGCCTGGCTTGTCCAACTTCCAGCCGCTTTTCCAGCGGCGCGAGCAACTCCGTCAGCGAATCTGTGAGAGCGCGCTTCAGCGTCTCGCCGTCCTCGATGCGCTGCTGGCGCGCCTTCTCGCGCAGCGACCGGATGAGCCATTCGCTGGCGGGGACGCCGCAGTCGGCCTGGAGGAGCGCGGACTCGAGGTCCTCGAAGAGCGACTCGTCCACGCGCCGGCGGACGAACAGCTCCGACACGGGCGTGTTGAGCACCTCCCGCGTGCGCGCGAGACCGTTCTTCAGGCGCGCGGCCCAGGAGAGCGCTGCTACCATGGGTCAGTGCATTCTAACAAAGGCGAAATCCGCATCATCGCCGGGGAATATCGCGGCCGCCGCATCAAGATCGCATCGCGCCCGGGGCTGCGGCCTACGCCCGACCGCGTGCGCGAGACGCTCTTCAACTGGCTGGGACAATGGCTCGATGGCTTGAGTTGCCTCGATCTGTTCGCCGGCAGCGGCGCGCTCGGCTTCGAGGCGGCATCGCGCGGCGCGGCGCGCGTGGTCATGGTGGAGAGCGATCGCACCGCATTTTCGGCGCTGGAAAGCGCACGCAGCAGGTTCGGCGCGCGCACGGTGGAACTCGTTCGCGGCGATGCCTACGAGTATCTGGCGCGAGGTGGCCAGAAAGGCGGCGAGCGCTTCGACGTGGTTTTCCTCGATCCCCCGTTCAGGCAGAATGCGCTGCCGGCGGTGCTCCAGCAGCTCACGCCGCGACTCGCCCAGGGTGCGCGCGTCTATGTCGAGTCGGCCGCACCGGCGGAACCGGGCGAGCGCTGGGGCGAGCTCAAGCGCTCGCGCGCCGGCCAGGTGAGCTATCAGCTCTTCGAGTGGAGAGGCGATGATCAAGGCGGTCTACCCGGGCACGTTTGACCCGCTCACCCGCGGCCACGAGGACCTGGTGCGCCGCGCGAGCACATTGTTCGACGCCATCATCCTCGCCATTGCCGACAGCAAGGCGAAGCAGCCGTTCTTCACCGTCGACGAGCGCATCGCCATGGCGCGCGAGGTGCTGGGCGACCTGAAGAACGTCCAGGTGACGGGCTTCAGCGGCCTCCTGACCGACTTCGTGCGCGAGCAGCGCGCGCGCGTCGTGCTGCGCGGACTGCGCGCCGTCTCCGACTTCGAGTACGAGTTCCAGCTCGCCGGCATGAACCGCCACCTCTATCCGGAGATGGAGACCATCTTCCTCACGCCGTCGGAGCAGCACATGTTCATCTCGGCGACGCTCGTGCGCGAGATCGCGGCGCTCGGCGGCGACGTCGCGAAATTCGTCCACCCGCTGGTGGCGAAGCGGCTCAAGCAGAAGGCGAAGGGTTGACCTACCGCTGGCAGCGCGGACAGTAGAAGGTCGAGCGCTGCCCCTGTACTAGACGCCTGATCGTCGCGCCGCAGCGCCGGCAGGGTTTGCCTTCACGATCGTAGACCCGGTAGCGGCTCTGGAAATCGCCGGCGTGGCCGTCGGCCCCCACGTAATCGCGCAGGCTCGAGCCGCCCGCGCGGATCGCGGCGCGCAGCGTCACCTTGATCGCTTTGGCGAGCCGGGCGCAGCGCGCGAGCGACAGCCGCTTCGCCGGCGTGCGTGGATCGATGCCCGCGCGGAAGAGGCTCTCGCTGGCGTAGATATTTCCCACCCCGACGATGCGACGGCCGTCCATGAGGAAGAGCTTGATCGCCGCGCGATGCGCCCGCGTCAAGGCGTAGAGGCGCGCCGCGTCGAGCATCCGCGAGAGCGGCTCGATGCCGAGCTTGGCAATGAGCGGATGCGCGTGCACTTCGTCCCTGGTCCAGAGCACTGCGCCAAATCTCCTCGGGTCGCGCAGGCGCAGGACGCGATCGCCCAGCACGAGATCGAAATGGTCGTGCTTCTCCGCCGGCGTCTCCGGCGGCAATACGCGCAGGCTGCCCGACATGCCCAGGTGCAGGATGAGGTGGCCGTCGCCGAGATCGACGAGCAGGTACTTGCCTCGCCTATGCACGCCGCGCACTTTGAGCCCCGCGAGCCGGCGCACTGCCGGCGGCACCGGCCAGCGCAGCCGCGGCTGACGCACGGCGACAGCCGAAATGACGCGGCCCGCCAGGTGCGGCGCGAGGCCGCGGCGCGTAACTTCGACTTCCGGTAGTTCTGGCATGAGAGAATTGCTTGCGCGGGGCACCAAATATACCTAAGGTCGGTCGAATCCAGATGTTGATCCGCCGGTTTCTTCCCTTTGCAGTCGCTGCGCTCGCCGTCCATGGCGCGGCACTCGCCCAGCCCGACAAAGAGCTGAACGAGCCCACGCTCTACGAGCTCCTCCTGGGCGAGATCGCGCAGCAGCGCGGCGACTACGCCCTCGCCGCGAAGACCTACCTGGAGCTCGCGCGCCGCACCGGAGATGCGCGCATCGCGCGCCGCGCGGTCGAGGTCGCCAGCCAGGGCAAGCTCCCCGAGCTCGCGCTCGAGGCGGCGAAGACCTGGCAGCAGATCGAGCCGCAATCGCCGGCAGCGATCCAGGTGGTGGCCACGCTCCTCGTCTCGGTCAAGCGCGTCGATGAGGCCGAGCCGTACCTGGAGAAGCTGCTTACGTCGGAGGGCGTGGACCTCGAGCGCGCGTTCCTGCAGCTGAATCGCCTGCTCGCCGCGAACCCGGACAAGGCCGCCAACCTGCGAGTGGTGCGCAAGCTCGCTGCGAAGTATCCCGACCTCGCGCCCGCGCAGCTGGCGATCGGGCAGGCTGCCTTGGCGGCCGGCGACGACAAGTCGGCCATCGCGGCGGCGCGCCGCGCCGCGGAGCTGCGTCCGGAGTGGGAAGCTCCCGCGGTATTCGAAGCGCAGGTGCTGCAGAAGCGCTCGACCGCGGATGCGGCGAAGCGGCTCGGCCAGTTCGTCGAGAAGAATCCGAGTTCGCGCGAAGGCCGCCTCAACTACGCGCGCGCGCTGATCCTCGACAAGCGCGGCCCCGAGGCACGCAAGCAGTTCGAGACGCTGCTCGCCGCCAATCCGGGAAACACCGACCTCATCTACACCATAGGACTGCTCGCCTTCCAGCTCAAGGATTACCCGGTCGCCGAAGAAAGCATGAAGCGCCTGGTCGGGACGCCGGCCTACCGCGATCCCGACGGCGCGCGTTTCCTGCTCGGGCAGATCGCCGAAGAACAGAAGCAGTGGCCGCGCGCGATCGAGTGGTACGAGCAGATCCAGGACAGCGAGCACGCCCTGCCGGCGCGGCTGCGCACCGCGAACGCCATCGCCAAGCAGGGCAAGGTCGACGCGGCGCGCGAGTACCTCCAGAAGGTGAGCGCCGACTACCCGGATCAGCAGGTCCAGGTGACCGTGGCGGAGGCGCAGGTACTGCGCGACGCGAACCGGAACAAGGACGCGTTCGACCTCCTCGACAAGGCGCTCAAGGCAGACCCCGAGCAGCCCGAACTCCTCTACGACTATGCGCTGACCGCCGAAAAGCTCGAGAAGTACGACCTCCTCGAGCAGAACCTGCGCAAGCTGATCGAAGTACGGCCCGATCACGCGCACGCGTATAACGCGCTCGGCTACTCGTTCGCCGACCGCAACACGCGGCTGCGCGAGGCGCGCGAGCTGATCGAGGAGGCGATGAAGCTCGCCCCGGAGGACTACTTCATCGTCGACAGCCTGGGCTGGGTGCAGTACCGGGAGGGCAACCTGAAGGGCGCCGCCGACACATTGCGCCGCGCCTACAACGGTCGTCCCGACGCCGAAATCGGCGCGCATCTCGGCGAAGTGCTGTGGATGCTGGGCGATCGCAGCGAGGCGAACCGCATCTGGCAGGAGTCGCTGAAGAGCGCGCCCGACAACGAGACGCTGCAGAAGACGATCAAGCGGCTGCGGCGGTGAAGCGGGCGGTCTGGGCGCTGGCGTTCTTCGCCTGCGCGTGTGCGCAGGTTGAACTGAAGCCGCCGAGCGCCGTGGAGTTCGACCTCGCCGGGCGCATCGCCGCCCGCTACGGCAACGACGCTTTCACCGGCAACATCAACTGGCGCCACGCGGCCACCGGCGACGAGCTCCTGATCAGCACGCCGCTCGGCCAGGGCGTCGCGCGCATCGTGCGCGAAGGCGACGCCGTGCAGCTCACCACCGCCGAAGGCAAGCAATACAGCGCACCCGACGCGGAATCGCTCACCGAGCGCACGCTCGGTTTCCGCCTGCCGCTCGAGGGGCTCGCCGACTGGGTGCAGGGCCGGCCCTCGGGCGACGCGCCGGCGCGCATGGAGAAAGACCCCGACGGCAAGCTCCGCACGCTCGAGCAGCGCGGCTGGAAGGTCGAATACCAGGAATACGACGGCGCGCGGCCCTCGCTCATGCGCCTCACCTACCAGGGCGTCGAGCTGCGCCTCGCGATCTCGCAATGGAGATGACGGACTTCCCGGCGCCCGGGAAGCTGAACCTCTTGCTCCACGTTCTGCGCCGGCGTGCCGACGGCTACCACGATCTGCAGACCGTCTTCCGGCTCATCGACCGCGCTGACCGCATCCGCATCACGCCGCGCGCCGACGGCGAGCTGCGCTTCTCCGGCCCGTTCGGCGACGACAACTTGTGCCTGCGCGCCGCGCGCCTTCTCAAGCAGCAAACGAGTACTCGCCTCGGCGCCGACATGGCGCTGGAAAAGTCGGTCCCGGTGGGTGGGGGCCTGGGCGGCGGCTCATCGGACGCGGCCACAGTGCTGCTCGCGCTGAACCGGCTCTGGAAACTGCGCCTGGCGCGCAGCGAGCTCATGCCGCTGGGCGCGAAATTGGGCGCCGACGTGCCGTTCTTTCTGTTCGGCCGCAACGCGGTCGGCGAAGGCATCGGCGAGCGCTTGACGGCCCTCGAGCTTGCGCCCGCCTGGTACCTCGTCGTCACACCGCAAGTCGCGGTTTCCACGAAGGAAATCTTCGCGGTTGCGTTGACAGGCGAGTCCAAACCACTCAAAATACCGCCCTTTTTCCCGGGGCGCGGACGCAACGACCTGGAAGCCGTGGTGACCGCCCGCTATCCCGAGGTGGCAGCGAGCCTTGCGTGGCTGAAAGAGCGGTCCCCGCAAGCTCGCATGACGGGTTCCGGAGCGTGCGTCTTCGCCGAGTTCGCGACTGAAACCGAAGCGCGTGCGATTCAATCCCAGATGCCTCGAGGCATGGACGGATTCGTGGCGCAGGGGCTCGACCGCCACCCGCTCTATGACTGGGCCGAATGAACAACTGGGGAGTCGCCAAGCTGGTTAAGGCACCGGATTTTGATTCCGGCATACGAGGGTTCGAATCCTTCCTCCCCAGCCATCGCCCATGACCTCCATGACCACAGGAATCAACACGGGCCACAGCGCGGCGCTCGACCGCCTGATGGTGTTCACCGGCAACGCCAACCCGCGTCTCGCGCAGGAGGTCGCGCGGCACCTCAATCTCTCGATCGGCCGCGCGATCGTCGGCAAGTTCTCCGACGGCGAGGTGATGGTTGAGCTGCTCGAGAACGTCCGCGGCAAGGACGTCTTCGTCCTGCAGTCGACGTGCGCGCCGACCAACGACAACCTGATGGAGCTGCTGGTGATGATCGACGCGTTGAAGCGCTCCTCGGCGGCGCGCGTCACCGCGGCGATACCATACTTCGGCTACGCCCGCCAGGATCGCCGGCCGCGCTCGGCGCGCGTCGCGATCAGCGCGAAGGTCGTGGCCAACATGCTCACCTCGGTGGGTGTCGCGCGCCTCCTGACGATGGATCTGCATGCCGACCAGATCCAGGGGTTCTTCGACGTTCCCGTGGACAACATCTACGCCGCCCCGGTGCTGCTCGGCGACGTGTGGAAGCAGCGCTACGAGAACCTGATCGTGGTCTCGCCCGACGTGGGCGGCGTGGTGCGCGCGCGGGCGCTTGCAAAGCGCTTGGAATCGGACCTGGCGATCATCGACAAGCGGCGGCCGAAGGCCAACGTCAGCGAAGTGATGAACGTGATCGGCGAGGTGAAGGACCGCACCTGCGTGATCATGGACGACATGGTCGACACCGCCGGCACGCTGGTGAAGGCGGCGCAGGTGCTGAAGGAGGAAGGCGCCACCAAGGTGGTCGCCTATTGCACGCACGCCGTGCTCTCCGGCGGCGCGGTCGACCGGATCAGCAAGTCCGCGCTGGACGAGCTGGTGGTCACGGACACCATCCCGCTGCGCGAGGACGCGCGCACCTGCAAGAAGATCCGCAGCCTCTCGGTGGCGGGCCTGCTGGCCGAGACGATCCTGCGCATCTACACCGAGGAATCGGTCAGCTCTCTCTTTATCGAATAGGAATCTCAACCACTCCGGCGCCTGGTCGCGGGCGCGGGGTTTAACCAGGAGCAAAGCGAAAATGGCAATCGAAATCTCCGCGCGCAAGCGCGAGGCGCAAGGAACGGGTGCGAGCCGCCGTCTGCGCCGCCTGGGCAAGGTCCCGGGCATCCTTTACGGCGGCGACCAGGGTCCGGTCAACATCGAGCTCGATCACCAGGCCCTCTATCTCAATCTGCGCAACGAGCGCTTCCACGCGTCGATCCTGACGCTCGACCTTTCCGGCACGAAGGAGCAGGTGCTGCTGCGCGCGCTGAACATGCATCCGTTCAAGCCGCAGGTGCAGCACGTGGACTTCCAGCGCGTCTCCAAGGACAGGAAGATCCACATGAAGGTGCCGCTGCACTTCGTCAACGCCGAGAAGTCGCCGGGCGTGAAGGAGCAGGGCGGCGTGGTGAACCACGTCATGAACGAGCTCGACGTCGTCTGCTTCCCCGACGACCTGCCCGAGTACGTCGAGGTCGACCTGAGCAGTCTCGCCGTCGGCCATTCGCTGCACGTGCGCGAGCTCATGCTGCCGAAGGGCGTGGAGCTGACGCTGCACAAGGACGAGAACCCGGTGGTCGCCACCGTGGTCGTGCCGGCACTCATCACCGAGGAAGAGGAAGCCGCGCCAGCGGTCGCGCCATCCGAGATTCCGACCACCGAGCAGGCTGCCCCGCCGAAGGAAGGCGAAGGCGCCGAAGAGGCAGCTGCCGCCAAGGGCGGCGACAAGGGGCCTGCGGCCAAGGGCGCCGAGAAGCCGCCAGCCGCGGACAAGGGCGAGAAGAAAGAGAAGAAGTAAGCCGTGGGCATACGGCTGGTCGTCGGCCTGGGCAACCCGGGCAAGGAGTACGAGCGCACGCGGCACAACGCCGGCTTCTGGCTGGTCGAGCGTTTCGCCACGGCGAACGGCATCAACCTGCGCAAGGACGCCAAGTTCCAGGCGCTGGTGGGGCGTCTCGAG
>Ga0137397_10001752_pt1 | contig 15139 bp, 7 predicted proteins | sample czorhiz116metaG_FD_106658 | JGI IMG/M metagenome (GOLD analysis project Ga0137397, IMG submission 106658) | Vadose zone soil microbial communities from Angelo Coast Range Reserve, California, USA - czorhiz1.16 metaG | ecosystem: Environmental > Terrestrial > Soil > Vadose zone | place: USA... | reverse complement strand
TGCAAAACCCTCGAATGTGAGGGGATCTAGCCACAAAAAGCACAAGAAGCACAAAATTCTTGTGCCTTTTGTGCCTCTTGTGGCTCGTTCCCGTTCTTACTCCAGGTTTTGCAACATTCTCTGGAAAGGAGGGGAATAAACGAGGTTCATCATGAAGAGACTTGTCGCCGCATCGGCCGCATTCGTCTGTCTCCTCCTGTCCAACAACACATTCGCTCAGACCGGTAACGCCTCCGTCGGTGGTTTCGTTCAGGATCCGACGCGAGCTTTCATTCCGGGTGTGACGGTGACTGCGACCAATACACAAACCGGCGTTGCCACAACGGTGATCACGAACGAGGCCGGCGCCTATAACATTCCGAGTCTTCTGCCGGGAATCTACAAATTGAGTGCCGAGCTCCCGGGTTTTCGCCCGCAGGTCATCAACGATGTGCAGTTAGGCGCCAACGCGTCGCCCCGATTCAATTTCACCCTCGAAGTCGGTGCGGTGACGGAGTCGGTTGAAGTGACCGCAGAGCGCACGGCGCTGCTGGCAGAAACGTCGGCGACCATCGGTCAGGTACTGCCCGAACAGCAGCTGCGCAATCTTCCACTGGTGAGCACGAATGTGCTCGATCTGATGAAGACCATGCCCGGCGTGCGAGGCAGCGGCCTGGGCACATCCACAACTTTTGCCGGCATCAGCACGAATTATGTCAATACGGTGCGAGACGGCATCAGCGTACAGGAAGGGCGGTACGAAAACGGCGTCGGGGCGACCACGCTGGTCAACCCGGACATGGTCGGCGAATTCCGCGTCATCCTTACGCCCGTGGACGCGGAGCTGGGCCGCGGAAACGGGCAGGTTCAAATCATCACGCGGTCCGGAACGAACGAGTTTCGCGGAAGCGGCGTTTTAAACATCCGAAACTCCGCACTGAACGCCAACACCTGGAGCAACAACAAACAGATCGTCCGGGGCGTGTGGACTCCCGGAAGGCCGAAATGGCAAAACGAGAACGAATACACGGCCAGCCTGGGTGGACCGATCGTGAAGAACAAGACATTCTTCTTTACGCTCTGGAGCCAGCAGTTCGAACGCCAGCGCAACACGATGAGACCCGCCGTGCTCACGGACTGTGCGAGAAACGGCATCTTCCGGTACTGGGAAGGCTGGGCGAACGGCAACATCAACACGGTGACCAATACCGTCGGCACCAATCCAACAATCACGTCCGTAGATTCTTCCGGCAACCCGCTGCGGCCCGCCACCAATGCGAACGGCACGCCCTACAGCGGTCAGCTTCGATACTTCAGCGTGTTCGGTCCCCTGCTGAATTCGCCAGCCAGGCCGGATTGTTCCGACGCGATCGTTCAGGGCAACCCCTGGGATTCAAGCCGCACCAGAATGGATCCGACGGGAGTCAGCCAGAAATATCTGACCTTGATGCCGCACGCCAACATCTTCGATGGAGGTGACGGGCTGAATACGGCAATCTATCAGTGGGTGCGCAGCGCCCACGGCAACGCAAATCTCGGAACAGCTTCCGGAACCAGCTACGAGGCGGACAACAGGCAGATCAATATCAAGGTCGATCACAACTTCAATACGCGGCACAAAGTTGCCGTCAATTACAGTCATCAATGGGTCGATAACGAATACATCCGAAATCCAACCGTACAGTGGCCCGACGGGTACTCTTCGCCGACGATCCGTCGTCCACGGGTGCTCACGGCCAACTTCACCTCGACGCTGACGCCGAATCTCCTCAACGAAGCCCGCTTTGGATACCGGGCAAACTGGCATTACGTCTGGGCGCCATGGGAAGTCCCCGATCCGAAACAACGCGAAGGGCCGCTGTCACTGCTTCAACAAGGAAGCCAGGGTTATCCGATCGCCTACCAACCGGCAACTATTGGCGCTACAGCGCCCGATAACTTCCAGATCAATGGAAACTACTTCAGCTGCATGACGGATTGCGCGCAGCAGGGCAACCACACTCCGCTGTTCAATTACGCGGACACGATGAGTTGGACCAAAGGCAAGCACGCTTTCAAAGGCGGCGCCGATATCCGCTTTCAGTACTCGAGAGGATACGAGACGCCAACGGCTCCCATCCCGAAAGCCTCGGGCGGTGCGGGTTTGAACCCGACACAGGTTTTCAGGAACAACTCGAGCATGCCCAGCCTCGTCACCAACAACGAGACCATCGCAAACCAGCTTCTGTATTTCCTGGCCGGCTCACTCAATAGTGCTCAGCAGTATTACTTTATTCAGAAACCCGACCAGCTCGCTCAGTGGAGCAGTTATCTGGACAAGACCAGAAAACTGACGGACGCCCATCAGAACGACTTCTCCGTATTCTTCAAAGACGATTGGAAAGTACGTCCATCGTTTACGCTCAATCTGGGAGTGCGTTACGAGTACTACGGAGTGCCGTATGAAGGCGCAGGATTGACGCCCGCGCCGGTAGGAGGAGGCATCGCGATGCTCGGAGTTTCAGGCCGAAGCTTCGACCGGTGGATGCGCCCGGATAACGGCGTGGATTCGAATCTTCTTACAAAGATGGAGCTGGTAGGGCCCAACACTCCAAATCCGGACAAATCGCTTTACAAGAATGACTGGAACAATTTTGGTCCGGCCGTAGGCTTTGCCTGGCAGCTTCCCTGGTTTGGGGCGGGGAAGACCAATATTCGCGGTGGATATCAAGTGACCTACGTCAAAGGCGCCAGCCTGTCCACGCTGGTCAACAGCATATTTTTAACCCAGGGTTTTCTGAATCTCGCACAGACGCAGGGACCGACCAGCGGCAGCTACTTCAATCTCCAGAATCTTCCGGGCCTGATCCCGATACCGCCAAGTTCCCAGCCCCTGGCTCCGATTCCGCTCACGAAGCCGAGCCAGGACGGGAATGCTTTCGACACCAACTATGTGTCTCCATATATCCAGAACTTCACGCTGTCGGTAACCCGGGACATTTCGCGGACCGTGAACCTGGATGTCCGCTACATCGGCACGCGCGGATTGAAGCTGAACGGTGTCTACAATCTCAATGCGCCCGACGTTTTCTACAACCCCACGCTGTTCGATGCGCTCGAAAGAACGCGCAGGGGCGAAGACGTGGCGCTGTTCGATCAAATGTTCATGGGATTGAATCTCAATCCGGGTGCACGAGGATGCGATCCGTCGAATCCGACCGCAATGTGCGGCGCCGTAGACGGCAGAACCCAGCGGGGGTCCGCACATCTGCGGCAGAGTGTTTCCGTAACAGGAGCCGCCGGCACACCCACGCTGAGGTCGGCCCTTGCCAACGGCGACTATGCATCGGTCGCCGGCGGATTGAACATCTTCAATGGAACTGGAACCGGCGCCGCGGGCACCGTCGTCGGAGTACCCGGAGAACGGGGCACCGTGCTCCGGCGCGCGAATAAAGGATTCAACGTGCCGGGAGGAACGGCCATTGCAGGAGGCCCCGTCGTGCCGGGAGGCTTGTTCCCGGAAAACTGGATCTCGGCGAATCCCCAGTTCAACAACGCGAACTTCTACACGAATTCGGGCAAATCGAATTACCACTCGCTCCAGGTACAAAGCACGGTGCGAGCAATGCAGGGCCTGACGTTCCAGGGAACCTACGTCTGGTCCAGGGCTCTTGAAGTTCCGACGGCTCTGAACGGTTACACGAATCCCGCTGAAAGGGAGAAGGACTACATCCTCAACGTAAATCACGTGACCCATGACTTCCGGTCCTTCGGTATTTACGATCTGCCGTTCGGGCCCGGCAAACTGCTTTTCCGGGACAGCTCCGGATGGACTGCGCGGCTTATCGAAGGTTGGCAAACAAGCTTCATCGTCAATCTCAGTACCGGAAGTCCCGCGAGTATCGGCGCCACTTACAACTCGTCAGGGACGGCTTATCCGACCGGGCTCTACACGAACTCCGTTCCGGATGTCGTCGGACCGTTTTCACTGAAGAGCGGAAAGGTTCGTTGGGATGGCGACTTCGGAAATTTCTTCGCCCCGAATACATTCGCAAAAACCTCGGATCCTCAATGCGCCGCTGTCGCAGCAGATCTCAGACCATACTGCACACTGCAGGCTGTATCGGATGCCAAGACTGGACAGATCCTCCTTCAGAACCCACAGCCCGGGAAGCGGGGCACGCTCGGCAGGCAGACATTGTATTTGCCCGGGCAATGGAGCTTTGACGCAGCATTGAGCAAGAGAATCCGAATCGCTGAAACCAAGAGCCTGCAATTCCGTGTCGATGCCACGAACGTACTCAATCACCCCCTGCCGAACCTGGCTGTCAGCAATGCCAATAACAACCCATACACCACTCCGCCGGGTTTGAACATCAACAGCGACGTTCCCTTCGGGTTCATCCAGGACAAGGGCTCGCAATCTGTGACCGGATCGGAAAAATTCCGCGAGTTCAAAGCACAGCTTCGGTTCGATTTCTGAGGCGCAGCACACCACGGGCCCGCCGAATTCATCGGCGGGCCTCCTCTTCGCTTTCAATACTTTAGAATTAACCCTCTCATGTTCTGCCCGGACCAGAGTCTATTTAGGAAAGGGGAAAATGGGGTCGTAGCTGTGTTTACAGGGCTACGACCCATCATTTTTCCCGGGGAGACGTGAGTCATGTCGTCAAAAACAAAAAAAACCGTTACTTTCTTAGCCGCCGTATTGATGCTGGTGCTGCCGCTCCTTGCGGCAGACCGAACCGTTTTCAGAAACACGTGGAACCTTTTTACTGTCCAGCAAGACATCGAGATGGGTCGTTTGCTGGCGGAGGAAGCCGAAAACACAATGTCGCCGGTCAGCGACGACATGGCCAACACTTACATCGACGCGCTTGGACATCAGTTGGCCGTGAACGCTCCCGGTTACAAATACAACTATCAATTCAAAATTCTGAATGACCGAACCATCAACGCCTTTGCCCTGCCTGGAGGTTTCATCTATGTAACGCGCGGCATGGTTGAGGCTGCGCCGACCGAACCGCAACTGGCAGGCGTGCTGGCGCATGAACTCGCACATGTGGTTCTGCGTCACGGCACGCAGCAGGTTTCAAACGCCTATTCGGATCAGACGTCGAACTCGACTCCGGGCAGAGTGTCTGTGTCGGGTGTTATGACCGATCTCGATCTTTACAATTTCGCCCCGAATTCGATAGTTCTCAAATATTCGGCCGAGCAGGAACGGCAGGCCGATTTGATGGGCGCGCAACTTCTTTACGACGCGAAGTTCGATCCGGGACAGATGACGATCTTCTTTCAAGACCTGCAGCAAAAGCGCAGAGGCCTGACCAGCGATTTCCTGGCGAGTCATCCCGCCGGCGCGAATCGTGTTGCCAGAGTAAGTCGCGAGGTTCAGAACATGGGAGGCCTGCCGCGTAACCTCCGGAGCGATTCTCCGGATTTACACACTGCCCAGAGCCATCTGCGGGGTGAAAGCACCGCCCCGACCGCCCCCATCGATCGCAATAGAACCAGCAGCAACGCACCGGATCTGCCTTCAACCCGAATGGTTGCCTATTCAGGACGCGACTTTGATTTCCGTTATCCGGAAAACTGGCGCGTTTCCGAGGATGGAGATGTGATTTCCGTGGGGCCCGATAACGCAACGTCATCCGGCGAACTGACTTACGGTATGAGGATCGCGACGTTCGACCCGGAGGGCACTCTGTTTGGACAAACCCCACTGGTGGCTCCCGGCGAGCGGTCCGGCAGAACGACACTCTCGCGCGCGACGGATCAGTTGCTTGATGAACTCCGGCGCTCCAATCCGAACATGAGGGTGGTTCGCACCGACGAGCGACGGCGAGTCGATGGCGAACCCGCGATGGCAGTGGAACTGACCAACGACTCACCGGCAGGCGGACGCGAATCAGACTGGCTGATCAGCGTCCTTCGACCCAACGGAGTTCTCTACTATTTTGTGGGAGTCGCACCTGAACGTGATTTCAGCCGGTACAAGCCGACGTTCGACCAGGTGATTGCGAGCGTGCGGTTCAACAACTAAGACCTGATTCGGGGACAGACGCAAACCTTTGTGCCTTTGTGTTTAAACCACAGAGACACAAAGGCACAAAGTTTTGCGTCTGTCCCCGAATCAGGTCTTAGATCGCAGTTGGCCTTTGAGCCATCAAACGGATCAGTCCCTTGATCGCAAAGTGGATCAGTGCATAGACGATCAGGCCGATGATGTAGGACAGCATCAACTGAAAATTACCCACGCGCGGATCCGGCATCAGGCCTCTAAACGGTGCGACGAGTGGATATGTAACTGTATCCAGGAACTGTTTGAAGCCGCTGGATTGACGCGCACCGAATAATTCCAGTGCAATCAACAAGGCCAGCAAACCGTACACCAGGCCGAAGAGGTAATCCACAACCTGTGAAATCCGCGCGAATTGGCGCGCACGTGTTACCTCTTGCTCGGTTGTAGTGACTTCATGAATCGCCTTGTGCTTTAGCTCGTGAGCGACGGACTCGATTTCCGCCTTCTCACGGTCATCGATATCGGACCTTTGCTTGATCTCGTCATGAACCTGTTTTCGCAGTTCCCCCTTGACGGTTTCGTGCTGGGCGGTCCTTCGGTCTTCATCCTGTTTCAGGCTGTTGACGTTGGATTTCATTTCAGACTCCTCCAGATGGCCTTGCACGATCCGTACCATCCGTTAAGTCCTTGTTTTCATGGAACAGCAGCCTGCGAGTCGAGGCAAGATTGTTCTCACCGGGCTTGATGATTTGGAACTCGCCTGCACCAATCCACTGCGACCGCGGATCATAATAGATTCAAGTTTTAAGGAGGAGTCTCATGCCCTATGGCCGTGATGATTACCTGAAGGACCTTAAGGACTCGAGCATGCCTCACATCCGCAGTAGAGAGCGGTTTCGTGACTTCTACGACGAATTAGGACGCGATCCCGTTCAGAAGGCGCAGACCTGCCAGCCCGAGCGACTGGGATTTGTCGAACCGCGGGGAAGGATCATCGAGCTTGGCTGTCATGTCGGTTTTAATCTCGTTCACTATGCTCGCCAGGGGTTTCAAATCGACGGCGTTGACCTTTCCGAAGTTCTGCTGCGCGAAGCAGAAAAGCTGATTGCCAAAGAACCTGCGGAGGTAGCAAGTCGAATCAAGCTCATTCATGCTTTCATAGAGGACCTGCCGCCGGACCCCAAGTACGACACAGTGCTGCTGCTTGAAACTTTAGAACACGTTATCGATCCTCTGCCGATTGTGCTCAAGGCGACCGAACTCCTGGCGCCGGATGGGACTATCTTCATTTCCGCTCCATCGACGCGGGTCGGCACATATTCCCACGTCCGTGGGGTCTCTGTGGATGAGGCGATCCGGATGTGCCACCAGGCCAACCTTTCGATTGAGACTGCGTACTCCGAGACCTGGCGGGATGCTTATCGAAATATATACGTGGTCGCCCGCCACCGCTCTTGAACGGCGGCGCCGGCAATCCGTTGCCGGCGCGTGCTCCGAGGTTACTTCGAAGCTCCTAAGGCCTTCTCCCTTTGCTCGGTGTTGGCGATGCGAGGACGGTCCTTTCTGGAGTAATAGTCGTAGACGAAATTCTTGAGGACCGGATGGCCGGGGAAGCCTTCAAAACGGTACTGCTTCATTTCCGCGTAGGCGCGGTCGGCAGTCCAGCCATCCTGAGTCATTCTATAGACAGCCGTCATTACACCGGTGCGATGACGTCCTCCCTGGCAGTGCACATACACGGGGAAATTGGCGGGATCGTTCACAAGCTTCAAAAACTGCGTCACTGCAGCTTCCGAAGGCCGGTCCGATGTCGTTAAAGGGATCCGATAAAACTTCATGCCTGCGGCCTCGACGAATCCAGGTTCATCAGGCCGGCCGTCACGCGTCAGGTCAATTACGGTCTTAACGCCAAGAGTCGCAAGGTCCGCATAGTCGCGGTTCTCGGGTTGAGCTCCGCGATAGTAGTTGTCATTGATTCGTCCGAAGTTCTTGATCTGGACTTTTGCTGCAATGCTCTTTGTTTCGGCCGATGCCGAGAGTGCCAGCGACAGAGCAACCAGGATTGCGCCAAAATTACGCATTCGTTTTGGGTAGACACACATTTATTAAGTCAAATTCCTTTCGAGATAATACCAACAACATGGGACTGCCGATCCGATGCTGATTAGCGAGTTAATAAACAGCCAGACCTTCTAATGGAGCGAGGAATCGAATCAGCGTGCGGGTAAAAGGTAATGGCAAGCAACAAGATCCGAATTAAACAACCTCGATCTTCGTGATCTCCAGGCGGGAAGCATTATACCTGATTCTGAATGTCCCATTGGGGCTGGAAATCAACACCAGCCTGGGCAGCAGTGGGATACGCATATTTTGACATCGTCGGATGACGGTGCTACAAGTGCCGAAGCCAACCACAACAATCCGACGCCGCTTAAACCAGCCCCGACCGCAGGGCGGCGGCGCTATTCGAGGAGATGAGTATGCGTAATATTCCGCGTATCCTCCCACTTCTGATCGCGGCCTCCATCCTTTCCCCCTGGAGCGGAGTGTCCGCGCAGGTCACGACCGCCACGCTTTACGGGATCGTCCGGGACTCGACCGGAGCCGTGATGCCTGGCGCGAGCGTGATCGCCACAAACGAAGGCACCAACCTGTCTCGGGACTCCGTGACAGACGAGCGAGGCGAGTTCGCCATGCCGGCGCTTCCCACCGGCCCCTACACGTTGAAGATCGCCATGCCTGGTTTCAAGACGTACTCCAATCAGGGCCTGCCGCTGAGCGCGGGTCAAACTCTGCGCCAGACGTTCGTGCTCGAGATCGGGCAGGTGTCGGAAGATATCACAGTCGCCGCAACTGCACCTCTGGTCGAGACAGTCTCCGCTACCCAGAGCGAGGCCCTGAATTTGGAGCAGGTGAGCGAGCTCCCGGTGGCGCGCCGCAACATCGGCAATCTGCTGGCGCTCTCGGCGGGTGTGAGCGCGAGCGACAGGTCCGAAGGCACCAAGAGCTTTCGGGTAAATGGTGTCGGCGATGGCGGCACAGGCATCACAGTGGACGGCACCAACGCGCAAGCCAACCCCGAGAACCACGGATTCAGCCAGTACGGCGGTCAGAATCAGATCGACATTATGGGCCTCGAAGCCGTGGCGGAGGTCCAGGTCGTCAAGGGCATCCTTCCGGCCGAGTACGGCGGAGCCATCGGCGGGCACATCAACATGCTGACCCGCTCCGGCACGAACTCCTTCCATGGTTCGTTGTTCGAGAATTATCAGAACGACGCATTCTTCGTGAAAGACTCGTTCCTGCCGCGTACAACACCCAAGCCGAGCGTCAAGTTCAACCAGTTCGGCGGATCGCTCGGTGGACCGATCGTCCGGAACCGCGCGATGTTTTTCACGACCTACGAGGGTTATCGTGAAGAAACGGGCATAACCGTCCAGGGAACCGTTCCGACGCAGCAACTGCGTGATCGGATCCTGGCAGCGCTCCCATTCGCAGAGACCAGGATCACGCTCGACCAACTGCCGCTGCCCAATCAGCCTATCAACGCCGACGTCGGCAGGTTCACCGACGCCAAGCAGCGCACGCGCAGGGACAACCACATTCTCGCCAAAGGTGACGTGCTGATACTCAAGGGGAATTTGTCGATGACCTTCAGCCGGTTGAGGCCATACGCGGTCGTTCCCTCGTTCTACACGAAAAACGACCAGAGTTATCAGAACGGCTCGGACCGCCTGACCGCACAATACGTCCTGGCACACGGTCCCTGGATTTCCGAGAGCCGGTTTGGGTGGAACCACACTACTCTGGAGCGAGCCCAGGATTTCTGGTTTGTGTCCGATCCGACAAAGCCGGCCGATACGGAGTTCACGAACCTTGGCCGGCGCATGTCTCTTTTTAGCGTAAGCGGCCTGTTCTCGACAGCGTCTGCAGAAGTATTGGACATGAAGAACCACACCTTCAACCTGGACCAGAAGTTCGGCCGTGTCATAGGTGCACATAACGTTAAACTGGGCTTCCGCTGGGCGCGCGAAGCGGGAGGCAAGACCAACCCGCAAAACAGCGCGGCCACCTACCAGACTGTAGCGGATCTGTTCGCGAATATTCCGGACCGCGTAACGCTCCTTTCCGGCCAGCCGCCACACACCATACGCCAGGACCAGTGGGGCGCGTTTGTGCAGGACGACTGGCGGGTCAACAACAAGCTGGTGCTCAACCTGGGCCTGCGTTACGACTACTATCCGTTGGTACGTTTCCGGCCAACGACGGACACCCCTGCGGAAATCGTGAACCTCAATCCGCCGGGCGATTTGAGGAAGTTGGATTTTGGCTCCCCACGCGCGCAGGACAACGTGTATGACCCTGCCCGGCTCAACTTTGGGCCCAGGTTCGGTTTTGCCTGGACACTGGACAAGAAGGGCGCCACGGTCATTCGCGGCGGCGTCGGCGTCCTTTACAGCCCGCACCTGTTAGCGCTTTTTCAAAACGTCATCTCCAATCCGCTGGTACCGCCGCGCCTCAGCTGGAACCGGACCGAGGTAGCCGCCAGAGGTCTCAAGTGGCCGTTCTACGGTGTCGACTTGCGTGACGTCGTCGTGCGGGACTCGGGCGGTAAGAAAAGCCTCTACGGGATCATCGACACACACATCCGGAACCCCCGCACCATTCAGTCGATGATCGATCTGCAACGGGCGATCGGCTCCACATGGATGGCCTCAGTCGGCTACGTACATACGGCCGGCAGCGGTTTTCCCATGTCACGGTTCTTTCAGGCGGCCTTCGACAGAGCGACCGGCGTGCTGCCCAACCCGGCGCTCGGCCTTCCCAGCGGCTATTACGTCGACAGCTCGCAGACGCTGGTCTATAACGCGTTTGAAGGAAACATCCGAAAGCGGTTGTCCAATAATTTGGAGTTCAGCTTCCACTACACGCTTAGCAGGGGATTTGCCCAGCAGGGCGGCGATCTCGTCGGGAACTTTAGCGGCTCTCCCGGCACATGGGCATCCACCCAGGACTTCTATGACCCGAAATTCGATCGCGTGCCGCTCTCCGAGGAAGTGCGTCACCGCGTGACCGGCCAGGCAATTTACGATCTTCCCTGGTTCAAGGAAGGCGGAGGCGCCCTTTCCAGGATTTTGGGTGGATGGCAGCTTTCCGGTGTTCTTAACAGCCGATCGGGTTTGCCGTTACGTATCCTTCAATCATCGGGAATACCCAACAGCCGGCCGGATTACGTCGGCGGCAATCCGGTCTTGTCGAATTGGCAGGAGACACTGCTCTACCTGAACCCAGCCGCGTTCGCCCGCGTTCCGACGTATCCGGCGACCAACGCGACGATTCGGCCGGGCACCCAGAATCCCTCTCAAGTGCAAGGTCCGGGGCGCCAGACGGTGGACATCGGGTTGGCGAAGACTGTCCGCCTCAGGGAATCCATGAGTTTGCAGTTCCGAGCCGAAGCGTTCAACGCGCTCAATCACGCGAACTACAAGGATCCCAATATCAACATCCTTTCGCCGGATTTCGGCAAGATCACGAGCGCCACCGAACGCCGCACGGGACAGATCGGCGTCCGGGTCACGTTCTGACCAATTGACCCGGTGCAGCAAGGCTGCGGAAAAACTCTGAAGCGACAAGCGTAGCAGTGCTCTATGAAGGTGCTGCGATTGAATTGCAGTCAGGCACATTCCCTCCTTGTAAGGGGTGGCCGTGCCAACAAGAAATAAAACCCGTTCCGATATGGCACGGCCGGGGTGGTCGCTTACAAGTTACGTTGCGGAATGCGTTTTGAAAGATGGGTGTTTGAGACCACCCCGTCACCCCTCCTGTCTCAGGATGGGAATACATTGTTCCGGCAATTCATTCACACCTTCTACGAGCGCCGGTCTTTCCGGTTTTCAGGGATTTCCGGCGAGTGAAATTCCTATCCGCGGATCGGGTACAACCCGTGACGTAGGCACAGTTCGTGGCGTGAGCTGTCAGCTGGACGCGACCAACGCACAGCTCGTGCCGTCAGCTGTCAGCTGGACGCGACCAACGCACAGCTCGTGCCGTCAGCTGTCAGCTGGACGCGACCAACGCACAGCTCGTGCCGTGAGCTGTCAGCTGGACGCGACCAACGCACAGCTTGTGCCGTCAGCTGTCAGTTGGACGTGATCAACGCACAGCTCGTGCCGTGAGCTGTCAGCTGGACGCGACCAACGCACAGCTCGTGCCGTGAGCTGTCAGCTGGACGCGACCAACGCACAGCTCGTGCCGTCAGCTGTCAGCTGGACGCGACCAACGCACAGCTCGTGCCGTCAGCTGTCCGGGACCGCTTTCGACTTTCAGAAAAATCTGAAAACCTTCAGAAAAATCTGAAAGTCGGCTTTCTTCATTACTCTCAGTGACTTGCACGGTCGAAGACTGCGAAAGTCGATGCACCTTTTCAGAAAAATCTGAAAAACATTGGCCCGCTCCACGGCTCCCACTCGTATAAGTCATTGATAACCCCTGATAAGCATTTCGATTCTTAAGGTCGATCAGGGCAACACCGGCCAACTGCTGGTGAGCATCAAGCCTCTGCCGAAAGCGCGAAGCTACGAACTGCGGTACGCTTCGCTCGGCGCGGGCGGTATGCCCAGCCCATGGGCGACCGCCACGTTCACCAGCGCAAGAACAGCTGCGCCGGTGAACAGTCTGACGCCGGGCACGACGTATGCGTTTCAAGTCCGCGCTCTAGGCAGGCTGGGCTACACCGATTGGAGCGACTCCGCCACCCGAATGTGCACGTAAATGGCGGATGTGCATGGCGGATAGGGGGAACAGGAGGGAACCCCTATCCGCCATTCCGCATATTGGCCACTTGTCCTCCTTATGCACCGGCACGTGTCGGCAGTTCTTATAGTAGACTCTGCGGTGCAACCCGCTCGAGGAGGGCTTTTGACCGTGCGCAACTCCATCCTCTTAATACTTCTGCTCTGGACAACACCACTCTTCGCTGCCGACAAAACGACCATAAAGGAATTCATAACCGAGCCGGCCACGCTGATCTCGCTTGGATTCGAATGGCGGATCGATGGCGATGACAATCGCAACGCCACAGTCTCAGTTTTCTATCGCAAGAAGGGTGAGCAGGCGTGGAAAAACGGGTTGCCTTTGCTGCGCATCGGAAACGAGCGCATCAATGAGAACGCACTCCAATATATGACGCCCAATGGGTTTGCCGGAAGTATCTTTGACCTCGACCCCGCTACCGATTACGAGTGCCGTTTTGTCATGTCGGATCCGGATGGAATCGAGGGCAAGGCCGAAAACACCGTCACGGTTCGCACGCGTTTCGAACCGAAACCCGCCGCAGGCGGCAAGGTCTACCATGTTTATCCTCCGGGCTACAACGGACAGAAGCAGGAACCGGCGTTCACCGGATTGCTCGGCGCGTATTACACCGGCTCTTCTCATTCCGATAACTTCAATACGTTTCCTCCACGGGTTCAGCCCGGCGACACGATACTGGTGCACGCGGGTATATATAAGGATGACCGATACAGGTACGGCGGCGGTCTTGGCACGGTCTCCAGCGGGACATACTTCCTGACTCAGAGCGGGACTCCGGAAAAACCAATCGTCATCAAGGCTGCAGGCGACGGCGATGCCATCTTCGACGGGGACGGGGCGTACAACCTGTTCAACGTGATGGCGGCAAACTACAACTACTTCGAAGGCCTGACCATCCGCAATACGGATCTCGCATTCCAGGGCGGCCTGAAGAACATCATTGGCTCGAGCGGCCTCACGATCAAAAGGTGCCGTTTTGAAAACGTCGGCCGGGCAATTTACACGGACTGGTCCGGTTCGAAGGACTATTACATCGCGGACAACGTCATGATCGGCCGTTTCAATCCGAATATTCTGATGGGCTTCACCGGCCGCACCTGGCAGAACCTGCCCGAGTTCAACGGCAAACTGGTTTCCGAGTATGCCGTCAAGGTCTATGGCTCAGGACACGTTGTCGCGTACAACTACATCGCCAACTTTCACGACGGCGTGGATGTTGCAACCTACGGCAATCCCGACGGAAGCGCGAATCCGATCCGCGATCGCATGCCCGTCTCCATCGATTTCTATGGGAACGACATCACCAACATGGAGGACAACTGCCTCGAGGCCGACGGCGGCGCGCACAACATCCGAATCTTTCGCAATCGATGCTTTAACCACGGTCACCGCGCCTTGAGCGTGCAGCCGATGTTCGGCGGCCCGGTGTACTTCATTCGCAACGTTGTGTACCACGCGCCTGAGGGCGGGGCTGTGAAGTTCACCGCGTCGTCAGCTGGAATTGTCGTGTATCACAACACCCTGATCGCTCCGGTAAAACCGATGCTGCTGGCTGCATCCAACGTTCATTACCGCAATAATCTGATCCTGGGAAAGAGCGAAACGCTCGAGACCTTCGCAGTCGAGACCAATACCAACTATTCGAGCTCGGACTATAACGGTTTTCGCCCGAACGAAGGCGCGGAGTTTTCCTTTGAGTGGAGCACGCCTCCGTTTGCGACTCGCGCCAACTTCCCGGGCGAGGCCGGAAAGCTTTCAACCCAGCAACAGAGTCAGCTTGAAGCACGGGCCAGAGAAGTAAGAAGGTTCAAAACGCTGAAAGAGTACAGCGAGGCCGCCAACCAGGACCGTCACAGTATCCTCGTCGATTACGACGTGTTTGTGAAAGTCACACCGGCGGGACCCGATCCGCGAACACTGTACAAGCCTTTGGATTTCGACTTCCAGCTTCGTCCGGGGTCGGCGGCAGTGGATGCGGGAGTTCGGCTCTCCGGCGTGAATGATGATTTCACGGGCCGTGCTCCGGACCTGGGCGCCTACGAGATGGGCCGCCCCGTCCCGCACTACGGCCCGCGTCCCTAGCCGGCTGCACTGTAGCGTCGGTCTAAGATATCGCGCGAAGCGCATCCGAATACAGCCCCGTAGCGGCGTTAGAATGTGGCCCCACGCGTCAGCGTGGGGCTACATTCTGTCGCCGCTACGCGGCTGTATTCGGATGCCTTCGGCAACTTTGAAACGTACCCGGAGAGTGACCTATGAAACACGTCCGATGGGCCATCGTCGTCGTTACGGTTGCTGCGCTTTTTGTGGCTATGCGCAGCGCTGCGCAACGTGATCCCAATC
>Ga0137397_10001751_pt1 | contig 15140 bp, 10 predicted proteins | sample czorhiz116metaG_FD_106658 | JGI IMG/M metagenome (GOLD analysis project Ga0137397, IMG submission 106658) | Vadose zone soil microbial communities from Angelo Coast Range Reserve, California, USA - czorhiz1.16 metaG | ecosystem: Environmental > Terrestrial > Soil > Vadose zone | place: USA... | reverse complement strand
GGGTTCGAGCCGATCGTCCTCGACAACCTCTCAGCCGGACACCGGTGGGCCGTGAAATGGGGCCCACTAATCGAGGGTGATCTCGGAGATTCCGCATTAATTCGCGAAGTAATCAAAACCCACGGGATTCAAGCCGTCATGCACTTTGCCGGATTCGCCTACGTGGGAGAGTCCATGCGGCGTCCGCGGCAATATTTTCGCAACAATGTGACCTACACGCTCGGGCTGCTGGACGCAATGATACACTCGTGGGTAAAGCACATCGTTTTTTCGTCCAGCTGCGCGACCTACGGCATTCCCGAAAGCATCCCCATTCGCGAGGAGCACGTCCAGAACCCGATTAATCCCTATGGTGAGTCGAAGAGGATGGTCGAACGCATCCTCGGTTGGTATGGAGAAGCATATGGCTTGCGCTGGACAGCCCTGCGCTATTTCAACGCTGCCGGCGCCGATCCTGATGGTGAGCTGGGAGAGGATCATTCACCGGAAACTCATCTTATTCCGCTCGCCATTCAAGCGGCGTTGGGGGAGAAACCGGCGCTAGAGATTTACGGAACGGACTACCCCACTCCGGACGGCACGGCAATCCGCGACTACACCCATGTAATGGATCTGGCCGAGGCGCACGTTGCGGCCCTCAGGCACATGCTCAAGAGCCACGAAAATGCTGCCATTAATCTTGGCACGGGGAGTGCTCATTCCGTTCGCCAAGTGGTCGCCGCGGTCGAGCACGTGAGTGGGCGCCGAGTCCCGGTTCAACAAGTGCAGCGGCGCGCTGGCGACCCGCCTGAACTCGTCGCCGATCCGGCCAAAGCCAGGGAGATTCTTGGCTGGCAGACGCCGTATTCCTCTCTGGAAAACATCGTACGAACCGCTTGGAATTGGCATATTTCTCGAAGACCCAAACTGGGCGGTGTTGGCCCCGCCCGACCTGACATTGGCCTGCTTGGAGAGGCGCGTTCCCATGTCTCTGCAGCGTGACAGTTGTGGAGCGGCCTCGTCACTCGGCGGCCCCCACGCCATGAGTGCGGCGGTCGTACCCACAACAACCACCACTTTTGAGATAGCTAATCCCCCGGTGAGCCGCCCAACCGCGACCCCACTCGTCCGGCCCACGCTGCGTGGCAGGTTTCTCTGGGTTGGCGACGAAAAGTTCTATGTACGAGGTGTGACCTATGGCCCCTTCCGCCCCGGCCAGGATGGCGCCGAATATCCTGACGCAGCGCGAGTTGCTCAGGATTTCGAGGACATGGTTGCTGCAGGAATCAACGCTATCCGGACCTACAATGTCCCGCCTATTTGGCTCTTGGATGCGGCGCAACGAGCCAAACTCCGAGTCATGGTGGGGTTGCCTTGGGAACAACACGTCACATTCCTGGATGATTCACGCACTGCGCGGGCAATTGAAGAGCGCGTCCGCGAGGGTGTAAGGAAGTGTGCCGGTCATCCGGCCGTGCTGTGTTATGCGGTGGGCAACGAAATTCCTGCCGGAATTGTGCGCTGGCTTGGGCGGCGGCGAGTCGAGAGCTTTATAGAAAAGCTTTATCGAGTGGCAAAGGCTGAAGACCCCGAAGGACTCGTCACTTATGTAAATTTTCCGACAACTGAATTTCTGGAGCTCCCTTTCCTGGATTTTTTTTGTTTCAACGTATATCTGGAATCGCGGGATGCATTCGAGGCCTACCTTGCACGTTTGCAAACCCTTGCTGGTAACCGTCCACTGCTGTTTGCGGAGATCGGTTTGGACAGCCGACGAAACGGTGAAAAGGTGCAAGCTGATTCGCTTGAATGGCAAGTGCGAAAAGCTTTCGCGGGCGGCTGCGCTGGAGCGTTTGTTTTTTCCTGGACGGATGAATGGCATCGAGGCGGATGCGAAATCGAAGACTGGGATTTTGGGCTGACGCGCCGTGACCGAAGCCCAAAGCTCGCGCTAGACACCATGCGACGTGTCTTTGCCGAGGTTCCCTTTCCCTCCAACACAAACTGGCCGCGGATCTCGGTGATCGTCTGCACATACAACGGAAGCCGCAAATGGCTTGCAGAGTGTTTCCACCACTTGAAGAGGATCAGCTATCCGAACTACGAAGTCATTGTGGTCGATGACGGCTCGACCGATCGATTCACCGATTGTGCGCGAGATCACGGATTCCGCCTAATCCGGACTCCGAATTCGGGACTGGGCAGCGCGCGCAACACCGGACTCTTCGCAGCGACTGGCGAAATCGTGGCCTATATAGACGACGACGCCTATCCTGACCCAGATTGGCTGAAGTATCTCGCGGCTACGTTTCTTGACAGCGGCTTCGTCGGCGTTGGCGGTCCCAATCTTCCTCCTTGCGATGACGGCTGGGTCGCGGATTGCGTATCAAATGCACCGGGCGGCCCCATCCACGTACTGCTGACCGATCGCGAGGCAGAGCACATTCCGGGATGCAACATGGCCTATCGGAAGTCCGCGCTGCTTGAAATTGGAGGTTTCGATGAACGTTTTCGGGTCGCGGGCGACGATGTGGATGTCTGCTGGAGCCTCCAGAAACACGACTGGAAGTTGGGATTCAGTCCGGCGGCTGTTGTGTGGCACCACCGTCGCAACTCGGTTCGGACGTATTTGAAGCAGCAAAGGGGTTACGGCCGTGCCGAAGCTCTACTCGAGAAAAAGTGGCCCGAGAAATACAACCCAGCGGGCCACGTATCCTGGGCGGGCAGAGTATATGGCAATGGTTTCTTCACGGTCCTTCCGCGTGCCGGCCGAATATACCAAGGAATTTGGGGGACTGCCCCCTTCCAGCGCCTCTATGAACCCGCTTCGGGATGGATCTCGTCCCTTGTCTTGATGCCTGAATGGTTCCTCATTGTAGGACTTCTCGCCCTGCTAACGGGACTTAGTTACAGCTGGAGGCCGTTACTTCTAGGCGCGCCGCTCTCGCTGTTCGCACTTGGAGCTCCGCTCGCTCATGCTGCCGCCAGCGGTATCCGCGCAAGTCCGTCCAGACCAACCCGGAGCTTCGTGGAGAAGGTTCGTCTGGCAGGCGTCACCACGTTTCTCCATTTGTTGCAGCCACTGGCGCGTCTCTTTGGACGTGTACGTTGGGGGCTTACCCCTTGGCGTTGGATCAAAGCAGAGAGCCCTTCCTTGCCGAGAGCGCATTCCATTGTTCTATGGAGTGAAGTCTGGCGCGCCACACAAGAACGGCTTGAAGAAGTTGAATTCGCTCTGAAGCAACTCGGCGTTGTTGTCCGCAGGGGCGGAGATTTCGATAACTGGGATTTGGAGATCCCGAGTGGACTTCTGGGATCAGCGCGTTTGCGGATGGTCGCCGAAGAGCACTATCAGGGAAGACAACTCGTGCGGTGGAGGGTGTTGCCGAAATGCTCGAGGATTGGCCTCGTAGTGTTGTCCGCATTGATTGCGATTGCTATTGGAGCTGGCACTGCGCGAGCGTGGACTGCCTGCGCGAGCGTGACGATGATGAGCCTGCTGCTTGGTCTCTCTACTTTGCAAGAGTGCGACGCCGCCACGGCATCAGCTCTCCGCGCGATTCAAGAAAGAGAAGTTGAGCAATCATCGGTGCGGCCCGTCTCTGGAAAGTCTAGAGGAATCACGCACGCGGTACCGCAATCGATCGCAAGCTGCGTCCGGATCATTCCTCCATCGCGGAAGGCAAGGGATGATTTGCTCTTATCGGGGTAGCCGCGGCGGTCAGGTCGTACGGCACCCGGAAAGAGAAGCAGAAAGGATGAGTGCCATTGTCTAAGCAAGCCAGTACGCAACAGATTGCGGAAAAGATGCGTCCAGCGGTTCAAGCATGGTTGCGGTTTCAGCCTGGCTCATCCGAGCCCAGCGGAATCACACTTCTTAAGAACACATCAAGATCGACCGTGTGCAGGATCGAAGGCGTGGGCCCAGGAGGCTCCGGTATTGTTGCCAAGTGGTGTCCCCGGGCGGATGGTGAACTCGAAGCGTTTATATACAGGGAAGTTCTGGACCGGCTTTCGATGGCGTCAGTTCGTTGTTACGGCTTTATCGACGACGGATCCGGAGACTACGGCTGGCTGTTTCTCGAGGATGGCGGGATTAAGCGGGTTGCAGATAAGGGCGAGAGTCTTCCGATGGCCTTTTCGCACTGGTTGGCGCTCCTGCATGGCTCGGCCTCCGATCTGCCCCTGCGTGGCCGCCTACCGGAACGCGGACCTGCGTGGTATCTGGAAACTCTGCGGGCGGCTCGACTAGGGCTTTGCCAGAGCCTACGGAAACAAAATTGGGGCGACTTAGATCGGTCGGCCTTCGACACGATGCTGGTTTGTTTCGAAGTCTTGGAACGAAACTGGCACATCGTCGAAGAACGCTGTGAAGGCCTTCCGTGGACTTTGGTCCACTGCGATCTTCAACCAAAAAACGTTCTCGTTCGACACACTGCTTCTGGAATTGCGTTCCTGCCTCTGGACTGGGAGGACGCCGGCTGGGGAGCTCCTGCACCCGACCTGGCGGAGATCGACGCCGTGAGCTACTGGTCTACTGTGCAAAGAACCTGGGCAGGCATAGAGCTCCGACGAGTTGACGAGCAGGTAGTTTGTGGAGTGCTGTTCAAGATCCTCTCAGCCGTGGGTTGGGAGATGTCACGGCTTGCAGCAGGGTCTGAAGAAAAGGCGACGAGACGTCTGCGCATCTACGCGCCCCGGCTGACTGCCTCCACACAGGGTCTGGGTTTGGAGGTTTAGGCGAATGCAGGATTTCGTCTCCGGGCTCCCAAAGACGGATGCATTAACGAAGGGACTTACGTCAGCCCTCCAGGGTGAAGATCTGGGCAGACGCTCTCTCACCCTTTTGGGCCGTGAACCCACGCCTTACGCGACGACATTTCCTTGCGAGATTGTCACTTGCCAAATCGGGCGAGGGAAGCCGCGACGACTCTTCTGCAAGTATACGGCAGGGGGCGACTACACGGGTCACGGACATCGAGGTGGGGTGGGGCATGAGATCGCAACCTACCGGCACATCCTGGCGCAGACGAACAAGTTCCGTCCGAAATTCTACGGCGGTTACACAGATTTAGAGACGGGCCAGTATTGGCTCTTTTTGGAATATCTGGGCGGCAGTCTGCGGGTCGGAAAGCTGAACGATCCTGCGACGATGGCGCAGACAGCCCGATGGATTGCCCAATTCCATGTGAGCAGTCAGCGCCTCCTGAGCAATGAGCGCCTCCGCTTCTTGAAAAGATATGACAAGGAATATTACGTCGGATGGATTAGTCGCACGGTCGATTTCGCCGGTCCAAATTACAGGAAATCGTCCTGGCTCCACCGTCTTTATGAGCGTGCCGAAGACTTCCTGTCTCCGTTGTTGGAGTTCGTACCGGCAATCATCCACGGCGAGTATTACCAGCACAACATTTTGTTTCACCAGGGGCGAATCTGTCCGATCGACTGGGAATCCGCTGCTGTCGGCGAGGGGTTGATTGATCTGGCCTGCTTGACGGATGGATGGGAAAGCAGGATCGCTGATGTATGCACAACAAGCTACGTCCGGACTCGTTGGCCCGAAGGGGCACCCACCAAGTTCCAGAAGGTCTTTCAGGCCGCCCGGTTATATATGACCGTCCGATGGTTGGGCGACGATCCGGACTATACGCAGAGTGCACGTGCGCGGGGGTATTGGATGCAGCTGCGTAACCTCGTGACAGAATTGGAGAACGTGTGAGGAAGGGCCGAAATAGCCTATTGCCGAAGATATTTCGGAGTTCCTTGGGCAACCGCCCTGCGGGGCAGAGCTTCTGTAGTGGAATTCTAGGCACTTCTGCTAACCCCCAACTGTGGATATTGGGACGAGTTTGGATTAGCGCAATTCCTGTTACTCCAGACGGCGAGATTTGCAGTTTGCCGGTAAAGAGAACACGGAACATCCTCGCGGCGCTCAAGGGGGCGTATGTCCTGGGACTGCTCATGCTAGCAATGGCCTCGGTTGCCACCGGTCAACGAAACTCCCCGAGCCGTCTTGAGCAAGGTCCGACGACTCCGGCTACGGTATTTGACGTTTCTGGCGTTGTGCTTGATCCGAGCAATGCGGCTCTCGCAGGAGCGAGAGTGACTCTGCACGGAGGAAGCCTCGAGAACGAAGTATCCACGACCACCGACTCGGCAGGCCACTTCCAATTCCTGGACGTCTCGCCGGCAAATTATGAGGTGGAAGTGCAGCAGGAGGGTTTCAAGATATTGAAAAGCCGCGTGAAAGTCGGACCACGCGCTCCTGCTCCGCTGCGCATCGTCTTACCGCTCCACGATCTTCACGAGGAAATCACCGTGACGAGTCTCCAGGACCAGCTGAGTCGCGAGGCTACCGAGAATGCAGACATCGTCAGGCTGGATAGGCAAGCATTAGATTCAATACCAATCCTAGACAACAATGTCGTGAGTGCCATCGCCGAGATGCTGGGGCCGGGGTCGGGAGGCGCGGTCGTGACCGTCGACGGGATGACGGTCTCTGACGTTGGAGTCCCGGCGTCAGCCATTCAGGAAGTAAGGATCAATCAGAATCCTTATTCCGCAGAGTATTCAGTCCCCGGGAAAAATCGGATCGAGATCATCACCAAAAATGGATCTTCTGATTTCCACGGATCTCTGGACGCATCATTCCGCGACTACAGGCTCGACGCGCGAAATGCTTTCGCAGACTCCCGGCCACCTGAGCATCTATCGCTTTTCGATGGTTATTTCAGCGGGCCTCTGTGGAATAGCAACAAGAAGACCACATTCCAGGTTAGCGCAAGCCAGAAGCAGGACGACCAGCAAGCGATCGTATACGCCCAGTTGCCCACGGGGACGTTTAGCCAGAATTTTTCCAATCCACTGCGCAGCACCTACTTCTTGGCGGGGATAAATTCCAAGATAGGCAAAGGCAATGACTTAGCGATCCGCTACAGCTACTTCAACTGGTCGGACGAGGGCAATGGCGTCGGAGGAGTGAATCTCCCAGAAGCCGCCTCAGACGAAACCAGCAGGAGACACTACCTTTATGTCAGCGACAGAGCCGCGATCACTCCGAACCTTCTCAACGAATTCTCAGTTCGGGCGACTACCTCGGACAGTATCACGCGAAGTGTGCTCCAGGGACAGCCTCGTGTTGTGGTGCTCGACGCATTCGTGGGTGGCAGTGGCCAGACTAACTACAATGAGTTACACAACTACCTGCAGCTTAACGAAACGCTTTCCTGGTCCCACGGCAAACACTTGATCAAGGCCGGAGTCAATGTCCCAGAGTTCGGCCGCAACAGTCTTAATGACCGGTCGAATTTCGATGGCACATTCCAGTTCTCTTCTCTCCAAGACTACATCCAGAGCAAACCTTTCTCTTTCGTACAGCAGCAAGGGACTAGTCGGCTGGTGTACTGGCAGAAGGAGGTGGGTCTTTTTGTGCAGGACGAAATGCGCGTTCGCCCGGGACTTTCGATAGCGTTGGGCCTCCGATATGACTGGCAGAACGACATTTCCAATCCCAAGAACTTTGCTCCACGCTTCTCATTCGCTTTCGCTCCGGGGAAATCCAGGAAGATCGTATTTCGCGGTGGAGCAGGGATCTTCTACGAGACTACAGGACAGGCGGCGATTGTTGACATGCTTCGCTTCAATGGTCAAACCCTACAACAGATCGTCTTCTCGAATCCGAGTTATCCAAACCCGTTCACCGCTGGTGGTGCGGCTCAAACCCTTCCAAGCAGCATTGTCCGCTTTGCGCCTGATCTTCGTTTGCCAAACAACCTGCAGTACAGCTTTGGTGTGGAAACGCAGCCACAAAAATCGACGACATTCACGGCCACCTACGTCGGGATGCGCGGATTCGATTTGTTTCGGTCGCGCGACCTGAATGCTCCGCTTCCTCCCCTCTACATGCAGCGCCCTGATCCTGAGATCGCCACTCTTCGGGAAATCGAATCGGCTGGAAATCTGACGAGCAACGCCTTGAAGCTGACCGTGCGTACGAAAATCAGCCGCTTTTTCAACGGAATGGCGCAATACACGCTGAGCCGATCCTATGATGATACTGCCGGAATCGCAGCGTTTCCCGAGAATCAATATGATCTGAGCGGTGAGTGGTCCCGGTCTAACTTCGACGCTCTGCACTTTTTTTATTTCTACGGCGCCTTCACCGCTCGTAAGAGTGTCAGCCTCGGCGCCTCGTTGTCGGTGCGCTCTGGGCAACCCTACACGGAGACGACTGGAACGGACGATTACGGGACCACGTTTGCCAATGCTCGGCCGGCAGGCATCCCGCGAAACAGCCAGGAAGGACCAGGGTCCACGACGCTCAACCTTCGACTGGTTAAGACATTTAGCTTGGTCGCGGCCAAAACTGGGAAGCGTAAGAAGGAGGAGAATGCGGGCGCGAGCGCGACCTTAGCAGTGGATGCGTTTAACGTTCTCAATCACGTTAACTTCGGCAGGCCCGTGGGCAATTTGAGTTCGCCTTTTTTTGGACATTCTATCAGCGCGGGGCCGCCACGACGCCTGCAAGTGCTGGTACGTTTTCAGTTTTAGGGAGGACGGCAAGCGATGAACGCAGATTCATCGATAGCTGCGGCAGGTTTCAGGTCTCGTTCCTGGAAACAAAGGTTGCGAGAGCTTCAGACGGCACTAGATCGGCAATATGACGCGTGGTTAGCAGAACTGGCTAAGAGGACAAACGCGAATCCAACATTCAAGTTCGAGTTCGTCCGGCACGAACACGAGAGTGGGAATGAGTAAAATACAGCATCCAGACCTGGCACTGTTTCGAAGACTTCTGCAGCAGGCGAGACCCTACTGGGTTCATATCGTCGGCATCTTCCTTCTGGGCCTCCTAGCGACTCCGTTGGGCCTGCTCACGCCGCTGCCTCTGAAGATTGCAATAGACAGCGCTATCGGCACGCACCCTCTGCCACGGTTTCTTAACCGTGTCTTGCCCGCATCCACTACTCGGTCGACCGCCGCCGTCCTGGCTATCGCGGTCGTTCTGCTTCTAGGTATCGCAGTGCTCGAAAACCTTTTCGCACTCGCGAATTCATTTCTGCGCACCTGGACCGCGGAAAAATTGCTTTTGGATTTCCGGGCTCGCCTCTTCTCTCATTTGCAGCGCCTTTCGCTGGGATATCACGATCTTAAGGGCACGACGGACTCCGTGTACCGCATACAGTACGACACCGCGTCGATGCAGTACCTCATCATCGATGGGCTAGGTCCGTTCGTCACTTCGGTAATCGCACTGCTGGCTATGTTCTATGTGACGTTTCGTATCGATTCGCAGTTGGCCATGGTTGCGATGATCATTTCTCCTCTCCTTTACATGCTTTCCATGGCGTACCGGCCTCGGTTTCGCAAGGGTTCGAAGGAGGTGAAGCAGCTCGAAAGCAGCGCGATGGGGATCCTGCAGGAAGTTCTGTCGGCGGTCCGCGTCGTCAAGGCGTTCGGCAGAGAGAAGCATGAGGAAGACCGCTATGTCCGAAAATCCCAAGCAGGAATGTGGGCTCGGATACGATTGGATCTGCTCGGTGGATCCTACAGCTTGTTAGTGGGCCTGACCACAACTCTGGGGACCGCGTGCGTGCTCTGGATTGGCGTACATCATGTTCAAGCCGGTACGCTGACTTTGGGTAGCCTTCTGCTGGTGCTCGGCTACCTCGGCCAACTCTACTCACCGTTAAAAACTATCGGACGCAAAGCCACTTCATTGCAAACGCATTGGGTTGGTTTGGAACGGGCGTTTTCGCTTCTGGATCAGCAGCTGGATGTACCAGAGCGTGCTAACGCCCACCAGTTGGTCCGTGCTTGTGGTTCCGTTGCATTCCAACACGTGTTTTTCGCATACGAAGAGAAACATCCAGTTCTCAAAGACATCTGTTTCGAGGTACCGCACGGAGCCCGCGTTGGCATCTGTGGCCGGACAGGAGCCGGTAAGACGACTCTACTCTCGCTGTTGACTCGCTTTTATGACCCCGTCAGTGGCCAGATCCTCCTGGACGGCATGGATTTACGCGACTACCGGTTAGCCGGTCTGCGTAATCAGTTTGCGATAGTTCTCCAGGAACCTGTTCTCTTTTCGACGAGTATCACCGAGAACATAGTCTATGCCCGGCCGGAAGCTACGGAGGAGGAGATCGTTCAGGCGGCGAAGATGGCTGACGCGCACGAGTTCATTTTGGCATTACCCAATGGGTACCAAACCGTTGTTGGCGAGCGCGGGATCCGCCTTTCTGGCGGAGAACGCCAACGCATCTCGCTGGCCAGAGCGTTCCTGAAGGATGCTCCCATTCTTCTCCTCGATGAGCCCACTAGTTCGGTCGACATGAAAACCGAAGCAGCCATCCTGAAGGCGACAGAACGCCTCATGCGAGGTCGCACCACATTCATGATCGCGCACCGCCTGAGCACGCTCGAAAACTGCGACGTCATGTTGGAACTGGAGCACGGGCGTCTCGGGCAGATGGGCGTGCTCAAGTGACGGCGCTTCGCATCGTCGTTCTAGGGAATATCGCATGCGAGCCTTACCCCGGGATTGCTTGGCAAGCAATGCAATACGCGGTCGGCTTTCAACGGCTCGGCCACGATACGTACTACTTCGAAACCTCGTCATCGTGGCCATATGATCCGATTCGAAAGACGAGAGTCAACACTTCTGGATATGCCGTATCGTATCTGGCTCAGGTTGCCAAAATGTTCGGATTCAGCGACCGTTGGGCTTACCGGAGAAGCTATGGGGACAAAGCATGGTTTGGCTTGGACCGAGAGTCAGCGGAAGAATTGCTGGCACACGCTGATGTTGTTTTCAGCATCACAGGGTCCACGCGCCTGGCAGAAGAAGGTTTAGAAGTGGGACGGCTCGTGTACGTGTGCACCGATCCCGTTATCCACGAGGTGCGGTTCGCCCAGGGTGACGAAGATGTCCGCACACTCGTCGACGAGCATGACGATGTCGTGACGTTTGGGCTGAACATCGGCGCGCCCGATTGTTCCCTACCGCCCTTACCCAATCTCAGGGCTAAGACGTGTCAACCTGTCGTGCTTGATCTGTGGCAGGCCGGTCCACCTAGCAAAGCGGAATTTACGACTGTCGGTAACTGGAGACAAGAGGGTCGCGACACCGTATTCCAGGGGAATACGTATTACTGGAGCAAGCATCGCGAGTATCTAAAGTTCATTGATCTGCCGAAACGCACGACAGAGGCATTGGAGCTAGCTACCGGCTTGGTCCAATTGTCCCTCGAGGACAGCAACGTTCTGAAGTCAAACGGCTGGCGTCTGACGGACTCTCATCCGCTCAATGTTTGTTCCTATAGGGATTACCTGTACGCGTCCCGCGGCGAATTTACCGTGGCTAAGGATGCGAACGTGCGCCTGAGGACCGGATGGTTCAGTGACCGCAGTGCCTGCTACCTCGCGGCTGGCCGACCAGTAATCACTCAGGACACTGGCTTCAGCGCGATCCTGCCAACAGGTGAGGGGCTGTTCGCCTTTAACACGATGGATGAGATCTTGACTGCTTTCGAGGCGATCAAACGCGATTACGAGAAACACTGCCGCGCCGCCGGGGATATTGCCGAAGAATATTTCAAGGCTGAGACCGTGCTGGCAAGACTGCTGAACGATTTGGGACTGTGAGATATGTCCGCCAAGAAATACCTGATTGTAAATGCCGATGATTTCGGCCATAGCTGCGCGGTGAATCGTGGCGTCATACATGCGCATGATCACGGCATCGTGACTAGCGCCAGCTTGATGGTGCGGTGGCCGGCAGCCGTCGAAGCCGCGGAACACGCTAGAAATCGTCCTGGCCTTAGCTTGGGATTGCACCTTGACTTCGGAGAATGGGCCTATAAGGACGAGAACTGGACGCCCGTCTACACCGTGGTGCCACTAGACGAAGTGACGAAGTTGCGTCGAGAGGCATTACGCCAGATCGCCGTTTTTCGAACGCTGACGGGCAGAGATCCCAGCCACATCGATTCTCATCAACACGTGCATCTTCGCGAACCGCTACGTTCTGTGGTGCTGGAAGCCGCCCTGGGGTTGAGAGTCCCAGTGCGCGATTGCAACCCGGAGATACGTTACTGCGGGCGATTTTACGGGCAAACCGCCGAGGGCTCGCCATATGCAAAGGGGATCACGTCAGATGGGTTGATTGAAGTGCTCTCGCAACTGCCACCGGGCGTCACGGAGTTGGCCTGCCACCCGGGTGAAGGGCAGGTTCCGAATACGACGTATATAGATGAACGCGCAAAAGAGGTAAAAACGTTATGTGGCGCCAGAGTCCGGTCGGCGTTAATTGAGATGGGAATCGAACTATGGGGGTTCGGATTCGCCGCCTTAGCGGGCCTCTTGGTATCTAGCGAGATCGGATCTGTTACGCGATGAACTTGCAGAACACATCCCGGAGCTTGCGAGTGGCTCTAATTCCGCCCTTGTGGGCTCGTGTCGCTCCCGCTTCGCAGGGCGGAGTTGAATGCATTGTCTACTTACTTGCGGAGGAACTCGTCAGGCGGGGCCACCAAGTTACTGTCTTTACTTCCAGCGACTCTCCCACCACGGCCAGAGTTGAAGCCCTTTGCAAATGGAACATGATCGAAGCGATGGAAAGGGGCCGCGCTTGGGAGTACGAGTATTATGAGTGCTGTAACATCTCCGAAGCGCTGCACGCGAGCGACTCGTTCGACATCATCCATTCGCACGTGGGGTGTTACGCGATTCCCCTTGGGCTCCTGTCGCGAGCGCCAATCCTGCACACGCTCCACAATCCCATAACTCCTGATGCTATTTGGCTGTTGGAACGCTATTCGAATGCTGCAGTCACGGCCGTTAGTCGGCGGCAGATTGCAGGACTGCCTGAGCAGCGTCGCCGCGGCATTCGTGTGATCAACAACGGCTGTGACTTTGACTCCTATGAATTCTCTCCATCTCCCGGAAAATATCTTGCGTTCCTAGGGCGAATGGGAGAGGGAAAATCACCGCTAGACGCGATCCGGATCGCGCACGAAGCTGGGATGCCCATCGTTATGGCCGGCCAGCCTCTCGACGAGGAAGAGCAACTTTACTTCAAGGAAAAAATCGAACCTCTGGTCGACGACGACAACGTGGTGTACATCGGACATGCCGACCATCAGCAAAAATGCGCCTTGTTGAGAGATGCCGCGGCGCTTTTGTTTCCTATCAAAGCCGAGGAAGCTTTTGGTCTGGTGATGATTGAGGCCATGGCATGTGGCACGCCAGTGATCGCGTTTCAGAGAAGCTCTGTGGAAGAGGTAGTCGATTTCGGAAAGACAGGCTTCTACGCTGACTCCGTGCGAGCACTGGCCGCGTTTGTACCTCGCGCGCTAGCGCTTGACCGCAGAATCGTCCGCGAACACGCCAAGGAACGGTTCGGCCACCTAAGAATGGTGGATGAATACTTGCAAGCCTACGAACTGCTTCTCAACGCAAGATGGAATGAGCGGGCATCACTCGTTCCGGCGAGGGATTTATGATCAATCCCCTCCTTGCCAGCGTTGAAAGGATCTTTTGCGGCCATGTGAGATTGCAGGAGGCCGTATGCGCATCCTGACGCTGAATTCAGAGATTCCGTTTCCGCCGATTACGGGTGCCCAATCTCGAACGTACCACCTTCTCAGGGGTCTTTCTGCGGAGCATGACGTGACCCTTGTCGGTTTCAGTTGGGACTCGCAGGAGTCCCCTGTCACTTGCTCCTTTCCGGTCGAAGTAATATGCGTCCCGTGGGCGCCTTCAGAAAGCTACCGAAAGATGCACGAAAGTAGCCCCTCGGTGTCACAGGCGGCGTACCGTCATCTGGCCTATGAGAGTGACGAACCTTGGTTCGTCAGCTATTACAACTCAGCGGCAATGGAAAGCTTGCTGGCTGAGCTCATGTCAAGACCCTTTGATTTGATTCTGATCGAGCACTCGTTCATGGCTAGGTTCTTGCCTTTCTTGCGCCCAGATGTGCCGAAGGTTCTGGATATGCACAATGTCCATACACTCATGGCCTGGCGGCGCGCCCAAGAGAAATCTGGTAACGATAAGGACGATGCGGTCAAAGAGTTTGAGAGGACGCAGTCGTATGAACGGACCGTTTGTAGTGCATGCCAGCTGTGCCTCTGCTGCTCGGACCAAGACGCTGAAGCAGCTCGTCATTTTCTGAACATAGAACACTTGAGAGTGATACCGAATGGCGTGGATACCACAGCGATGACCGCTGGAGAGGCCCCCGTTATGCCTGGGTATCTCCTATTCACGGGGATGATGAACTATGAGCCGAACATCGAGGCGGTTCGGTATTTTGTTGAAGAGATACTACCGCTCATCCGAGCTGAGGTTCCCTACGCTACACTCCACATTGCCGGGGCGAATCCTTCGGCAGAAGTCATGGCACTGGCTGCCGAAGACGTTTATATCCATGCTTCTGTGCCCGACATGCGTCCGTACTTTCGGCAGGCCTGTGTTGTGGTCGCGCCGTTGCTCCACGGCGGCGGCACGCGACTCAAGATCCTGGATGCCGCAGCCTGCGGCAAACCTATTGTGTCCACTCGGGTGGGAGCTGAGGGGCTCAATTTCGTGGAGGGTCGAGATCTTCTACTGGCAGACTCAGCTCAAAGATTTGCTAAGACCGTCGTCGCACTGTTGACCAATCCTGAACGCCAAGCCGAATTGTCACAATGGGCACGCCGAGCGGCGGAAGCTTATGACTGGTCTGGCATCGCTTCTGAATTCTGTAGTGTCATGACAGGTGCTGCCCAAAGGCATCGCGGAGTCCGCTATGGTCTTCAACCTCTAGAGACAGACGCGGCTGCACATCGCGAGAATAGTTATGGCTGAGGATAGCAATCCGATGGTCCCTGGAAGAAGGCTAGAGTCACATTGTGAAAATCGACGGAGCAGCCACACGAGTATGTGGATCATCAGGGCTTGTATCTTTGCTCTTGCATCAAATCCGCTCCTAGTAGCTCAGCAAATCCGTACGGGCACTGGCGGCGAATCCGAAGATGGCAAGCGCCTCTTTGTAGCTGATTGCGCGCCCTGCCACGGCCCAGACGGAAACGCTATCGCTGGAGTTGATTTTGGCCATGGGAAGTTTCGACGCGCGTCGTCTGACCGCGATGTCCCCGAGATCATCAAATCTGGGATCC
>Ga0137397_10001747_pt1 | contig 15146 bp, 22 predicted proteins | sample czorhiz116metaG_FD_106658 | JGI IMG/M metagenome (GOLD analysis project Ga0137397, IMG submission 106658) | Vadose zone soil microbial communities from Angelo Coast Range Reserve, California, USA - czorhiz1.16 metaG | ecosystem: Environmental > Terrestrial > Soil > Vadose zone | place: USA... | reverse complement strand
CCACGAACGCGTCGAATGTATTTCCGGTGGCGGGCGCATTGATCGAGCTGCGAAAAAAGGGCATCGGTATAAACGACATTCTAAAGGCGAGAGTAGCAACTCGGAAGAGGCCCACTTACCCGACCATTCCGGCGCCACAGTGTTTTGCCATTTTACAGAAGAACCAGATGGCTACAGTAGTCGTGTGGTTCAACAACAGACCAACGAATATATGTTTTTTGTTTGCTTACGCTGTTGATCGTTTGTGATCTTGATGGAGAACTGTTTCCCGGTCTGCAAGCCAGAGTCGAACCCGGCGGGGTTCGCACCCGTCGCGGCCAAAGGCACGCAGGGGCTCGCGAACGAACCCTGCGTGACGGAATGAGTGATGGGCGCCCTGCAATCATATGGCACGCATGAGCTCATTTGCAAAGAAAGACCGTAATATCGGGAACTTCGTACAAGAAAAAGAACGTCACGGTGGTGCCATTGCTTGCGGTGAAGTTGCTAGGGTTATACACGAGTTGACCACCGGGGGCAACTTGAACCTGAGAAGAACGTCAGTCAACGAAGATGCGCGCAACGGAGGATACATCACGAACATTGATGTTGGTCGAGTTGCTCGCCGGGAGGGCAGGAGTGGTAGCAGAGCTGGTGGGCGCTGCCGACGACGCCGCTGCCGAAGCCGCAGAAGAGGACCCGGCAGCAGTCGTCCCCGCGGGGGGGTAATCATACTGAGCGTTGACGAGGACGGGGACGAAAAGAGCAGCAGCCAAAGAGACGACGGAGAACTTCATTGTGAGTCTTTTTGTGCGGGTCAAAAATGGAATGCGGAACACGAGAAGAGTTGGGGATGATGATTGATGATGTATCCCGGTGCGTCAATGCGACTTTTTAAGTTGGACTGTGTGTCTCCCACGGGTAGGAACTTGAACGGCGTGGGGAGCTTGGAGAGAGCGGCAGAGTCGTCGATCAACGAGCCAAATTCCCGAGATCACCAGGGCAATGCCTTAAGCTTGATTCACACACGCGCACAGGCACAATCCGCTCGCCACCAATTGTTGTGACCCAGCCGATCTTCCGCCCAACCTCCGAGCGCCCATCTCTCTCGCTCTCGACCATTGGCTGAAATGAAAACCTCACTTTATACTCGGGTTTTATGGACGTCTGCCTCTGGGGTTCAGCTGAACGCGAGAATGACTCACCATTTATCGGCGCATCTTGTGCGTGTCAAGATCGTGGAGCTTCTCCTAGTTGAGGTGCAGATGAGTCGTTGGCAAAATCTGAATGGCAAATGGCATGTCGTCACACGGAAATCTAATTAGGTCTAGTGCAAGGAACACGAAAGAACAGGGGCTCGCGGGGGTCATGCTGGTCATGCCGCAAGCATGCCGCCTCGCGAAAGCGGGTGTGAGCGAACGCACGGTATGAATATGGAAAATGCGCAGCAGTGTACCCCCGAGCGCTTGCAATTGCACCCGCAGCGATCGGTGCTTGCGATGGCGGTGATATGGTATGTATGGTATGATATGATAGAATGGAGGACAGTCTGGGGGCTATACGGCGCTTTTGGAACAACGGGTTTTCGAGGTACAGACGCTGTGTAGTCTTTCTCACATGAAACTTGATGGGCCATTCCATCAATGAGGAACGTATGCCACTGGTCGCTTGAAATCTGATGCATCCAACTCATTATACAGTGCTATTGTTATTACTAGAAGAATGCTATAGGCGTGAGGTCTACACGAACGGCCATGCCGGTGATGCATGATAACAATGACACGCGCTTCTCGCGCGGAAAGTGGACGAGGGCGTACCAGTTGCGATCCATCACGCGGAAAGTGGCAGGATGTCTTCCGTCAGCCTGACTATCCGGACGTCCAACGACTTTAGCCCAACGAGCACAAGGATGCCCGATTGTGCAAACGACGGAACGAGGACCACCCGAGACCGACGGTTCCCATCTTTAACAAGACGCGTCGCGAACCGCGGCTGGCAGCCGATCGCGTATATGTCTGGCGTTTCTACGATGATGAAAGGGTCCACCGTGAAGAACGGATGGCACCAGAGCGTGTCCGGTGCCGTTGGCGCGATGTGACGCCACTTGAGCGTTGCTTCTGCCAAGTCCAACCGGGTCGTCGGTACGGTGGGAACGTACTTGCACATGTCATTGAGCGGTTGTCCGGATGTCGCCAATATCATTCGGACAGGCACAGTTTCCGAGGAAGCCAAGGTCGTGGGGTCCACTTCGCCGCCACCTCCTTGCGCACAGGAGGCTAGACGGATATATGTGGGATTTGTTTCGCAGGAGAACGACGCGAAGGAGGAGGCAGGGCCAACCATGGCCCGTGGGAGGGCCTGTTGAGGAAGGATTGTCCCCGAGGGATCGGATTCTCCCGGAAGGACGTGAATCGCGACTGATTGAGACAAGTCGTGAAGGTGGGAAGAGAGGTTCTGGATGGGATGTGGTGAGAAAGAGGCGTTGTCATTTCCGTGTCGGCGCTATGGACGAGAATATATGGGTCAGGCAAAAGCAACGTGTCGAAAACAACGTGTCGCACCAGTTTCTTGTCTTCTTTTTCTTCGTCGGCAGCCCCGTCACTTGGCCCCAGCGGTGCTAGAGAATTACCCAATACGACGAGGCGGCTTATTTGCGAGGAAAAACATTGGCCGTCGAAATCGCCGCATGCGCCGGTCAGGTAGTCGACCAGGACCTGAGTTTGAGCCTCGGATACCGGGGACGATCCTATGTCCAAACCTGAAATGAATGCAACGTATTCGTTTCGCGCGCTACTATCAGAGCCTGTAGACGTCCAGGAAATGTCCAGGATAGGTGGTCAGCGAGATCTCGTCGGTTTTCCCTGAGCCGCCATGCTTACCGTCGATGTCCATTCCGTCGTCTTCGCTTGCTTGAGGCGCCAATCCCGGAAAACATAGATCGACCGCTTCAAAGTCTCCGTTACTAGTCTCCGCGCCGAGTACGCCAACAATGACGCCTGTGACGAGTGGTGTATCCTCAACAATCTTTCCGATCAACCTGATTCGGCCCGATTCATCTTCGAGCATAACACGATCATCTGGCGAGTGTATTTTATCTGGTGGAGGAGGGGCTGGGATGGTGTGCTTCATAAAGTTATTGGGTATGACACAAAGGCGGAGTCATTCCTTGCTCACGTCGCGACCAATGTCCTCGAGCACATTCGGCTTCAGAGGCATGTCCATGTAGACAGTTCCAATGACCAAACAAAGTTGCCCTTTGACAACCTCCAGCACTCTCGGCACAAGCTTAGGGGATCCTTTTATGAGATATCAACGATTCTGGTATCGGGTTAGGTGAACGTGCGACGCACCAGCGACATTCTCCCACTTTTTCGTGGCTTCTTTCTCGATGCAACCTTTGAGAAGCCGCAATCTGACAAAATATATGTTCGCGTACTGGTGCTTGAATGACTTGTTGATGGATTGGATGGTGAATGAAGGTGTCGAGTCTGCCAAGGGCATAACGGCCGTTGGAAGGCGGGTGATCGTCGTAGGGGGTATGGCACTAGCAAATGGTCAGAAGATCGATGCGAAAGATGAAACTCAAACAGACACTGGTTCCATCTCAGTGAACAAGAGAGTCGTCTCTGCCGAAATGGCGCGGCTAAATGAGACTCCAAAGGATAAACCGTACACACCGGATTGATAGACGCGTCCACTACGCGTAGAGAAACGAAACGCGATGGTCGCGGCCCGACCGGCCCGTCGCCTGCTCTTGTCGGGCGCGTCTTATTCCTCGTCTTCTTGCATTACCAACTCGCGATGCGCGATGGCTGTTACATTTCAAAACGAAGAGTTGTCCCTTACACATGGCCCAATCATCGACGAGAATCCTAATATTTCATTCAAAGGTGATGAGGGGTATTTCCCAGTTGCCCTGCCCAAAAACCAAAAGGCTACAAATTGAAAGAGCTAGCAAGCCTAGGCTATTCTCCATGGTGTGAATGCCCCCTTTTTTTTCAAGGGCTGCTCTCCCAAGAGCCTTACGCGATGGATTCACGGGTTCGACCTTTCCTAGATAATGCGGACGAGTCAGTGATTTCAATAGTATTTCTGGTCACCCGTTACAACCTCGCTAATTATCAGTCACGTAGAATTCTATGGGTCAAAGGCCCTACAATCCGCCTGGTGACAAGCCTGCGTATGGAAGCAAATCTATGTGAAGTCAGTCGCCAGAATGAACTCCTGCTTTCGCTTTTGGATGGTACTATTGTATGATTAACTCTCTCATCGGATTTTGTTTTGAATATCCTTACCGCATCATCCATTCATCGGGTGCCGCCGGTAGGTAGTTGGTGTTGTAGATCCGGTTACCGGCGCATATCGTAGGTTGATTCTAAGGTGCATCGAGTGCAAAAGTTGATGAATCTTTTCCTGTCTCAGTTGCTACCTGGCCTCTTGTGGTGGGTGGCGGAAAAGGATATTAATAATAATTGATCACCGATGCGGTATTCCTGAACGAATTGCCTCGCCATAATGAGAAGCGATGCTAATCTGCGTCCATGCTACGTTGTGGCCTTTTTTTCAGGTGCGGCTATACAATTTGGGCATGCGTCGCGAATAAATCTATCTTATCACACTCTTACCAATACCGCAATACTGCGACCGCCGACAGTCGCCGACATGGAGATGAAGTGTGGTTACATGCGGAAAAAACGTGTCAATTGGGGAACTAAAATTAGAAGGTACGGTGACGCACGGGCCAGGGTAGAGAAATGGATTCAGTGGCGCGGCATACGTGCCGTGTCTATGGGTTTTTCGAAACGACCAATGAACTGGGAAGCACACTGTTTGATTGCTCAAGTCGATAGTTAGGAAAACATAGGAGCCTTAGGAGGACAGCAGAAAATGCGGACAACATAGTGCTCTCAGACCAGACTAAGGGACCAAAAGCCAACGAAAATGAGGGGTGGTAGCCACAATAGGGACAGGAATCTAGCCTGCTCTAGTCCTTGTTTCGCGTTCGAGATATTAACAAATCTCATTGGGTTGCCAGTGGCTTCCAGCGGGAGCATTCGGAGCGTCGTATGACGTCAGGGCGCTATTCGTCAATCAAGGTGAATATAAGATCATCTATCATCTATCTCCTGTGGACCTCTCACACCCCCCTTCCTCTATAATCATGGCTCTTTCAAAGGTACGTTTATTATCTTCCTCATTTCCATCCGTCATAATACTAAGTTCGTAACCCATAGCACGTCAACGCAGAGCACATTCTCAATGAGTCTAAGGTAAGTGGACCATTGGCAATCATCGCCTCTAGTTGCCTAATCTCCCATAGGACAAGGGCATCAAGCCACGAACGGCCCATCACTTGACAAACACTAACCAAGATGCGATCGGAGCCCGCTACGGCTCTCGTTATGGCACCGCATCTCTCCCAAAGTATAAAATACCATCTACCGCAAGCGACTCTCTTCTACGCCCTCCGTACACTTTCAACTGATGCTATCGCAGGGTACCGACGCAGAAGCTGCCTATCAGATGATTCATGATGAGCTTTCTCTGGACGGCCAGCCGCTGTTAAATTTGGCTTCTTTCGTGCAGACCTGGATGCCTCCCATCGTGGACAAGCTCATGCTTGAGAATATCTCCAAGAACTTGATTGACCAAGACGAGTATCCTATAACACAAGACATCCACACTCGCTGTGAGTCACTTTGATCTTTTCCATCACCCTTTGACCCGTCTCCGCAGGCATTTCTATATTGGCTGAGCTTTGGCATGCACCCTCGCATCACCATGCCGTAGGCACTGCAACTACCGGGTCTTCAGAGGCAATCCAGCTCGGTGGCTTGGCTATGAAGCGCATCTGGCAGGAGAAACGCAAAGCCGCTGGCAAATCCATCCACGAGCCTGGTCCCAACATCGTCATGGGCGCTAACGCCCAAGTGGCTCTCGAGAAATTCGCTCGCTACTTCGACGTAGAGACTCGCCTTGTCCCAGTTTCCGTCGAGAGCAAGTATCGGCTTGACCCCAAGAAAGCCATGGAATACATTGACGAAAATACCATCGGTATCTACGTGATCCTTGGCAGTATGAATAAACCCGGTTCTGGATTCATTTACTCTCTAATCTCTACATGTTACCCAGGCACGTATACAGGCCATTATGAACCGGTGAAGGAGATGGCAGCGTTACTGGATAAGTACGAGGAGGAAACGGGTCACTCCGTTCCAATCCACGGTACTAGAGTCGTTACTCGTAACTGATTGATGCTGATATCACGCGATTGCAGTGGATGGTGCATCTGGAGGCTTTTTCGCTCCTTTTGCCTCACCGAAACTTGAATGGGACTTCAAAATTCCGCGTGTTGTCTCCATTAATACGTCCGGACATAAATTCGGCCTTGCATACGTTGGGGTAGGCTGGGTCATCTGGCGCTCAGCGAAATTCCTCCCGAAAGATCTCATTTTTGAGCTTCATTACCTGGGTTCCGTGGAGTATTCGTTCTCGCTAAACTTCTCGCGGCCCGCGCACCCTATCATAGCGCAGTATTTCAATTTCCTTCATCTCGGTTTCCAAGGCTACCGCGAGATTGCTCTAACGGACCTCAAGAACGCACGCACGCTTTCCCGTGCCCTCGAAAAAACTGGGTTCTTCACGGTTCTGAGTGATATCCATCGTCCAGTAGGATGTGCTAGTGGCGATACCGCGGTCCCCGCCCGTCACGAGCATGCAGAGGACGTCGAGGTTAACTGTCTTTCTTGTGACGGCGTTGTGCGTCAGCTGACTTGAATAATACAGGTGTACGAGCCAGGGCTTCCCGTTGTGGCTTTCCGATTCTCAGATGAATTTCAGCAGAAGCATCCAGAGATCCGACAGAAGTGGATCCAGACCCTTCTCCGCACGAAAGGATGGTACGTTGCTGCCTTAGTGGCTCAGGAAGTGTTACCCACTCGAATATTCAGGATTGTCCCGAATTATGATCTTCCCCCTACCCTAAACCAAGTCGACATCCTACGTGTTGTCGTGAAAGAGAACTTTACAGAGGCCCTTTTGGACCGCCTTGTTGCCGACATAGTACGTATCCGCGCAAGTTGCTACCGCCGTCTATGTTCATGTGGTCAATAGGTCGAGATCACAGAAGACCTCATCGACCAAGACTCTCCCGTGCATGCTCTCAGTACACTTGGCAAGCACCACGGAACGCCCAGTTCACACGAACGTGCTCACGGTCGGGTTGAGAATCACGAAGTGGAAGGCATACTGGAGGTAGGCACCTATTCGAAGCCCTGTTAAAAGGCACGCACCCAGAGAAGGCGACGGGTATATGCGCAATTGTATTGAGTGCTGTAAGAGAAGGAAGGCGTACAAATACATGTATAGTGTTGTCTGGAAGGAAGTGTAACCCGAATGGTTGTACTGTATATGCATTCAATCCACTTTCCCGGTTCGGGCCGAGGGTCGTCCAGCTTACTCTGTCCCGACTACTGAGCGGTAACGAGAATGGCGGGGCCAAACCTAGAGGTGTTCAAGTTCGCCGTTTATGTATTCTTCCCAGTACTCGTTTTCCTCCACTATGGCGACCCAGAGTGGTACCAGTCAAACGTGATACCAGTGGGTCACCTCTACTTGGCTCGTTCGCTCGCGCGTCGTGTAACCACCATCGATCCGTTTGTCCAGTATAAAGAACGTATATTCCCCTCCGAGGAGAGGACGGCGCGTAGCAACAATATTCCAACTAACCATGCCGCCGTGCGCCAAGAGCTTGTGCGCATCAAGGCAGAAAAGGCGGCGCGGCGCGTGCAAAGTGAGCATGCCAGCGAGGCTACAGGAACACCCGACGCGACCAAAGGAGTCAAAAGGCTGGTGTAGCTAACGAGGGCTCTGATGTACGTCCTATACCTTACTCATTTCCTGGAGTGTCTGCGAGCTCGGTGATTTTCAACAGCATTTTGCACTATCTTTCTGTTGCTCTATCACCTCCCTCCACTCCCTCCTCCCCCATTGTAACGTCTTGGCGGTCTACCGCCGCCACCAAACTAAATTATCAGAGTTGCTTCTGTCGACTAACGCGGCCTGTAATCTCTCCCGGTCCATCATGGCACGACATTTCCCGCCTGCCTTTTGGTCTACTCCAACTATCTTCGCGAACTCTACCGAATTCCGTCGTATTGTCCGAAACCCATCGCGCCCAGTGACTACAGTAACATTGCATCGCACAGCGTCGTCAGCGAGTGCCCTGGCCAGTTGCGAGGCCATTTTATCCGGCGCAATCATGTATTATTACGCACCGCCAGAAGGGTCCCAGCATTGTCGCACCCCGCTAGAGGATCCGTTCTTGCACTTACACCGCACAAGAAGTGCCGAAAAGTGTCGAAGTGTTACTTGTGATTTTTGAGCTCGACCACGGGCGCGATTCCCACAGCCCACGGTGGGCGCGTTGTGAGCCAGCCCTTGCGCGATTTGAGCATAATAGACTCGGAGTATCGTCGCGGTGCATCGCGAGGCCCTCCGCAGTCGCCGGCGCCGGCGCCCGGAACAAACTTTTCCATGTTCACCGTCGTACTCGACTCTGTCCACCCGCAGCTCCCCAGACGCACCTGTAGTGGCTGACACCGACAGGACCATGGCGCCGCGCCGCATGCTCGCGTCGAGGAGTACGGCCCAAGGGCCGAGAGCGCATATAGCGCGCGCGACGCGCGGGGCATATCTTCGAAACGATGCAGGCCATCTGTGGCGCGCGCGCGTGGCCATATCTTGCGTCGTCGCCGGCTTGGTGTTGCGGCAGGACCAGCGCGGGCTCACTCGCGTTGGGTGCGAGTGACATCATCCCTCACCCTAAATGTCCAACCCCATCCCCACCTGATTATTGTTTCGTAATATAAAGTATCCAGCGGGTATCGCAAGCATTTCCGTGACATGGAGATATCCCCGTGGCGTAGCTGTGTTCAACAGGGAGGGCTTGTTAATGAAATAACGAAGGTGGCGACAACTAGTGATTTACAGAGGGCCATGAACATGAAGAAATCCCGACTATCATAAGACGACGATTTCTTGACTATACGGCCGTAAAGCAAAAGACATGAGGTGTGCAGACGAGCCGTCCTTGCATATCCCCCAAGTCTTCTGAAATCTCTTCCATGTACTCACTGACCCCAGATAAATGGGCAACTCTGGACATGCAGCATCCCCCTCTAAATATCTGTGGCGTGGATGTCTTGCACGAGTAAAGGTGCGTTTCTTCAGTGGCACAGATAGCGTACATCAGGAAACCTCTCGGGTGCTTAACCCTACCTTAGGTTCCTTGTCTAAGATAAGACAAGGTAAAGGCATTTCAAGACACATTCCTTATATAAAGGAGGTCCAAATTACAATACACTCCTTAATCGCTCTTAGATGTACTTGTATTTATTCAAAAACCTTCCACAAGTTACATTAAGGACATGCAAGACAACAATACAAATCAAGGGAGTAACCAAACAGTCTAAGGAAGCTCATCAGCACGCTTAATTGCGCTCTCACACATAAATCCCTCATGCCCTGAACGTGTGGTCGGCGCGGTCGCTCATGCATCAGAACGTGCGGTCGCTCGGGCCCTGAATGGGCAGTCGGCACGGTCACTCATGACCTGAACACGGTCACTCGTGCCTTGAATGCACGGTCGGCACAGTCACACAAAAGCTAGCAAGAAAATTTCAGACACTGCCTTTAAGGATGAAGCAGGACTTACCATCTCCTTTGAGATCATGTGTGCGGATCACCCAGTTTTAGGGTTGACTATGAAAAGCATGTCAGAAATCGCAACAAACCATGACAAAATACACAAACCATAGTTGTAGAGGGAGAGAAGTTCTCTTTGTGGAGGCTAGATACAGTGAAGGGCAGTCGTGAGCCCAAACGGGTAGCCCGACTGAAAACATCGTGGTGGTGGTGGTGAGTTGGAACGGAACTTGGAAACCTCTCCGCGTTCGAAATTTCCGCTTTGAGTAAGAGCCTGTCACGTGACATAGTTCGACTCCGCAAAAATTGGGATGTCTTGAACGCCACCACTTCAGTTGACTGCACTGCCACGAGTCCAGGTCTCGTCCTTTCCCTTCTCTACCACCCGTTCACGCGACTCACGTCCCCTTCTGGGATCGCGACATTGCGACACAGCCTCAGCCCTCAGATCTCAATGCGACCCCAGACTCACACCTGCGAATTGCACCTGGGTACTCGCATTACACCATTGTCGTGAGCGACAAAGTTATCCACAGGCCCGTGCACCTCGATGGTGTGCACGCAGCCACCTTGTAGGCATCACTGTATGGAGGTGTGCATGCACAGTATTGCCACGCCCGTTTCCCACACTGACAAACCTCCACACATCTCAGAAAAAATCACGGAATTTGCGACGGAAAGTAGATTACAGTAAAAAGGTCAAAAAATTACAATTTACAATTAGTGTCTTATTGGGTCTTAGAGCACGACATTTGAATTATAGTTGCTTTAGATCCAAGCATCACTTAGTTTCACTTGTAAAACTCGTAGTGCATTAATGGACGATTTCCCAAGATGGATTAAGTCAATAATACATTTCTTAGTCAACTTGATGTACTTGTCGGAAATTACAAGGTAATTAAGTACGTTAAGACCACGGTACATGTTCATTCCCCGTTGTATACTCCCTTCACTTTCGTAGCTTGCGCGCCCACTCAGGCTGTCGCACGCGATATTACATTCAGTGGACCCTGTTTCGCATTCCTTGGACTCTGCTCTCCCCTCCCTTGCCGTGCGGTCCTATCGCCGGCAGGGGGGACTTGTCGCGTTTCATACATTCTGACCCATCTCCCCCTACTCGCGTTCGACTTAGCGTAGATTGTTTTAGATTCGCGCTGGTATAAATACCTCGCGCTCGGCCTCGTAGGGGGGCAGGCAATTCTGAGCCCCACTTCTCGTTGCTTTCCCTCTCGCATGATCCTTTCTTCCCCGCCCGACCGTTCTGCGTTAAACCGAAGCCACCGCGCCGTCACACGTCGTTCAAGTCTCGCGACCCTTCCTTCAATCTTCTTTTCCCTTTCCTCGTCTCTCTCCATTTCTATTCGTTGCCCTCAAGATCGACCGCTGACGAGCCGCGGTGCCCCCAAGTTCACGGACGACTTCGCGCGTCCACACCCAAGTCCTACGCCGCGCGCCCTCGACCTTCGGGACGAGTGTGTCACCTCCCTCAGCCTAAGTATTCCCCTTCACACCTCGCGCTCTCTTCGGAGGACGCGACGTCGTCTTTGTCCCTTGACCAACCCCAATCTCACATGCTGAGTCTTAACTGACTTAGTCCTCATAACTTGGAAGCAGCACCTTGTGAACTTAGGGCGTCGTGGAACCAGCTTGATAAACTCATATCTTGCTTCCATACATTCCTCCCACCAGCGACATCAGCGAGGAAATCCAAAGAAAAGCGCCTTATGCGCTTCTCAGGATACCGCCGCCCTCCCGCCTCCAGGCGCATTGCTTTCCCACCAAGGCCGTTCCTCGTGTCGCCTTATCTCAGCGTCGTCCCGTGCATCTCTCATTCTGATGTCAGCACTTGTCAAGCATCTGTCAACTCTCTCCACTACAATGTCTTGCCCCTTATTTTCATATCGCCACACTGCAGTGCCCTCTTCAAGGCTTGTCCGACATGTTTGAGCAGCAGCTTCGCGTCCAACTTTGCCGCTTAGCCCACGACTTCGAGCCACCTCCAGGTATCATCGTATCAGTCGTTTTTAGGTTCTGTTTACATCCAATATACTACCTTGGGTCCTGGTTCTTCTTCGACTCGTGGGCATCGACATGTGCATATACACTTCCGAGTCCCTCCAGATTTGGTGATGTTCTGCCCCGGGCTTTGATACTCAATACTCGTCCGCAACGAAGCATGCATCGGAGCCCAACAGAAAGGGCATGTGGCGCGCAGTCCTAGGCCGTTCTTCGTGAAGGTGTGCCAGATGAAGCCGCAGAGGTCGTGGTTTTTGAACGTGAGCAACGGTCAGAGGTTTTGCGCGCGTCTACTGCGTAAGGGAATGAAAGTATTCCAGCTTGACGGACGCGACTGCAAGGGTATGGGTGAACCATAACCGGCATAACCTTTGGAGACTCCAAAACGTGGAAGTTGTTCAACTTGTTCGTCTTACGGTAACCAGCGTCTTCTACTTTTTTTCGTTTCTATCACTCGCAAGACAAGCAACGTGTTGGCATGCCATCACCAGAATAGAAAGCATTTCTCATGGCGACGTGGTGAACGTGTTCAGAGTTCTTGATGCATAATGGCATTACCAACACCGTGGCCAGGTTTGGCGTCTGACTTCATATTTACAAAGCAGGGCTATACGATGACTTGGAGTGACGGGAAAGTAATTTTGAGGACTGCAGCAGTCGAGAGGGTCGTGCCAGGGTATGTATGGCAGTCAGAACGTTAGTCGTTTTCATGCAGTTCTCGAAGGGCCTTCTCTCGCCGCGCTTCTCGTAGCTTTGCTTCCTGCCTGTTCCTTGTTGCACGTGCCACGGACTAGACACGGGGGTGTGAGCAAAAAATAGCATTGTTTAGCTGGCAGGGCGCACGTCGTTGTGTAAGCACTTGTTCAGCTCCCGCTTAGCTTGGTTGCATCCACCGGTCCACTTGGCCCAGACATTGGCATGACAAAGCCCGAGGGCTTCGAAAAATTCCTTGCACACTATGGCAATTTTTGTAAGCGTTACTGCGATGAGTTTGGACAAAAATTACCGGTCCTCTTGTCGGAAGCTTGTGGATGCATGTGAACCCGATTTACGGATGAAACCGGACCGGACTTGGGCGATAAGATCGTCACGTCACTACCAACTCCGTGGCCCCGTCCCATCTCCTCTCTTTTCTCGCAAGCTCACACCCATCCCCGATTCATATATAGTGTGCACCAAGCGTGTGTAACTAATCCCAGTTTTCTTCTTCCTTTCTTCTTCCTTTTTCGATCGCGATCATGTCAAACTTCGTCCCTTCTCCGTCCGACGCGACCTCCATCGCGACCATCCGCACTCTCGCAGCGGATGTCGTCGGAAAAGCAAACTCGGGCCACCCAGGTCAGTCTCGTGGCAATCAGAAAGCAGGTACAGTGTTTTATGACTCCATGTCCCTGTAGGTGCTCCGATGGGCATGGCCCCTGTAACCCATGTCCTCTTCACCCGGTCAGTAAACGTCATCTTGTTCAGCTTTTCACAATTTTACACCTTCATCGACTTTCTTGGGACCAGGTTTTTCAATGCCAATCCAAAGAACTCAAAGTGGTTCAACCGTGATCGTTTCGTGCTTTCTAACGGGTATGTTCTCCTCAGCCATTCATGAAATAAGGACTCATAAATTCGCTTCCAGTCACGCGTACGTTTACTTGATCGCTCGTGCGAGTTGAAGCCCATCTCCTTGTAGCTGTGCTCTTCAATACATCGTCCTCCATCTCCTGGGTTATAAGCTATCTCTGGATGACCTCAAGGCGTTCCGCCAGATCGACTCACTGACTCCCGGTCACCCCGAGGCTCACCACACTGACGGTAGGACACCAATCGCGGTGGCGCTATGCATATATACTTATATTCCCATCAGGTATTGAGGTCACCACTGGGCCCCTTGGCCAGGGCATCTCAAACGCCGTTGGCTTGGCCATTGCGCAGGCGCATTTAGGGGCGGTTTATAACAAGGAGGGTTTCGAGCTCATCAATAACTACACCTACGGTGGGCTTACATTGGCAGATGCACGGCCCTCTTCTGAATCCCCGACCGAATAGCATTCCTTGGGGACGGTTGCTTGATGGAAGGTATTTCTAGCGAGGCTTGCAGCCTGGCCGGACACCTTCAACTCGGCAACCTGATTGTCGTAAGTCCCTATGTTTCCATCCAAGTCTCGTTCTAACCTACTTCTAGGTATGGGACGACAACCGTGCGTCGCGATCCCGTGTTTCGTTTGAAAGTGCGCTGAATATGACTTTTAGATATTTCCATCGATGGCGACACTGCCGTCGCCTTCACCGAGAACGTTGAGCAGCGGTACCTTGCGTATGGCTGGCAGGTCTTGCATGTCAGAGACGGCGATCAGTTGAATCACAAGATTTCTCTCGAGTTTTCTCTGTCTAACCTTGGTGCAGTGACTTGGAAGGAATCTACAACAAGATCGTCGAGTCTCGTCGCGAGAAAAACAAGCCGACCCTGATTCGTCTAACCACCACCATTGGTTACGGTTCGAGGCAACAAGGCACTCACGGTGTCCATGGCTCTCGTGAGTATCGGGTATCCTCTCATAAATCTGAAATTTTAAATATCTCCATAGCTCTGAAGGCAGATGATATCGCTGCCCTCAAGACCAAGGTGGGGTTCAACCCAAGCGCAAGCTTTCACGTCCCAGATGAAGTTTATGCAACCTGGGCAGCCGTCGGCGAGCGTGGATCCAAACTCCAATCACAATGGAATTCTCTCCTTAGTTCCTATGCCAAGGCGTACCCCAGTGAGCATGCCGAACTCACGCGCCGGATTTCCGGCAAGCTTCCGGACAACTGGGAGAAGTCGCTGCCCGTATACAAGGCAACCGATCCTGCGCAGGCCTCCCGCAAGTTATCAGAGATCGTCCTCACGGCAATCACTCCGGCGTTTCCGGATCTCCTCGGTGGCTCTGCTGACTTGACGGGCAGTAACCTTACTAGGGTTAAGGGCACCGTTGACTTCCAGCCCGAGAACACAGGGCTCGGTAGTTACAAGGGGACCTATATTCGCTATGGTGTCCGCGAGCATGGGATGAGTGCGATTGCTAATGGCATTGCAGCCTATGGCGGCATCATACCGTTTGTCGGGACGTTTCTCAACTTTGTGTCCTATGCCGCTGGTGCGGTTCGCCTGGCTGCCCTTTCCAAGCATCGGGTTATCTGGGTTGGTGCGTGAATGCTTTCCCGGAATGACGATGTCGGCGGCCAGTGACCACTCGCGCAGCGACTCACGATTCAATCGGTCTTGGTGAGGATGGCCCCACACACCAGCCCATCGAGACGGCAATCCATTTCCGTGCGATCCCGAATCTTGCGTTCTGGCGTCCTGCAGATGGCAACGAGACCTCGGCCGCCTATCTCGTCGCGCTCCGGTCTTCCGAGACGCCGTCGATCCTCTCCCTTTCGCGACAGAATCTGCCAAATCTCGAGAACTCGACTGT
>Ga0137397_10001739_pt1 | contig 15181 bp, 10 predicted proteins | sample czorhiz116metaG_FD_106658 | JGI IMG/M metagenome (GOLD analysis project Ga0137397, IMG submission 106658) | Vadose zone soil microbial communities from Angelo Coast Range Reserve, California, USA - czorhiz1.16 metaG | ecosystem: Environmental > Terrestrial > Soil > Vadose zone | place: USA... | reverse complement strand
GGACACACGCAGGAAATGCCCAGACAATACGTCACGATGGAGCTTGCCGCCGACCCGCGCGCCACCGCGGGAATCCCGCGCCGCCGCGCTTCTTCCACGATGTCCAATACGAGCAGGAAATAGGGCGCCAGGCTCCACTTCTTGATGACCTCCAATTCACGCGTCAGCCGCGAACGCACTTCTTGTGTTAATGAGTGATAGCGTTTCAGCGCGCCCTCGAGGCTCAGCTGTTGCAAATAGGAATCCGGAGTCTCACCCTCCGGAACGGTAAACTCCGGAATGATCAGATTTCCCAGTTCGAGTTGCAAATTGCAGCGCTCGGCGATCTCCAGCGTTGCTTGCAGCCATTCCGGATGATCGGGGAAACATTTTTGCATTTCTGCCGCTGGCTTGAACCATGCTTCACCGGTAGTGATTTCAGGTGGAACCACGGTAGTAAGTAATCCGCCCGTGCGGATCGCGTTCACCGCGCGATGATGCAGGTGTTCCTCGGGCCGCAGAAAATAAACATTATTTGTCGCCACCAGCGGCACGCCTAGTTCGCGGCCGATGCGTCCCGCTTCGCGCAATACGCGCCCATCTCCCGGCGAGAGGTGCTGCACCTCGATGTACAAGCGGCCGCCGAAAATTTCTTTTAATTGCGAAAAGTGCCTGGTGATTCGTGCCTGGTGACTTGTGGCAGAGAGACAATCGGCATTTGCTGAAGTTGTCTTTGTAGGGGCGCAGCTTGCTGCGCCCCTACGGGCACCGACGTCACGCGATCTTGCCGGCAACGGGCACAACGCGATCACGCCGCGACTGTGCTCTGCCAATTCCTGCAATGTCACAGGCCGGCCATCGATTTTCGCAGCAGCGGCATTTTGTGCCAGCTTGGTCGTGCCCAAATGCCGCAGCGTCACGAGTTGGCAAAGATTGCTGTAGCCTTCCATGTCTGCCGCCAGCAAAACTAATGTGGCGCTTGGCTTATTTCCGTCATTCCGGGCGAAGCGAGGAATCTCTCTTCGATCTTGTGACCATTCGACATCCAGCGCCGCGCCGACGATGGGCTTGACGCCCGCTTTTTTCGCCGCCTGATAAAACGGCACCGCCGCATACAAACCATCCGTATCGGTCAGCGCCACGGCCGGCATTTGTTGCTCGGTCGCTGCGGCGATGATCTCTTCCGGCGACGCCACGCCTCGTAGAAACGAATAGTGGCTATGACAATGCAAATGTACGAACACGGGAGCCCCAGCTTGAAAAGCGAAGAAGGCACGCCCGTCTTTCGACAGGCATGCTTGTTCATTCAAATCAGGTAGGGGAAGGGAAGGAAAAACTCAGCAAACTTGCAGTAGGGGAGGGGCTTGCCCCGTCCGCTGAAGCCCCGGCACCATTTGCAGTGGGCGACCCAAGGGTCGCCCCTACCGCGATAAACATGGAGTCGAGAGCACCAGGCCATTCGGCTTGGTCGCGTAATGCTCGCGCAGCTCGAGGCCTTTGCCGTAGAAGACGGCGTTCCAGCCGTAGCGGCCGCGCACGGAATCGAGGCCGCGGTTCAGGTACCAGCGGCGATTCGCGTTGGTGTCAAAGAGTTCGTGCTGGCGTTTATCGGTTTCGAGGTTGGTCACGCTGACGCCGGCCAGGCGGACGGCCACGCGGCGCGTGAACAGTTTCCCGAACAAATCCTTGGCTGCGGCGAGTAGTTCGCGCTCGTCGTTGGTTGGTTTGCTGAGCCGCACCGTCTGGTGCGCCGAAAAGTGATCGACATAGCGAATGCGCAGGCCGATGGTGCGCGCCTGCTTGCCGTATTCGCGCAGGGTCGAGCCGATGCGTTCGCTGAGATATTCGATCAGGCCGCTGAGAAATTCCGTGTCGATGGTGCCGCCTTCGATGGTTGTTTCGCGCGAAACGGATTTCGGCGTGGAGGGCAGCAGCACTTCGCGGCCATCGAGGCCGCGGGCGCGCTCCCAGATTTGCTGGCCGATGGCTTCGCCGAAGGCGGCCTGCAGCGCGGGCTTGGGCACCTGGCGCAGTTGCCCAATCGTGGCAATGCCGCGTTCGGCGAGCGCTCCCGCGTGCACGTGGCCGATGCCGTGGAGTTTCTCCACCGGCAGCGGCGTCAGGAAATTTTCTTCTTCGTCTGGCGCGACCATGCGGAAGCCGCGCGGGCGCTCCAGCCGTGAAGCGATGGAGGCGACAACTTTTGTGCGCGCCGCGCCAACCGAAACACTCAAGCCTGTGCGGCCGCGTATCTCCGCCTGCAAGCGCCGCAGCGTGGCTTCGTAATCCGGATACAGCCGCTCGGTGCCGGCAAAGTCGAGGTAAAAATCGTCCAGAGCGGCGGTTTCCACCGCGGGCGTGTACGTTTCGAGGATGCGCCGCACGCGCTCGGCAAAATCGGCGTAGTGCTCGTATTGCCCCGGCACGACGATGGCCTTCGGGCAGATGCGCAGCGCTTCGCGAAAGCCCATCGCCGTTTTCACGCCGCGGAACTTCGCTTCGTAGCTCGCCGAAGCCACACAGCCGCGCCCCACCAGCACGGGCTTGCCGCGCAGCTTGGGATTCAGCACCTGCTCGACCGACGCGAAAAACGCGTCCACGTCCACGTGAACAATGTTGGGAATTTTGCGGCTGGAATTTTTGCACATTCCCAGCCAGGCCCAGGCGGACCACGGGTTTTTCTCCGCCGCCGTTTCCGTCTTCGGCGTGTCCGATGAATCCGCGGGGCTGAAGCCCCGCGCTACAGCTTCTTGTTCCGCGTCCTTCTCTCGATGCCCATGATGCGGGTCGGAAGATGCCGCGCGATCATTTTCCTCGGCGGTTGCTTGAATCACATTGATGGCCTCGATGGTGGGGGTGATGAATACGTTTTCGACACAGACGTCCATGGCGGCTCCTGAAAGGGAAGGGGGACGCATATACTGTCTCCGAGCGAAGGAGCCGACGCGGTCGGCTTCCGGAGTCGAGGGATCACTCTTTCGAGTCGACCCCTCACCCCGCTTACGGCTCGGAACTTTCAACGGGCGGCGGCCGTCTCGTGAGAGCCTAGTCGGCAATGGAGCCGGCACGCCACCCGTTTCCCGTTTCCTCTACCGCCCCGCACTATAGGCGAACAAAAAGCGAAAGTCAAGGCTTTTCGAAGCTGGGTAGTGGGCCAATGTCCGATAATGCGACTACCCAAGTGAAAATAGTTAGGCAATGCTGCAACTTTCCAAAAGTGACCGTTGGCTTATTTTGCGGGATTCATATCTACGATTGGAATAGTACGTTTCTCGGGCGCTTGGAAGGGCTGATCCTTTAACGAACTCCGTAGGAAATTCTGGTCAATGGACCTATTGTGGAGAAGCCTATTTAGTTGCGCGGACGAGGATGGGGCCGAGCACCGCTAGAAAGAGCACATAGGCGGCTGAAAGCGGTCCAAGTTGCGGCTCGAGGCCGACACCCAAACCTGCAATTACGATTGAGAACTCGCCACGCGCGACCAAGGCCATGCCCGCGCGCAGGCGGCCACGCCGATCAACACCGGTTTGTCGCGCCGCCCAGAAACCGGTCAGAACTTTAGTCCCGGCGGTTATAACACCCAGCAAAACGGCATGGGGCAACGCGGACGGTAGGGTTGCCGGGTCGATTTGAAGCCCAAAAAAGAAAAAGAACGTGGCGGCGAAGAGGTCACGAAGGGGCGCTAGTAGGCGATGGGTTTGTTCAGCCATTGGTCCGGAGACGGCGATACCCACGAGAAACGCCCCGATAGCTGCCGACACTTGCAGACGCTGCGCAGCCCCGGCCACAAGAAGGACCGCGCCAAAAATGGTGAGGAGTACGATCTCATCTGACTGATGAGCGACAACGCGGCTCAGCGGCGCGCCGTAGCAGACAGCCAGACCGAGAACCAGAAGGACTGTAACCAGTGCCAATGAGACAGACAGGACCATTCTCACTGGGCTCCCTCCGGCGAGAAGGACGGCCACGAGAGGCAAATAAACGGCCATGGTCAAGTCCTCCAGCACCAAGATCGACAGCACGGCCGGAGTCTCGGGATTGTTGAGCCGCCGGAGTTCTGCCAAGACCTTGGCAATCACGCCTGAGGAAGAGACGTAGGTCACGCCGCCTAACAGGACTGCAGCGAGCGGCTTCCACTTTAGGAGGAGTCCCGCAAGGAGGCCGGGCGTGAAGTTCAGCGCGAAATCCACGATGGCAGCGGGAAGTGCGCTCCGGAGATTAGCAACCAACTCGGCTCCGGTGTACTCAAGGCCTAACATGAAGAGAAGCAAAAGCACGCCGATTTCGGCGCCGATGTGGGTGAAGCCGGCACTGAGGTTCAGTGGCGCCAGTCCTCCTTTGCCAAAGGCGAGGCCAGCCAGCAGGTAGAGAGGGATGGCAGAGAATCCCCAACGACTCGCGATGCGAGCAAGGATCGCGAGACTAAGGACGATCAGTCCGAGTTCGATTAGGACTCGAGATAGATCCTGGGTGGTGGAGTCCATGCGCTACGATACCTCATTCCAACTGTCGGAGAGGAGCGCATCTGCCCACGGTAGAGACCACCGCAGCCCTGAACTTCTGATTAAGGCGGTAACTGACCCCAATCGGAAACTGACCCACCGCCCGGAATTGCGAGTTTAGAACACGCGCCCCAGTTGGAAAAACCACTTCCGGTGGCCGGAGTCGCCGACGCTGCCGCCGATAAAGAACGGGCCCAAGGCCGTCTCCGCCAGCAGACCCGCGGCCACATCGTTCGGGAACTCGCTGCCGTTGGTTACGCCGTACATTTTGCCGAACTCGTAGGAGCCGACGGCGTAGACCTTCTTGCCCAGAAACGGAGGAAGGATGAGCAAGTCATGCAAATATCCCGCGCGGAACAAATAATACTGATTGCCGTGAAACTCGTTCTGGCCGTAAGCGCTGAGGCGCACGGGCCCGCCGAGGAAGAACTGAGGAATTCCCGTGCTCGTGGTGCCGAATGTGGTGCCGCCTTCGCCCTCGAGAAAAATCGACGCCGGCCGTATAATGGGCTGAAAATATCCCAATTTCAGGTCCATCGACGGAAACCCGCCGTTGGCACCCGGACTTTGGTCGAACCACCGGAAATTCGATTCTGCGCTGAAACCGCGGCGGGGAATCACGGGATCGTCGGTGTGGTCCAAAAGGTAGTGCAGCCGGGCTTGTCCCACGCGCCCTGCCACCGAGGGAATTTCAGGCGCACCTAGCCGCAGCTTGGTATTGAGCGAACCAACCTCATATCCAACGCGAAGTTCGCTGGAGCGCCCGAAGCTGTATCCCAGGTCGCCTCCGATATTGATGCGATAGATGCGGTAATCCGCTAACGGATCATTCTTCGCGTAGATCGGAAACGTTGTATCGCTGGCGTCCGCATGGGGCGCAAAAAACCAGCGGCTCTCCGCGCGGAGCGGCCGATAGAGTTCGGTCTGGATTCCGTAGGTATTCCCGAGCAGCAAATCGGTCCGCCACTCCGAGCGGAAGCCGGCTACATCCATAAATGTGAAACGCGTCCCCATCGTGAAATCGACATTGCCGCCCTGCGAGCCATCCACTTCAAAGGCCGGCTGGAACATGGGAGGCGCATTGCTTTTCTCGACCACTTGGACGAGCAGCCCCGTCCGTCCGTTTTCTTCGGTGAACCGGTATCCGGCCGAATCATAGCGGCCCATTCCCTTGAGCCGCGTCAAAACATGATCGAGCTTTTTCTGATCGAGCGGCTTGTCCTGAAAAGACTTGAGGAAATGCGCGACGTCCGTCGCCCCATTCTCACTGGTTCCCTGAACCTTGATGAACTGCGGCACCGGGGCTTCGGTCCGTTTTCGTGCGGCGCGCTCCCGGAGGTACTCCTGCCAGTTGGCATCGTCGAGAGCGAAGGCTGCGAGCAAGCGTGATCTGTCATTTGCCGCTTCATAACCCCGCTGCATGATCGGCGCGCTTTTTTGGTAGTCCGTTGAGCCGTATTCACCGAGCGGCACGGAGACGACGGCATCCGCGCGGGCCAGGCCCCGTACCTCGTTTTCTGCGATGACCACACGCACCGATTGCTGCAGCACGCTGAAGATCGACTGAATGTCCTCGGCCTCCACAGAGGCTCTCTCCAGATGGACGGCAATCACGATATCCGCACCCATCTGGCGGACCACATCCGTGGGCAAGTTGTTTGTCAGGCCGCCATCCACGAAGACGGTTTGCCCGTCGTGCACTGGTGAGAACGCCCCGGGAATCGATATCGTCGCGCGCAATGCCACCGCCAGCGAGCCGTCTTTGAATACATAGGGCTTCCCGCTGACCAGGTCCGTCGCCACGCAGCGGAATGGCACCGGCAGCTCATCGAAAGTCGGCAGGCCGTAGTAGGGAAGAGCCACGCGATCGATCACTAGTCCGATCTGATGTCCTGCATTCAGCCCCGCAGGCACGGATAAACCACGGCGCAAACCAAAGATGAGGGAGTTGGGGTACGCGCGCTGATCTTCTTTTCTGCGGAACGACAAGTCTTCATAGAGCGGGCGGTCGCCCAGTATCTTCCGCCAGTCCAATCCTTCGATGAGTGTTTTCAATTCATCAGGATTCATCCCGGCAGCATAGAAGCCGCCAACTAGGCCGCCCATGCTGGTCCCCGCGACGTAATCCACGGGAATGCGATGCTCCTCAAACCACTTCAGGACGCCAATGTGCGCGAGTCCCAACGCGCCGCCGCCTTCCAGCGCCACGCCCATTTTGGGCCGCGGCCGCGGCGCGGTTTTTGTCTCAGCGACGGCGGGACTGCCAGGAGCTTGCGGGGAAGCTGGGTTCGGGTGGTTCTCCTGCTGCGCTCGCAGGGAAAAAGGCGCCAGAAGCAGCACTAGAATGGATAGAGCACGGCGCATCGAGAGCCTCCTCAGTGGCAGATCGAGCATCTAGACTTTGATGAGCTCTATCGAGTTTCGCCCAGCGTCGGGATTCCGGCAAGCGGTGCGCAGCTAATTCAGCCGCCCTTGTTTTCCTGGAGAATGTTGCCTCCATCGACCACCAGGACTTGTCCGGTGATGTAGGAAGCTTCGGGCGAAGCGAGGAAGCAAACCGCGGCGGCCACTTCGTCGGGCGTGCCGGCGCGGCCAAGCGGTGAATGAAGCCCGGCGATTTTTTCGGACTCCGTCGAGGACGCTGTTGCGATCCAGCCGGGAGCGACGCCATTGATCGTGATTCCATCGCCGGCGGTTTCGATGGCGACGGCGCGCATCATCCCGTCCATGGCTGCCTTCGCCGCACCATACGCCGCGGAACCCGGGTTGCTGACCAGCGGTCCCGTCACCGACGTGACATTTACAATGCGGCCGTACTTTTGCTGCGTCATTCCGGGCAACACCGCACGAGTCATGCGGAAGGCGGTGTGCAGAGTAATCGAAATTTGGTTTTGCCACTCCGCGAACGAGGTTGCCATCAGCGGCTTGCGGTCCGTTGGGCGCCCCGATTGCGCCATTCCCGCGTTGTTCACCAGGATGTCGATCCGGCCCGCACGCGAGAGCACGGAATCGACAAATCTCTGCACTTCGGTTTCGACAGTGAGGTCGGCAATGAAGGAGAGAACTCCTTCGCCGCCGGCGTCGAGTTCGCGGGCGCGAGCATGAATGCGATCCGTGGTGGAAGTAATCACCACGCGCACGCCCGCCCCATACAGCCGCCGCGCGATGGCAAAACCGATCCCTTCAGCGCTTCCCGCACCGGTAATCACCGCCGTCTGCTTGTTCAAGGGCAGGGTCATGGAAATGTCCGCGGAAGGCATCATACCTCGTTCACGAAAGATTGCGATTCGCCCGGTTGGGTAGAGTTTCTTCTGATTGCGAAGCGCCGCGGCACGCCCGGGTGGACAGTTGCCGAATTAGCCTCCACCGCGCGCGGTTTTCTTGTCGCCGACGCTTCCGAGGTCTACGGTTTCTTTGTAGCGTGAAAATGCGGTCAGCCGCATCGCCACGAGACGAGAATTTTTGCAGGAGGGAATCATGACGCAACCGGCTCCCCCAGCGGAGCAGAATGAATTCGCCCATGCCGGTAAATCGCGCACCAGCCCGTGGAAGCGGATCTTAAGAATTATTCGCTGGACCACCTACATTTTTGCTCTCGTCGCGCTCGTTCTGCTGTTCCATGAGGCGCCGCCACCGCTGGTGGAGACCAGCCCGCAGGCCGCTGTGCGAGCGGAAGAGAAATTTGAACAGGTGGAAAAAGCCATCGCGAATGGGCAACCCGCGACGCTGCGTATGGATGAAACGGAGTTGAACTCCTACTTGGCCTCCCACTTGGCGCTGGCCGGCAATGGCGCGCCGAATCCGGCCCCCGCCGGGGGCGCGCAAGGCGTTCCCAAGGGCGCGAACCCAACGCCGCAGGAAGTCGAGCAGATGCGCTCGAACGTGCGGGACGTCAAGGTGCAATTGATCGACGACCGGGTAAAGGCCTACGTCGTCTTTGATGTACACGGAAAAGACATGACGCTGCAATTGGAAGGCCGGCTCGGCGCGCAGAACGGCTACTTGCATTTTGAACCCCGCGGCGGACAGATCGGCTCGCTGCCGATTCCGCAGTCCACGCTCGAGTCGGCGGTGCAGCGGCTCATGAACTCGCCCGAGAATCGCGAGAAGCTGAGACTGCCTTCAGAGATTTCGGATTTGCGGATTCAAAACGGAGAAGTTGTGGCCAGTTATAAATAATCGACCCCAGGCTCGGAGCCTTCCTGCAAACTGATCCAGCAATGCATGACGGAAAACCAAGACGGCCACGCCCAGATGCGAGAAAGATTACTTGAAATGTGTAGAGTTGGCCGGAGCAGGCTATAATCTGCGGCTGTGGATTGCGCTAGGGGACCATGGATGAGCGAAGAGAAAAAAGACAAAGATCTGGGTATGGACCGCGAAATCACGCGGCGTGATTTTCTGAACGGGGTTGCGGCCGGCCTCGGTGGAACGCTTGTCGGAGGAGGGTTTGGGAGGGAGACCCTGCTTGCGGCGGCCGCCATCGATGAATTCGCCCCGGAAAAAGCGCCGGATTATTATCCCCCGGCGCGCCAGGGAATGCGCGGCAATCACGACGGAACATTCACCTTTGCGCATCGCCTGCGCGACGGCGAGGGCGCGGATTCCTTCGGCGATGGAGCAAGTACCGGCGAAAGCTACGACCTCATAGTCGTCGGCGGTGGGATCAGCGGGCTGGCAGCCGCCTATTTCTTCCGCAAGCGCGCGGGGAAAAACGCGCGGATTTTGATACTCGACAATCACGACGATTTCGGCGGCCACGCCAAGCGCAACGAATTTCGCGTCGGCGGCCGCGTGGCGCTGAGCTACGGCGGGACGCAGTCCATCGAAAGTCCGGGAAAATACAGCGACGTTGCGAAGGCGTTGATTCTGGAGATTGGCGTCAAGACGGAAAAGTTTTACAGAGCCTACGATCAGAAACTCTATTCGAAGATGGGTACGGCGGCGTTCTTCGATAAGGAAACATTTGGCGAAAACTGCCTAGTCACGGGCATGAACGCTACTCCTTGGCCGGAATTCCTTGCCAAAGCGCCGATCTCCGACGCCGTGAGAAAGGACATCGCGCGAGTCTACACGGAGAAGAAAGACTATCTGGTGGGAATGCCCGTGGAAGAGAAGGTCGCCCGCCTGACCAAGATTAGTTACGCGGAATTTTTGACGAAGCACTGCAAGCTCATCCCGGAAGCCCTGCCGTTCTTCCAGACCTTTACGCACGACCTCTTTTGCATCGGTATTGAATCCGTCCCGGCCATGGCCTGCTACGAAGCGGGAGACGACTACGGCTCGTTCACGTACGCCGGTTTTCAAGGGCTGGGATTGCCGGAAGGCGGCAAGGAAGAGCCGTACATTTTTCATTTCCCGGACGGCAACGCCTCGATTGCGAGACTGCTTGTGCGATCTTTGATTGCGCACGCAATTCCGGGATCGACGATGGAGGACGTAGTCACCGCAATAGCGGATTACAGCAAGCTGGACGAAGCAGGCGCCGTGCGCATCCGGTTGAACAGCACGGTCGTCCGCGTACAACACACAAACGCGGCGAAAGAAGTGCAGGTCGCTTACGTGCGCGGCGGAAAGCTGCAGACCGTGGCCGCAAAGAATTGTGTGCTGGCTTGCTACAACGGCATGATTCCTTACCTTTGCCCCGAACTCCCGGAAAAGCAAAAAGAAGCGCTGTCGTATCTGGTTAAGATGCCGCTGGTATATTCCCACGTGGCGCTGCGGAACTGGACCTCGTTTGCAAAACTGAATGTGCACCACATCGTTGCGCCGGGGGGATATCACACTTACACGGCGCTGGATTTCCCCGTGAGCCTCGGTCAGTACCACTTCTCGAGCGACCCGGAAGAGCCGGCCGTCCTGTTCATGCTGCGAACTCCATGCAAGCCCGGACTGCCGCAGCGGGACCAGAATCGCGCGGGGCGCGCGGAGCTGCTGCAGACGCCTTTTTCGAATTTCGAGCGGAATATTCGTGACCAGTTGGGCCGCATGCTTGGTGGAGCAGGTTTCGACCCAGCGAAAGATATCGAGGGCATCACCGTAAATCGCTGGGCGCACGGCTATGCCTTCGCGCCGAATTCGCTGTTCGATCCCGACTGGAAAGAAGAAGAGAAGCCCTGGGTCATTGGCCGGAAGGCGTTCGGCAAGATCGCTATCGCAAACTCCGATGCCGGTGCCAGCGCCTACACCGATGTGGCCATCGATCAAGCCTGGCGCGCCGTCGGCGAACTTCTGCGCGGCTAACGAGCCTCGAACTGCATCTGTCGATCCCGGGAATAAAGCCTCGGTTCAAGCCGTCTATGCGCATATCTGAAAGTGAACTCTTGCGGCTACATCGGATGAGTTTTGCCTTTCCGCAAGACGCTCGGAGCGCCATAAAGTCAGATGAAAACCTACGCATTGTTTCTTGGTTTGGTCCTGGCACTCTGCCAAAGCGCAGAAGACTCCGGCGAAATGCACCATCACGCCGAATCCATCGAAAAGCTCGGTACTGTTTCCTTTCCCATCTCCTGCTCGTTGGAAGTGCAGAAACCGTTTGAACTTGGCGTGGCGCTACTGCACTCCTACTGGTACGAGGAAGCCGATAAGCAATTTAAGGAAGTGGCGGCGAAGGACCCTGCCTGTGCGATGGCCTATTGGGGACAGGCAATGACTCTCCACCGGCCGGCGTACAGCCAGCCGTCCGAACAAGATTTGAAGCGCGGATGGGAATTGGTGCAGAAAGCAAGAGCCGTGGGAGCAATGACAGCGAGGGAGCGCGAGTACATAGTTGCATTGGCCGGCTTTTATCCCGGCGATAAAGTGGATAACGAGAAGCGCACAGCGGCGTGGTGCGCGGGAATGGAAAGGTTTACGCCGGCAACCCGAAGGATCAGGAGGCTGCAGTTTTCTATGCTTTGTCGCTACTGGTCTCCGAACCGCAGGACGATAAGACGCTGGCGAATTCACGGAAGGCGATCGAGATTCTGAGTCGTCTATTGGAAGAAGCGCCGAGCCATCCTGGGGCCGCGTATTACCTGATCCATGCGGCGGACAATCCAAATCTGGCGGCACTGGGATTGCCAGCCGCGCGCCGCTACGCGCAAATTGCTCCTGCCGTGCCACACACTCTTCATATGCCTTCGCACATCTTTGCGCGGCCGGGTTTGTGGCAGGAAGACATTCAATCAAACCTAGCATCGCTGGGAGCGGCCAAGCTGGCTTCGACGATACACATCGGAGCCGAGAATCAGGTTCATGTCATGGAATTCCTGGAGTATGGCTACCTGCAGATAGGCCTGGAGAACAAAGCGAAGGAGATGATCGATCAGTTGCAGAGTGTGCGCGAAGAGGACCTAAATCCCGGCCTGTACGGTTATCTCGATGGCAGCGCGCGCAATTTCCCGCGCGCCACCCTTGGAACTGTGCCATTGGAAAGAGGCCTCGGCGCTTGAGCCTTCAACGGCAGAACCGCGTGCCCGGGCGGTAACGTATTGGGCGAGAGCCATTGGATCAGGACATTTGCACGATGTGGCGGCCGCGCGAGAAGCAGTTGCGCAATACGATGGCATAGTGGAGGCGACGCGCAAAGGCGACCATGCGTATCGTGCCAAATCCATGGAAACCAGTCGCGACGAAGGCCGGGCGTGGTTATCCTTCGCAGAAGGGAAGAACGAGGAAGCCCTGAGTCTTCTCCGGTCTATTGCCGACAAACAGGACGCCTTCGGAAAAGGCGAAGTCGAGTTGCCGGCCCGGGAGATGCTGGCTGACATGCTGCTGGAGTTGGGCCGGCCACGGGAAGCGTTGATCGAGTACGAAAAATCGTTGAAGACGGACCCCAACCGGTTGAACGGACTGTACGCTGCGGGGCGCGCTGCGGAACTGGCTCTTCAGCCGGAAAAGGCCGCTGGCTTTTACGCGCAACTGCTGAAGAATTGCGAAAACCAAGCATCTTCTCCGCGACCTGAAATTGTCCATGCGCGAGCTTTTCTGGCGGATAGGAACGCGTCCCCTCGAAACTAGCAGGCGCGCTTCTCCCAGGAAGAATTCCCCAAGAAGTTGCTTGACGCGGCAGCGAATTCCCGGTTAGATGCGAGACTCAGTATTAAACCGTTTTAGGGAGTTCGAGATGGGCTTCTCCAAAATCTGCAATGTCGTTGTGATCTTAGCGGGAATCGTCGCTGTGCCCATCGTGCGCTCACAGAACATCCGCGTGGATGCGACTCCCAGTCATGCCACGAACACCATCAAGCCGACCGAGGCCCTGGGTGCCGGCATCGACCGCTTGCCTTTCGGAGCAGCCGACAAGCTCTTTGTGGACGACACGATCAAGCAGATTCTTTCCGCAGGCTGGCAAACCGTGACTTATCGCCAGAACACGGAATTGCACGTGGAAGCTTGGCACTGGAATCCTCAAGGAACATGGAGCGACCCCGCAGGGAAGGGATATTTCACCGGCGGCGGCGCCACTGGCACGGAATTGATCCGACACTCCTATGGCTATCCGCTGCCGCATCGGGGCGTAACCCGCGACGATGGCACGGATACGGAAGGATATTCGCGTTTGACAGACGGCGATGAGGATTCCTATTGGAAGAGCAATCCGTATCTTTCGAAAGCGTACACGGGCGAAGACGACGCACTTCACCCACAGTGGGTGTTTTTCGATTTGTCCAGCAGGCAAGACCTGAGCGCCATTCGAATCGCCTGGGCCGAACCCTTTGCCACCAAATATGCCGTGCAGTATTGGACCGGCGAAGATCCCATCAGAAAGCCCGCGCAGGGTTCATGGCAGGCGTTTCCCGGCGGCGTCGTGACGAATGGAAAAGGAGGTAACGCGACGCTGCAACTAGCCACCGCGCCCGTAAACGTTCAGTGGGTGCGTATTTGGATGACGGAATCTTCGAACACCTGCGATTCGCATGGCAGCGCGGACAAGCGTAACTGCCTGGGGTATGCCATCCGCGAGGTTTATCTGGGAACGACAACCAAGAATGGCAAATTTCACGATTTGCTCCGGCACACGCCGGACCAGGACCAGACCGCGACTTATTGCTCCTCCGTCGATCCGTGGCACGAGCCTGGCGATTTGGCCGAAAGAGCCGGAGACCAGATCGGCTTCGATCTGTTTTATACGAGCGGAGTGACGCGGGGCTTGCCTGCGATGATACCGATCGCCATGTTGTACGGCACACCGGAGGACGCCGCCGCGGAGATTGCCTACATCGAGAAGCGCGGTTATCCGGTTTCCTACGTGGAGATGGGCGAAGAGCCAGACGGCCACTACACGTTGCCGGAGGACTACGCGGCGCTATACGTCCAGTTTGCGGAAGCGCTGCACCGGGTTGATCCGAAGTTGAAACTGGGCGGACCCATTTTCACCGGCGAGAATAAGGACATCGAAGTGTGGCCGGACGGCGATGGCAAAGCTTCATTCACCGGGCGGTTCATCGATTACCTGAAGTCCCATGGCAAGCTGGGAGAGTTGGCGTTTTTCTCGTTCGAACACTATCCGGTCGATCCCGGAAAAGTGCAGTGGAGCAGTTTGTACGACGAGGCTTACCTGGTGCAGCACATCATGGACGTGTGGCGCGAGGATGGCGTGCCCGCGAATGTGCCTTTTTTCATCACCGAGTCAAATCTTTCTTCCGCATCGTCAGAAGCGTACATGGATATCTGGGGAGGGCTGTGGCTGGCCGACTATATCGGCGCGTTTCTGAGCGGCGGCGGCAGCGCCGTCTACTATTTCCATTACATACCGGAACCGATCGGCCGTGGACACAATGGCTCTCCCGGAACGTTCAACTTTTTTTCTGCGGACAGGGATTTCAAGATCCGGCAGCCTTTGTCGCAATTCTTCGTGAGCCAGTTGCTCAATCTGGAGTGGGTGCAACCCGGCGATGGCGCGCACAAGCTCTTTCCTGCCGCCAGCGATATCCGCGACGGGGCGGGGCACGTGCTCGTGACCACTTATGCAGTGCTGCGACCGGACCGGCAATGGTCCCTGCTCATCATTAACAAGGATCAGGAAAACGCCCACACGGTGAGCATTTCATTTGAGGACCAGGTGAAAAAAGCGGCCGCAACCTTCACCGGTCCCGTAAGCCTGATCACTTTCGGGAAGGCGCAGTATTCTTGGCATCCCAATCGAAACGGCGGCGCCGCCGACCCTGATGGGCCTGCCATGAAATTCACGGTCAGCGCCGGACCGTCGACGAACTTCTCGCTCCCTGCCGCTTCGGTCACGGTCCTTCGCGGCGTCATCTCGGCTCCAAAGCCGGGCTCAAAATGAAGATGCGGCCATTCGCGGAGAAATGTGTTACTGTCGTGGAGTAGACTCCCGAAGTAGAATTGCCTGAATTCCTTGTTGGGTGCGCTTTGCAGCTCGCCCTCCACTGATTTCAGCCAATTTGGAACTAACCTCTCGTAGTGTCTGGGAAGCGGCACTTTACCAAGATCCTGCGCTCGTGGTGCTTCGAAGGGTACAGGGAGAATTAAGATGAAGAGTTTATTTGTGGGCAACATGAGCTTCCAGACCACGGAGAGCGAACTGCGCGAGCTGTTTGCGCCTTTCGGCCAGGTAACGCGCGTTCACATGGCCATGGACCGTGAGACCGGGCGCGCGCGTGGTTTTGCATTCATCGAAATGCCCAACGACGCGGAAGCGGCGGCGGCCATGACTGCCCTCGATGGAAAAGAAGTTGGCGGGCGCAATTTGAAAG
>Ga0137397_10001738_pt1 | contig 15192 bp, 25 predicted proteins | sample czorhiz116metaG_FD_106658 | JGI IMG/M metagenome (GOLD analysis project Ga0137397, IMG submission 106658) | Vadose zone soil microbial communities from Angelo Coast Range Reserve, California, USA - czorhiz1.16 metaG | ecosystem: Environmental > Terrestrial > Soil > Vadose zone | place: USA... | reverse complement strand
AGGAAGGTGGTGATTACTAAGTAATTCTCGGAGCACCTACAGTGCGTCCGGATCTATTACGGTCCGTAGCTACCGGGTTCGGTCGTGTACTGGTGTACTCGACGCTACATCCGTCTTCAACACAATAATGAAGTCATGAATGGAATAAATAATCGTCCGATAATGGTCAACTTTGAAATGCACCTGTGCGAATTACCAACGAGACAAGGCACCTGTCAAGTGCTGCCACAGCTCGGCTCAACTCGGTGCTTGTCCTGAGTTATTTTCTGATCAGCACCTGCTCGAGGAGGACTCTGGCAACTTCAGCAACAGACGCGTCTGGAATCCGAGCTAATCTCGAGTCTTGCTGTATCCTGTCATCTCCAAGACAGTCTCACTGTTCCTGGTCGGCAACACGGGCAACGAGAACTAACTGACGTTTCGACCTGTTCTGGCTGTCCATGTCATTCGTGATTTGCTGCATGATTTCTAATACCTGGTCAGATACCATGCGAGTCCAATTTCATCATGCAAACCCACGCAGAGCCTCTCGGACACCCTCCGCCGATGCTTTGCGATCTTGGGTAAAAGGATGTTCAATGACATGTAAGCGAGGGGCAAAGCAGGAATTGCTCACCATCCATGACAACCCTCATATCCTGGGTGAGTCCGTGGACAACCTCGAGCGTCTGCGCTGCGGTCGTACGAGCCTCGTCCTGGGTTAGCCTATCTAGTCTTCGAAGCACAGCCTCGATCTCGTCATCCCCAAAAAGCTTCTTTACGAATTTGACTGCGTTTGCATTGAAGTAAAGTAATTTATCAGCAAAGATGGCACTCACTCGGCCGTTTCTGCTTGATCTGTTTGGTCACCAGAGCGAATGTGGACAGTATTTCCACCATTATTTTGACGCTTATTTCTGTCAAGGCTGCCGTAGTAGGTATTTTGGCTTGGATATCGAGGCGGTTCAGGAAGTGTTCGATGGACTCCAACAGATCAACGAGCGCATCATCGCTCATGTTGACGTCCTTAAACGCCTGAGAAACTTAGTTGTGACAAGGGATATGCCGACAAGGTCTGAGGAGGACACGTACTGCGAGTAGGATATTTAAGCCGGAAAATACTGCTCCTGTATATGAGAATGGCTATCGAAAGAAACAAGCGTCAGAAACGCGGGGACACCTAGTACCAACACTTTGGACACACCGTGCGGATGGCCGTGTCGAGGACAGCGCCGGTGGAAAGCGGATACAAAACAGACACGGCACGCTGGAGTGAATTCGTGACTTTGCCGTCGCTTCTTCTTCGAAATCCACCAAAAGCTCCGAGTCGCCGCGCTTGTCCTTGAATGATAACGGCGATCACGGACTCGACAGACTTGCACCTCTCGAGTTGATCAGCAAGCGGGTGTTCGGACAATTTCGTCCCCGTTTGTCTTTCGTAGTCTTGCAAGGCGGACTCGAAGAGCTTTTGAAAGTGGGAGGATGGGGAGTCCGAGTCGCCCATATCACAGGTCGAGGAAATACGACTAAGGAAGGGGCAATCGGCCTGGGGAAATGATGACGCAGGGAAAGAGTTTATAGTACGCACCGCTGCCTCGCATTGGCACCTGACAGTGTTGCCGATGCGCAGAGATATTGCCCGGAAGAGAAAGAATATCCCAGGCCTTGAATTGGTTCCTGTGCCCGAGTCTGCGCCGTGCCAGAGTGCATAGACTCGAGCCCCAGCTTTCCAGAGCGTTGGTTGGGCACTTACAAGTCCCAGATCCGGGGTTCGTCGCATTCTCTATCTCTCTCTGAAGAAGGTGCCGATGGTCACTGATCTCGATCGCAACGAAATCTCGAAGACGTGCGTACTTGCCGGTGCCGGTGGGCTTCAGATTAACACATTCAACACACATAAGTCGCATCAAGTCAATCGGATCCTCCGTACGCAGCTTCCTACAACCAGTTGTTGGCCGTATGATTGAGGCATGGCTACGAAACTCTCAGAGCCGCTCTGAGCCTTTTCCGACCTCCTGTCCGAACTTTGCCTTCCCAAATCTTTGCTTCCGCGTCCTCGACGCTTATGGCATCAAACATAACGACCAAGATAAAAGCAATGATACAATTACGTGCATGAGTCCGAGCGGGCGTATTACAGATGGTCACGAAACAAGTAATGATGAGATGGGACGACTGCGGCCATATATCATGAAGGCTGGACACGATTTCGCTGCAATGTGATCGGCTTCCCACCAGTGTTGCTACCAAGCGCCGCGGAACCACCCGCACTACCGTCTGCAGCAGCTGCGGTAGCAGTGGCCGGAGTGGCGTCGGCGGGAGGAACGGCGGGCTTCAGGCGTTTCGAAAGTGAGTCCTCCGTCAACACCTCACCCTCTTCGCGTGTTCTTTTCGAGGCCGCGCCCATGATGGAAACCCCTCCGGCAGAAGGAACGGGAATACCGCCTGTGGAGCCTTGAGGAACTGCGCTGGCTCCACGGCCAACGCCGGGCACAGCGGCACCGCGAATGCCAATGCTTCCACGCACCCCACCTCGACCACGACCCCTCCCAGGTTGTTGACCAGCGGCTACGGCGGCGGCTCCGCTTGCAACAGAGGCTTTACGCACAAGTGCCGCACCAGCGCCCATGGGAATCCCACCCCGCGGGGTAGAGGTTGTAGGAGATAGTGCTGAAGCGGAAGGCGGGTGTACAGGGAGGGATGAAGAGGTCGCTGACGGTGCCGATGTGGGCTCCGCGGCTGTCCCACCGGGAATGATGCCAGCCTTTTTCCACTCCTCGATCTGCCCCTCCAGTTCCTTCACCTTGTTCTGAGCTCTGACCAGCTGGGTATCCTTCAATCTGAGCTTCATTGTAGCCTCCAAGCGGCCGTTCTCCAGTGCCTTTTCAACGGCTGCGTCGTGTTTGGCTTTGAGTGCAGCCTCCTTGGCTGCGACCGCTGCATCGATGGCGACTTTCTGATCTTCCGCCGTTAACGCATTTGCAGGTGCAGATTGGGATTCTTGCGCTTTGGCTGCCGCCGCCTCATTGGCCTTGTTGAGTTCCTCCTGGTGCTTAGCGATGAGCCGATCCTCCAAAGCACGTAATTCTTCGGCATGTTGCTTGACGAGTTCGTCAGGAGCAGTAGATGGGGCACTGCGCAATTCGCTTGTGGCTTTCTCCACTGCCGCCTTGATGGCGGCGTCCTGCTCCTCCGTCGCCTTCTGGCGCACAACTTGATGTTCGCGTATCCGAGTGCTGAGCTTTTCCTGTTCGGCCTGAGTCAGCAAGAGATAAAATGCTTTATACTCAGCAAGTGCAGCTACATTTGACATCCGAAGACCACGTTCCGCCTCTCTGAGCTTGTCCGCCTCCCCCTGTGCGACCTTCAAAGAAATGGGTAAATTTATGGAGCGAATTCCAGAGACATTGGCACTACCTTTGCCTGCGCCACGGCTTCATCGCGGCTCTTGACAAGTTGCACTTTTTCACCTTCCCAACTATCCAGAGCAGCCTTGGCCTCCGGCGCTTCTGGAGGTTTATTCCATGCCTCCTTTTCGGCGAGAAGTTGATCTCGTTCCTGTGTCAGCGCGGCCTAAAGGCACGGTCAGACATGCAGTATTTCAGTTGGGGGAACATCATACAAGACGAGCATCCAAGTCGGATGTGTCGGGATTAGATGCTTGCGGAGGTTGTCTCGACTTCTCTTCCTGCAAGGCTTGCTCCAAGGCATTTTTCTCCTGTCGCAACTGTTCGAGCTCTTCGGAGAGTGGCTCAGAGGTAGACTCTGCGGGGGCAGACGTTTTGAGGGCATCACGCTCCTCCGATATAGTAGCGACCTCCTTCCGGGCGGTCTCGAGGTCCGACTTAATTTGGGTATTTTCGGTGCCCAGAGCGCTCATTCGTTGCCGGAAAATCTGATTGTTCTTGGTGATCGTTTCCTTGTGCTGCCTATTCATTTTCTCTAGAGCGACAATCTATGCAATCCTTTCCGTTAGCTTCCGCCGTACGAGTCAAGATGATGGTGGTCACAGCTTACCTTTTCTTGATGTTCAGTCGATTGTTGGGCGTGCGTGGCTTCCTGAGCCTCCCAAGTCGATTTTTCGGCCCTCAAGCTTTCGATCTCATCCTTGAGTGATTGGAATTCAGTGGGATCGACGCGATCGTACTGTGACACGTGAGTCGGCACGAGTAGAGACGGCGCATAAGAAACAGATAAGTGAGCGGACCTTCGTGAGCAGCTGGCTGTTGCGCTCTTGCCATCTACGGTTTTCCTCTTCCAATCGTCCAACATGCTCATTCCGTGCAACCAATTCAGCTTGCACGGTGTGGGCGCGCTCACGCAGTGGATCGACCTCTTGGATGAGAGCCTTCAACTTGACGTCGAGCTCACGTGAGCGTTTCGCATGGGCTTCAGAGTCTGCGCGAAGGGTAGCGTTGCTCTCGCGCAGGAGATTCAGTTGTTGGATTTTCTCGACTAATTCCGCGTGTTGCGTGTCGGTTGCAGCCACAGAGGCAGCACGCTCTCGCTCCTAAGGACATTTGAATTATGGATAGCCGGATGTGACGGAACAATGCTTACGTCAGAGAGAGTAGCCCTCGTGTCCTCCAGGTCACGAGTGAGGTGTCCGATCTGCGTCTTTAGGCGTGCGTTCTCCTGCTTGCAGAGCTCGAGCTGCATGTCCACGATCTCCTTCTCCTTACGTAAATAATTGATCACAGCGCGAAGTTCAGAAAGCTTGGCCTCGGTGCTATCGGCAGCTTCGCCCTCGCTAGGCGTACCCACGGAAGAATCTGCGGCTTGGCGAATGCGAGCAGCTTGCGAGCTAACGTTGTCTAGGTGTTGATGAAGCACATTGTTCTGCTCTGTCAGTGCCTTGCACCTAGAAGAATTGCAAATGTCTGTTAGATGCCACGTGCTACAAACAGCCATGGTAATCTACCTAGCAGTGAGATCGACAATCTCTCTGTCGAGGGCTTGCCGTTGCTGATTCCAACTGCTTTCAGAACTTGCCAATTTAGCTTGTGCAGTCTCTCCCGCCATCCGATTGTTGCGCTCGGATGCTTGAAGGTCATGGAGACGCCGCTTAAGATCCTCATTGACTTTGATGGCCTCTGCATGGGCGATGATCTCACGCGAATACCTTTCCTCGGCGGCCTAGGTGCAACAAGCATAGTCAGAGAAAACCAATCCGAGCCGACAAAACGGTGAACGTACTCTAACGCGTTCCTCGTGCGCCTGGACATCAGACTCGCGGGTCAATCTGTCCTCAGCAAAGTTCTTCTCGGCAGCCGTCAAGTCCACAATCGTATCCTCAAGGGTCTTCTTGTCCGCTTGCCAATCTTCCCGTGCACCCTCGAACGCACGCTTCGTCTCTGCGAGGTACGTTCTTGTTTGTTCGAGTTCCTGTTCAACATTCTTCAGAGCCTTCTGAAGGGATTCTTGTTGGGCCTAACAAGAACAAGTGAGTGGTAGTCGAAATAGACTCGCGAAGTGTGAAAATTACCCATGAAGCAGTGAGCTGTGTTTCGGTGGCGGACTTGTATTCATCATATGTTGCGTTCAATGACGCCAACGCCTCTTCGCTGGCCTGACTGATCTCCTTGAATTGTTGTACATGGCTACGAGCGGCGGCCAAGTCGAGTTCGGCCACCTTGAGCGAAGCACTAGAAATAAGCATGAGTACGCTGTGCAAAGGGTGGTAACGTGTGCCCTACCGAAGGTCCGCCACCTCAGCGTCGAGTTGTCGCCCTTGAGACCCGCCTTCTGCACCCACATGGGTGGCACCATTTACTGCTGAGGATCTGCGTTCGAATACTGCTAGCCTCTCGGCATCACCTTGAAGTTGGCGGGAGAGTTCCTCCACCCGCTGCTCAAGATGCATTTTGCTCGTCTCTGCTCTGACGAGCGACATGCGCACTTCCTGAAGATCACGTGCCTTTTTACGTCACAATTATATCTTGATAAGGTATCAAGTTGGTTGAGTTGACATACCTGACTGTCGATCGTGTTGCGCAACTCTTTGACCTCAACCTCACGCTGCAAGGCAATGCGTCGAACATTCTGCCGCTCCTCGTTGAGCTGGTGACGCAGATCCTGGCTGGACTGACGTTAGTCTTGCTGCGAGACAACTTGAAACACTAGGACTGGCTCAAAAATTACGAACCTCTGATTCTCGAGGAGCTGAATCTGACTCTCAAGCCGTCGTCTATCGTTCTCGCTCGAGCGCTCGATGTCATTGTGCATCTTCTGAACATTTGCCATGAGATCGGACAGGTGGGAGCGCTCCATCGATAACGCCTTATTCTCTTCAACAAGGCGGGCCTCCACGCTCTGCCAATAGTCAGCACCTCGACGTCACAATAATGATAATGAAATACTCACCTCCCAAATCCTCTTCTCAGCTCGGAGGTTCGCACATTCGTTGCGTAGTTGATCCAGATGGCCATTTGCAGTAGTGAGATCCTCTGTGACGCGATTGTACTTGATGTCCACGGCAGTGAAACGTTCGTTTAAGTCGCGGTGGCGTTTTGTCAGGTCATCCAAGTCCCGTAGGATGAGGGTCTGTTGTTCCTGTAACATCTTGAAACGATCTACACCATTGACAGTAAGCACGGTGCATCAAAACAGAACCAGTACGACATACTTCCATCAATCTCAATTCTCGCAGTGGCTTTGGCAAGCTGGGTGTTGAGTCGAGCGACTTCGCGTTGTGCAGCGACAGCATCTTCACGGATGCGTACAGAGTCGACACCAGTCTCTGCTCGATAAGCATCAAACTGTTGTTGTATCTCCTCAAGCTCCTTTGCGATGTCCGACTCCTCCCCGTTTGTTTGGCTATGCGAATCTTTTCCGGCGTTACCACGCGATGCCCGCGCGAGGAGCACTTTGAGCGAGTCACGCTCCCTGGTGAAAGCCTGCATCTTGACATCGTGGGTACGGCGTTGTGCTTCTAGTTGATCTTGGAGCGCAGTGATGGCTTCATGGGCTTCGCGAACAGCCTCGCTCTGCTCTTTCTCGAGTGCCTCGCGATACTCTCGTTCCTCCGCTTCCATCTTGGCACCCATCTCGCGAACGATTCCGAGCAACTTCTGGTTCTGCGCCTGCAGCGCCGGGATGTTGCGGAAGAGTACGAGATGATTAGTGATAACCTCGTCGATGTTTTCAGCCGGCGCGGTGCTCTCGTCAGCCTCCAACTCCTCATCTAAAGGAATTGTCGGGTCTTGTCGCCTGGCGATCTCCTTTAGTAAGGCCTGAACTTGCCGTCCAAGATCGTTCAGTTGCTTCTGCAGCAATTCGTTCTCACGATTGGTCTTCGCGAGACGTTGCGAGGCGTCTGCGGCTGTTGAGACACTAGAATCACGTTCGGCGAGGGTATCCGCGAGCTGAGATGCGAGCTGAGCTGCCTCGAACTGCAGTCGCTCGTACTCCGCACGCTGCTGGGCAAGGATGGGCGCCTTATGACGGTCAGAACAGGGACCAGTCAAGGCAGGAGTAAAACAACATACTCTTTCTTCAATCTGCGCCAATACCTGCGCAAGTGTCCGGGACATGCGGTCATACTCGGCGCACTTCTTCGCATACTCGTCCTGCAGGCGGACGTGGTCCGCGTACACCTCAGTAAAAGTCTTGCCGCTCCTCTGGGCCCGGCTCGCCATCGCCACAGTTGGGCTGAGATCCTTTATACCCTGTGCCAGAAGATCTGTCAATCCTCTCGCTGGAGTCGAAGGCAAAGATGTCCCAGGGGCAGGGACAGGGAATTCGCCGCGGTTGACCTTCTCGAGTACACGCTCCAGCTCTTCAAGGCGAGCTTCGGCACCCTCAGTACGCAACCGCTCGCGTTCCACCTGCTCGAGCAAAGCAGCTTCACGGCGGTCGGCGCGGTCGTTAACGGCAGCCCACTCTTGCTCGACATTCTCCACAATCGCCTTGGACTGCGCCTCACGGGCTTCAACCATCTCGATGAGTCGACGTAATCCTGCAACCTCGCTGGCGTATGTCGCGTTCTGTTCGGCAATTCGCCCACTTAAGTCCTGTACACGAGTAAGAGACTGCGATAGTTGCTGGGACTGAGCATTATGGGCATTGCGAAGGGCCTTAAGCGTCCCTTCGGCTGAGGCGTGAGCCTCTTGTAATGCATCATAAGCAGACTGCAGCTGGGCGAAGGCGGCATTCTTCTCGTGGCGATACTTGGCGAAGTCCTCAGATTTCTTGATGAGTTCCTTGGAACTGCGGTCCGCCTCATCCCTAGCAAGTTGTAATTGTTGCGAGAGAGAATCTAGCTTGAACTGCGCACAACGTTATATATGCTAACCAGAATACGACGAAAGAAACGCACTTTAGTGGAAGATTCCGCCGAGCGAAGTTCTCTCAGCTGAGTCTCCAAGGACTGTTGGTCCTGCCTTGCCTGCTTGAGGTTCGCACGAAGAGTCTGGACTTCCTCTATTGGAGTTCAGTTGGGATACAAATGACAAGTAAAAGAAATGGTGAACACACCATCGCGTTGAGCGCTGTCCTCCTTGAGCCTACTAACTACGCCAAGAAGATCACGTTTTTCTCGCTCGATACCCTCGACCTTATGCTTGAAAGAGTCTAGCTCCGTAGACGAGATGGATTGCGAGCTGTTCAGGGTGGATATATGGGACTCCAAATTGCTTTTTGATGAGGCTTAAGAGTAGAAAAAACGAATGAGTGACGAAAAGAGTGAATACACAGTGGCACGAAATCCGTTGAGAAACGTGGTTTTGGACTCACCAAGAGTGTTACGCTCCTGTTTCACCTTTTCGAGCTCCTCTTGAAGCGCCTTGACCTGGATTTCTAGAGAGGATGCAGATGATTCACGGTCTTGTAAAGCCTGGTCGAGCTCGACATCCTTCCTTTCGTTCTCGGCCCGCGACTCCTCCAAGTCGCGGACGGCACCGTCCAAATCTACCGCTTGCGAGACGACGAGCCGGTAAAGCGACAAGACAGAGTCTGGGGAAGGCGTTTCGAAAGATACGTCTGGGAGAAGCCTCGAGAGATATTCAAGGTCAAGGTCATCTGGAATTGGGACGGAGTATTCGACCCTGGACGGGCCAGCCGTACCGTCCAGAGACGCGACAGACCCGGTGGGCTCGATATCAGGTTCGGCCGCGGCAGCTGCAGCTGCGGCAGCCTGTTTACTTTTTCTACGCGTTCTCATGGACATGATGGAAAGGGGGGAAGAGTGCAACCTCCACGAGAGTGAAGGAGACGCACAAGCGGCACAAGGACAACGAATCCCTGCAAGCGCGCGATCCGCCAGGTCTGATTATGTAAGTCGTTCCATGAAACTCACGTGGCCAGCCCTGATGGGACTACTGTAGTAGTATTAGCTTTACTACTCTGAGACCCGAAAACACGGTTTGTCATCCAGCACTGCACCTCAGAATCCGAGGCTGCACACTCATCGTTGCTATTCTTGGGTCCTTCTTTTTATTACTAGTATTTCACTTGTTGGTGTGCGAGGTGGGTAAGAACATGCCGAAGATTGGATAGATGATAAGGACGACCTTCTCGTATTTCTGTCCGGCATCCCTCCCCTTAGGTGTGTATTTTCGTGAAGGGACATTGCCAGGGACAACACATCAAGGTGCTCTAATCGCCCACATCATGTCGTCGTGCCCACTCCTTCGGTCACTCATTGTACTACCTAGTATCGGCGTCAAGAGCAATGAACCGCCGGTGAACATGAGCCGGATTCTTCGCGGCTGTTGTCAGATGGAATGCGACAAGGCCTCACTGCCGACCCACCCTCAAGTAATAATAGCATATGGCTGATGTTGATTGTAGGCAGTGCTGATTTGGAGATTAAATGTCAGTTTCCTCCGCATCACCTGTTCCCGACTCGGACTTTGCTGTCGTACAATTGCAGAAACTGAGGTAAAAAACTAATCATTGGCCCTCAGGCTGAATCTGAATCATTCGGAAATTGCGTCCAGCACTTGCAGTGGGCTTCTGCAGTGGGTACACACAGCACAGTGAGCGGCCAGTTTTTTTAGATCTATCCGCGATGGATACCGATTGGCGAAAAGCGTTGCTCCGAGGATCAACTCGCGGCCAGGTCATGCCATGATGATGTCTCATATCGTTTTGCGACCCCAGTGTCTTTCTAGTACTATAAATTTGTTGCTGTCCATCAGGAAAGATTTCTCAGCTCTTCACTCAGCATTCGTTCCTTTTCCAACTGAAGGCACTGGTTGGTGAGCACCCTTTCTTGTAGGGTATGGTCCATGATCTTGACGCCCCCCGGTAGCCCAGACGTTTCGTTCGCACACTTATTGCATTCCCACTCGGAACTTTTTCATACTTAACAAATATTTTCCAACATGCGCTCTTACATGAATCTCGCTTTCCTTGCCCTCACCGCATCTACTGCCAGTGTTTTTTCCCCTGCTCTGTCTGCCCCAATTCGGTACGGGTACGGGAATCTACTTGTCGAGTTTAAAGGCCGGGCCTTCCTGATAAGTGGAATTATCTAGGGTCCCTAGGATGGATTCCGGTCCCGTTGTCGATATCATTCAGTTTCGGGACGAGAGGGTTCGACGCGACGAAGGCTTCGTCGCGTCGAACCCTCTCGTCCCGAAACTGGTAGTACTAGTGACGTTAGTTTCCACACCGAGTCTTCCGGTTCGTACCCTCCCGACTGACACAATAAAAATATCTACCCTCCCAAGACCAGTGCCGGTCCCGTCCCCGGTTCCCGTGACGGCACATCCGGTTCCCCTTCCACGACTGACACTCACGAGACTTTCCACGATACCGGCGAACTCACCCCCTCCCATCGCACTCCTTCGACTCCATCTAGTTCCAACGGACAACTTCAGGCTTTACTTGTATCACCGGGACCCCCCTCCAATCACCCTCCTTCGACTCCACCTGTAATCGAATCCACACCCACACACTCAAGTTCCAGCTTGTGTGGTCTGGCTCGGAAGTGTGTTATCACTCGTCAGGATGGCCGCTTTAGCCGCGACAACAACAATTCAAGTTCAAAGCCTACCTTCGAGGCTTTCGAGGAACGGGCCAATGCCGAGTTGGTGGAACGCGCTCTCGGTGATCACGACCTCGATAAGTGAGTGAAATGCTAGGAGAATGCCTGCGATCACTTAAAACGCGATTGTAGGCGTTTGAGGTTGTCGACTTTGGAGATGTTTGTTCTCCGCGCCCCGGAACGTCAGTGACTTCGGCTGGGGTTTCCAGGGATGTCTCGTGCGTACATTTCATTTACACTTTTTCCCTTTTTGGTGGCGAGCCTCTCATTTCTGCCCATAGTCATAGTCAGGATATGATCGCAGCCTTGAGAGCCTTGGACGAGCGTGATGTCGCTTGAGTCATCCCTCATCATATTGTCCCGTCAAAACTGAGCTGAGCTCAATCCTTACGGAGACAACTTCGTGGCCCTCCATCTTTCTTCCATGTTCAATGAGCTTGACTGACATTCATTTTGATGATGTGGTCTGCATTGGGTGAAGGTTTCACCTATCACAATTCACGTAGCCTGATCATATACTGTATGTTGGCTGTGATGAGACGGTCGCGCCATTTGAATGCAATATAGTACCGGTACTGAGCTCACAACCATGAACGAACCTCCAGCGCTATGTTATAGTAAGAAATTTACTCAGGTTGAGCCAGAAGGCTGCGGTCGTACCGAAGAGGCTCGGCTCAGGGTCAAGGGATACTGTAAACCTATTATCTACCACGGCGAAGTTCAACCCGATTCTTGAATATGATGGACCTGACAAGAGGTGAATTTGGAAGAAATGTTGGGTCACTAGTAGGAAGTAGTGTACGGGGCTCGCGTCAGTAACGGTCGGCCTCGTGGACGCATATAGTGACAGAGTTCTCGCGCTGCTTGCGCAACGACATAAAATATCTTGGAGACATACTAGGCATGTAACAGTTGTCGACTATAAGTCAGAGACATAGCAGTGAAAGGGCTAAGTCAGTTAAGACTCGGCAGTGAGTTCGGGAGATCCGAGAGCAAAGGCGGGTCGCGTCCTCGAGAAGGAGAGCGCGAGCGCGTGAGACAGAGGGGGAGAGGTCGCCCTTATCGTGAGGCCAAGGGCGCGCGCAACGAGAAATACAAGGGGAACGAACGTTGTTAGCGGTCGACCTTGCGAAGGCAATGGCACGGCGGGGAGAAGACGAGAGAGGTGGAGGCGAGAAAGAGAGGAGGTATGACGGCATGCTACACTGTTTGTTGGTCGGGTGAGGGAAAGAGAAGGCACACGAAGACGAAGTGTGTGTGGGGGGAGGCTGTAATTGCCTGAGTCAACGAAGGAGGGCGCAGGGTATTTATACGAGCGTGCGAGCATATGTACAAGTATCCTCAGTCGTGCGCTCGAGAGAGGAGGGGGAAAAAGAAAGAAAAATCACAAGTCGATCCTGCCCGCGACAAGACCCGCGTGGCAAGGACGAGGGGGGTGATGTCGGCTGAAGGAAAAGATGTCCGAATGAATGTGTTTACCGTGCGCGACAGCGGGTGCGCGGGCTACGAAGGAGGGGAGGCGCGGCTCTGAGACGAGTGCGAGGGGCTCAATATACGAAAAAGGGGGAGGCAGGAGAACGCAGTTGGTCTGAGTCCAAAAAAAGTAAGTAAAAATAAGCAGAGGGGGACGACGAGCGGGTCAGAGTATTGTATGTACAAATCCACTCCATTCCTACTCCAAGAGGGGCGCATGCAACGAGTCGACGTCGGCAAGCGGTGTCGGCCAACGAGACTTGGGCAATCCGAGAGGGGCGGCGAGGCAAAGGCGAGAGAGACGAGACACATCCGTCTACAGAAGGTCCGCGGTTTCTCTTTTTGGGCTTCGCCATAGCCACCAAATTAAGCAATGCTCGAACCTCTTTTGGCTTTGCCCCAACTGAATTGCACTTAAGAGATGACACCACGCACGCCCCATTTTCCCCCTCTCTCTATCCCAGATGTCCGCTAGGAATCTCAACCCCAGGTACTCCGCTCATAAGCGTGCGAACGCCGAGACCAGCACCCGTGAACGCCACACAAGTGCCGCGCTGGCCGTGAAGCCTGAACCTGAACTCGAACACACCCCCCTTTTCGACAGGAGTCCCTATCACGACGACGCCTTCAGCTCTGAACCAGAGCCCACGATCAACCGTTCGCCGACATACGTAAGTAATCGCAGTCATACGGGACGCCAACCAGCCACGGATCCTGCGGGGCAGCGAAAACGCAGGCTTTGCGAAGACGTATCGTTGGCCACCAAAGAGACGAACAAGAGAAAGAAATCGGAGCAAGTCTCAATTCATTATTTGCCGTGAATACTGACCCACTTTGTCTCGCAGAATGAGCGATGACCTGAAAATGCTTCACCACGCTGCGCGATTCATCCCTCGAATCTTCGGACCGTTTGTCAACATCACTAGCACCTTTCTCAGTGGTGTACGCTTGGACTACCAACTTGAGAGGGCGCCCGATCTTTTCTCAAGGTGAGAATGACATCCGCGCCTCGCATATAGCTACTGATCTCGTGTGAGCACCTTACGCAGACTCTCGGAGGATGAACAGAAGCTCCTCAATCTATACCGCAAAATCCTCACGGTCATACCAGGCCTCGAGGCCCAAGTGAGATATACAGTCGAGAATCGCTCCTCGAGATTGGTCGACCTGGCTACATACGTGCGTAATCAAGACTTTTGTACCTTGATCTCTTACTCATCCATACGATTTAAGATCGAAACAACAGGTGACAAAGGCCGCTCCGACGACTGCAGCTCACTCCGCAACAACGCCCTCGATTACATCCCCCGGATCAAGGATGTCCCTAGCATCGAGCGCAAGGCAAAGAAGGAACAACGCGGATTTTATCACTTGATGACCGCACGCCTGCTCTGCCCGCGACAATTAAGAGACGAGTTCGACACTGATATGGAAGGATTTTGCCGCAGGGTACAGAATGGCACGTTGGCCATCACACACAACGACTTGCCGTCCTTTCTCTACCCAGAGGACGAGTATAACGCGGATGCCCTCGATGAGCATCTATTGCGCGGTCCATTTTTACTTTCGGTATGCCTTTCTCAGTTGTTCATGTACACGCCAACTCTTTCCCTAGTGCTTTCGACATCTCTTCACTGGACCGCGCACTGCTTCGAAGGCCACACCAGGAAGGGCGCCAGGCAAAAAGTGCCTCGCGGATTTAAACGACATGACCGAGGTTTTTCCAGGAACTATCGCATATGTCGCGGTGTTGGTGCGCCTCCGTCTCGTTTCATCTAATCCTTTACATTATCAAACTCTCATCTTTAGTGTCGATATGTTCTCAACGGGAAGGAATCCTGGTCTGTCCAGGATGGGAGCTTTCACGCCGACACGTTCTTCAGGAACATCATGGATCTCTTCGACGACCAAGAATGGGCCGAAGAGACATTGGAGTGGTGGAACAAGTAGGTTTTTGTCCCAAACGCACGTCCCTACTAACCTCGGTTCATAGGCAAGTCTTTGGCGACGACCCATACCCGCAGGACGATACATTGTCCCAGCCTCACGACTCTGGTGTCACACGTCTGGCTGAACAACGTGCAGCACGGCGTGCAGCTGCGGCTGCCCAGTCGGAGTCGGATTAGAATAACTCCTCGGCGTTGGCTCGATCACTCGCACTGTCTCTGGCATTGTCTCGCTTCGGTCCTATGCTCTCGCGTTTGCTTCGGTTTCTCATGCTCGCTTCAAGTATCCTCGGTTTCTGCTCTCGCCTCCCCCTCAGTGACTCGTGGCTTGCACGTGGCCCGCTCGGGCGTTTCCTTACTACAGTAGTAGTACACCCGGCTTGTGTTTCAGGTAGCGCACAATAAACCGATTTTATTATAAGATCATCAGAAAAACAAATAATGAATTAAATATCTATGTCAAGCCTGCCACCTACCGATCTTGCGGAAGTAGGCAAGACGGCGTTGACCCTTGCAGAGAGGTCGCCATTCTTGCATCACCTTGGTGAACTCCCACAAGTTCCTTTCCTTGATCTTGCCAGATCGCACAAGATCATGCAAAGACCTTGCCTGATCGCCCAAGATCCTGCATGGACCTTGTGTCGCCCTACTGAATTGGTGAAAATCCTACATGGATCAGTGATGCCTTGCCGAGGGGCGGTGTACCTTGCAAGGAATGACCCCCCAAAGTGGTCCACGGACTGGGGATGTGGGCCGGTCCTTGGAAGGCCATCCAAGGCCCTTGCCTGATTTGCTGGCCCCAGT
>Ga0137397_10001737_pt1 | contig 15193 bp, 13 predicted proteins | sample czorhiz116metaG_FD_106658 | JGI IMG/M metagenome (GOLD analysis project Ga0137397, IMG submission 106658) | Vadose zone soil microbial communities from Angelo Coast Range Reserve, California, USA - czorhiz1.16 metaG | ecosystem: Environmental > Terrestrial > Soil > Vadose zone | place: USA... | reverse complement strand
GGCAGAACGGCTTTGCCGAACGGCTGATCGGATCGATCCGGCGCGAGTGTTTGGACCACGTCATTGTTTTGGGCGAGGCACATCTGCGCCGAATTCTGAAATCTTACGCTCGCTACTACAATGGCGTCAGAACACATCGGTCTCTAAACAAAGATACGCCGGATTCTCGGCCGGTTCAGCGATCCGGTCTCATCAGTTCGCACGCCATCTTGGGCGGACTTCACCATCACTACGCGCGGGTTTGATTTTTCGGTACACACAGGGGCGCAATTTCTCGAACAGCGGAACGGTTGTGGCGAAGCGTCCAGTCGTCAAGCCATCCATTCATCCGTCCGCGCGGCCCGGATCGAATCTGTTCGCGGGTTGTGCGGCATTTGCGGGCGCGATCGAAAAGTTTGTGACAGCTAGACCCGCAACGAATCGCGACGAGGCTTTCATGGCTATCTCCCAAATTGTCGGAACAGCTCCTGCCATCCCGGAGTGAGAGACACTCCTGGTCGGCAGGGCATGGCCTACCGCGCCGAACGTCGCCCCAGGTCTAAGCGCGATTTCGGCTTTGCGAGTTCGCCGTTCCTTTTACGGTATTACCCGCGTTCCGTTACTCGAGCGCCTCCAGCTTTGCTGTCTTTCCGTCGACGACTTTGAACACGACATATCGCGGCTGCAACTGTCCGTTCGGCAGGAATTGCGCATCGCCGAATACCGTGCCCTTGATGGTAGTGCCGCGGATCGCTTCGGCCACCGTCTTGCGATCCAGCGATTTGGTCGCCTCGACGGCGCGGGCCCAGACCTGTAGCGCGGCCGCGCCCAGTGCTGCGCTCTTGTCCGGCTCGACGCCATACGCCTTCTTAAAGGCGGCGACGAAAGACTTGCTTTCCGGGATTGCGTCGAACGGTGGGAGGTTCCAAAAGTAGATATCAGCAGAGATGATGCCGTTATTGGCGTCGCCCGCCACTTTGAATACCGTCGGCAGCATAATGCCGACCGCGCCGACAAAGGTCGATTTCAGATCAGCCTGACGATATTGTTCAACCATCGCCGGCAAACCGGAGGAGTTTGATGAGTTGGTGACGATGATTGCGTCCGGATTGGCACTCTTGAGACTGGTGAGCTGAACTCGAAAATCAGTATCCTTGAACGCGAATTTCTCCGTCGTCACGATCTGACCGGAGAAGTTCAATTTCTTGAACTCGGCCTCAACCGCGGTCTGAAATCCGTTTCCATAGACGTCGTTCTGGGTCAGGAACGCGACCTTCTTTGCTTTCAGGGTTTCGGCGACATATTTTGCGATGACTCCCGCATCGAAACCATTCGAACTATTGATGCGAATTGCAAGAGGATTCGTTTCGCCGGCCAGAATCAGATCGGATTTCGACACCGCGGTGATATCGAGAACCCCCGCGCGCGCGAGGATCGGCTGCATTGCCAGCGTCACCGGCGAGTTCCAGCCTTCGATTACGACGTCGACTTTTTCGGCGATCATCTGATTGGCGCGACTGACGCCGACGGCCGGCGTGCTCTCGTCGTCCTTGGAGATCAGCGTGATCTTGCGCCCGAGCAAGCCGCCCTTTTCGTTGATCTGCTCGATCGCAAGCTTGACGGCATTGGTCACGGATTGGCCGTCGGGCCCGGCGCCGCCACTGAGCGGGAAGATAGTTCCCACCTTGATGTCCTGCGCCATTGCCGGGCTGGTTAGTCCCAGCAACAAGGCGATCGCCACCTTGATTGTTTTTTTCATGATTGCTTCTCCCTCTCTGTTCTATTGTTCACGAAAGTTTCTGCGTAGGATGCTCATGCCCTCGTCTTGCCGAACCGGCGAAAAAATCCCACAAGCCCCGTCGGCCAAAAGATCAAAACCAGCGCCAGCACCGAACCAAGAATGATCTTGTTCCAATCGCCGCCGAGCGACAGGAGGTTTTGCTGGGCGATCAGGATCGCAGTGCCAATCAGCGGACCGACAAGGACCCGCCGTCCGATCAGGACCACGGCGGTCAGCATCATGACGAGAAAATAGCTCTCGAACATATCCGGTCCAACATAGGCGCGCTGATAGGCGTAAAGCCATCCTGCAAGCCCCGTGATCGGAGCGGATATCAAGAACACAGCGAGCCTGACCTTGCGCGGGTCAATCCCGAGGCTTGCAGCAAGCGGCGGATTCATTTGAACCATGAGCGCCGTTGTGCCAAGCCGCGAGCGGCGAAAGCGGGCGATAAAGGCCAGCGTCAGCAACAGCAGCACGAATGCAATCGGCCACAGCTCTTCCTGTGTACCACCCACATAGGTCGCAAACCCGAACGGCAGCTTCAGTGCGGAAATTCCCACGATGCCATCCGATCCGCCGATGGCGTCCCAGTTGAAGGCGATTTCGTAAGCCACGACGGCGGCTGCATAGGTCACCAATGAGAATACGAATTCCCGCGTTCGCAGGGTTACTGCCCCCAGAAATCCGGCTGCGACGATGCAAAGCCCAACCGTCGCAAGTGCGGTGCTCCAGCCGTTCAGGCCGTATTTTACCGAGAGATTGGCGGCAGTGTAACCTCCGACCGCCCAAAACAGCGTATGGCCGAGACTGACTTCGCCGAGATAGGACAGCACGACATCGACGCCATAACACATGACCGCGAAGATCGCGATTGTTGTGAGGGTCGAGTAAGCGACCGAGGTACCTCCAAGAAGGCGCGGAAGGAAGAACCCAACAGCTATCAGGACGGCAATGGCCGCTGACCGCACCACTGGTAGCTGGTTCGTTGAATGGGATTCGATTACGGTCATTTGGCAGCCAATCCCGCGGGTCGGACAACGAGTAGCGCCAACAGCACCGCAAATGCCGCCGCGGTCGTGTAGGCATGCGCCACAAACGCGCCGAAGAACGCAATGAAGAGGCCGAGACCGAGCCCTGCCACCAGCGCGCCGCCAATCGAGCCTATCCCGCCCAGCACCACGACCACGAAGGTCATGATGACCTCGTTGAAGCCCATGCTGGTGAGGATCGGTGAGCGCGGGGCGACCAAGGCCGCACCAAGAGCAACCGCCGCGCATTCGAACACGAAGACAAGGAGGTAGACGATCTTGGCGTTGATACCGAACAACTCGGCCAACTTTGGGTCTTCAGCGACGGCGCGTATGACCGATCCGAAGCGCGTCTTCTGCGTGAACAGCCACACCGCACCGTATAACGCCAGCGTTGCGGCCAGCACTAAAACATCCTGCCAGGTGAACCATAGCGAGCCCAGATCGACCTTGGCGCGAGACAGCGTGCCCGGAAGCGTCTGCGGATTGCCGCCAAAAATCAACGCACTGGCACCTTGCAGCACATAACCGAGGCCGAGTGTTACGATCATCAGGCTGGTCAGGTTCTGGGTCATGACCAGACCCATCATTGCGCTCTGCATCAGAGCTCCCAGGACCGCAAGCGCGACAATCGCAGCAAGGATGGCCAGGGGGTATGGCAGGTCCAATCGGGTCATCGCATACCAGGTCGCGAAAGCACCCAGCATGTAAAGCTGACCATGTGCGAAATTCACCAATCGCGCGACGCCGAGCAAAATGGTCCAGCCGAGCGCGATGCACGCGTAACCGGAACCCAGTACAAGACCGTTGACGATCTGTTGGGCAATATTCATGCACGATCTCCGGCGGCGATCGTGCCGAGATAAGCTTCGACAATGCGGTGGTCCGCAGCCATTACATCGGCCGGGCCTTCTCCGACGATGCGACCGCGCTCGAGCAGATAGAGGTGGTCGACCACCTTCAATGCCGCCTTCACATTCTGCTCGACCAGCAGCACTGGAAGGCCGCGATCCACCAGCCGCCGAATCCGTGACAGCAGATCGGATATCAGCCGCGGCGCCAGACCGGCGGATGGCTCATCCAACATCAGTACGCGCGGGCCCGCCAGTAGCGCACGACCCACGGCCAGCATTTGCCGTTCACCACCTGAAAGCGCGGCGCCCTTATGGTGACGCCGTTCGGCGAGACGGGGAAAGAAGTCGAAAACCTCGGGAATGCAAAAGATATGACGGCCCTTTATGTCCGGGGGTGGACGTATCAAACCCAAATTCTCATCGACCGTCAGCTCAACAAAGATATTCTTACCTTCCGGTACGAGCGTGAGACCACGACTGACCCGCTGATGCGACGCCAGGCTACTGATATTCTGGCTCTCGAGGTTGACGTTGCCCGACACGACCGCGCGACCGCGTGACCAGCCGGCGAGCGCGTTGACGAGCGTCGACTTGCCGGCGCCGTTGGCACCGACCAAACCGACCATCATTCCCGCTTGCACTTTGATGCTGACGCCGGATAACGCAACATTGCCGGCGTATCGCACACTCAGATTATCGCATTGGAGTACGCCGGTCATTCGTCGCGCCCCAGATAGGCTTCGCGCACTTTCGGGTCGCGCTGGATTTCCGCAGGTGTTCCGGTCGCCAGCATGACGCCTTGATCGATCATCACAATACGATCCGCAATCGACATGATCAGGTCCATGTGATGCTCGATGACCACCAGCGCTAGATTACGTTTCCGCAGGTCAACAAGGACGTCAGCGAGCCTTTGCATATCGCTGCCGCCGAGGCCCGCGGCGGGCTCATCCAGCAACAACACCCTGGAGCCGGTGCCATAAGCCAGCGCTACCGACAATAGCCGTTGCACACCATAAGGAATGTCGCCGGGTAGCTTGTCGTGATACTGCGCGGCGATGCCGATGAATTCCAGGAGTTGCGATGCAACCAATTCGGCTTGACGCCGGGTTGCAATCTCACGCCAGGGAAGCAACAGCGACGCCGTCAGGCTTGCAGAATATTCCCGCACGATCGCGGCAACAGCATTCTGCAAAACCGTCAACTCGCCGAAGAAGGAGTTCTGTTGGAACGTCCGGCGCAGGCCCCGACTGGCGAGATCAAACGTCTTCGTCAACGAGACGTCGGTATTGTCCAAAAAGGTCTGACCTGAATGACCGACGGCATTGGTAACCGCCGCAAAGCAACTGCTCTTGCCTGCGCCATTCGGTCCGATAATCCCGAGGATCTCGCCCGATCGTACCGACCAGCTGACATCGCGAAGGGCAATCAGCGCGCCATAACGCACCGTCAGGTTCTCAACCCGAAGCACCTCGGCGCCCTCATTGTGCAGCGTTTCCCCTGAACTTGCCACCCCAGCCAATCCGCCCTGTTATCTCGGTCGCTTGTGTGTCGCCCGATTTCTTATTGCAGCAACGAACATCGCATTTGTCAGGAGGTCAAGTGTGCCTTCGGGAATAGCTGAGCAGCCGCGCCGGGATGGATGACTACTTCTGGCGCAAAGCGGACGTCGACGGTGCGATCCCAAACCCCATCATAGGCGAGACCGCAGCAACTCGCGCTGCTGTTCAATTCTGTTCGGCTTTCCAGTCGCGCTTGATCTTTTTGGCCAGCGACTATTTGTGGACTTCGGTCGGACCATCATAGATGCGGAAGGCGCGGATCTCGCGGAAAGCCTGCTCGACGATCGTTTCAGTCGAGACGCCGGTGCCTCCCATCACCTGCACGCAGCGATCGGCGACCCGCATGAGCGCTTCCGACACCGCAACCTTGGCCATCGAACTCTCGGCGGTCCCGAGCGAGCCGATGTCGAGCACGCCTGCGCACCAGTCGATCATCAGTTCCGACTGTTTGAGATCGATAAGGTTCTCCGCCAGCATGAAGCCGACGCCTTCGTGATCGACCAGCGGCTTTCCGAACGCGTGGCGGCGGAAGGCATAAGCAGTGGCGATTTCGTTGGCGCGGATCGCCAAGCCCAGCCAACGCATGCAGTGCGACAGGCGCGCCGGGCTGAGGCGGATTTGCGCATATTTCCGCGGATGCTTCGGCGACCGAAGATAACGTCATCAAACCGCATTTGTTTGGAATTCTCCCGGATTATTCTTGAACAGGTCTGGAAATTCGCGGCTTCCCGGCCTTCGCGCAAGATAAAGGTGAGATTTGGAAGAAGCGGACGAGATCCAAGCGATCAGTCCTTGCGCATCCTGTAACGAACCGATCAACGACTGGATCCCGGCCGTTGATCGGCTCGACGAGGTTCACTCCACCGATATCGCGGTCACTTTGACCCAATCCTGTCCGTCGAACTTCTGCACGACAAGCTGCTTGAACGGGACGTAATTATCCGGGCTCGTGTTGTAAGTAGTACCGGGCAGCAAGGAAGGCGCGGGCACGTTGTTCAAATGCGTTGCATGGTACAGGAGATTCTCGCGGGTGAGATCGTCCCCGCATGCCTCGATGATCTTGCCCATCATGTAGGCGAAAGAGTAGACCGCAAAACCGATTTCATTCTTGGAGTCTTCGTTCGGTAGATATTTTTTCATGAAGGCCTGATAGGCGATCACGTCAGGGTCGTCGGCCCATTTGGGGCTTGTTATTTGTTTGTACGGCGTCGCAGCGATGATTCCCGTGACGGCGTCAAGTCCTGCAGCTTCGAGAAATTGACGTCCGACCGACGGGCTGACGACGAGCTGCAGCGGCTTCCAACCTAGTTCGTAGGCCTTCCTGAAGGATTGCGATGCGGCCTTGCCTAGGGAGACGTTGAAGAAGGTGTCGGCTCCCGACGACTTGAGCTGTGCGATCTGCGAGTCCAGCGTTGGATCAGTGAGCTCATACGGGACCTCTTTCACGATCATGGTCGACGCCTTGTCGCCGAGACCCTTCTTGAACCCGGAGACGTAATCGCGGCCAAAGTCGTCGTTCTGCATCAGGATCGCGACTTTTGCGTCGGGTTTGACCGAAAGCAGGTATTTCGCGAGTATCTCGCCTTCGGTGCCATAAAGGTGGAAGGCGGGAGTCGACCAGCGGAAGGTTTTGGGCTGGTTCCACTTGTTCGCGCCCGTGGAGACCAGCAATTGCGGCACCCCTTTCGTGTTCAAGTACTTCTGTACCGACGATTGCGCTGCCGTACCGGAGGATCCGAACATCGCCAAAACGCCGTCGCCTTCGACCAGCTTGCGCGTTTGCTCGACCGTCTTCGGCGGGGAGAATGCGTCATCGAGCGAGATCAGGTTGATCTTGCGCCCGTTGATGCCGCCCTTCTCCTCGTTCAACATGCGGAAATATGCAACTTCCGTCCGTCCCTGGATGCCGTGGACCGACAGAGGGCCGCTGTAGGGCATGGTCTGGCCCAGCTTGACCTCCGTGTCGGACGCACCTTCGTCGTACTTCTTGTCCGCCGCTTGCGCTCATGCGGCGAGCAACAGCGCGGCCGCGGCCAACGTGATCGTCGATACGATTTTTCTCATTTCATCCTCCCGATTATTGCTTGGTCGTTTCTTTTCCGAGTGGCGTCCCGAAATTATCAGCGATCTCCTGACGGAGCCGTGTCTTGACGATCTTGCCGCTGGCGGTGCGGGGCAGCTCGTCCGTGCGTATATCGACGTGCACGGGCAGCTTGAAGGCGGCCAGCCTTGGTCGTAGATGCTCGATGACGTCCTGCGCGCAGAGCGCCGCGCCGCTCTTCAACTGAACCACTGCGCCGACCAGTTCGCCGAGCACGCGATCGGGAATTCCGACGACTGCGGCGTCGAGGATGTCGGGATGTGAGAGCAGGGCGTCTTCGATCTCGACGCAATAGATGTTTTCGCCCCCGCGGATGAGCATATCTTTTGCCCGATCGAGCAGATACACGAAGCCCTCGTCGTCCATGCGAACGATGTCGCCGGTACGATACCAGCCTTCCCGGAACGCTTTGGATGTCGCTTCCGGATTGTTCCAGTAACCCTTGACGACGTTCCCGCCGTAGATTTCGAGTTCGCCGATGGCGCCGACTGGGAGCACGTTGCCGTCGGGGTCGATGACGCGCAAATCGCAGCCAGGTACGTCCGGTCCCACGGAATCCGGTCGCGTGAGATAGTCTTCGGCGCCGTTCGAGATCGAGACCGATGACGTTTCAGTCGCCCCATAACCCTGGCTCGCGAACTTGCCGGGAAAGAGTGCCGCGATCTTGCGCGCGAGTTCGGGAGACGCCGCGGCTCCGCCGTACGAAAGCCCTTCGAGACTCCTGAGATTGCGCTTCTCTAAGTCCGGAGATTCGAGCAATTGCCAGGTCATCGACGGTACGCCGGACATCGTCGCGACGTGCTCGCGCTCCATCAACTCCAGCGCTTTTTCCGGATGCCATTTGTGCATGAGCACGATCTTCGTGCCGTTGGCGACGGCGGGAATCATGGCGGAATGACAACCCGTCACATGGAAGAACGGCACCGGTAGCAGGATCGCCTTCTGGACCTCCGAAGGAGCAGGCAAGGGGTCGCCCCGCCGGATCGCGGCGCGTGCGCCCGCGAACGTGATATTCACGAGATTACACGCGATGTTCCGATGTGTGCCGAGCGCTCCTTTCGGGCGCCCCGTCGTACCGGATGTGTAGAGGATAGTGGCGTCATCGTCGGGCTCGATATTTCGATCCGGCGGGGCGCGATCGGGCAGCGTTTTGTAGTCTGCGGGACGACCGATCAGGTCCTGCAGGGCCATCGCGGCGCCAAGCTTGTCCCGAGGCGCGCGCACCGCAATGAGCGCGGAAGTATATCCATCTGATGGCAATGACCCGAGACGCTCCAACCGCTCACCGTCGACGATGGCCACCCGGGCGCCGGAATCGCCAAGCCCGTACGCGAGATCGGCGCCGGTTCCCCAGGCATTGAGCGGGACCGCGACCGCGCCGATCACGGTCGAGGCCCAGAACGCGATTGGCCACTCCGGATAATTTCGCATGGCGATTGCTACGCGATCGCCCTTTTTCACGCCGTAATCTTCGGCCAGGCGCCAAGCGAGCGCGGACGCAGCCCGGTAGTGATCGTGGAAGGACAGGTGTTCGTTCTCGTAGACGACGAACGTTCGGTCCTTCCATGCAAGGCTGCCGTCGAATATCGCGCGCAGATCCCGATGAGCCTTTTTGTAGACCCGAACCGAGCGTCCATCGACGTCGATCGTTTCCATTTCAAAGGGAGCGCCGGGCGTTGTGAGATCGCGATAAGCGTCTGCAAGCGAAACGACCGGCCAGTCGCGTCGCTCATGCGCCATGGCAGTCACCAAACCGGTTGGTGAATAAGTGCGCTCGCTTTTCTTTAGACACCGTTTTCTTTGCACCAGCTGTGGGCGCGAATCCTGATTGCACCACGCACTTGAATTTCATTACCGATTTGGAAATAGAAGCTTGCGTTGAGGCGCTGAGACAGTGTCGGGATTTACCTGCGGGGGTCAATTTTAGTTTACCTTGCGAACGCCGCGGGCTGGAGTCGCAGCACCTGTCGGTACGCTTGTGGGCGCAATGCGGACGTTCAACAAACGGCATTCTGCGGATTGTGAGAAAGGGTAGAAATGGAGTCGGTTCGCGCTGACAAGCAAATCATCGAAAGCATATCAGGCGTTGATCGAAAGGCCTCGATTTACCTCACATCATCCCAGCTTGCGCCGTTGAAACGTTGCAGTTGCATGTAAGTTACGACACGATAGTCCGTAGGCGAGGTGTTGATGCGGCTATTTGGTAACAGCAGTCCTACGCGAAAATCTTTCAGATTTGCCGCCTGCTTCATGATGTTCTCTCTGGTGAGATTGTCGCCGCACTGCTTCAGCACCTGTTCAATGGTCTGAGCAAAGCTGTAGCCGGCGGCGGTGAGGCTGTCGTTGATATCGGTGCCGGGCATATTCTCCTTCATCCAGCCGTGCCAGGTCTTGACGTCGGTATCGCTGGCCCATTTGGGATCGGTAACGTCCTTCATGAAGCCCGCGCTCATGATGCCCGCCGACTTGTCGAGGCCGGCCGGCTTGAAGGTGGCGCCGACCGAGGCGGCGCCGAGATGCAGATAGGTCTCGGGCTTCCACTTCAGGTCCGACATTTTCGAGATCGCCTGCGCCGCCTGCTTGGCATAGGTGAACAGAAACAGCGCATCGGCGCCGGAGTTTTGCAGGATCACCATCTGGCTGTCGATAGTGGGATCGATCGACTGAAAGTTTTGGGCGCTGACGATCATCTTGTCGGCGTCTTCGCCCAGGCCTTCCTTGAGACCGTTCAGCAGGTCCTTGCCGAAATCGTCGTTCTGATAGAGCACGCCGATTTTGGGTTTCGAATTGTGCGCGAGCAGGTTCTTGGCGTAGAATTTCGCCTCATCGCGCAAGTTTGGCTGCCATCCCATTGTCCACGGGAAATGCGCAGGGTCGTTCAACGCCGAGGAGCCGGCCGCGACGAACAGTTGCGGTACGCCCTGCTTGTTGAGATAGGGTCTAATCGCCATGTTGAGCGGTGTGCCGAGCACGCCGAAGATCAGCGCGACCTCGTCACCTTCCACCAGGCTGCGCACATTCTCCACTGCCTTGGGCGGCGAGTAGGCATCATCGCGACTGATAAAGGTGATCTTGCGTCCGTTGATGCCACCCTTAGTTTCGTTTAGCCACTTGAAGTAGGCGGCTTCGACCTTTCCGAGCGTGCCATAGGCAGAGGCGGGCCCGCTATAGGCGATGGTCTGTCCGATCTTGATCTCGGTATCACTGACGCCGGGTCCGTATTGCTTTTGAGCTAATGCCGGCGTCGCAACGAGCGCAGCCATCGTTACGCTAAGCAGCGTAATCCGGTGAACAAACATTTAGCGGTCTCCCGATCTTTTCTGTTTATTTAATGGAAGTGTGGGTGAATTTTGCGCGTTAGGCAAGGAGCTGCGGGAAAGTTGCAGCGCAACAGGCAAGTACCTCCAAATAAGGGGTGAGTTGCGCTTTGGTGGCGTCACCTAGCGGGCTTTCTGCCTTCACGAAGGCGGTAAGCTCGTTCGACCATCGTCAAGAACGAGGGATCACGTTCCAACACTCTCCCAGGTCTTCCCGTTGAACCGCTCCAATCGCATATACTTGACCACCCGATAGTCGGTGGGGCTGGTGTTGATCAGACTGCCCGGCAGCAAGGCCGGGTTGCGAAAATCCTTCAGGCTGGTGGCTTGGCGCATGATGTTTTCGCGGGTCAGATCGTCGCCGCACTGGCGCAGCACCTGCACCAGCATCTGGCCGTAGGTCCATCCGGACAGATAGAAGGTGTCGGACGGATTTGCGGTGGGCACGTATTGCTTGATCCATTCGTAGAACGGCTTCAGCTCCGGATCGTCCAGCCATTGCGGATCCGACGCATCCTTGGCGTAGCGCGCGGTCTTGATGCCGATGGAGAGTTCGAGGCCGGCGGGCACCAGCGTGGCGCTCACCGAGGAGGCGCCCGAATGCAGGTAGATATCGGGCTTCCAGTTCAGTTCACGGATCTTGCGGATCGCCTGGGCGGCCTGCTTGGCATAGCTGAACAGCAACACGGTATCGGCGCCGGCGGACTTCAACTTGACTATCTGGGAATCGATGGTCGGATCGATCGGGGCAAAACTCTCGGCGGCGATGACTGCGGTGGCCTTGGGGCCGAGGCCGTCGTTGAGGCCGGACAACAGTTCCTTGCCGAAATCGTCATACTGATAGAGCACACCGATCTTCGGTTCGGCGCTGATGGCCAGGATCTGCTTGCCGAAGAAATTGCCCTCGGAGCGCAGCGTCGGCTGAAAGCCGATGGTCCAGGGGAATTTCTCCGGGTTGGCGAATTGCTCGGAGCCCGCGGCGACGAACAGCTGCGGTACCTTGTTGTTGTTCAGGTAAGTGCGGGTGGCGAGGTTGAGCGGCGTGCCGAGCATGCCGAACATCACGGCGACTTCATCCTGCTCGACCAGGCGGCGGGTCTGCTCGACCGCCTTCGGCGGGCTGTAGCCGTCGTCGACCGAAATGAAGGTGATCTTGCGGCCGTTGATGCCGCCGCGGTCGTTGATCATCTTGAAGAAGGCGGCTTCGGCCTGGCCGATCTGGCCGTAGGCCGAGGCCGGGCCGCTATAGGCGATGGTTTGACCGACCTTGATTTCGGTTTCGCTGACGCCGGGGCCGTATTTCTTCTGCGCGAAAGCGCGATCCTTCGGAGCCAGCGCTGTGGCCAGCGTCGCCAGCGACGCCAGCGCGATCGTCCGCCTCGTGAAATTCGGCATAATTCCTCCCTGTGTTTCTTTGATAGTTTTCTTGAAAGAATCCGCCCGCGCCGTAGCGCGGGCGGATTTTGGTCTCAGTCCCTCTTGTGGGGGCCCATGAAACCGAACAGATAGCCGGCTACCTTGCGCATCTGGATTTCCTCCGAGCCTTCGGTGATGCGGTATCGGCGGTGGTGGCGGTAGATGTGCTCGAACGCCTTGTGCCGAGAATAACCGATGCCGCCATGCACCTGCATGGCCCGATCGGCGGCCTCGCAGCACAGCCGGTTGGCCCAAAAGTTACACATCGAAACCTTGTCGGAGAGCCGCTTCTCCACTTCGGGATGCGGCATGCTGTCCATTTCCCATGCGGTCTTGCGGATCAACAGGCGCAGCATTTCGATTTGCGTCGCGAGCTCCACCAGCGGGAACTGGATGCCCTGGTTGACCGACAGCTTCTTGCCGAACGGTTTTCGATGGTTGGCGTATTTCACGCTCTCGTTGACGCAATAGGCGGCAGCGCCCAGTGAACTCGCGGCCTGCCGGATCCGGTTTTCATGCACAAAAGCCTGCGCCAGCGCGAGGCCGCGATCGATCTCGCCGAACATCGCACTGTCGGGCACCCAGACATTGGTGAAGCTGACGCGCGGATGATCGGTCGGCATGTTGAAGGTCCACAGATACTCCTCGACCTTGACGCCGGGCGAGTCCGCCGGAACAAGGAACGCGGTGATGCCCTTGGCGTCGCCGTCCTCGCCGCTGGTGCGGGCGAACAGGCAGCAATGGCTGGCGGCGTGCATGCCGGTGGTCCACATCTTCTCGCCGTCGATCCGCCAGCCCGCCACGCCGTCGCGGCTTTCACGCACCGCACGGGTTTCCATGTGGGTGGCATCCGAACCGTGCTGCGGTTCGGTCAGCCCGAAGGTGACGCGGATCTTGCGCGCCAGCGAGCCGCGTATGAATTTTTCCTTCTGCTCCTGGGTACCGAAATCGCGCAGCATCACGATGAAGGGGAAGTTGCCGACCACAGAATGTTCGTTCTGCAGATCGTTGTGCAGCCCGAGGCCCTGCGTCGCCAGATGCTCGCGGATTACCGCCATCCAGAGATTGCCGCCGCCCTGGCCGCCGAACTCGGTAGGCAGCGAGAAGCGGAAGAATCCGGCCTTGTCCGCCAGCGCCTTGGCCTTTTCGAGCAGGGCCTCCCATTCCGGGCGCGGCAGCCCGCCATTGTCGAAGTCGGTTCGGGCCCACTCGCGGCGATGGTCGAAGAAGCGTTCGTTGTCGTCCTGCGCCTGCAGCGGCTTGATTTCGGCATCGACGAAGGCGTCGATCTTGGCCAGATAATCCACCAGATCCTTGGGTACGTTGAAATCCATCGCTGCTATTCCTCTGTTTTGGTTTGTTGTTGTTTTTGGCCAGCGCGTGCCTGAAGTTCGCGCCGATAGCCGGCATAATTGGGTTGGTCGATCTTCATCTTGGCGAACGTGGTCTGCCACAGATGCTCGGCAAGGCCCTCGCTTTGCAGATCGAGCTCGCCGTTGCGAATGCGCAGCGACAATTCGCGCTCCAGCTCCTGCAGCGAGCCGCCGCGGTTGAGCAGCGCCTGCAGCCGCTGCAGCGCCTCGCGTTCGACGGTCTCGCCGAACCTGATTTCGCGGGCCACCAGGTGCAGCGCGTTGACGGCGACCCTGGCCTGGAAAACCGTGTCGGGCGGCAGCCGGGGCATCAGCGTATCGCGCAGCAGCCGCGAGACCGCGTCGAGGATGTCGGCGCCGTGAGGCTGATCCAGCATATCAGTGGCTCCCAGTCAGAATGCGCATCAAATCCAGTTCGTTTTCGGAGACGCGCCGCGCAATCATCGCGCGCTCCACGGTCTGGTCGCGGCCGCTGGCGAACCAGTCGAGCATGCTGGCGCAGCTGACGCCCCAGCGCAGGCTGCCCATGACTTCCCAATAATGCACGCGCGCGGGATCGACGCGTTCGCCGGTCGCGGCCTCGAAGGCCTCGAACAATTGCTGGCGCGAGCCCAGTCCGCCGACCGGGCGATCGAGTTCGCCGAAGCGCCATGGTGGCGCGCAGATCCAGGCCAGATCCTCGGCGGGGTCGCCGACATGGGCGACTTCCCAGTCGAGCACCGCACGCACGCCGTCGCTGCCGTAGATCATGTTGCCGTTGCGGAAGTCGCCATGGACCAGGCGGTATTGCGCGAGTTCAGCCGGCGCGTTCTGCCGCAGCCAGTGAAAGGCCACTTCGAACACCGGCCGCGCCACACCCAAGGTCTCATAACGGTTCGACAGCCGCGTCATGATCACGTCCGCCGGCTTGAACGGCAATCGCGGCAGGCGTGCGATGTCGACCTTGCTGATGGCGCCGAGGATCGCTCCGAACTGTGTCGCGAGGTGCGGCCGTATCGCGGCGAATTCTTCGTCGCGCAGGATCTTGCGCGGGATCGTCTCGCCCTCGATGCGGGTCATCATGAAGCCGTCACCGAGCCCGTCCTGCGGCACCAAGGTATGCACCACCGTCGCCACCGGCGCGCCGCTGCCGGCCAGCGCCCGGATCAGTTCGGCTTCGACTTCCAGCGACAGCGACTCGGTACTGCGCAAGCCCCCGGGCGAACGGCGCAGAATCAGCGGGTGCAGCACTGTGCCATCAGCCACCGCGTCGAACGACCAAGTCTGCAATGTCGCGCCGGCGGACAGCCGGCGCAAATTGGCAATGCCGCTTGCGCCCGGCACGATCCGCGCGGTCATGGCCTGCAAAGCCTGGCTGAAGCTTTCGTCGACCGCGCTCATGCCTGTTGTGTCCGTTGCCGGCCGAACCGCCCGCGCGCAATCACAGCCTGAATCTTCATGAGGGTTCCTTCGGGTCGAAATGGCCGGAGCGCACCAACTGGCGCAGTTCGGCCTTGAGGATCTTGCCGGTTGCGCTCTTGGGCAGTTCCTCGACAAAGATGTAGCGGCGCGGGCGCTTGTATCCGCCGATGCGTGCCTTGCAAAATTCGTCGAGCGCGTCTGAGGTGGCGGAGCTGCGAAGGCGCACCAGCGCCACGACGGTTTCGCCCCATTTGCAGTCGGGGACGCCGACCACAGCGACTTCGGCCACCGACGGGTGTTCGTACAGCAGGTCCTCGACCTCGCGCGAATACACGTTCTCGCCGCCCGAGATGATCATGTCCTTCTTGCGGTCGACGAT
>Ga0137397_10001733_pt1 | contig 15203 bp, 13 predicted proteins | sample czorhiz116metaG_FD_106658 | JGI IMG/M metagenome (GOLD analysis project Ga0137397, IMG submission 106658) | Vadose zone soil microbial communities from Angelo Coast Range Reserve, California, USA - czorhiz1.16 metaG | ecosystem: Environmental > Terrestrial > Soil > Vadose zone | place: USA... | reverse complement strand
TGTGCCCTCCGAGTAGGGGACATGAGCGGCGGAGCCGCGATTCGTGTCCCCTGGAGTTGTCGCCGGAGCGGCAGAGGCAATCGCGAGGGCGAGGAGAAGGCTGTGCATGCGGTCGGGCTCCCGGGGGGCGAGCAGAGCTAGCCCACCCACCGCGAAGCAACGGCGGGTCGACTCGCCCCATTCCTCCCAGGCGCAGATCCATGCTGTATCGCGTCAAGCTCCTGGCCGCCAGCCCACCGGCCAAACGTGCGTCCACTCTCAGGGTGCCCGGGCGAGCGTGCGCACTTCGACCCGTGCCGCCCCGGCCTCGAGCAGGGCCGCCGCGGCAGCCGAGGCGGTCGCGCCGGTGGTCAGAACGTCGTCGATCAGGCAGAGGCGCAGACCCAGGACCCGGCCGCTGGCCGCGAACGCGCCGCGGACGCTGCGTTCCCGCGCTGTGCGGTCGCGTCCCACCTGCTGGCCGGTCTCACGCACGCGCCGGAGCAGCGGCGCGACGGGAATGTGGAAGCGCCGTGCCGCCCCGTCCGCCAGGAGCCGCGCCTGGTCATATCCCCGCTGCCGCACGCGCCTCGGATGGAGCGGAATGGGCACGAGCAGGTCCGATTTTGGGACCGCGCAGGCCTCGAACAGCACGCCCAGCGCAAGCCCGAGGTCCTCCCGTCGCTCGTACTTGAGCCGGTAGATGGCCTCGGCCAGTGCCCCGCCGTGCAGGTACGCCGCGCTGGCGAACGCAAAGCGAGGCGGCTGGACCCGGCAATGCGGACAACGCCGCGGCTTCAGCGCCGGAAGCAGCGTCTCGTCTTGGGGGACCCCGCAGACCGGACAGCCGGCTGGAGCCGGCACCAGGCTCTCCGCGCAGGCGGCACAGAACGGCGACTCCCCGAGGACATCGCAGGCCGCGCAGCGCGCCGGAAACAAGAGGTCCAACACCGCGCCGCCCGCGCGCCGCAGCCGGCCGCCAATCGACACCCCCACCCCACCCAGTCCTGCACGCCCCGGGCCAGAAAAAATAATTATTTTTTTTCCACAGGGGGGAGCAGGACCACTGGGGGGACCAGGGTCGGGTGCAGGGCCGCCACGTCGCCGTCCAGCCATCGCTCTGCTTCCGCCAGCATGCGGCGCAACGCGGGGATGAAGCGCATGGTCTCCACCCCGAGGAAGTCCGCCGGGGCGGCTTCTAGCTTCTCCAGTCCGGTCGAGAGCAGCTTCACGCAGCCCCGCGGCTGGTGCTGCGCGAAGGCCTTGTGGCCGGCGGCGGCCACCTGGATGAGCCCCTGCACGAACAGCTTCTGCTCGTCCTCCAGCTCGAGCCAGAGGTCCTCCCAGGCCTCGTGCGCCTCCCAGTACTGACCCCGGTTGAAGAGGTCGGCTCCCCTCGCGAGCGCGTTCCAGGGCGGATCCTCGGCGGTCATCCCAGGATGCGCTTCGACGTCACAGTAGCGCCGTCTTTCTCCATCTCGTAGACGAGCGGAGCCCCGGTGGCGAGCTCCAGCGCGACGACCTGCTCGCCGCTGAGGCGGTCGAGCTGCATCACGATGCTGCGGTTGGAGTTGCCGTGCGCGACCACCAGGACGTCCTTGCCCTGGCGCAGGTCCCCCGCGATGCAGCGGTCGAAGAACGGCAGCGTGCGCTTCGCCGTCAACTCCAGTGACTCGCCATTCGGCGGAGCTACGTCGTACGAGCGCCGCCAGAGCTTGACCTGGTCCGCGCCGTACCGCTTCGCCGTGTCCTCCTTGTTCAGGCCCTGCAGGTCGCCGTAGTGCCGCTCGTTCAAGGCCTGGTCGCGGATGATCGGCAGCCTGGCGCCCATGGTCTCCAGGATGATCCGCAGCGTCTCCTGCGCTCGGGAGAGCACGGAGGTGTACGCGACGTCGAACTCGAACCCCTTCAAGAGCTCGCCCGCCCGGCGCGCCTCGGCGGCGCCCTTCTCGGTGAGCGCCACGTCCACCCATCCGGTGAAGCGGTTCTCCAGGTTCCAAAGCGACTGGCCGTGTCGGACGAGCACCAGGGTGGGCATGGGCCGCGCTTCTACACCACGCCGGTCACTTGTGGTACGGGCCCCCGCGCAGGATCTCAAACGCCCGATAGAGCTGCTCCAGCGCCACCACCCGCGCCAGCCGATGGGGAAGCGTCAGGGCGGAGAGGCTCCAGACGAACCGGGCAGCGTCCCGGACCGGCTGCGCCAGCCCCTCGTCGCCTCCGATGCAGAGCGTGAGCCCTTGCGCCGAATCGCGCAGCTTTCCGATCCGCTGCGCGAGCTGCGAAGAGCTCAGCGAGGCGCCCCGCTCGTCCAGCGCCCACAGCTCTCCCCAGGCCTTGGCGAGCAGCGCTTCGCCCTCCCTGGGGGGCCCTTCCGCGCGAAGCTCGGTGACGTCCAGGTCGGCGAAGCGGCGGATCCGCTCCGCGTACTCGGCGGCCAGCTCGGCGGTGGGGCCCTTGTCCCTCCCCACCGAGAGCAGGCGGATCTTCACTCCACCTCGATGCGCGGGGCGTCGGCCCAGAGGCCTTCCAGGTCGTAGTGCGTGCGGTCGTCGCCGTGGAAGACGTGCACCACCACGTCACCGAAGTCGAGCAGGACCCAGCGGCCCCCGCGCTGGCCCTCGCTGCCGATCACCCGGTGTCCCTGCGCGGTCAGCTCCTTCTCCACGCCGTCAGCGATCGCCTCCAGCTGCCGCTCGTTGGTGCCGCTGCCGATCACCAGGAAGTCCGTGTACCCGGAGACTCCACGCAATTCGAGCACCACCACGTCCTCCGCCTTCTTCTCGAGGGCTGCCCGGGCCGCCGCCACCGCGGTGCGGCGGGAGTCCTCGTCGATGCGCGCGGCGGCGCGCGCTTCGGCGCGGCCGGTCGGAGAAGCATGTTGCCGGGACAAGGCGATCTGCGTGGGGCTCGTCATCCTCTTGCTACCTCCCTTGCTCATGTACGGACCTGCCCGTCTCCCCGCACTACGTAACGCGTGCAGGTGAGCTCGCGCAGGCCCATCGGACCGTAGGCGTGCAGCTTGCTCGTGCTGATGCCGATCTCCGCTCCCAGCCCCAGCTCGCCGCCGTCGTTGAAGCGGGTGCTGGCGTTCCAGAGGACGCAGCTGGCGTCGACTTCGTTCATGAAGCGCTCGGCCAGACGGGCGTCGCCGGTGACGATGGCCTCGGTGTGGCGGCTGCCATACCGCGCGATGTGGCGCAGAGCGCCCTCGATCCCGTCCACCACCGCCACCGCGAGCTTCAAGTCGAGGAACTCGCGACCGAAGTCGTCCGCCATCGCCGCCACTCCGCCCTGGACCAGCGGAAGGGCGCGCTCGTCGCAGCGGAGCTCGACGCCCGCCTCTCGCAAGGCCGGCGCGATCCGCGGCAGGGCCTGCGCGGCGGCCCGCGCGTCCACCAGCAGGCACTCGAGCGCATTGCAGACGCCCGGGCGCTGGGCCTTGGCGTTCACCGCGATGCGCCGGGCCATCTCGAGATCGGCGTCCGCAGCCACGTAGAGGTGGCAGACGCCTTGGTAGTGCTTGATCACGGGGACGCGCGCTCGCTCGGCGATGAACCGGATCAGCGAGAGCCCGCCGCGCGGGATGCAGAGGTCGATGTGCTCGCTCAATTGCAACAGCTCGTCGAGGATGGTGCGGTCGGGCGGCACGAGCTGCACGGCGTCTTGCGGGAAGCAGCTCGCGATCGAAGCGTTCGTCTGCAAAGCCTCGGACCCGCCCCGCAGCAGCGCGGCGTTGCCGCTCCGCAAGCAGAGCGCGGCCGCCTCCGCCGTCACGTTGGGGCGCGACTCGTAGATCATCAGCACCACCCCGAGCGGGGCGCGCACGCGCTCGACGCGAAGGCCGTTCGGGCGGGTCCGGGACTCCACCACCTCGCCGATCGGGTCGGGCAGCTCCGCGACCTCGCGCAGCGCCGCGGTCATGTCCCGCAAGCGCTTGCCGTCCAGGCGCAGCCGGTCCAGGAACGCCAGCGACTCCCCCTCGGCGCGCGCCAGGTCCATCTCGTTCGCCGCGAGGATGTCCGCCTCGCGCTGCTCGATCTCGTCGGCCGCGTCGAGCACCAGCTGCCGGCGGTCCCGCCGCAAGAGCTCGCGCGCGGCCACCTTCGCGCGCTGCGCCAGTTCGAGCGCGGCAAGCTTCAGCTCGGAGGTCACTGGGTCACCACCAGGTCGTCGCGATGGACCACGCAGTCCAGCAGCCGGTATCCCAGCGCAGCTTCGATCTCGGCGCTGCGCCGGCCCAGGATGCGCCGCACCTCGTCCGCCGAATAGACGGCCAGCCCGCGCGCGAACGGGGTGCCGTCCAGCGTGGAGATCTCCACCGGGTCCCCCGAGGCGAACGTTCCGCGCACCTCCCGCACGCCGGAGGGGAGCAGGCTCTTCTTGTGATCGATCAGCGCCGCGCGCGCGCCGTCGTCGACCCTCAGCTCTCCGCGCGCCCTGAGATCCAGCATCCAGCGCTTGCGCAGCCGCTGCCGCTCTCCCTGCGGAGCGATCACGGTCCCCACGTCCTCGCCACGCAGAAGCTGCTGGAGCATGCCCGGCTCGCCCGGAACGATGGCGCAGGGGACGCCCGCCTCCGAGGCCCGCCGGGCCGCGCGAAGCTTCGTCACCATCCCGCCGGTCCCGACCTCGGAGCCACCGCCCGCCAGCGCCTCGATGGCCGGGGTGACGCGCTCGACCGAGGAGATCCGCTGGGCGGAAGGATCCGTCCGCGGGTCCGCCGTGTGCAGGCCTCCGGCGTCGGTGAGGATGATGAGCAGGTCCGCCTCGACCAGATCCACCACCATGCCCGCCAGGGCGTCGTTGTCGCCGAACTTGATCTCCTCGACGCTCACGGTGTCGTTCTCGTTGATCACAGGCACCACGTTCCGGGCCAGCAGCTCCGCCAGGGCCCGCCGCGCATTCAGGTAACGGCCCCGATCCGCGATGTCCGCGTGAGTGAGCAGCACCTGCGCGCAGCGCAGCCCGCGCGCCTCGAGCTCGTCGTCGTAAAGACGCATCAGCCGGCTCTGCCCGGCGGCGGCTGCGGCCTGCTTCATGGCCATCTCTTTGGGACGCTGCGCGAGTCCCAGGCGTTCCACTCCCAGGACCACGGCGCCGCTGCTCACGACCACGGGCGTCCGACCCTGGGCCAGCGCGGCCAGGTCATCGCAGAGCCGGGCGAACTTGGTCCGATCGAGCGAGGGAAGGCCCGCCTTGCCGGCCGTCCCGGTCAGGACGGCCGAGCCGATCTTGACCACCGGCCTGCGGCACCTTGCGAAAGAGGAGCGGAGGGAGTTGGTCATTCGGCTCGTCGGTCCAAATGTAGCAAAGGCGCGAGCGTGTTACATAAGAGCGCCGGTGAAAGAGGCGCTTTCCGGAAATACTGCAGGGCTCAAGGCCAGCCACAGCAAGCGCCTGCTTGCCACCTATCGCCGCCGCGTCCAGCAGCGGGAGCTGGTTTCTCCCGAGCTGGCGCGCCATCTCACGGAATTGTCTAAGGAAATCGGGCGGCAGCTGGGCGTGCTCATCAACCGCCGGGGTGAGGTCGAGCACGTGATCGTGGGCGACGCGCGCCAGCTCGTCCTGCCGGACGTCGGTCGCGCCCGCGCCGGCCATGCCCGTCTGCGCGGCCTGCGGCTGGTCCACACGCACCTCAAGGAAGAGCCGCTGACCCGCGACGATCTCACGGACCTGGTGCTGCTGCGCCTGGACGCGGTGGCCGCCGTCGTGGCGCGCGAGGACGGGCTGCCGGGGAAGGTCTACCTGGCCACGCTGATGCCCTGGAACGTCTCGGGGAATCTCTACAACCTGGCGGAGGCGCCCAGCCTGTACGAGCTGGACTTCGACGCGCAGGCGCAGATCGGGGCGCTGGAGCAGGAGATGGCGCGCGTCGCGCCCGTCCGCGCCGTGGGCGTGGCGGGTCGCGCCATCCTCGTCGGCGTCCACACCGGCGCCCGCGCCGCCGCGGAGGCCTCCCTCCAAGAATTGCAGGAGCTGGCCCGGACGGCGGACGTGCAGGTGCTCGACCTCATCCTGCAGGCGCGGAAGGAGATCGACCCGCGGACGCTGGTCGGAGAAGGAAAGCTTCAAGAAATCCTGGTGCGCTCGATGCAGCTCGGCGCCGATCTGCTGGTCTTCGACCGCGACTTGATCCCTTCCCAGGCGCGCCACATTGCCGAGGCGACCTCGCTGCGCATCCTGGATCGGACGCAGCTCATCCTCGACATCTTCGCCCAGCGGGCCCAGAGCGCCGACGGCAAGCTGCAAGTCGAGCTGGCGCAGCTCAAGTACCTGTTGCCCCGTCTGGTCGGCCGGGACGACTCCCTATCGCGCCTGGCCGGCGGAATCGGCGGCCGGGGGCCTGGCGAGACCAAGCTCGAGATCGATCGCCGCCGCGTCCGCGAGCGGATCGCCGCGCTGGAGGCGCGCATCGACCGCCTCTCCGGCGACCGCGCCACCCGGCGGCGCCAGCGGAACCGGACCGGCGTACCGGTGATCTCGATCGTCGGGTACACCAACGCGGGCAAGAGCACGCTGCTCAACGCGCTCACCGACTCCGACGTGCTGGCGGTCAACAAGCTGTTCGCCACGCTCGACCCGACCTCGCGCCGCCTCAAGTTCCCGCGCGACCGCGAGGTGATCGTCACCGACACGGTGGGCTTCATCCGGGACCTGCCGCGCGACCTGGTCGCCGCCTTCCGCGCTACGCTGGAGGAGCTGGAGGAGGCCGATCTCCTGATTCACGTGGTAGATGCCAGCGACCCGCGCCACGACGAGCAGGCGCAGGCCGTGGAGCGCGTGCTCTCCACGCTCGACGTCGCGGAGAAGCCGCGGCTGCTCGTGTACAACAAGGCCGACCGCGCCCCGGACGTGGCGCGGACGCTGGCGCTGCGCGACGACGGAGTCGCGGTGTCTTCCGTCACGCGGCAGGGCTTCCCGGATCTGATCGCGCGCTGCGAGGAGATCCTTTGGAAGCGCGGCAAGGTTCTCGCCCCCGGCCAGGAGCCGGAGTTCGCCCGCCCCCGCTACTAGCGGACTAAAGGCGAAGCACCGCTCCGCCGCAGAGCGGCGCCCCCTGCGCCGGAGGAGCGGGCTCTCCGTAGCGCAGCCGCTCCCCGATGAACCGGAAGGCGGGCCTGGGAAGGCGCGCGAGCGCGGCCTTCGTCTCGTCGAAGAGGCTCACGTGCTCGTGCGGCCGCGTGATCGGGCGGCCGATCAGCGCCGGAATCCACTGCGTCGCGTCGCCATAAGCACCATCGATCACCGCGCCCGCCGGCGCTTGCGCATCCAGGCAGCGGATCGCTGCGACGTCCTGCGCGGTCGCCATCGGTTCGGTCCGCTGGTACCAGCGGACGTGCCAGATCAACGCGACCACCAGAGCTCCGGGTGCCAGCAGCGGGAGCCGCGAGCCCGCGGCCCGCACCCAGAGCGGCGCGACCGCGAGCAGCAGGAGGGGAGCGAACCGCGCCGGGTAGAGCCCCAGCTTCGGCATCCCGGCGAAGGCGGCGAACAGGCCTAGGGTCGCCGCCGCGCAGAGCGCGACCGGACGGAACTGTCTCCTCCAGAGCAGCGCCGCGGCAGCGATCAGCGTCGCGACGTTCGCCGGGTCTCCCAGCACCGCGACCGAAACACCCTCCTGCCGCAAGGCGTAGTCGTGAAGCCAGGTCCTCTCGAACAGGGAGAAGTGCGGTCCCCGGATCGCCAGCGCGCCGAGGACGGCGCAGAGGCCCATGCCGGCGGCGGCCGCCGGCCGCACGTCGCGCCAGCGCAAGAGCAGCGCCAGCGAGCCGGCGCAGGCCCCCATCGGATGGATGGCCGCGGCGCCTCCGAAGCAGAGCGCGGCCATCGGCGCCCTCGGTTGGGCGGCGCCGTAGAGGGCGAGGCCGATCGCCATGGCGGTCGGGTTTCCACCCCAATCGAAGAAGATCTGCGGCGTGCGCGAGAGCAGGAGCGCGACCGCGGCGACCGTGCGCGCCGCCGGAACGCGCAGGGGCCCCTCGAGCACCGCGGCGAGACCGGCCCAGAAGACCAGATACGAGAGAGCGGCCGCCGCGAGGCCGGCGCGCGCCGGCCCGATCGGCCAGAGCATCGCCACCAGCGCGGAGAAGCCGCGCGGATAAGCGCCGGCCGCAACTCCCGGCCAGGCCGGGGACAGCCGGCCCTCCAGCAGCCCGCGCGCCAGCGAGACGTGCATCGCCATGTCCGCGCCCGGCGCGACCGCCAGCGTGAACACGGGCACGAAGAACGCCGCGAGAACGAGCGACCAGGGCGAGAACCCCGCTCGGCGCTCGCCGAACTTCCATCCCAAGGCGCCGCCGGCCAGCACTCCGAGCCCCGCGGCGAAGACCCCCGCCGATCCGGGAAGCACCGCCAGGGCGCCGCCGGCGAGGGCGCCGAGCAGGACGGGCGCCAGCACGCTACCGCGAGCCGCTGACCAGCGGCACCATGCGATCCCGCAGCTCGTCCACCGCGTCGAACAGCGCCTCGCGGACCTTCTCCTTGGCCTGGATGCAGGGCGCGGTCTGCGCGTGTCCGGTGACGGTTCCGGTCCAGGTCGTCACGCCGGAACGCGCAAGCGTGGCGTCCATCACCACCGCGGCGATCGCGTTCCCGCTGTTGACCAGGCTCGGCTGCGGCTGGTCGATCGGGGGAGCGTCGGGACCGACCGGGACCACCGGGTTGGCCGGCGCGCGGTCGGTCCGTTTGGCGCGCAGGTTGTCCTCTCCCATGGTCGCCTCGCGCAGGGCGACGGTGACCACCCACGGCTCGCGGTCCGAATTGGTGACCTCTGCTCCGGTCTCGGAGAACGCCACCACCAGCGCCTTGTGCGCCTGCAGCGGGAAGTCCTGCCAGACCTGCCCGCAACCGATCCCGGGCGTGGGCCGGGCGTCGGCCGGCACCGGCACCCCCAGCTTTACGCCGCGGAGCGCCTGCGGATTCGCCGGCGCCCGCGACTTCGCGGGGATGCAACCGGCGATCAGCAGCGCGAGGACGAGGACTAGCACGGCGCGTGGCCGCGCCGGCTGTCCCGCAGCGCCGCGGTGGTCCGCGCGCTGCCGTGGGGCGCGCTCAGATGTCGAAATAGAGCGCAAACTCCATCGGCGTGGGCCGCAGCCGGACCGGGTTCAGCTCCTTCTCCACCTTGGTGTCGATCCACGCCTCGATCACGTCCGGCGTGAACACGTCGCCCTTGAGCAGGAACTCGTGGTCCTTCTTCAGCTCGCCCAGCGCCTCCTCCAGCGAACCCGGCATCTTCGGGACGTCCTTCAGCTCCTCGGGGGAGAGGCCGTAGATGTCCTTGTCCAGCGGGTCGCCCGGATCGATCCGGTTCTCGATGCCATCGAGGCCGGCCATCAGCATGGCCGCGAAGGCCAGGTAGGGGTTGCAGCTCGGGTCCGGCGAGCGGAACTCGATGCGCTTCGCCTTGGGGCTCGGCGAGTACATCGGGATGCGGATGGCCGCGCTGCGGTTGCGCGAGCTGTAGGCCAGGTTCACCGGCGCCTCGAAGCCCGGCACCAGCCGCTTGTAGCTGTTGGTGGTCGGGTTGCAGAACGCCGCCAGGGAGCGGGCGTGCTTGAGCACGCCGCCGATGTAATGCAGCGCCAGGTCCGAGATGCCCGCGTAGCCTTCGCCGGCGAAGAGCGGCTTGTTGCCCTTCCAGATCGACTGGTGGGTGTGCATGCCCGAGCCGTTGTCGCCGAAGAGCGGCTTCGGCATGCAAGTCACGGTCTTGCCGTTCCGAAGCGCGACGTTCTTGATCACGTACTTGTACCACATCAATTTGTCGGCGGTTTTCACCATCGAGTCGTAGCGGATGTCGATCTCCGCCTGGCCGGCGGTGGCGACCTCGTGGTGCTGCCGCTCGATCTGGATCCCGACCTGCTCCATCACCCGGCACATCTCGGTGCGGATGTCCTGCAGCGAGTCGATGGGCGCGACGGGGAAGTAGCCTTCCTTGTAGCGCGGCTTGTATCCGAGGTTGGGCCGCTCGACGACGGTCTTGCCGTTCCAGTGCGTCTCGCGAGCCTGGCCGGTCTCCCACTGGCCCTCGCGCGATTCGATCCGGTAGTGCGCGTGGTTCACGCTGGCGTCGTAGGAGACGCCGTCGAAGATGAAGAACTCGATCTCGGGGCCGAAGTAGGCCACGTCGCCGATGCCCGACTGCTTGAGGTACCGCTCGGCCTTCTGCGCGATGAAGCGCGGGTCGCGCGCGTAGGGCTCCTTGGTGATGGGGTCGACGATGTTGCAGATGAGCGAGAGGGTGGTGTCCTTCATGAAGGGGTCGATCTGCGCGGTGTCCGCGTCCGGCACCACCAGCATGTCGCTGGCGTGGATCGGCATCCAGCCGCGGATCGAGGAGCCGTCGAAGCCCAGGCCCTCGTCAAAGACTCCTTCGGTCAGCTCGGAGATGGGGATGGTGAAGTGCTGCCAGAGGCCGAGGAAGTCCATGAACTTCAGATCGACCATCACTGCCTGCTTGTCCTTCGCGAGACCGATGACGTCCTTGCCCTTCGGCATAGTGTGCAGCCCCTTCGGTGAAACTGCGTTGAACTACAGCGCCGGCTCGCCGCGCTCGCCGGTGCGGATGCGAACCACTTCGTCGACCGTGGAGACGAAGATCTTGCCGTCCCCGATGCGCCCCGTCTTGGCCGCGCGCTCGATCGCTTCCAAGGCCTTCGGCACCATCTCGTCCGAAAGCACGACCTCGATCTTTACCTTGGGCAGGAAGTCGACCACGTACTCGGCGCCCCGGTAAAGCTCGGTGTGCCCCTTCTGTCGGCCGAACCCCTTCACCTCGGTGACCGTGAGCCCGAGGACGCCCACGTCCGCGAGCGCCTCCTTCACTTCGTCGAGCTTGAAGGGCTTGATGATCGCCTCGATCTTCTTCATTGCCGGCGGCTCCCTGGGAAGGGCGCAAGATACTTGCGGGGCGACCTGATGGGAAGCCGATTCGGCCCCCGGATCGCGTCGCCTTGAGCGCCAAGCACCGTTTTTCTGGACGAATTTCGGGGACGAGCTTTCTTGGGCGAGGGTCTCTTCTGACCTAGACTGGGCGGGTGGGGTACGCCGACGAGCGCCTCGAGCTGATCGCCCGGCTGCGCCACGGCGCGGCCGGCCGATCGCTCGCGGACGCGGTCCGCCTGGACGCGGTCGCGCTGCGGTTCCACCTGGGGACCTCGCTGGCCGACCTGCGCGTCCCGGTCCACGTGGACGAGAGCGTGCGCGCCGCGGTGAACGGCGCGGTCCGCGACCTCTTCTTCCTGCTCTCGCTGCGGCACCGGGCGGCGCTGCGGCCCAACGAGTACGACCGCCTGATCCTGCTGGACGGATTCGATCCGCGGGCGGCGCGTCAGACCGCCTTCAACCCGCCCTCCAGCATCAAGTCGGAGAGCGTCCGCAAGACGTTCATGGAGGCCCCCGAGCTGCATCCGGCGCTCGACGGAGGCCTGGTCGCGAGCTGGCTGGCCGCGGGCCGCCCCGGCCGCGCCCTGCCCGGGACGCTCACCGTCCTGCTCCGGCGGGCGCAGGCGGAGACGGAAGGCCGCGAGCCTCCGGAGCCCACCGCCTACCTCGTGTTGCTGGCCAGCCGCGCCCTCTCGCACGCCGCGCTGGGGACGCTCAAGGACCTCCCCATCAGCGGCCCCGTGGGCCGGGCGTTGCACGGGGCGGTGGCGGCCGGCCTGCTGGTGGCCACGCGCCTTGCGCTGCGCGAAGCGGGTGTGCCCGAGCGGCCCGGGAGCGTTCCGTGCGAGGTCACGGCCTCGCCGCTTTCCTGGCTGGGCGGGATCAAGATGCTCTGGGGGAGCGGCCTGGCCTGCTACGACGTGCCCTTCATCGAAGCGCCCATCCGGTTCACCGAGCACGTCCAGAAGATCGCGCAGGGAGGCCAGAGCGACGCGACCGCGCGCGACGTGGCGGCCGATCTCGCCGCATCGAAGGAGGCGATGCGCAAGGCGGCGCGGCAGGTGGCGCTGGCGCGGCTGCGCGCCGACCTGCTCGCGGTGCTGCGGCTCGCCGAAGTGTCCCGCGCGCCTTCGTTCTCGGTGGAGACGCAGACTTTGGCGCAGCTCTACCAGGTCCCTGGCTCCCTCGAGCGCGTGCTGAGCGCTCCCTCCGCGCGCAAGGAACTTCAAGAAAAGGCCCGCGCGGCGGCGAAGGCAGCCAGCGATCCCGCGCGGCACCCGCTCGAGGCGCTGTCGTTCGCGGCGAAGGAGTGGAAGGACGACGACCCGGGGTCCTGGCTGCCGCACGACGAGGTCACGAAGACCTGGTCCAAGGCCGTCAGCACGCTGGCGGTGGACGCGGCGCTGGAGCTCGCGCTGGCCGGTGCCGAGGCGCAGCTCGTGCACCGCCTCGGCGGCGAGAGCGAAGGCGGCATCGCCACCGAGCACGAGGCGGGCAAGCTCTATCTGCTCGGCCTGGAGGAGCGGCCGGTCCTCAAGACGCGCCAGCGCGCGCATCACATGGGGCACCTTTTCTGCGACATGAAGGACTTCACCAAGCGCACCGCCTTGCTCAAGGAGACGGTGGTCGCGGACTTCCTCTCCCGCGAGTTCTACGGGCCCATCCTCACCGCGGCCGCCCGGCACGCGCAGGGAGCGGCGCACCTCGCGGACAAGGGCGGGATCTACCTCAACAACCTCCTCGGCGACGCGGTCAGCTTCTCCGGCGACATCGTCGGCCTGCTCGAGCTGGCCCAGGACATCCGTTCGGCCCTGGGCAGCTACGGGCGGCGGCTGGACAAGGGGGGCATGCGCGAGGAGGTGGCCAATACCATCTCCAGCATCGAGCAGAAGTTCCAGGCGCGCCGGCAGCAGCTCGCGGCTGCGGCCCGCTCGGCGCAAGAGGCCCAGAAGCGCGGCACCGTAGACCCCGTCTCGGGAGAGCCGCCCGCCGCGCGCTTGCGGGCGCTGCAGGCGGAGCTGTCGCGGCTGGAGGACGAGCGCGCCAGCGAGATCGCGCTGGCCAGCGGGGAGAAGCTGGAGGCGGGGATCTTCGTCTCCTACGGCGCGCCGCCCGAGGTGGCGACCTTCGAGGACCACATCTTCGGGCAGATCAAGGTCTCGATCGCGGAGAAGATCAACGAGAGCGCCCGCGGCACCGCGCGCAACGGCGGCGTGCGCGCGCGCATGGAGGCGCTGCTCGCGGCGGAGCGCGAGCTCCTGGGGAGGCCGGACCTGGTCTGTCCTCTTCAAGTGTGGATGGCCCAGCCGCTCTCGATGCCCGTGCCCGAGCAGGTGGTGACGTCGGTGCGCCGCAGCCTGTCCGAGGGGGACTTGAAGGCCGCCGAGAAGGCGCTGGCGGCTCTGGTGCGGCCGTTCGTCGCCCGCCTCGCCTCCGAGGCGATGGACGACGACCGGGGAGACATCTACAACGGCGGCGCCGCGGTCTCCGACGATGCGCTCAAGGCCTACGTGCAGGCACGCGGGGGCGAGCTGGTCTTCCTCCGGCGGGACGTGCGGGTCGGCGATCTGGCCACCCCGATCCGGGACCGGTTCGTCTTTCCGCACGGCACGCTGCGGCTGGTGCTCGCCGTCTCGCCGGACGCCGCAAAGCTGCAGCAGCTCTTCGTCTACGTCGGCCGCGCGCTCTTCCGCGGGTTCGAGAAGCAGGGCGGGCTCGGCGTGTACGAGATGATCGCGCGCGACAACCCGCTCTTCACGCTGCTCGCCCAACACCACCTCGGCGAATGGCTGGCGGCGAACGAGACCGGGATGGAGGATGAGGACTCCAGCGCGAGCGCGCGCAGGAGCAACGGGTGAGCGAGCCTCCGGAGAAGAAGGTCGTCGAGCATTACCCCCCGCCCCCGCAAGACGAGCCGCCTCCGCCGAGCTTCCGGCAGGCGTTGGTGGGCTACGGGTCAATCATCGTCGCGCTCGTGATGCTGGGCGTGCTGATCGGGATCCTGATGAAGGTGCTGCGCTGAACCTCGCATTTGCGGCCAGCCTCCTCGCGGTGGTGACCTCGCACGGACCCGGCGTGCCGGTGCCTCCGTGCGAGACGGGCGCGGCCTGCACCCGGCTCGGCCTCACCTACGCCAGGGGCGAGGCGCTGCCGCAGAGCTGGTCGATGGCGCGTGAGATGCTGGTGAAGGGCTGCCGGCTGGGAGACGGCCATGGCTGCGTGCTCGGCACGCTGATGACCGCTTTCGGGGTCGGGGGCCCCCGCGACGACGAGAAGGCGGCGGAGCTGGCGGCCAAGGCCTGCGAGCTCGGCGAGCGCGCCTCGTGTGCCGCCGCGGCGCCGGGCGGCGACACGACTCCTCTGGTGGCGGTGCTGCAGGACTCCTGCGACCGCGCCAACGGGTTCGCCTGCGCGCTTCTGGCGGAGGCCCACCGCGAAGGCCTCGGCGCTGCCATGGACAAGGAGCGCGCGCTCGCGCTCGACGAGCAGGCCTGCCGGATGCAGGTCGCGGTCTCCTGCCGGATCTCGGGCGACCACCGGCTGCGCGCCGCCTCGAACGCATCCGAGCGCGCCCATGCGGAAGACCTGCTCCGGCAGGCCTGCGGCCTGGGCGACGGCGCGGGCTGCACCAGCCTCGCCTACGCTCTCGAGCGGGACCCCGAGCCGCGGGATCGGAAGCGTGCCAACAGCTTGTACGAGAGGGGCTGCGTGCTCGGCAGCGGCCTCGGCTGCCACAACCTCGCCTTCAACTTCGACCGCGGAGACGGCGTTCCCCAGGACCTGCGCCGCGCCAACATGCTCTATGAGAAGGGGTGCAACCTGGGCAGCGGGTCGGCCTGCGCCAACCTCGGCTTCAACGCGGAGACTGGCCGCGGCCAGCCCAAGGACCTCGGGCGGGCCCACGTGCTGTACGGAAAAGGGTGCGACGCCGAGGAAGGAGTGGCTTGCTCCAACGCCGCGCTCCTGTACGCCAAGGGGACCGGCCTCCCCCAGGACTGGAACAAGGCCAATCAGCTCTACGAGAAGGCCTGCAGGTTGGGCAACGCCTCCGGCTGCGGCAGCCTGGGCGTGAGCTACTCCAACGCGCGGGGGGTCGCCAGGGACCACGTCCGCGCGAATCAGCTCTACGAGAAGGCGTGCGGGTTGGGCAAGGCCGATGCCTGCGAGAACCTGGGCATCCAGTACGCCAGCGGGAACGCCGTCGACCAGGACTGGGCGCACGCGAACGAGCTCTTCCAGAAGGCCTGCGACATGTCGGAGGGCCGCGGGTGCCGCGACCTGGGCGTCAGCTACCAGCTGGGCAGGGGCGTCGGCAGGGACCTGCCGAAGGCGAT